>Ga0164294_10005041_pt1 | contig 11380 bp, 9 predicted proteins | sample GEODES005metaG_FD_111479 | JGI IMG/M metagenome (GOLD analysis project Ga0164294, IMG submission 111479) | Oligotrophic lake water microbial communities from Sparkling Lake, Wisconsin, USA - GEODES005 metaG | ecosystem: Environmental > Aquatic > Freshwater > Lake | place: USA: Sparkling Lake...
GGAAAATGACGGCAAGCGGGCGCGACATGGTCAGGCCCTGGTGTGAGCGAGCCATCCGCTTCGAGCACATCGCCGGGCGCGGCCAGCGCGAAGTAGCGGCCATCTGCCGTCGCGCCCTCGCCTTTGGCAGCGACGCGCACGATGAGACCGGACGCGCTCATCGCAGGGCTTCCTTCATAGCATTGGTGGTCGCCGCGGCGAGATCACTGGGGGTGAACGCAGCGCCGCACTGCCGCGCCGCTTCGCCATGCAACCACAATCCTTCGCGTGCGGCCCTCAGCGGATCGCGGAGCACCGCCAAGCGGCTGGCGATCATCCCTGCCAGCACATCGCCGCTCCCGGCGATCGAGAGCCAGGATGAAGCGCGCGATGCCCACGTCACGATGCCCTCCGGCGCAGCGATCAGGCTATCGGGGCCTTTGAGCAGAACCACCGCGCCCGTCTTCGAGGCGAGCGACAGCGCACGCTCGCGGCGCGGGCCAGTTGACGACAATTCGAAGGCCAATTCCAAAGCTGCCATTTCGCCTTCATGTGGTGTCAAGACGCAGCACGATGGCAGCGCGTAGCCCGGCCCTAGCAGCATGAGCGCATCAGCGTCGAGCACCGCTGGCACGCCACATTCCAGAACCGCGCTTAGCCGTTCGCGCGCCGCCTCATCGCGGCCCAGCCCCGGACCAACCAGCACGGCAGCCATCCGCCGATCATCGAGCGCTGCAAGATCGGGTGACACCTCGCAAACCAGACCAGCAGACACACCCTCCGGACGCGCTGTGGTCAAGAGCTTCACATAACCAGCACCCGCGCGCAGTGCAGCCTCGGCAGACAGCAGCGTCGCACCCGGCATGTGCCCTCCGACAATGCCAAGCATCCCGCGACGGTATTTGTACGAATCCGCGTCAGGGGCATCAATTTTCGGTTTCTCGAGCAGCAGATCTGCATTTTCGAGCCTCGCAACGCCCAGATCGACCAGTCGCAGCGCCCCCATGTGCAAAGCCGCCGGCAGAGTCCAATGCGCGCGCTTCCAAGCGCCGAGCGCTATCGTCAGCTGAAATTCCGGAAGACCCGGGTTCAGGCAAGCGCCGCTGTCGCTATCCACGCCGCTCGGCAAATCGACCGCAATCCGGATCGGGTGATGCTGCGCGAGCTGCGAAAGCACCGCGAACAGGTCCGCCGAGAGCGGCCGCCCTAGCCCGGTGCCAAACAGGCAATCGACCAGCACATCGCCGCGAATACTTGCATCGCTGCCCCGGATTTCCCCGGCAAAGCGTGCCTTTGCCGCGCGCGCCTCGGGCGTCGTCGGATCGCCCGCAGCCACAACGCAAACGGGCACGCCACGCCCGTGCAAATACCGCGCAATCACATAGCCGTCGCCGCCGTTGTTGCCCGGCCCGCATAGCAAGGTCACAGCGCGGCCCGCAGCCAAGCGATGCACCCATTCGCCCGCCCCGCGCCCTGCCTGTTCCATGAGCTGCGCGGCGCTCGTCCCGGCGGCGATGAGCGCCTGTTCAGCAGCGCGCATCTGTGCAGCCGTCAGAATCTGCTGCTCCTGGCGCGCGCGCTGATGCGTCATACACAGCGCCTTAAGTGCTGGCTATTGCGGTCCAAAGCGGCTCTTAAGTTGCGAAACATCGCGCACCGCGCCGCGCGAGGCGCTGGTCGTCATCGCGGCATAGGCCTGAAGCGCAGGCGAAACCTTGCGCGGGCGCGGCTTGGCGGGCTGCCACGCAGCAACACCATTTGCCTCCATTGCCGCGCGACGCTCTGCCAAAACTTCGTCCGAAACCGCCAGATGGATGGTCCGCGCCGGGATGTCGATTTCGATCCGGTCGCCATTCTCGACCAACCCGATCGCACCGCCCTCCGCCGCCTCGGGCGAAGCATGCCCAATGGAAAGCCCCGAAGTTCCGCCCGAAAAACGGCCATCGGTGAGCAGCGCGCAAGCCGCCCCAAGACCCTTCGATTTCAGATAGCTGGTAGGATAGAGCATTTCCTGCATGCCCGGCCCGCCCTTCGGCCCTTCATAGCGGATCACCACCACATCGCCCGCCACGACCTGCCCGGTCAGAATGGCGGTCACGGCGGCATCCTGGCTTTCGTAGACTTTGGCAGGCCCGGCGAACACCAGCACAGAAGGGTCCACCCCTGCGGTCTTCACGATGCAGCCTTCAAGCGCGATATTTCCGTAAAGCACCGCAAGACCGCCATCCTGACTGAAGGCGTGAGGAGCGGAACGGATCACGCCGTGCTCGCGGTCCAGATCGAGTTCCTTCCAGCGGCGGCTCTGGCTGAAGGCAACTTGCGTCGGCACCCCGCCCGGGGCCGCGCGGTAAAACTCCTGCACATGCGGCGCGGTTGTCCGCGACACATCCCAGAGCGCCAGCGCATCGCCCATCGTCTGGCTGTGCACCGTGGGTAGATCGCTGTGCAGCAGCCCGGCAACCTCAAGCTGGCCGAGGAGCGCCATGATCCCGCCCGCACGGTGGACGTCTTCCATGTGGACGTCGGCCTTGGCAGGCGCGACTTTTGAGAGACACGGCACGCGGCGCGAGATGCGGTCGATATCGCTCATGGTGAAATCGACCCCCGCCTCATGCGCTGCGGCCAGCAGATGCAGCACGGTGTTGGTCGATCCGCCCATGGCGATGTCTAGGCTGACCGCATTTTCAAACGCTTCAAAGCTCGCGATGGAACGCGGCAGCACAGATGCGTCATCCTGCTCGTAATAGCGGTGACAGAGGTCCACGATCAGGCGACCGGCTTCAAGAAACAGCCGCTTGCGATCGGCGTGCGTCGCCAAGGTCGAGCCATTGCCGGGCAGCGAAAGGCCAAGCGCCTCCGTGAGGCAATTCATCGAATTGGCGGTGAACATGCCGGAGCACGAGCCGCAGGTGGGGCATGCTGCCTTTTCGATGGAATCGACTTCCTCGTCGCTCATGCTTTCATCAGCGGCGGCGACCATCGCATCGACCAGATCGAGCGCATGCTCCTTGCCCTTGATCAGCACTTTACCCGCTTCCATCGGCCCGCCCGAGACGAACACCGCCGGAATGTTGATCCGCAGCGCAGCCATCAGCATGCCCGGCGTGATCTTGTCGCAATTGGAGATGCACACCATCGCATCGGCGCAGTGGGCATTGACCATGAATTCGACGCTGTCGGCGATCAGCTCGCGGCTAGGCAGGCTATAGAGCATCCCGTCATGGCCCATCGCGATGCCATCATCGACCGCAATGGTGTTAAACTCCTTGGCCACGCCACCGGCGGCCTCGATCTCGCGCGCGACCAGCTGGCCCAGATCCTTGAGGTGGACATGGCCTGGCACGAACTGGGTGAACGAATTGACCACCGCGATGATCGGCTTGCCGAAATCGCCGTCCTTCATGCCCGTCGCCCGCCAAAGCCCCCGCGCGCCCGCCATATTGCGGCCATGGGTGGTGGTGCGTGAACGATAGACGGGCATTGGGAGAACTCCGGAACAGGGCAATAAGCGTTGGTTGGACGATGCGCGGGGTTTACCCCAAGGGCGCGACGAGGTCGAAAGTAAAATTTGGAACCATCCGCAACTTGCAGCTAACCGTTGACGGTCAAGCCCACTTGGTTGGCGATCCGTGCGAGCCGCTCTGCCCAAAGAGCATGTCCCGCCTCGTCGTCAATCTGATCCTGCCGCACCTCGATGCCGAGATAGGGACGCCCTTCGGCTTCGGCGTGGCGGTTCATCGTGGCATTGAGCAACCGGCCCGAATAAGGCTGCTGATCGCCGACAATGAGCCCTTCTGCCGCAAGCAGCGGGATGGCGAGGCGGGCGGCGCGGTCATCCTCATTGTAAAGCACGCCGACATGCCAGGGGCGCGCCTCTCCCGGATCATTTGCCAGCCGCGGGGTGAAGCTGTGTAGCGAGAGGATGAGCGCAGGCGGCACCGCGTCCAGCAAATCGGCCAGCGCCGCGTGATAGGGCCGGAAGAACCGCGCAAGCCGCGCTTCCCTTGCTGGCTCATCAAGGTCATTTCCGGGAATGGCATGGCCATCGCTGGCAATGGGCATGACCGCAGGCTGATGTTCCTCGCGGTTCAAATCGCACACCAGACGACTTACGCCTGCAAGGAAGGCCGCTGTGCCGGGGCGCTCCGCCATGCGCCGCGCGACCGCCGCGACCCCGATATCGAGGGCAATGTGCTGCTCGAGCAGCGCCGGATCGATGCCAAGGTCGATATCATCGGGCACATGGTTGGAGGCATGATCACAGACCACCATAATGCCGCCGAACCGGGGCGTGCCGATGATCTCGAAGGCTTCGCTCATCGCCGCATCCTAGCGCAACTTACCGGCTAGCTGCCACCATCCGGCAGGAAGCGCAGCTTGTGCGGCCTCCAATGCGGCTCCGGTCTCATAGAGGGCGAAGCAGGTCGCGCCCGATCCTGACATGCGCACGAGCCAAGCGCCGCTTGCGCGCAATGCTGCCAAGACGTCGCCGATCGCAGGCACAAGTGCGAGCGCAGGGGCTTCAAGGTCGTTGCGACCTTCGCTGGCCATTGTCCGCACATTGCCGGAGGGCAAAGGTCCCCGATCGGTTCCATCCCAACCTTTGAACACCGGGCCTGTGGCGAGCGGTATGCGCGGATTGACCAGCAGCACCGGCATGCCAGCAAGATCGTTGTTGATTTCCTCAAGCTCCGTGCCCGTGCCCACGCCGATGCAGGTACGGCTGAGCACGCAGGCCGGCACATCGGCACCAAGCGCAGCGGCGCGAGTCCGCCAATCATTCGGTAGGCCTTGGGCGCGCTCGACCATACGAAACACTGCGCCGGCATCTGCCGAACCGCCTCCCAGTCCAGCAGCAACCGGCAGTCGCTTTTCCAGCGTCACCGACCAACCTTGCGCACGCGGTAGTGCCGTCAGCGCTTTTGCAACGATGTTTTGAGACGAATCAGTGAGTCCCGCGCCGAACTCACCAACCGTCACGAGCTGATCCTGCGGCGCGAGGGTAACGGCTAGCGCATCGCCCGCATCAACAAAGGCAAACACCGTCTCAAGCGCATGATAGCCATCCTCGCGACGTCGCCGCACATGCAGCGCGAGGTTGATCTTGGCGTAAGCGGTCTCTTTCATGGCCCCCGCCTCCCCGGTTGCGGCAGGAATCACATATTCGGATAGTTGGGGCCGCCGCCGCCCTCGGGCGTCACCCAGTTGATATTCTGGGTCGTGTCCTTGATGTCGCACGTCTTGCAGTGGACGCAGTTCTGCGCGTTGATCTGCAGGCGCGGGCTGCCTTCTTCAACGCCGACGAATTCATAGACACCAGCCGGGCAGAAGCGGGCTTCCGGGCCACCATAGATCGGCAGGTTGATATGCGTCGGCACCTCAGGATCTTTGAGCACCAGATGGCACGGCTGATCCTCCTCGTGGTTGGTGTAGGAAAATGCCACCGAAGTCAGCCGGTCGAAGCTGATCACGCCGTCGGGCTTGGGATAGACGATCGGGTTATAGAGATCGGCGCGCATCGTCGCTTCGTTGTCGCGGTGATGCTTCAGCCCGGGAACCGGATTGATGTGCAGGACCCGCGCCCACATATCCATGCCAGCCAGCACGGTGCCCAGTGCGCCGCCGAACTTGGCCGCCAGCGGCTGCGCGTTCTGGACGAGTTTCAGTTCCTTGGCGATCCAGCTGCTGCGCACGGCGGCATCGTAATCGGCGATTTCATCATGCTCACGTCCGGCCGCAATCGCCGCATTGATCGACTCCGCCGCCAGCATGCCGCTTTTCATCGCGGTGTGGCTGCCCTTGATGCGCGGCACGTTAACGAAGCCAGCCGAGCATCCGATCAGCGCGCCGCCCGGAAACGCCAGCTTGGGCACCGATTGCCATCCGCCTTCATTGATGGCGCGCGCGCCATACGACACGCGGCGACCACCTTCTAGAATGGCGCGGATATCGGGGTGCTGCTTCCAGCGCTGGAATTCCTCGAACGGATTGATCCAAGGATTGGCATAATCGAGCGCGGTGACGAAGCCGAGCGCGACCTGATTGTTCGCCTGATGATAGAGGAAGCCCCCGCCGAACGCGCCGCTTTCGGACAGCGGCCAGCCTTGCGTATGGAGCACGCGGCCCGGCACATGTTGCGCGGGATCGATATCCCACAATTCCTTGATGCCGATGCCATAGACTTGCGGCTGGCAATCGCGCTCCAGATCGAACTTCTTCTTCAAGCTCTTGGTCAAGCTCCCGCGCGCACCCTCTGCAAACAAGGTATATTTGGCATGGAGCTCCATGCCCGGCTGATAATCGCCCTTGTGCGATCCGTCCTTGGCCACGCCCATGTCGCCGGTCGCGACACCGATCACCGCGCCCTGGTCGTCAAACAGCACTTCCGCGGCAGGAAAGCCCGGGAATATCTCGACACCCAGATCGGTGGCGCGCTCGGCCAGCCAGCGGCACAGATTGCCCAGACTGCCTGTGTAATTGCCATGGTTCGACATGAACGGCGGCATCATGGCGTGCGGCAACGCGGTCTTACCCGTGCTGCTCAGCGCCCAATGCCAATTGTCGGTAACGGGTACCTCGGCCATCGGGCAGCCGTCTTCGCGCCACGTCGGCAGCAATTCATCGAGCGCACGAGGATCGACGACCGCGCCTGAGAGAATGTGCGCGCCGACTTCCGAACCTTTCTCAAGGACGCACACCGTTGTCTCGGGATTGACCTGCTTGACCCGGATGGCCGCGGCAAGGCCAGCTGGCCCGCCTCCGACAATCACCACGTCATAGGGCATCGATTCCCGCTCGCTCATTTTCCTCGGCTCCGGCTTGCAAGATTGGCTGATCTCAGAGTTTGCCTTGAAAGCTGGCGCAAGCAAGGTCAATACCACTTGGTGACAGGTTCAAGCGTTCCAGTAGGCTCCGGCGCCACCGGCTCCATCGCCACCACGCTCGCAGCGGCGATAGAGTGGTGGCGCGAAGCCGGGGTCGATGGCGACTTCACCGAGCTGCCACAAGATTGGCTTGCCGAGGCGCTGCCAACGCCTGCGGCTGCCGCGCTCGCACAACCGATTGAGGCGAAACCCGCGCCGAAAATTGGCGGTCCGATGGCGAGTTGGCCCGATAATCTGGTTCAATTCGCGGCTTGGTGGCAAGAGGAGCCGACGCTGGCCCAAGCGGGACTGCACCGCGTGCCCCCTTACGGTCCCCGCAAGGCACCGCTGATGGTGCTCGTCGCCATGCCCGAAGAAGCTGACCGCGAGACGCTTCTATCGGGCAAGGCGGGCCATTTCCTCTCCGCTATGCTGGCAGCTAAGGGCCTTTCGCGGGATCAAATATACCTCGCTTCCGTGCTTCCGGCGCGCACCAAACTGCCCGATTGGGAAGCGCTTGCCAGCGCAGGTTTGGGGGCGGTGCTGGCCCATCACATCGCTCTGGCCGCGCCGCAGCGGGTACTGGTTTTCGGGCGCGGGGGCATTTCAACGCTGCTTGGCAACGGGTGGGCGCAAACCGCTGCGAGTTTAGGGAATTTTAACCATGAGTCTGTCACGGTACCCTTGATGGTTGCAGTTGATTTAGAAGCTTTGCTGGCATCGCCGGGGCTGAAATCGGGATTTTGGAACCGCTGGCTTGAATGGACGGGAACTCCGCAGCAATGAACACGTGGCAGCTCCGGCGAACGGCAATGGCCAGTCTTGCGATGTTTGCGGCACTTTGCGCAGCCTCGCCCGCTTCGGCCAACAGCGCCGCCGCCGAATACTTTCGTTCGCGGGCAGACAGAACGGCGGTGCCCGCGCTCCTCAGCAAGGACGACCGGGATTATTACAAGCAGCTGTTCAGCGCGATCGAGCGCGAAGAATGGAGCGGCGTTCAAGCTTTGCTGATCAAGCGTAGCGAGGGGCCGCTGCACGCCGTTGCACAATCTCAATACTATCTCGCGGCCAGTTCGCCCAAGGCGCCTTTGCAATCCTTAAGCGATTTGCTGGCCGCTGCGCCTGAATTGCCATGGTCTGAACAGCTTGGCCGCCTCGCCATCAAGCGCGGCGCAAGCGAACTACCCGCGCTACCCAGCGCGCAGCAGATGTTCGCCCTGCCCGGCATGTCAAAGCGCATCAAGCCGCGCTCTGTCGCCGATGGCACGATGCCGGAAAGCATGGCCCAGGCCATTCAGGAGCGGATCAAGAACGACGATCCCGCAGCGGCGCGGGTATTGCTCGATGGGATCGACAGCGGTCTTTCCGCCGCCACGCGTTCCGAATGGCGGCAGCGCGTCGGCTGGGCCTATTACATCGAAAACGACGACGCGAATGCCCGGCTGCTCTCGCTCAGCGCCGCAGAAGGCGGCGGAGCATGGGCCGCAGAGGCGATGTGGACCGCAGGTCTTGCGGCCTGGCGAATGAACGATTGCGTAGGGGCAGCGGACAGCTTCGAGAAGGCCGCGACGATGGCGCAGAACGATGAGCTGGCCTCGGCCGCAAATTTCTGGGCGAGCCGGGCGTGGCTGCGCTGCCGCAATCCGGAAAAGGTCGCCGCTGCACTGCGCCGCGCGGCCCGCAGCACCGATACACTTTACGGTATGCTGGCCGCAGAATCGCTTGGTATCCGCAGCGATGCGCCGAAGGCCGCGAGTGCGGACTTTTCCAGCGAAGATTGGCAACAGCTGCGCGCGGTTAACAATGTGCGGATTGCGGTCCAGTTGGCAGAAATTTGCGAGGATGGGCTCGCCGACGAAGTGCTGCGGTATCAGGCCCGCATCGGCGCGCCTTCGCAATATGCGCCGCTGTCGCGGTTGGCGCGCGATCTCGGGCTCCCTGCAACGCAGTTGTGGATGGCTTACAACGCGCCCGTGGGCGCGCGGCCCGACGAAGCGGCGCGCTTCCCCGCGCCCAAATGGGTGCCCGCCAATGGCTGGAAAGTCGATCCGGCGCTGCTTTTCGCCCATTCGCTGCAAGAGTCCAATTTCCGTACCTCCATCACCAGCCCGGCCGGGGCGAAAGGACTGATGCAAGTGATGCCGGGAACCGCCCGCGACCTCGCGCGTGCTCAGCCAGATATGGGGGGCCGAGATCGCCAGCTCGATTTGCCGCAAGTAAACCTCGCGTTTGGCCAGACGTACCTCGCCCAGCTTAGCCAATCGGATGCTACGCGCGGTTTGCTACCCAAAGTGATCGCTGCGTATAATGCGGGGCCAGCCCCGATCGGGCGCTGGAACAACGAAATTCGCGATTCGGGTGATCCGCTGCTGTGGATGGAATCGATCCCCTATTGGGAAACACGCGGCTATGTGGCGACCGTGATGCGCAATTACTGGATGTATGAACGCCAGGCCGGCGGCGTCTCGCAAAGCCGGGTCGGCCTAGTTCAAGGATTGTGGCCCAAGTTCCCGGGGCTTTCGGGTGCCCCCAGTATCAGGATTGCGGCCAATGGCGGTTGATCCGGAGCGTATTTTCAAGCCGATCAATATTGCGCTCCTGACGGTATCGGACACGCGCGGCCCCGAAAACGACACGTCAGGCGATATTCTGGCTGAGCGAATCAAGGCGGCTGGCCATCATCTCGTCACGCGCGCAATCGAAAAGGACGAAGCGCCGCGCATTGCCACCCGGCTCAACAACTGGATCGATGATCGCACGGTGGACGCGGTGATCATTACGGGAGGGACCGGCCTTACTGGCCGCGATGTAACCCCCGAAGCGCTCGATCTGGTCAAGACGCGCGATATTCCAGGCTTTGGCGAGCTGTTTCGCTGGCTCAGCTACAAGACCATCGGCACCAGCACGATCCAGTCGCGGGCCTGCGCGGTAGTGGCGCGCGGCACCTATATCTTTGCGCTGCCCGGGTCGAACGGCGCGGTGAAAGATGGCTGGGATGGAATTCTCGCCGAGCAACTGGATAGCCGCAACCGTCCCTGCAATTTTGTGGAATTGATGCCCCGATTGCTGGAAAGCTGAGCGCTGACAAGCGGATGGATCGCTTGCGTTTTTGTTCTACTTATGTTCTTATTGGCCATGAAGATTCGCGGCAGAGGAGCGCAGTCTGCAGTTGGTCCGACTCGCTTCGGGCTCGCCGCGCGCGAGGATGACGGTGATTGGCGAGATGCCAGAACGATCATCGATGGAGAGCCCGCGCCCTTCCGTACGACCGTTGTCGAGGAATTTCCAAAAACCATCCTGAGCTTCAACCAGTCGCCCGATGTGCCATTCGACCGCTCACTCAATGCCTATCGCGGCTGCGAGCATGGCTGCATTTATTGTTATGCCCGGCCGACCCACGCCTATCACGACCTCTCGCCGGGGCTGGACTTTGAAACCAAACTCTTTGCCAAACCGCATGCAGCGACGCTGCTGCGCCAGACATTCGCCAAGCGCGGCTACAAGCCAAAGCCCTTGGCCATGGGAACCAACACCGATCCCTATCAGCCAATCGAGGCCAAATACCGCATCACGCGCGCGGTGCTCGAGTTATGCCTTGAAACCCGCCATCCGGTAACGATCACGACCAAATCGGCGCGCGTGCTGGATGACCTTGATCTGTTGCGCGAAATGGCGAAGCTGGACCTTGTGGCTGTGGCGCTATCGGTGACCAGCCTTGATCCGAGGCTTTCAAGCATCCTCGAGCCACGCGCATCTTCGCCCGCCAAACGCTTGGCAGCACTCGGCAAACTGTCGGAAGCCGGGGTGCATGCCCATGTCTCGGTCTCGCCCATCATCCCGGCGATCACCGATCAGTTTATCGAGGACATTCTCGGCCAAGCAGGGCAGCACCGCGTCTTATCAGCAAGCTGGATCATGCTGCGCCTGCCGCATGAGGTTGCGCCGCTGTTTCGCGAATGGCTGGAAGTTCATTTCCCCGACCGCACGGCCAAAGTTATGGCCATCGTCCAATCGGCGCGCGGCGGCAAAGACAACGACCCGGCATTCTTCACCCGGATGAAACCACAGGGCGTGTGGGCCGATCTCATTCGCACACGCTTTCGCGTAGCCTTGAAACGTGCCGCTATCCCGCAAGCAAAAGCAGCGCTCGATTGCAGCCAGTTTCGCGCGCCCGCCATAGACGGGCAACTGAGCATGCTATGAAGGGCTATTCTCGAGTTGCTGGTAACGCCGGGCACCGGTGGCAGGATCATACCACACAGCGATGACCTCGCCGCTTTGCGGATCAACTTCGCGCTCACCCGTATCCTGCCAGACCACATCAGTGCCCACTTCGTCAAGCACCTTGCCGCGATACCTTCGATCAAGGAGAGTTCCGGCGAGTACGGCCAGCCCAAACAGCGCCGCACCCCAGCCAGCATTTTCGGCCCATATCAGCCAGACCCCGACCACAAGCAACAATCCGGCAAGGATCAAAGCCGCAACCCGGCCGTTGCTGGTCACAGCGGCGCGATCCTGACAGCCGTACCATAAGCGAC
>Ga0164294_10005044_pt1 | contig 11373 bp, 13 predicted proteins | sample GEODES005metaG_FD_111479 | JGI IMG/M metagenome (GOLD analysis project Ga0164294, IMG submission 111479) | Oligotrophic lake water microbial communities from Sparkling Lake, Wisconsin, USA - GEODES005 metaG | ecosystem: Environmental > Aquatic > Freshwater > Lake | place: USA: Sparkling Lake...
TGCAAGAAAATGCCACCGTGACTGTTTGCCATAGCTCGACTGTTGATCTGAAGCACCACTGCTTGCAAGCCGATGTCATCGTGGCGGCAGTTGGCAAGCGCAATGTCTTGACTGCCGACATGGTCAAACCAGGGGCTGTGGTGCTGGACGTCGGCATGAACCGAGATGATGCTGGCAAATTGTGTGGTGATGTGGACTTTGAGGCTGTCAAGGAAGTTGCTGGCTACATCACGCCGGTGCCTGGCGGCGTTGGCCCCATGACCATCACCATGCTTTTGGCTAATACCTTGGATTCTGCCCAACAGGCCCTCACTGCGAAGACATGACCAATCCCCTCTTAGATTTTTCTTCCCTTCCCCGCTTCAACGAGGTTCAACCCGAACACATTTCACCCGCCATGACCCAACTGCTGGCGCAAGCTGAGCAAGCCATGGAACAGGTGACTGCCGATGCCTTCTCAGCGGATTGGCTGGCCATATCGAAAGCACTGGACACAATCACCGAACAACTTGGACGTGCTTGGGGTATGGTGGGGCATTTGCAAGGTGTTTCTGATACTCCCGAGCTGCGAGCAGCCTACAACGCTGAATTGCCCCGCATCACCGACTTCTTCACCCGACTGGGTGCCAACGAAGCGCTTTACGCCAAATACAAGGCGATTCCTGTGGGTACTTTGAACGCAGAGCAGGCCCGTGCGCACACCCTTGCCTTGAGAAACTTTGTGCTCTCAGGGGCCGAGCTTGTAGGGCAAGCCAAAGAACGATTTGCCGCGATTCAAGAGCGATTGGCTGAAATCAGTCAGTTGTTCAGTGAAAACGTGCTCGATGCCACAGATGCTTGGTCTTTGCTGGCTGCAGCAGAAGATGTTTCAGGCATTCCCGAAGATGTTCTGCAAGCTGCCCAAACGGCAGCAACCGCTGATGGTCATACTGGCTACAAACTCACGCTCAAGATGCCTTGCTATCTGCCTGTCATGCAATATGCGCACAGCAGCGGTTTGCGAGAAAAGCTGTACCGAGCCCATGCCACCCGCGCCTCGGCTGAGTTTGCCCATCCTCAATTCGACAACAGCGCTTTGCTGCAAGAAATTTTGCAACTTCGGCAAGAAGAGGCGGATTTGCTTGGTTACGACAACCACGCTCAAGTCTCGCTTGCCAGCAAAATGGCCGATTCCCCTGAGCAGGTGATGGAGTTCTTGCATGATTTGGCTCGAAGGGCCAAGCCTTACGCCGAAAAAGATTTGACTGAGATGCGTGATTTTGCTCGCACAGAATTAAACATCGCCGACCCACAGCCGTGGGACTGGACCTTCATTGGTGAAAAGCTCAAGGAAGCACGATACAACTTTAGCGAACAAGAAATCAAACCCTATTTCACCGCACCCAAGGTGATGGCGGGTTTGTTCAAAATTGTGGAAACCTTGTTCGAGGTCAGTATTCGACCCGACAGCGCCCCCGTGTGGCATCCCAAAGTTGAGTTTTACAGAATTGAACGCGCTGGGCAGTTGGTGGGACAGTTCTACCTTGACCCGGGTGCTCGAAGCGGCAAACGGGGTGGCGCATGGATGGACGATGTGCGGGCACGTTGGCTGCGTCCTGACACAGGCGCTCTGCAAACCCCCATCGCACACTTGGTTTGCAATTTTGCTGAAGGGGTTAATGGCCAACCGCCTTTGCTGACCCATGATGACGTAATCACTCTGTTTCATGAGTGCGGCCATGGCCTTCACCATATGCTGACCCAAGTCGATGAGCGCGATGTGTCTGGCATCAGTGGCGTGGAGTGGGATGCGGTGGAATTGCCCAGCCAGTTCATGGAAAACTTTTGCTGGGAATGGTCTGTCTTGCGTCACATGACCGCACATGTGGAAACGGGTGAACCCCTGCCCCGCGCTTTGTTTGACAAGATGCTGGCCGCGAAGAATTTCCAAAGTGGCTTGCAAACTTTGCGTCAAATTGAGTTTTCTTTGCTAGACATGCGCTTGCACTCAGAACCCCATCGCAGCGGCGATGTGCTGGCTGTCCTCAAAGAAGTTCGTGATGAAGTGGCGGTGTTGCACCCACCCGCTTGGCACCGCATGCCGCATTCCTTTAGCCATATTTTTGCGGGCGGCTACGCTGCTGGCTACTACAGCTACAAATGGGCCGAAGTGCTCAGCGCTGACGCCTATGCTGCTTTTGAAGAAACCGCAGCAGAAGACGGCACACCGTCCCTTGAAACTGGGCGACGCTATCGCCAAAGTATCTTGGAGCGCGGCGGCAGTCGTCCCGCCATGAGCTCATTCAAAGATTTTCGCGGTCGCGAGCCTTCTTTGGACGCCTTGATGCGCCACCAAGGCATGGCTGGCTAGTAGCGCAGCGTCTGCACCCCATCGGGGGTCGCCAGCAAACAAATATCGGCTTTTTGAAAAGCGAAAATTCCCACAGTGACGACGCCAGGCCATTGGCTGATTAGCGTCTCTAGCGCCATTGGCTCTGCGAGTTTCAAACCATGCACATCCAGAATGTGTTGCCCGTTATCAGTCACCAAAGGCTGCGCGTCGCGCATACGCAAAACCGCTTGACCACCCAATGCCGAGAATAAACGAATGATCTGAGGCACTGCCATGGGTATAACTTCCACCGGCAAAGGAAAAGCACCTAGTACTTCCACACGCTTGCTTTGGTCAACAATGCACACAAATTGCTTGGCTTGGGCTGCGACGATTTTTTCGCGGGTCAATGCAGCACCCCCACCTTTGACCATATAGCCATGGCCGTCGATTTCATCGGCGCCATCGATGTACACGGACAAGAATTGAACTTCAGCCAAATCCACCACGGGGATGCCAAGGGCTTGCATACGCTGGGTAGAAGCCATGGAACTGGAGACCGCACCTTGAACAGGAATAGCACTTTGGGCCAAAGCATCAATAAAGAAATTCACCGTCGAACCTGTACCTACACCGATCAGCGAATGGGGCTGCACATAGGCCAATGCCGCTTGGGCAACTTGCGCTTTCAGTGCATCTTGGCTGGGGGACTGGCTCATCGGTGACAATTCCATTTTTTGAGAAGACGTCTGATTATCCATGTCCCTGTTGCCCTACGCCTTGCTGCGTCCCTTGTTGTTTGGCCTAGACGCTGAAGCAGCACACGACGCTACGCTCAATATGCTGTCGGCGACCCAGCATAATTTTTTGCGCTTGGCCTACCAACAAAAGCGTACCGAAGACTGCCTGCAACTGGCGGGTTTGAATTTTCCCAACCGTGTGGGACTTGCTGCGGGTTTAGACAAAAATGCCCGTTGTATCGACGCATTTGCGGCCATGGGGTTTGGCTTTGTGGAGGTCGGCACGGTCACTCCTGAGCCGCAGTCTGGCAACCCCAAGCCACGCATGTTTCGCCTGCCAGCAGCCCACGCCTTGATCAACCGCCTAGGGTTCAACAACCAAGGGCTAGAGAGCTTTTTGCGTAATGTGCAACTAGCCCGCTTTCGCCAAAACAACCCCAAGCCCATGTTGCTGGGCTTGAATATTGGCAAAAATGCTTCCACACCCATGGAGCGAGCAGCCGACGATTACCTGCGCGGCTTACATGCGGTTTACCCTTTTGCAGACTATGTCACAGTCAATATCTCCAGCCCCAACACGCAAAATTTACGCAGCCTGCAAAGTGACGAGGCTTTGTCAAACCTGTTGAGCCTGTTGAGCGAGGCACGAGCACACCTGGCGCACACCTACCAAAAACATGTACCTGTCTTTATCAAAGTTGCACCAGATTTAGATGAGACACAGCTCGCGCAACTGTGCATGACCTTACAAAAGCAATGCATGGAAAAGGGTCAGCCCAAGGACAATGCATGGGGCGTCATCGCGACCAACACCACGGTGTCCAGAGACTCCGTTCAACATCTGCCTCACGCGCACGAAACTGGCGGTTTGTCTGGTGGCCCCGTGAAAGAAGCGAGCAACCGCGTGATCAGGGCCTTGCGCCAAGGCCTAGGACCCAACTTTGCATTGATCGGTGTGGGGGGCATCGTCAGTGCGCAAGATGCGATTGAGAAAATTCAAGCCGGTGCTAATGTGGTTCAAATCTATACCGGCTTGATTTACCAAGGGCCTGCATTGGTGTCGCAAGTGGCCAAGCGACTGAAGGCTATGAAGTGAATGCTTTGCATATCCGCCCCTTAAACTCACGCCACTATGAACCTTTCTGAACTCTCACCGAAAGATATTGCTGATCTGGCAGAAGCTTTGTCCGTACACCCCGATTACCGGGTACTGCGACGTTTGATTCCACGTCACAGCTTTATGCCCTCTGCGCCTGGACAAGTGCTGCAAACTGGCGTGGTACTCGATACCGAGACCACGGGTTTGAATACGCAAGATGACCAGGTGATTGAGCTTGGCATGATTGCATTTGAGTTTGACCCTGTTTTGGGCACGGTACACAAGGTGCGAGAAGTGTTTGACGAACTCGAAGATCCTGGGCGCCCTATTCCGCCTGAAACCACCCAAGTGCATCACATCACCGATACCATGGTGCAGGGCAAACGCATCAACGACACCGCAGTGGAAAAAATCGTGGCAGAGGCCAGCGTCATCATTGCCCACAACGCGTCTTTTGACCGCCCCTTTGTTGAAAAGCGCTGGCCTGTTTTCAAAGACAAACAATGGGTTTGCAGTATCAAAGACATCGATTGGAAAAGCGAAGGGGTGGGCTCAGCCAAGCTAGAGTATTTACTGCAAACGCAAGGTATTTTTTATGAAGCGCATCGCGCTGAAACCGATTGCTGGGCTTTGCTGGAGTTGCTCAACGCTGTGTTGCCGCAAAGCCAACAACCCGCTTTGCTGCGCTTACTGGAATCTCTCAACCAGCCCCAAGTGCGCTTGTATGCCACCGGCTCGCCCTTTGATTCCAAAGATTTGCTCAAAGCACGTGGCTACCGGTGGGCGCCAGAGATCAAATGCTGGCATCGGCAACTGGGTGGCGATAAAGCCTTGCAAGAAGAGCTGTCGTGGCTCAAGAACCGTGTCTACCAAGGTAAACATGCCAGCGTGGATATTGAAACACTGGGCGGCTTGATTCGACACTCAGACCGTCAAGGTCAAAAAACCACCCAGCCGTTGGTGAGTTAGTAAGGCACCAACTGCCAAGGCATATTGCAGGTAGGTACGTTGGGGTAATACTGTCTGGATGATTGACAAAAATAGGCGACGCGGGGCGCCTCTAAGACCACAGGTGGTGGGGGCATCACGATGATGGTGTTGGATGGCTGGCTGTACGCTTGATTAGTCCAATACAGGCTAGAACCAATGACGACCGCCGAAACCCATGGCACCCAGCGCAAGTCCCGATTGCCACGGCCATGTCCGCCATGCCCGCCATGCCCACGGTCATAACCGCGAGCGTGTCCGGAGTAGCCATCTGAAGAATGCCCTCGCCAACCGTTACCACCCGCAAACGACAGGCTAGGTGCGACCAATATCAGACTCAATGCAGCGCAAAACAATGGCTTTTTCATAGAAATCCTTGATGAAGAGCAAATGACAGGCTTTTAACGTGACCCGCGCCTTCAAGGATGACAAGCAACTGATTTATGATGGTCTTCAATGAAGAAAAAATTTTATCCCCTTTATCTGGCCAGCCTGGTGGCCGTGTTGTTAGCCGTTTCAGCACCTGCAATAGCTGACCCCTACAAATTTCCCTATGTCTCCTTGCATGATCTGCCCAGCGCATTGCAAGAAGCCTATCGGAATGAGAGGCCCCATTTGGGTGAGATTGGGCGATGTGCCGTGAGCTTCGACAACAGCATGGACCAAGCAAAAATGGTCTTCACGTGCTCCATTTACGTGAAAATGTCCGCCGTTGCTGAGCGCAAAGCCATGGAGCGGTGCGAGCAAATGAAAACCTCTCGCAGTATCAAAGCCCCTTGCAAGGTGATTTCAGAGTAAAGCCTTGCATAAAGGGGTTTACAAAATTTGCAGGTAAATTGCCAAGCAAGTGCCGTAGCCAACGACCCAGCACAGGGTGCGAAAAATGGCCCAGTCCACCACATAGGCCAAGAAATACAAGGCTCTTGCCGCGACAAACACCAAGCACAGGATTTCAAGCAACGCCGCATCGGCTTGGAAATGCAAGGCCAATAAAACAGCCACGGCAAAAAAAGGAAAAGCCTCAAAGCTGTTGTGCTGTGCAGCATTGGCCCTGGCTCGCGCACCCGTTTGCTCGGCCAACCAAGCGCGGGGATTATGGTTATCAAATCCCTTGAAACCCCATTTGGCGCTGGCGGCGCCCAACAAGGGCATGACGCCTGCCACCACCACACAAGCCACTGGAATATTCATCTTTTTTCCTATTTTGAAGCGCGATGCGCCAACGCTTGGATCGCCAAGGCGTAGCCTTGCACACCAATGCCGGCTATCACGCCCACCGCCACGGGTGACACATAGGAATGGTGGCGGAAGGCTTCACGCGCAAAGACATTGCTGATATGGGTTTCAATGACGGGCAAACCGGTTCCCTTGATGGCGTCGTGCAGTGCAACAGAGGTGTGGGTGAAGGCCCCAGGGTTGAACACAGCACCAACGGCTTTGCCTTGCTGGCAAAGTTGTCCGTAGGCGTGGATCTGGTCGATCAACTCACCCTCGTGGTTGCTTTGCATAAAATCCACTTCCAAGCCCAAGGGCTTCGCGGTGGCTCTGCACAAAGCTTCGACATCGGCCAAACTGGCGTGGCCGTATTGTTCGGGTTCACGGGTGCCCAAGAGATTGAGATTGGGACCGTTGAGAATGAGAATCTTCATAAATTAAGTATACGATGGTGTCCTTGGGAGGAGCCATGATTCGTTTAGTGGTTTTTGATGCTTACGGTACCTTGTTCGATGTGTACTCGGTAAGTGCCATGGCCGAGACTTTGTTTCCTGGGCATGGCAACGCCTTGTCTGTGCTGTGGCGCGATAAACAAATTGAGTACAGCCGCTTGGTGACCATGAGTGACCCGCTGAACCCCTTAGGCAGTCGCCATTACCAATCGTTTTGGGATTTAACACGGCTTGGCTTGCAATACGCCTGCCAAAAGCTCGGGCTAGAACTCACACCTCCTAAACAAAAACAATTGATGGACCAGTACGCCCAACTCAAACCCTTTGAAGAAAACAAAGATGTTTTACAACACCTCCAAGCCATTGGAATGCGCTGCGCGATTTTGTCCAATGGCAGCCCAGATATGCTGGCCAAAGCCGTTAGCAGCGCAGAGATGACGGGCTTGATTGACAAAGTACTGTCGGTCGATGAGGTGCGGCAGTTCAAAACTTCCCCGCAAAGCTATGGCTTGGTTACCCACCACTACCCCATGGATGTGCGCGAAGTGCTCTTTGTATCGAGTAACAGCTGGGATGCACTGGGCGCCACTTGGTTCGGCTTCAAAAGCTTTTGGGTTAATCGCCAAGGCTTGCCCTTTGAGACCCTAGGACCCCGCCCCACCCACAGCGGTCCTACCTTGAAAGACATCTTGCCCTTGCTATGAAGCGGTTGGTTTTGTTGTTTGCCGTGGTTAGCCAAGCTGCGTTCCCCATGGGTTGGTGGGACGCTAAAGAGCCCCTCAAAGGCTTTGATTTATCGCCAACTGAACTGAAAAAAGTCAGCATTCAATCGGGTTGGTCCAGCGATGACCCCCAGTTAATGATGTTTGAAGTGAGCAACCGCCTGAATGGTCCCATCTACTGTGTGGGAGCCAGCTTCGAGATGAAAGACGGCAAACAACGCCAGCACGCTTTTGAGCCAAAGATCTACGTTCCTGAGGGACAAAAAAGAAATGCCTCGGTGAGAGGCATTGAAAAAAAGAACCTGAAAACCTATGGCTTCGGTTGCAGGTGCATGAAGAAAGCACCGGAGGCAGATTGCGAGAACCCCTATAAATAGGGGGTAAACGCTAAACGGTTAATTGGGTGTGTTACCACCGGCAGGAGCGGTGGGCGGCGCGCTAGGTGCCACGACATTGGGCTTGGGAGCGGTGGGGGCGGTGCCTGAGGGGTAAACGGGGGGCGCACCCACTTGCTGCATTTCGCCGCGGAATTCGCCGCCACGTTCAATTTGGATTTGCGAGTATTCAAGCTTGCCCGACACTTTGCCGGTAGCACGGATATGCAAGTGGTCTCGGCAGTGAATGATTTGGTGCATTTCACCTTCGACTTCAATGGCGCGAGCGGTGACTTTACCGGTGATTTTTCCAGACTGGCCAATAAAGATTTCTTCCGCTGTCAACTCACCATCCACTGTGCCGTAAATAGTGGCTTTCTTGGGGACGTTGAGCGTGCCTTTGAAAGTGACGCCGTTGCCAATCACCAGATTGTTGGATTGATCAATATTGGTTGCCATAAGTCAGTCTCGCTTTGAAGTGAAGTGGGTAGTTTAGTAAAAAAGGAATTAGCCGTCGAAGGTGCACACAGAATCAGAGTCTAAGACCCCATTGTAGTCAGCGTTTGGCCGGTTTAACCTCGTAGGGGGCCACAGAAACAGCCTCGAGCAAATAACCGCTGACCCCTTGGGAGGTTGCGACCCGCCCTTCCTTGATCTCGCCCTCGACCCAAACGATGTCCATAGACTCCGGTAACTTCTTGATTTTGCTTTGTGCCGTGGGACGAATCAGCACAATTTGGTTGGCCGGTGGGGGGGGCGTGTGGATACATGCACCAAAATAAGGAACCAACAAAAACTCACGTTTTTCGCTTCGATCCGCGTCCAAGGGCACGACATAGCCTGGTAGGCGGACTTTTTTATTGAGTTGCGATTTGACAATCGGGGCTTCGTCAAATTTTTTGCGCATAACAGCCATGGCTTTATTGGCCTCGTCACTGTTGTCCTGAAGATTTGATAATTTGCTAGCCGCCGCCATCTCCTTGGTCATCTCTTTGACCCAAGGCTCGGGCATGAGGTCGTTCCAATCGATCAGACTGTAGCCTGGGGTTTCTGCGCTCACATACACAGGTGATATGAAAGCTGCAACACTGAGGCAGCAAGAAACAACACAGACCCAAAAACGACGATGCATTTGGAATTCCTCTATTTAAACTGACGGGGGATGCAAACCATCCGACAAAGACAAACGGTAAGCACGCCAAGCCGGTACCAAGCTGGCCACCAAAGCCACGACACACAAGCCCGCCAACGCCCACCAAGCCTGTGCCGCAGGCCAGCCTGCTTGCACCAACACACCAAACTCGGTGCGCAATACCTCTTGCCCCGCTATCAACAAGGCTTGGCACAGCACATAGCCAGTCACTATACCCACGACACAAACCAACAAAGACTCCAACAAAACAAAGCCCATCAAAGCCAAAGGCGCCGCACCCATGGCCCGCAAAATGGCCAACTCTTTGCGCCGACCGGCCATCGCCACCAACAGCACCGCCGCCACGCTGAACATGGCACTCACCGCTACCAGCATGCCCACCAGCAACAAGGTGTTTTCCACCACTTTCACGATTTGCCACAACTCGTCTAGCGCCACGCCGGGCATGACCGCCATCAACTGACCACGCTCCAAGCCTTCGATCTTGCGCCGAACAGAGAACACCTCGGCACGGTTATGCAAACCCACCCACACAGCCGACAAACTGGAGGGTTCCAAGTCTTTGATGTCCAAGGCCTGCTGAGCACCGCCTGCCGCCTTGAAAGCACTCGGGGAAATGCCCATACCCCAACCGACATGGATGGCCTCAAAAGCCTGCAAGCTGACAATGACGCTGCGGTCTATGGGCGCACCGGTAGCTGCCAAGATGCCGACCACCGTCATGGGGTGGTCTTCATGCTCGGTGCCAAGACCGCTGGACTGTCCGTGGGTGAGTACCAGTTTGTCATTGAGCTTGTGGCCAAAGCGTTTGGCCACCTCGGCACCTAGCACCACCTCGCTCAAGGCCTCCGGCTGGGTGAGGGGATCTGCAAAAGCCCGCCCTTGAGCCCACTGCAAACCTTGGCCTTGGCTTTTGAAACGGGTGAAGATTTCCGGCGTACTGCCCAGCACGGGGTGTCCCATATAGCTGTCACCCAGTTGTATGGGCACCGCCCACTGCACTTGAGGCAATTGCGCTAAGGCGGTGTAGCCCTCGTAGCCCATGTTGCGCGAGGGGCGTCCAATTTGGAAGACGCTGTAGAGCATGAGTTCGGTCGCGCTGCCGCGCGGCCCCACGATCAGGTCCACGCCGCTCAAGGCATTGGAGAAACTGCGTTTGGCGTCTTCACGCAGTTGCTGCACGCCCAACAAGATCAGCACCGACACACTGACTGACACCATCACCATGGCCAAGGCTTGTTTACGCGACCAAGCGCTGCGCCATGCCAAGTTCAGCCACATCATGCGCGGCTCCTTAAAGGCATGGCAAACATATGGTCGAAGCGCTGAGCCAAATGCGCGTTATGGCTGACCATGACCACGCTGGCAGCTTGTCTGCGGGCAGTACCCAAAAGCAGATCGAGAAATTCGAGTTGATTGGCGTCATCCAAAGCCGAGGTGGGTTCATCGGCAATCACCAAACGTGGGCTGCCCATGAGGGCACGCACCGCGGCGACGCGCTGCTGCTGGCCCACCGACAACTGATGGACTGGTTGGTGCCAAACGCTTTGCGGCAAACCCAAAGTTTGAATCAAATGCAGCGCTTGGCTTTGGGCGTCACCCCATTCTTGGGCGGCAGCCTTTGCACGGCTGGGAAACAAGCGGGTGGGCAGCAGCACATTGGCCTGCACATCCAAGTAGGGCAGCAAATTGAACTGCTGAAAAATCACGCCCATGTGTTCGCCACGCAAGCGGTCTCGCCCAACGCTGCTCAGCTTCACCATGTTTTGCCCCAGCACCTCAAGCTGGCCGTGGCTGACGGAAATGACGCCCGCCAACATGCCCAACAAGGTGCTTTTGCCGCAGCCGCTCGGGCCTTGAATGAACAAGTTTTCGCCCTGCAACAGCGTCAGTTGCGCAATGTCAAACAAAGGTGGCGAATTGCCCCAAGCGTGGGAGAGTTGCGAAAGCTGTAGGGCGTGGGTCACGGTTTACCAGCGAAGCACAGCGTCTTTGGCTTTAAGGGTGACGCTGGCCTGCCCTTTGGGAGTGACCATATCAACCTTCAGGCTACTGAGCCGCGGGTGTTTTTTGAACAAGGGAATTTCAAGCTGCTTTAAGGCGCTGGGCTGAGCGCAACTGAACTCGAGCTCTGCATCCAAGTCGCTGTGCTCGGATTTTTTGCCCGTGAACATGTCAGAGTTCACTAGCAAAGACTTGGTTTGGCAACCCGCCGCCGCAGGCAGGGTGATGAAATAATTGGCTTGAGCAGTCGCAGTTTGCAAATCAGCCATGGCCTTTTTTTGTGCAGGGGTTCGCGGCAAATGCTCAAAGCCCAGCA
>Ga0164294_10005046_pt1 | contig 11371 bp, 8 predicted proteins | sample GEODES005metaG_FD_111479 | JGI IMG/M metagenome (GOLD analysis project Ga0164294, IMG submission 111479) | Oligotrophic lake water microbial communities from Sparkling Lake, Wisconsin, USA - GEODES005 metaG | ecosystem: Environmental > Aquatic > Freshwater > Lake | place: USA: Sparkling Lake...
GTCTTCATCAAACATCTCAAACCGCTCCTTGGCCGTGTCTTTAGCCGAGGCCGACTCCAAGAACTCCTCCCAGTTAATCTTGCCATCATGATTGGCATCACGCTCCAAGAACCTGTTTGATCCTGAGTTAGCCTCACTCTTTGCACCTGATGTGGCCTGCTGCTTCAGGGGCTTATTCTCTACTGAGCCCTCACCACTCCCTGCCTTCATTTGTTCAGCCTGTTTCACAAAATAGTCCTCACGAGGACCTTCATGCTGCTTCAGGAGTGCCTGTAGCTTGGCTTTTGTAGCCTTAGCCGTTTCATCAAGATTAACCTCATCAAGAGGAGTTTTTTCAAGATCATCCTTGGCTACATTAAAGAAACGCCCGTCCGCGTACAGCTTATAATTGGCATCATGAGCAAACTCAACCTTGGCCTCAGCACCGCCATTGGGGTTGTACCAAACATAATGTGCCGATCTCGAGATTCCTTTTTCTCCGCGAAGTTGCGGCAGGAAGCTTTGACCATCAATCTTTAACTCAGCGGGCACTTTCACACCTGCGACCTCACACATAGTTGGCAAATAATCGACTGGATCGATCATATCACGACAAATCACATTAGGGGCGAAGTGACCCGGCCAACTGCAAATACCCGGAACTCGAGTTCCCCAATTCGTGCTTGATCCTTTCCCTCCTTGAACATCTCTGCCCTGAAATCGCGATGGCGTTCCTCGGCCCGTGCCATTATCACCAAGGATCAGGACCATCGTATTTTCGCGTAGCTTGAGTTCCTCGAGCTTGAGAATCAGTTGACCAATAAGCTTGTCCGCATAGGCGACCATATCAGGGAAGTGCCCCTGCTTCGTGGAGCCCTCTTTAGATTCAGCTCCACGGTAATCAACGCTATCCGGCGTAGCATCATAGGGCGAATGAGTGAGCATCATCGGATAGTAAAGGAGAAACGGTTTGTCCTTCTGCCGCTGGATGAAATCGAGTGCGTAATCGCTCACAAGGTCGGGCCCGTATTCGTTGTTCGAGTAATCGTGCTCCTTGCCATTGATCTCGAGACCCGGGTTTTTATAACGACCGGGACGACGCACCAACTGCCAGAGGCAATACTCATCGAATCCAAAATGCGCCGGACCTTGAAGACCATTGTCGAGCTGCCACTTACCTGTGATGCAGGTCGCATAGCCTGCGTCTTTGAACAGATTCCCAAATGTTTTCTGGGATGGGTCAAGGTGGCCAAAATGCGTGTAGTTGTGTTTATTAATCCTACCCGTCATTAAAGCAGCACGCGTCGGTGTGCATAGGGGCTGCACGTGCAGTTGTTCAAAACGCACACCCGTTGCTGCAAGCTGATCCATCACCGGCGTCTTGTAGCTTTCACCGCCATTGGCAGTCAGGCATTCGTAACCGAAGTCATCAATCATGATGAGCACGACGTTGGGTTTTGTCGTAGCACCATGAGCGACGGCAGCTAAAGCAATAACCAAAAAGGCAATAAATCTCTGTCTCATAGGGCTGTGTTCGGCGAATGAATCGGCAACGCTCAACTCATCAGCACCTTGCAGCCGATTCTCTGATTCACTCCTCCAATGCCCCCAAACAAATCTGATCCATCGAACGCCACTTGCCCTCAAGGTCATTGATGGGCGCAATCTCCCATGCGCCACCTGCGGTTCTCGCGGGGCTTTTTTTACCGAGATGGAAGTCCGCTTTGGCCGCATCTCTAAATAGCGGATCGGCGAGGGTAGCATGGTCTCCGAGAACGATGTCTTTCGTTTCGCCAAAGAAGAGGTTGTGGGATAGTTGCACATCGTGGAAATCGCCATTCACACGGTTAAGCGGCTTATCCTTTGGCGCGACGAGGAGGTTGTTCAGCACGCGCACATGGCCACACTGCGTCACAGATAGCTGCCCGTAATCCATCACCGTGCTGTTGTTAACGACGGTGTTATTGATGAAGTCCACGTGATCGCTGGCATAGCTATGCATGCCGCTGCCACCATTGTCATGACTGAGGTTGCCTTGAATGAGTAAGCCACCGTGATAGACGCCGTTGATAGACTTATTTTGATGGTTTTGCGTGTCATCGACGATGATGCCGTTGCCGTCGGAAAGCTTGTCTGTGGCCACCCAGGGCTGCGTACAGTAATTGTGATGGGTGTGGTTGCCGCGCACGAGCATCTTGTGTCCGCCTTTGGTGAGGTCGAAGTTGAAGGGCTGATAAATACTGATGCCTGAGCCTGCATAAATCATCCAGTGACAATTATTGTGAGCGTGATTGTTTTCCACCTGCACGTAGTCCGCATGGATGACACTGATTCCTCCACCAGGACAATGACGCACTTCGTTATCAGCAATGCGGAGGTGATGCGGCTTGTGTTTGCTATAGCGACCATCGACAGACAAACCATTGCCATTGGTCGTTCCCTTGACCTTGCCGATGTCTTCTTTGTATTTGGCTTCCACCTCTTCAGCCACACCGTGAATCGTCAGCCCACGCACTTCGAGGTAAGCGAGTGCTGGGGTGTCAGAAAGCTTACTCGGATCGGTATTGCCGATCGTTACCAAGTTCCAATGCGCACTCGTTAGCACTGGTTTCTGTCCGGGATGATTCTTCAAGGTGATCCACGCAGCAGGCGAACCTGCACGGACAAAATGAGCGACTTCATTTTTACGCATAAACGTGCCATCCATCAGCAGGATGATGTCGCCGGGCCGAGCAATTTCGAGTGCCTTGTTGATAGTGGCAAGCGGCATATCAGCGCTGCCTCGACCAGCAGAATCTTTACCGTTAGGACTGACATAAAACGCAGGAGCAGCGTAGCTCAGATTATCGAGCCGCAGTTGATGAAACGCACCTGTAGCCCAGCCGAGTTCGCCGCTGATCATGACGCTGATTTGCACCAACGGATCAGCAGCATTGTACTCACCTTCACCTGCAGCTTTCATCGCGCCGAGATCGAGCACATGGCGCTGATAGTCCTCGGGCGAGGCCGGATAAACCAAGCCTTCACGTCCTCCTGTCCGCTCATGCTTTGCACTGAAGGACTCGATCAAAACACGCACCGCCCGCGCACTCGTCACACTCAGATCAAAGGCCAGCGTGAGCTTGTTAAGGTCCTTTTCTGGGCAACTCACCGGCAGCAACCCCGAACGTAGCATGCCACTCCACGACTTGGCCTTTGCCGCGCTGTTCACGCGCAAACGCAGCGCTCCGGTGCGGTCCGCCGTGCCTTGCTTCTCGATCACACCCACGTCTGCATCCCAAGTCGCCAGCGCAGTTGTGCCATTGCCTTCCGGCTTGCCTCTCAATGACCACAGCGGATTGATCGCATTAAAATCGCAGGCCAGCATCACCGAGTGGCTGAAATTCACCGCACGCGCCCTTTGGAAGCAAGCCTCCGCTAGCGCCATCGTGTCCGCCGTGGCCTTGTGGCCGGTATTCGGGATCACTCGCGACTCCACATCGAAATGTAAATCCTCCAATGCTTTCGCAAACTCCTGCATCCATTCCAACCGACTCAGCGGCGCGCTAGGCATGGACTTATCTCGATCATATTGCCCACATGAAATGGCGAACGGAATCTGACTCGCCGCCGGATTGATCTCACCAAACCCACGCGTGCTCCATGATCCTGCCGAAGCCGCCGATACGCCTGCGACTAACTCAGGATTCTTCATCGTAAACCGATGCACAAACTGTGCCCCCGCAGAGAAACCATGCAGGAACACCTTCGGATGAATCTTCCATGTCTTCCCGACCTCCGCGATCAGGGTCTTCAGTTTCGCCTCATGCGTCGGTCCACACATCTGGTAGGAATCCAATGGCATTCCCGCTGTCTTCGGTGCGTTCGCGTCCCGCTTCGGCTGCAAAAAAGAAGGCCCAAGCACGATCACATCATCCTTCGCCCAAGGAGCAATACCGTTCGCTCCCTTGCCTTCACCACCCGCTCCATGCACACCGATGGCAAGCCAGTAAGCTTTGCCTTCGATGGGTTTCTCACTCGGCGTGTAAAGATAAGCTTTTTGAGATTCGGTATCAGTGAAAACAGTCTCAACAGCTTGAGTATTGAGAACAAATAAAAGGAAGCACAGAATACGCACGGTCATGGCAGCTGAAGTAAAAAGCAGGAAAATTGGTAGCAAGAAAATGAATTGGTTTAATACCGAAACTGCAGAACCCCGAATTTATGGAAATGCCGGCCTAATGGCGACATTTCGAAAGGCCCCAAGATCATCAAAGGAACCGAAGCCAATACGACCTATGCCAAAGGTCTTGTCGGTGGCTTCAAGCACCAACTGATCCTCAAACCAGACCTTGATGCTACCAGATAAAGCATCGCGCCTTAGTTTGAGTTGATGCCAGTGATTGGGTTGCCAGGGAATTATTTTGGCGCGAACGGCCGTTATGGCTTTGCGGTCCGCGTTGTTCACCACATGCAGGTGTAGATGCACGCCGTCTGCCTGCTCGCCGAGATGAGCGTAGTAAAACTCGGATTCGCTGCGACCACCGAAAGCGATGCAGACATCGTTGTTGCCCTTGTTAAAGACATTCAGCCGAGCCTCGCATGTCAGCGTGAACGACTCCAACTCAGCCCCAGCAAACCAAGCTAGATTGAATGGACGACGAACCTTCGGTTTGTAGTGCGATGGCTTCTTCAACACAAGCATCGTGGCCTCGCCATCTCCCTGCCATTCCCAGGCGGCAGGGTCTTCAAGATGCCATTGATCGCGCTGCAGGAGCGGATGAAATTTTGCCTCAGCGGCCAGCAGCAGTGGGCTTGCGACGAGGAAAAGAATCCAGGAGATGAAGGTGCTCATGCCCGGTGAATTAGATCTTCCATCCCTCGCGAGCAGCCGGGCCACTCATCAGCGCGACGGCTTCTTCATCGCCAAGGATGCTGCGCGTGACAGGGTTAATCGTTAGGCTGCGATTCAAATGCAGGGCGATATTGCCATAATGCATGGCCTCAGTGAGTCGGCCTCCATAGGCAAAGCTGGATCGGCACACTTCCTGGCCTTTGATGGCAAGCAGCCAATTATCCCAATGGTCCGAGCGCTTAAGATTCACCTTCGGCAGAGTCGACACCATCTCACGCATCTTCAGCTCAGGGATCACGCGTGGCGTGCCTGCGTGGGTGCCCATGAGCACGGTAGCCTTGCTGCCACGGATGATCGTTCCACCCTCAGGAAACTTGCGTTCAGCTTCCAGTTCAGGTGGGCGCGGCATGGCGTGATTTTCACCATGGAACCAATGCAGCTTGAATTCGCCCCGCGTGGACGTGGCCGGGAAAGTAAAAGTCAAGTGCACTGTCTTGGGAAAAGAAAGCTTGCTCGGCCCTGAGGACTCAATCTCAACCTTGCTCGGACAATCCAACGCCCAGACATGAAAGGGCGCATCCATATTATGACAGGCCCAGTCCCCCAGCGTGCCACAGCCAAACTCATACCAAGCTCGCCAGGCACCAGGTAAATACTTCGGACTATAGGGCACCATGGCTGCGGGGCCCAGCCATTGATCCCAGTCCAGCCCCGCTGGTACAGCAGATGGCGCAGGCCGCTCATCAGGCACGCTCCACTTGGGCCCTGCCCAAGCATAAGCTTCGGTCACATCACCAATCAGGCCCGACTTGGCCCATTCTTCGAGCATGAGAATACCGCCGCCGGAATGACCTTGATTGCCCATCTGGCAGGCGAGCCCCGTCTGCTTTTCCAGTGCCATCAGATCACGCGTTTCGACAATGCTGTGCGCGAGAGGCTTCTCCACATAGACGTGCTTACCGGCAGACATGCAGGTCTTCGCATTGAAATGATGCGTGTGGTCCGGTGTGGAAATGATAACGGCGTCGATGTTCTTCCCCTGCTGATCCAGCATCTTGCGGAAATCGGAGTAAAAGGGCGTTTTAGGCCGTGCTTGGCGGGACTGCGCGGCACGTGGCTCATCCACATCTGCAAAGGCAGCATGGTTCACGAGGTCATTCTCCAGCAGGCTCTGCACGGCATGCCAGCCTTTTCCACCCGCACCCACAAAGGCGATATTGAGCTTCTCATTGGCTCCAAAAACGGAATGCGGGAGGATTTGAACGCTCGCGAAGGTGGCGGCGGACTTGCTGAGGAAGTGGCGACGGTTCTGCATAAAACAGAAGTGTAAAATGCAAGATCAACGCGAGGGCTGAAACCAAATATTGCGAAAGCGGACAGGATTCAGATGATCCTGAAACTTGAGTGTTCCTGCTTGGACAAGGCTTGGAAACACCACACGATCCTGCACAAGGACGTTATTGTGCAGCACAGTGATCGTAGCGGGTTGTGTCACCTTGCCATTGCTGATCTTGGCACGCTGAACCGTAATATCATAACTTTGCCAAAGTCCTGGACCGCGCGAGACATTGACAGCGGGCGGCTGACGCTTGTAGAAGGCAGCTGCCTGACCGTCATAATAGGTCTTGTTGTTGTAGGAATCGAGCACTTGTAACTCCGAGAAGCCTTCGATAAAAACGCCACTATTACCGCGCCCTTGGCCATTGCCTTTGACCTCCGCCGGCGTAGCCCACTCGATATGCAAGTGACCACTCGTAATCAGTGGCTCCTTAGTGGAGATCATGCCCGTGCGCGGCACAACCTCCATGTAGCCGCCCTCGATCTTCCAGCGCAGGCGATCCGTTTGATCAGCGTCTTTCTTATCGGGCAATTGCTTCCAAGCCGTGGCATCTTTACCATCAAAAAGCATGACAGCGCCTTCGGGTGCAGGCACATGCTGACCGTCATACTTAGCTTCCACCACCAGCGGTTCTGGCCAGACTTTCTCAGGATTTTTGGGTACTAGTTTTGCAGGGCTTTTGGCATCATCAGCGATGAGTTCAACAGACGACAGCAGAGCGAAAAGAAGGAGGATGATTTGTTTCATAGAATTGATGTTTAGAATTGAATCCCTAACCGATGAGCCACGCGCTTGGGCCGGCGCAGAGCCTCGGCCATGCGTGAGGCTTCATCAGCGCCACGTAGGTCTTTGCAGGCTGGATGAGCCTCAGGGGATGCGATGATGCCGAGATTGTGCAAGACGTGAGCGGTGCTGTGCTTGTAGGCAGAGGCGCTCATGTTGGCATCGAGACGGAAGACTTGGTCTTCCAGCGATTGGAAGGCTTCGAAGACCTTATAAACACGGGTGTCGAAACGCCCCGTGCCTGTCGGGAACTTCTTTTGAGGCGAGCTGTCATTCAGCCACATGTCCTTTGCGGCACAGATCAGCGGAGCCCCACTAACAGCAGCACCGATGAGCAATGGCAGGCCCAGCTTGATCGCGGTGGCGATGCCGAAGTCATCACCACTGTGTGGGGAGAAATCGAGACCGAGGTCGCGACACATCGCGGCCCAGTAGAGGAAGTGCGGCTCGTCCAGTGTGCTGATTTTGCCGCCGACGAACTTCGGATGAATGGCGAGCTGATGCAGCAACCATGGCCCAAATGGCCGCGCCCATGGCACAAAGGCTGGCTCAAGCGAATGAACGATGCCCGGACGAATCAGCCACTCAGCGATCTCATAGTAAGCATCCCGGCAGGGTTCGGGATCGAGGGCGCTGAGCCACTTCGAGGTCATGATCATCACCTCGCAGTTGTCATGTTGCTGGACGATGTCGATCAGCGGACGATAACGCTCAACCTTGAAACACGTGTCATCCTGAGCACCGCGAGCCGTGACGCCTGCGACAAACTTCATAGTCGGAAACTCTGCACGAAAGCGCCTGAGCACCTCAGCATACTGCGTGTCATCCATGTCGAAGATGTAACCCGTGTCTGCGTTCAGAACCGGCACAAACTCCACGCCAAAATGGTCTGCCTTGGCCTGCATCCAGCGAATGCCTGCGATGAAGCCTTCCCAGTCGGGCTTCTGATCACGGAATGGCAGAAGTGCCGCTGCGCAAAGGCGTGGCTTGGAACTGTGGTCGATGAGTTCTTCCTCGCCCGTCCAAGCCCACTTGGTCTCTTGCCAAGTGGTAGTCGGTGAGAGGTCTTCAGGTTTGGAGATGAGTGACTTCATAAAATGCAGCGCGTTTGAATTAGACCATTGGCTCCACTGGCAGCCACTTGCGCTGCTCCCAGCTTTGCAGGCCGAGTTCGGCAAGTTGCACACCCTTTGCGCCTTCACGCAGCGACCATGGAAACGGAGTCCCGACGGCCACATGCTTCAGGAACTCCTCCCACTGGATTTTGAAAGCGTTGTCATAGGTCGTGGTATCCGGCACTTCCTGCCAGCCATCAAAGAAGTTGATCGGTTGATCAATGTCGGGATTCCAAGTCGGACGCGGTGTGGTGCCAGCAGCTTGCACCCAACATTTCCTCAGGCCAACGATGGCACTGCCATGGGTGCCATCGACTTGCATGGTCAGTAAATCATCACGACGCACCCGCACTGTCCACGAGCTGTTGAACTGACATACCACACCGCCTTCGCACTCAAAGGTCGCGTAGCAGGCATCATCACTAGTCGCAGGATAGGCGTTGCCTTTTTCGTCGATTCGTTTTGGCAAATGAGTGGCTCCGAGACAGCTCACCGCTTTCACTTTGCCAAAGAGATCATCGATCACATAACGCCAATGACAGAGCATATCCACAATGATGCCACCGCCGTCTTCCTTGCGGTAGTTCCATGATGGGCGTTGCGCAGGCTGGTCGCCATCTTCTCCCGTGAAGACCCAGTAGCCGAACTCGCCGCGCACGCTGAGGATGCGGCCAAAGAACCCCTGATCACGCAACAGGCGGAATTTGCGAATGCCAGAGAGCCAGAGCTTGTCCTGAACCACCCCATTCTTTACACCTGCGTCCTCGCAAAGCTTTGCTAGACGTAGAGCCTCCGCCGATTCCACCGCCGTTGGCTTCTCACAGTAAATGGCCTTCTTCGCCTTCACGGCTTTCTCAATGAAGCCTGCGCGCTGCAAGGTGCCAGAGGCATCAAAGAAGATTTCATCTTCAGGATTCGCCAAGGCTGCATCGACATCCGTGGTGAAGCGCGTCACACCCGTGCGAGCCGCCAGTGCCGCCAACTTGTCATGATTGCGCCCCGTCAAAATCGGATCAGGCATCAAGGTGAGATCATCCCCGACTTTCACGCCACCTTGATCACGAATCGCTTTGATTGAGCGAATGAGATGCTGATTGGTGCCCATGCGTCCGGTGACGCCGTTCATGATGATGCCGATTCGTTGTATTTTCATAGATAAAGCAGTGTCCTTTAGATGAACCCAGCTTTAGCAGCTGGTAAATCAGTTGTTTCCGATGCTTATGGACGGAAATAGTGATGGAATCAAATATCAATTCAAAGCCAAGAATCGCACGCAGACACAACCACCGACATTGACTTTTTTACCCGTAAAGCTGAGCTTGCCGGAGATTTGATCGACCTTTAACAAGGCAGCAGTGTTGCTGTTTTGGTGGGCAACGATCATCCATTGCCCCGAGGGGTCGATGCAGAAGTTACGGGGAATTTGACCTTCAGCAGGGGCGTTTTGGATCAGGGTGAGCTTTCCAGTTGCAGGATCGCAGATAAAGACGGCGATGGTATCATGCGTGCGATTGGACACATAAACAAACTTGCCGTTTGGGTGAACGACGGTTTCTGCAGTGCTCAGACCTTTCATGCTACGGTCTGCCTCTGAGAGCGTGGAGATGGTTTCGACTTCTGTCAGGCTGCCTTGATCGGCATCATAAGCAAAGGTGGTCACCGTCATGAGCATCTCATTGTTCACAAAGGCAAATTGACCATTGGGATGAAAGGCGAAGTGACGTGGACCACTACCCGGAGGAACCATGCCAAAACCATGAGCTTTGAACTGACCGGCAGCTGGGTCGAGCCGGTAAATGAAGACTTTATCAAGACCAAGATCGCAGGCAAACCCGTAGCGATTGTCAGGGCTCACATTCATGCTGTGGGCATGCGGTCCAGCTTGGCGCTTGGGATCTGCACCACTGCCTTCATGCTGGACAAACGTCTTAGCTTCACTGAGTCCGCCATTTTCTTGAATCGAATAACTGGCGACACTGCCGCCGCCGTAGTTGGCGATCATGGCCATCTTGCCTGTCTTATCGACCGAGACATGACATGGACCTGGGCCGACGGTGGAAGACTGATTGATGAGCGTCAGCTTGCCATCTGTCGGAGATATCGTGAAGGCACTGACAGCGCCACCCTTCTTATCGGCTGAACCCATCTCGCCGACGGCATAGAGATACTTCTTTGTCGGATGGATGGCTAAAAAACTCGGGCTAGCGGTCTCCACGGAAAGCTCTGGATCAGTGAGGTCGCCCGTGGTGCTGTTAAAATCAGACTGGTAGATGCCTTTGCTGCCAGATTTGGCATTGGTATAGCAGCCGAAATACACTCGGAAGTGATCACCAGCAAAGGTGGAGGTGGCCATGGCAGCAAGGAGAAAAGGTAGGGCAGTGCGCGTCATAGAAAAAAGCATACTGATAGAAAACGCAGCCAAGCGTCAATTCCTCACTCAAAACTCACGAGCTTCTTTTCGTCCGACCAGACAACAGTCACACCACCGCCAAAGGGAGCACCTAGTCGCTTGCCAACCTCTATTTCAGGCATGTGGGATTGTAGAGCATCCTGCACATCCTGACGCCGTGAGCGAACGCCTAAAAGGAGCAGAACCAAAGCCCCGATCCCAGAGGCTGTGGCGAAAGCAATGGCCAGACGCCGATGATCTCGGCTAAAACTCTGATCCATCCTGGCCTGTTGCTGCTTGATCTCGCGCATTCCACGCAAGAGCTTTCCCATGAAGTCGGTGAGCCGTTGCTCGGGTGTCTTGTTTGCATCTGACATGATAACACCGCCAGTTTGCATGAGAGTGGTCAAAGCGGAGGCCGAGTAGCGATTCCAGATGCTGGATGAAAGAGACATGGCCGAGCGATCTGTCCCACGATCATACGCCAAAAGAATCGCATCGTTCGTGCCGCTCCAAGCCTTCCGAAGATCCCGAGAAAAATATCTCACCGTCTGTCCAGAATCCAGAAAGGTGGAGGTCACCAGCCAGACATCACAGCCCATGTCACGACGAAAGCTAGCCATCTGTTCGACCAGCTTTTGATGAGCCTCTGAAGAAAGCGCGTGAGTATCGTCGAGAATCCCATCCGCCGGAGCCACCGGCACAGCCATGACCGATCCCGCGCAAAGAAGCGCAAAAATCATGAACAGGACATGACGGTAGAACATACCGCTAACATGCGTTGACTTTCTACTCCTGACAAGGCGGCGCTTTTGGTTCCAGCGAAGTTAGACGGCGTATTGCTCTTCTCCCGTATAAGTTCCAGAAGTTCTCCCGCAGATTCAGGGAGGCCCACAGATTGGGTTTCTGAGATAATCTGCTGGCCTCCCTGA
>Ga0164294_10005048_pt1 | contig 11369 bp, 10 predicted proteins | sample GEODES005metaG_FD_111479 | JGI IMG/M metagenome (GOLD analysis project Ga0164294, IMG submission 111479) | Oligotrophic lake water microbial communities from Sparkling Lake, Wisconsin, USA - GEODES005 metaG | ecosystem: Environmental > Aquatic > Freshwater > Lake | place: USA: Sparkling Lake...
ACAAAAAATAGCATAAAAGACCACGTAATTCTTTTGGATTTTCGATGGATTTATATGTGTTTTTACCCCCCAATTTTCTGTAGAGCCACTGTGCAATGAGCAGCAATGGTCGAGGCGATCGCAGTTAATGGCGGCCCCCGATTTTAGGGTCTAGGCATCTCAATGAGCCGCAGATAAGGCGGCGAAATTGGTGGTCATGAGCTGCAAAATCTTATAGCTGAAGTAGCTGTTGTTGTGCCAAAAATTTCAATCATCGACGACGATGCTTCAGACAGAACCTACATCGAGCTCGCATTGAATTCTCACGGTCACGTTGCCGTGTCATCTCCAAATGCGAAGCACTTTATTCCAACCGCCGACGTAAATAATTTAGACTGTTTTATTGTCGAAGACGACATGCCACAAATGACCGGACTTGAACTGCATGAATGGCTGCAAGAGCAGACCGTCTTGAAAGCAAAATTTGTGTTTTTGACCGGAAGAATTTCATAAGAGGACTTGACCCTAAAGCAAGCATCAGTTGGAGTCACATTGCTGAACAAACTTTCCCTCTCGCAAAATTGCTTGAACTAGTGGGTTCTTGAAGCAACAGTGCGATTTTTTTAATATTTTAAAATTACTTTTTATAGAACTTTAAATACAATTTTTATAAAATAAAAAGTGACATTCATGAAATACAAAAAACTGCACGGTCAACCAAAAATCATTAAAGCTCAGAAAAGGCTTCACAGCTATACCCGTCATCTCCACAGTAAAAAAAGCAAGGCATAGGGCAAGTAATTTTTTAATAAAACAAGATTTTTAATGCGGTTTTCCCGAATTACAAGGACTAATTGGCATGAAATAAAAGACAACTGCGCTTGGCATAAAGCTGGCATTGATTTTCAAATGGCTAGATTTTGGTTGCCCATTTCCGTGGTCTGAAAACACACTGTGTCCATGCATTCAAGGACACAGAAATGAACAAAAAATTCGATCCCGCAGACCTCGCTCACTTCACAGGCACTGAACGTTACTACCGATTGAACCGCAAGTGCTTAATCACAGATGGAGCAAAGTTTCTCGCGGATAAAGCAGATGCGTTTTGGTTGCTGGATGCAGCCGCCAGTTACCTCTTCGAGTTAGGCACAGAGGACTGGTTTGTACTGGTGCGACTTAAGGTCAAAGACTACTTTGCTGAGTTGACCCTTGAAGATGGCAATGGGGGTATCCGTGCACGCCAGCAAATACCCTACACAGACTTTCCTGCTGATCAGCAGATCCTTTACGCCTGTTGGGATGGCGAGCATTGGGTAATCATGTTGCCCAGCGAGTACTGACAGCACGTGGCATCAAGCGGGAAGCAAATCAGCTTTACAGCACATAAAATGAAAGCCATTAAGCCGTCTCGTTAAAGGATGTAAAAACGACAGCGCATAGGGCTTTTTACTGCTGGACCATTTGTGCATAGCCTGTCATCCGTCTGGTCACTGCTTAAAATTTAAGCATGTTTTTCAGTCAAGAACCACCACTTTTGCGTGGTTTTAGTGCGATTTACGTCACATTAGATCTGATCACACCGAAGTGTTAGCCTCAAAGTCCACCCAGATTTCGCCACCTCTGCTCGGCCTCCTTTTGGCGCTTTTGATTCTCACGCTCACGCTTAAGCGCGTCCTTTTGCCGATCCACATTGGCCTTTAACTGCGTGACCCTCATCTGCTCCAGTGACTGGGGTTTGACGGGTTTGATGACGGCTGCCTTGGGTGGCTTGGGGGCCTGAGGCTTGATGCTGTTGGGTGACTCGGATATGAGGTCATCCCACAGTTGGTAGCCTTGCCCTTCGTTGTGAATCTGGGTGGGTGCGCCGTTCAAACAACCCATGCCAAACTGATATTCACATATGAGCCTGGCATGGGTGGCAGAGTCGGCGAACAGGGCTGTCTTGATGAGTTGGCCTTGGATGCGGAGGGTGACGAGATATTTGTTCATACACATATTTATCGTAACACCCCCATGGCCAATTTATTTCACAAAGCCCTCACGCAATTTGACTGCAGCTGCTTCGATCTGCGCATCCAATTCCCCTGCTTCCACGGCCTGTTTGATCAGTTCCAGCGTGGGTACCAAGTCAGCCGCGCTGGCAATCTCCACTGCACTTTTGCCCTTGCTGATCTCTAACTTGCGTGCGCCATAACGGATGTTCAAGGCCAGCTTGTTGGTGTCAGTGGTCCACCACCACGCACGGACACGGCGGGCGATTTCCACACTGCGGCGACTGCCATCGGAATCAGTGACAGAGCGGAAACGGGTCAGGGTAAATGTGGTGCCCTCAGCCTGACTTTTGGCCGACTGAATCTGCTCCCACAATTTGCGGGCTAACTTCATCCTGCGATGCACTTGCGGGTTGTTGCCAATGGCCTTTTTGGCCGCTGTGACCTTGAGGGATTGCAAGAGTGCGCTTGGCGCTGTGGATGCTGAGGACATGTGCTTTTCCTTTCAAATGTTTGTAAAGCACAGACTATTTTGTGATCGACCACGGGGTCTGAGCAACCGAGCTGGCTTGGTATCCAGAGGGTTTGGCGGGACATTGGAAAACCCGTCAAAAACACCCAGTTTTGTTAGCCACTTTTGTCACGGTGATAAATAAACATGACGGGCATCACGAATCACAGTTGAGACCCGTTGATCTCTACCGAGAAAAAGAGCTGCGTCACTCAGTTGCAATGACGCCCTAGACCTGGACAGTGGTGTTCACAGGGATGGAAATTCCGAGCGGTAGCGGAGACTTGTAGTCACTACCCGATAAGGATGCTGTTGGCGGTTGCTGGCCAATTGACTCAAGAAGCGCAAAAATATTTTTAGCACAAAGATTGTGGGGCCTAGCCCCGTGAATCACGAGCAAGCTCTGCAGACCACACCGCAACTTGCGAACACCGCGGACAGTTGGCACTTTGGCTGTCCTCGCAAGTTGCGTTTCATTTTGAAGCTGCACGTAAAAGGAGACCGCGAAACCGCCCTTCCCATTTTGATGGTTGTGCTCAAGTGCTGTGGAGAAAAGAACTCATCGAAAGACCGAGCCTTGCCCATGCTGAGCCTAGTGCAGAAGGCTCAGTGTGGTTTGAATCTATCGAAAGTCCCAAGTCAAACATCACAGTTCAGTCACATACGAAAACATCAATGAATTCAATCAAGGATCACAAAACCATTCGATCAGACTGAGCTCTCGAACTACGAAGTAGACATCAGTGATGAGCCAATCACTGAGCTCTGCAAGAGCGATGGGGATGGCGAAGTCACTAGTGAACGTCAGTTCGCTCTATTTGTTGGCACAGCTAATGTGTTGCAAAACAAATGCGTGGCCGTGATTGATCTGTATGACAACAAATGTCTAGGACTGATGGCGGTATGACCAGGTGCGATGGTCAAGTCCTTGCCGCAACAACCGACACTTCATTCATCAGGGCATGTCACAAAGTGTCGGGTGAACCGACACCTCGTGTTTGGGGTCAGATCAAAATTAGTCCTGATAGTAGCCAAATCATCCGTCAAATCAGCCCTACAGCACACGCTGTTATCATGCTGAAGCCTCGGCGCTGGCTGAATTGACTGGCACGACAACAAGTCAATGGTCAGGCTTAGTGCTAACAGGTTGGCTGAACGTCTATCTCTATAGAAATTAAAAGCGTATAAAATTTTTAAGCTGTAGCGAAGATGCGACTGAAGTGGCTGTTTTGGGTGGCGATTGGATGCTTGAACTAGCCGCAGGTAGTGTGACAGCAGCAATCCTCCCTGATGGCGGACTCAGCGGTTTGTTAGCTAGCTGTCCACTTAGATGCCAACGTTGCATGACCTGGTTATACGGCGGCCATAGGCAAATTGGGATCGAAACCTTGATGATTCTTGAGGGTATCCATTCATGACCACTACACCCAGCTTGCTAGAGGACTCAACCGGTTCAGGAGCACGCTTTTACTTTGACATTGTCCGCTCTGGGTTTTTGGACCAAATCAGCGTCGTCGCATGGTCTGTAACCGGAACCGGCTCATCGCCAGTTTCCGCCACAGACTTTATAAATGGTGTTTTCCCTTCGGGCTCGGTAACCTTTCAACCCGGGCAGACGACCGTTACAATTTTCTACGACGTTGCTGGCGACAACACGCTTGAGTCTGACGAGACTTTCAGCGTGGTGCTCAGTGGTGCCAGCGCAGGGACGTCTATCACTACATCGGCGGCGACAGGCACCATCCTCAACGACGATGCGCTGCTGTCCATCGCTTCGGCGCAGTCCACCAACTGGGAGGGCAACTCCGGCACCACGCCCTTGACCTTCACGGTCACCCGAAGCGGCTATATCACCCAGGCCACCACTATGGACTGGTCGGTGGTGGGCACGGGAGCCAATCCTGCCGATGCAGCAGACTTCAGCGGCTACAACGGCTTGCTCCCCTCGGGTAAGGTCAGCTTTGCCGCCGGTGAGAGCGCCAAGACCATCACCGTCAACGTCGCTGGCGACACCAATATCGAGGCCTTGCAGGAGACCTTCAACGTCGTGCTTGGCAATGCCAGTGCCGGCGCGAGCATCGGCACTTCCAGCGCTGCGGGTTCCATTGGCAACGATGACGGCACCCCCCAACTGAGCATCTCTCCGGCCACGCTGGTTCTGTCTGAGGGAGACAACGCCTCCACCACTACTGCTTATAGCTTCACCATCACTCGCTCGGTCAACCTCAGCGGCGCCAGCAGCGTGAACTGGGCCGTGACCGGCACGAACGCCAATCCTACCGATGCAGCGGACTTCAGCGGCGGCGTACTCCCCTCAGGCACGGTCAGCTTTGCTCAGAACCAGAGCAGCAAGACCGTCACGGTCTTCGTTGCTCAGGACCGGGTGTACGAACTCAATGAGACTTTTGCCCTGACGCTGAGCAGACCCACCAATGCCGCCATCAGCGGCTCCAGTAGCGTCACAGGCACCATCACCAACGACGATACCAATTGGAAGCTCGCCTACACCAGCGCTGCCGACTCCTCCAAGACCGAGGGCAACACCGGCTTTCTTGCTTACTCTTACACGGTTACCCGAGTTGGTCCGGATTTGAGAGCGGCCTCCGTCATTTGGTCTGTCGCGGGTGTCGTTGGCAACCCCGCCAACGCAACGGACTTCTCCGGCTACAACGGCCAACTCCCCAGCGGAACTCTCAGCTTCCTGGCCGGAGAGGTCTCCAAGACCTTTGCGGTGAACGTCGCTGGCGACAGCACTGTAGAGCCTGATGAGGCATTCCGCGTCACGATCACCCCTGCCAACACCGCCCTCCCGATCTACCCCGGTGCCAGCGCCGTCACCAGCACTATCGTCAGTGATGACGCTGGGGTCAGCGTTATTGCAGGAACAACTGCCAACGACACCATCAACGGCACTAGCGGAAATGACACAATTTACGGGTTCAGTGGAGACGACTTGATAAACGGGATGCTTGGAGATGACTACCTAGATGGGGGAGAAGGTGCAGATATTCTTACTGGAGGTCAAGGCAATGACAGCATTGTGCTGACTGAAATCACATCTGCCGCCGATGTAGTCATTTTTTCGGGCGGAAGCGGTACCACTGGAACCACTGCGCGTGCTCAATCCTTAGGCTTGGACACCATTACGGGCTTGGCGCTGGGCACCAACACAACGGCAGTTGACAAATTGCAATTTTCTGCAGCAGATTTTGCAATTCCAGCTGGCCCAGCAGTGCAAGGTTCGGCGTCCGCAGCCAGGGGTGGACCGGCGGCCAACACAGATGGCAACTTTTACATATTGACAGCGGCACCTACACAAACAGGCGTAGATCTCAACGGGAACAACGCTGCAAGCACCGGTGCAATTGTTTTCGTAGGTGCAACTTCAGGCACTGCAGGGGTCAATGTTTGGTTCACAACCAACGAGGCATCATTCAGCACAACCAATTCAGTGCAAATTGCCACACTGGTAGGTGTCAACACGGCCAATCTCAATACCACTGACCTTTTGTTTATTGTTTGATTATTGTCGACCTGCGTGCTGCCAGATACTCAGCTTTGTCCATGGCGGTTTCGTTGATTGATGCCGGTTTATTGGACCCAAAAAGTGAGAATTAGCAGAACTTTGACCTGGATAAAGACCACACAAAATGCATATTTCCTTTGGTTCTAGCGTAAGTCGTTGAAATCATTGACCCGATAGGTTGGACGGACTCAGGTTGCCCAGACCGAACCAAAGAAAACACAATAAAGCACTGCTTTTATGTGATTTCGGAGGAACAGCTCATGGGCAAAGCAAAAACGCTTACAGCGCAAGAATTGCGCCGGGTGCAGGACTACATAGCAAGCCGCGCGCACGCAGCGCGTAACAGGGCTATGCTGCTTTTAACCCACCTTGCGGGCATGCGGGTTGGCGAAATTGCTGCCCTAACCTGGGGTGATGTGGTCAACGCAGAGGGCCGCGTCAAAGATGAAATCCGCTTGAACGCCGATCAAACCAAGGGTGGTCACCCGCGTATTGTGTTTTTGAGCCCAAAACTGCTCAAAGAACTGGAAGCATATGTAAGCACTGCCAAACGGCGTGAAGCACAGTGGGCGTTTTTTGCCACGCAAAAGGAGCCACAGCGTGGTTTTACCGCCAACACACTGGCCCAATACTTTTTGCAGCTCTACAAGGGTGCGGGTGTTGATGGGGCATCAAGCCACAGTGGCCGCCGATCATTTGCCACTTCACTGAGTTCAAAAGGGGTTGGCGTTAGGGTCCTGATGAGGGCCATGGGCCACCGCAACATTTCCACAACGATTGGATACATCGACGCATCGGATGACATGCTTCGCAAGGCCGTGGCATTGGTGTGACATCCCTGCTGGCGCAGTGAAATGAATAACTGCTGGCTTTATTTAGAGTTCAGGGATGAGCATCACATGTGGCACACCACAAAGTGTCGGTTGGCCCGACACTTCATGACAAGGGGCCAATCACGAACTGCCCTGCCCCACGAGTACCCCAAGTTGATTTGCCATTCCTGAACAACAGCGAATCAGAACAAGACGCCTTGGTGCTTTAGAGATGGCTCCACAGAAACCCTACCAGTTGAACCCGTGCACAAAATGACCTGTTGCCGGGCATAAAGCGACTCTTCCTGCGAGTGCGCTGCCAAGTTTGCATTCAAATTCACGCCTTGCAGATCCAGAAACTGCTGCTCAAAGGGCAACGGGTCTTTGCAGGGAAATTGATCCATGGCCGCATACTCAGAAATGTTGTGCGCCCAAGCCTTGTGCCTTAAAACAGTTGCGACCAACAACCTCCGCTCATGATCCTGGCTGGAATTCATGCGGCGGCCAGTGGGTTCCACTTTGCCAATGAACCTTTCCACCAGCATGGCTTCGGCCCCTATCCGCCACAACTCCGCCTCTGGATAATTCTTGATGAGGTAGCTCAGATAGATATCCCGCCAAAGGTTCTTTTCTACGACCGGCGTCAGCCTGGCTGAGTTTTCATTCCTTGCCATGGAGGGCACCATGGCTGAAACGGCTGCCATCAACTCCTTCACTGTCCAGCCATTCAAGCCAAATGGAAATCGCAAGTAAATGTCTGAGGGATGGCTGATTTTCAGCGTGTCGGCAGTTTGGAATTCCGGCAGCACAGTCGGCTCAGATAAACAAACCTGCCCCGGTCCTTGGACCCAATCGTCAAAAGCCAATCGATGAACGTCTCGGTATTTTTTTACGCAAGCGAGAACCGCCTTGCCATGCAGGTTCAACCTCTTGCGTGACGCTCTAGTCCTGTGAGCACAGCCAGCAGCGTAGCTGGGGCTGAACCTCAGGTAGTTGTAAAACTGCCGTGCCTTGGACATAACGGCACTGCATTGACATTGGGTTGACCGAATGATTGCGGCCAGCACTTGAGTCCCCATAGCCCCATACCCCTTTCATCAATTTACTAACTTTTTTCGTTATCCCTTTTTGTGTGTATTCATTGAGTGATTCAAAAGCTGAAATTGGGGCGTGGCCGTCATGGTGACTGCCGCATGTTTCATTCAACTTTTTGGAGAATCCCCATGGACGATCAAATTCAACCCTCGGCGAGCGGTACAGCAGCAGACCGGCCCAGCCAATTCGCTGTCAATATTGGCAATCTTCTAACAAAAGGCAATCCTGAGCAATCCATAGGTGAAGCCATGGACGCCCTGGTCGCCCAGCGCGTAGATTGGGAGAACAACGAGCTGGCATCCGCCAACGACGCCCTATATGCCCTCCTCCAGCACTGCTATTCCCTGAACAACGCCATGTCCGGCACCGGGGTGGCATCCAAGGCGCTCAAAAAGGGCTTGGCCAACTACATTGACAGCAAGGGGCTGATCTTCACCGACGCCACGCCCCTGATCACCAAGATCGTCAAGTGCGTGTTTGGCGTGGACCGCCGTCGTGTCAATGCCTACGCCTCTGCCCTGAAGGTGGCCATCGCCGAGAAAAAACAGGTTATGGAGTTACCCAAGTTCTTTAAAGAAAAGGGCGGCATTGAGGAAGTGCGCCGCAGCAATACCAAAAAACCCAAGTCACTCAAAGACAAAGCCGCCTTGGGCCGCTCAGTTTTGGAAGGTGATGTTTTAGCCAAAGTATCTGGTGATTCGCTCAATGCCAACTACTCCACTGAGAGCCTTGAAGAAGGTGTGGTGCTTCTGGCAACGCGGGAAGACGATGGCAGCTTTGCCGTTCGCCGGGTGGTGCAAAACAAATCGGTCATCAACAGCGCCTTGGCCACCTTTGCCAGCGTTGGAGCCGAACATGAAAAGGCTCGCCAACTACAGGAAGAACAAGACGCTGTGGATCAGCAACGCGCAGCAGCACGAGCAGCCCTGAAAGCCGCTTGAACTAAAGCAAGAAGTCTGAATGTACCCATCCCATGAGTGATCACGCTGGCCGTGGTCACTCCTCTTTTCCCTATTGGAGATCGAACCATGGCAACAGCAAGTATCAACTCAATCAAAGTCACCCAGCCCCAGTGCCTCAATGACTTTGCACTTCAGCAGAACAGTCGCTCTAAATTAGAAAGCATCCTCGATGCCACCCTGTCATTTCCTGACAACGGCGTTAACGGGATCATCCTGCATGGCCTTTATGGCACGGGTAAAACCACCATGGCCAATTTGCTACCGGGACTGATTGAGACAGCAAAAACAGATCCAAATGCGCAGACCATAGCCGTTGGCGATTTGATTGACACAACTCAACCTTCTCATAGCTATCACCCATGTATTCAAGGTCAAAACGGCGTTGGCTTGATCAACAGCATCCAAAACGCAACCAGCTTTGTGGCTTGGAACGCCAGTGGACTGCACTATGTGATCTTGGATGAGGTGGACTTGCTCACAGACGCAGCCAAGGCATCTTTCAAAGCACTGATGAATCGAACCAATGTGGTTTTCATCATGACCACCAACCACTTGAACGAAGTTGACCCTGGAGTGCAAAACCGAAGTGTCTTGGTGGATATGAATGTTCCGCCTGCAGCCCATTGGCGTCCCATACTTCGCCGCATCTATACCCAGTCAGGCTTGGCGGCACCACCAGATGCGACGCTGGATCAGGTAGTTCTTGCTGGCCGGGGTTCGGCTCGTTCAATCTTCAGTGATGTGGTCATGAGCGCCAACCAAGCTCGCAAAGCTGAACAGTCCAATGTGATTCGCATCAACAACATTAGGAGCTGAAGATGAAATACCCACAAGTCTTTGTATTTTTTAAGAAATCCACCTTAATTGATCAGGCAAGTGTGCATACGATCATTGGCAGAAAGTTAGATGTCCACTTTGGTCCTGTAGCCGCCCGTGATTTTTCTGAAGTAGATTTGAGAGCCAAGTTTTGCCATTCATTTTTACAAATCGATAGGGGAGTCTTTCTCGGCGATTTACCCTATGTGGCTGCAAGTACTGTCGAACTGAATTCACTATTTGTACTGAAGTATTCAGCCGACATTGAAGGTGTTGTTTGGGTAAAGTCTGCAATCGAATTCAAGAAATTTCGCGCTGGATTAACGGCACTCAAAGACTATTGGAAGTCCATCTACAAACTTGAATCATCAATTAGAAGCTACAACCGTTTAGAGAAAGTACTTGGCTCAAATGGAGCAGCATTTACTTACGACATGGCGTTTGTCAGTTCTTTAGAAAATCATAAAACATTGCTTGAATCTGGAGAAATTTCTAAAGCTGTATTCGCTCAAATGCATACCACTGGCAGGGTTGGGAAATATCACTTGTGAAAATTTCATGAGGGTTAGATTAAAACCACCAGGGGCCAAGATCTCCAACAGTTGCGAAAATTGCAGCGCAGATTTTTGGCCCCACAGCTACCCCATCAAATCAGCGCTACAGCCACCAGCTAGTCTGGGCCGCGATCGTGTCGTATGCGGCGGAAATTTTGATAGCACACAGGGCTGATTTGAACGATTCTTGACCGCCACATAAACAGATTTTAAGGACTCGATTGCTCTTGAATGAGCAGCTAATCTATCAAGCCAACCTCTCAGCCGCCATGGTTGCCGTCATCTTTGAGTAGTGCTGCTCCAACATGCCAATAGAAGTGCCCATTTGCTTGGCCAAGGTGTGCATGTCCATCTGCCCATCCATCAAACTCATGGTGGCGTAGCTGTGCCGCAGTGAATACAAGCTGCGGTTCTTGCCAGTAATGGGGTCAACACGCATGTCCGCATCCGCCAGCATCAACTCAAATGATGTGTGCAGGCTGTTGGGCCGATCACCGTTGCTCATGGCAAACACCCAGGCCTCGCTCCGAGCCTGTATGGCTTGATCCAAATCCTTGCCCATGCCCTGCCGCAAGGCCAGTCGCTCAAATACTGCAATTGCCCAATGCTTGGCGATCAACCAGCGGCCACCTGTCTTGCCCGATACCCAAATGCGCAAATACTTCTGCCCACTCTTGCTGTCTACATGCCATTCCAAGTGCCGCCACTGCATGGCCATACTTTCACAACCTGATCTGCAACCTGTGCCCAGCAAGGCTTCCACATAGTCACGAAGCAGCAGCCGCATCTCTCGGTGGTTCTTGCGTTCACCACCCCTGCTCCATTCGGGTAAAAATGCCATCAGCTTGACCAACTCTTCCCGGCTAAAGCCAGGGCGTGCTGAACCCTTCTTGCCCTTGCGGTTGAGGCGCGGGATAGCCACCTTGTCACTTAGCCAGCCTTGTTCAATGGCAAAGTCCAGCACCCTGCTGAATGCGCTGGCGTGATTGGCCAGTGTGCTGCTGATAGGCACACGGCCCATCTTTTCATTTCGCCATTGTTCGTAGAGCCTGACTTTCTCCAAGGTGATGTTGGTCAGCATGAACTTGCCAAAATAAGGGATCAGGTAATTGTTCATGGCCCG
>Ga0164294_10005049_pt1 | contig 11368 bp, 3 predicted proteins | sample GEODES005metaG_FD_111479 | JGI IMG/M metagenome (GOLD analysis project Ga0164294, IMG submission 111479) | Oligotrophic lake water microbial communities from Sparkling Lake, Wisconsin, USA - GEODES005 metaG | ecosystem: Environmental > Aquatic > Freshwater > Lake | place: USA: Sparkling Lake...
GATGTAGTCGGCCTGCGAGGCGTCCGCCAGCGTCCCCGTTGTCTTGATCGCGGCACCGGTCGAAACCGAGATGGACGAATCCGTGCCGCCTGCGACGAGAATCAGCTCGGGCAAGGCCAGCGATACGCCGCGCCCGACACTGATCTCGCGCGCCTGCACGCTGATCGCGGTCGTGCCATCGGTGTTTTCGCTGCGCACACCGCCGATGAGCAGGCTGTTTGCATTGAGCGCGCCGAGCGTGCTCGCCGTCAGCACCAGAGTGTCAGGATCGGCAACCGCCGGCAGCGCCTGGCGGATCTCGACCACCGAAGCGGCGATATCGAACTGCGCACCGCGTCCACCCTCGGCCGGATCGGCCGAGAAGGTGCCGTCCACCGTCAACGAGCGGGACGGACTGATGACAAACCGGGCCGAATCCAGCGGACTGCGCGGCGGCGCCTTGCCATCGCCCTTGGCCTGATCGGCAAAGTTGGTGGTGCCCGAAGTGGTCTGGATACGCGAATAGCGGTTGAACGTGGCCGCGGTCTGCACGGTGAACGAGCGCCGCACCGATTCCCTGAAACCGGTACCTGTCGTCGCGTAGCTGCCCCCGAGCACGACGCTGCCATCGAGCAGGGCGGCCGAGCCCGACACGAAGGGCGCGGCCGATCCGGTGTTTTCGACCAGCCGCAACGCGCCCGGCAGCAGGCCGTAATGCGCCGGGAGCAGGAGGTACTCGCCCGCTGCAATGCCGCTGCCGCCATCCAGCCAGACGGTACGCCCGGCTCCAATGCCGTAGAGATCGCCGCCGCCAGCGCCATAATCCGCCGAGTAGAGCGGATCGAACGCGGCCACCTCGCCCGCCCGGGCGACGGGCACGATAGCGTAGACCTGACGGCCGTCGGCAAACTGCAAGCCGTTGTTGCTGCTGAAGCTGTCGGTATTCTCGCGGCTCAGCACATCGCGCGAGCCACCTGTGCCGGACACGAACTCGTAGGCGAAGATATCGCCGCCGCCGCGCCCGTCGATCTTCGCACCGTCCAGAACCGAGATGTCCTGGCCTTCGAGCCGCAGCTCGCCCACCGGCGCGGCCGTCAGCGGACCGTTGACGTTCGGTGTGAAATAGTACTCGATCAGGTCGGTCGTCTGACCGTAGGGTACCTTGAGCCCGCTGCCGCTGACCGAGGTCACGCTGCCCGCACCGAACACGACCGACTGGGTCGCGGGGACGAGGCTGCTGCCGACGGAAACCGGGCTGGCACTGCCGATATCAAGCAGGCCCAGCGGCACGCGCAGGACGCCGTTCTGTTCGATATGCGAACCGGCAACCCGCAGCCAGCTGCCCGCCGACAAGGGCGTATCAGGCAAGGCGCTGCCGTTCGAGTAGAACCCGATTGTGCCATCGGCGGCAAGGGAACCGACAACGAACGGCCGCGCCACGCTGAGCGTCGTCCCGTTGCGGCGGTCCTCGATGAGCTGCTGGAGATTGCCGGTGCCGGTCGTGGTATAGACTTGCGATGCGGTGAAGCGCAGGTCGCCCGTCGAGACGACCGCGCCGGTGAGACCCGAAGGGTTGGACTCTGCGAGCGGCGCCGCCACGCCGGTCAGCCGAATGGCGTGGTCAGCATTGAAGTTGACCGATCCGGCCGCCGTGCCATCTGTCGTCCCTGACGGCACCACGAACGAAAGACCGCCGACGAGGTCGATCGATTGCGCATTGAACGTCAGGCTGCCGGTCTCGGCGGCGCTCGCCGCCTCTGAACCGGGCACCTGCGAACGGCTGGACAAGCGAACATAGGGCGCAGATATCACCGCATCCCCATCGCTCAGAAGCGAAACCGACGTGCGCAGTTCCGGCTCGCTCAGGCCCGCCGACGTGGGGTCGATGCTCGAAAGAATGAACGCCTTGCCCAGCTTCAGATCGACCTGACCCTCGATGCCGAGCTTGCCGCGCGCCACCATGGTGGAGAAGCCCGACTTCTCGATCCAGTCGGCGTCGACTGCACCGAACGGCGCCGCACCAATCGCACCTTCGCCAGCGGCCGACTGGCGCAGGGTCGGGTTCAGCCACTCCAGCGTGCCGCCCTCTGCCTGCGCTGCTCCGCCTGCCGCGCGCACGACGGACTCCGAGAGCGACCCGCCCGCAAGGACCCTGATCGCACCCGCGCCGGACCATTGCGGCGTGAGCGCGAACTCGTTCGGACTGATCGAAACATCGAACTCGGCCTGGCTGCCGCTCACATCCATGGTCGAGCCGGCCAGGGCATTGAAGGCCAGACCGGCCACCGGCGCGAACACCAGCGAGGGCACGCCGCCCCGCAGCACGAGGCCCCGCGCTCCGCCGTAATCCGATGCCGCGAAGAGCCCGGAGAGCGTGTCAACGAAGCTCGCGCTCGTGGAGATCGATCCGCCGCCGAACAGCTGCCCGCTGCGCTGCATCCGGCCACCGGCGAGAATGGGCGCACGCGGATTGAACACCGCGCCGCCGGAAAGGTCGGTCACGCTGCCGCTATCGAGCCGGATACCCTCGTTGGCATCGAGCTTGCCGAGGAAATAGACCGCACGGTCCGCATTCGGAACCGAGAACAGTCTGCCATTCGTGACCGGCTTGCCGTCCACCTGGACGAGCGCCGTGGCGTTCTCGGCATACTGCTGGTGACCATCGACCAGCGTGGCCGGCCCGAGAACTTCGGCGAGCCCAAGCCCGCCAAGCTCCTCGCCGCGGACGCCGATCGCGCCGCCGACAAGCGATTCGGGCAGGGCACTGCGCTGGGTTATCGTGCCGCCGACAATGCGGATATTGCCCTGGTTGAGCAGCTTGGGCGTGATGATGGCCGCCCCTGCCGCGCCAGTAATGCTGCCGCCTTGCTCGACATCAAGTTCGATCAGCCCGCCCAGCTTGAGCGTGGCCGCACGCTGCTCGAACGTCGCCGTCGGCACAGAGGCCTTGAGCAGGGTGGTGACATCGGCGCCGGTCGCCAGCGACTGCAGCGCGGTGGTGCCACTCTGATCGAAATAGATCGGCATCAGGGCCTGGTTCAGATCAAGCGTCTGGCCATCGGCGATCCTGAACCGCGTGGTTTCGAGGAAGGCGGAGTTCCCCTCGATGCCGTTGTCGAACAGGTTCTTGAACACGCGCGACTTGAAGGTCGATACGTCAAGCGTGCCGAACCCGGTCTTCTGGATGAAATCGAAGTCGATGTGGGTGCTGCCAGCCGGATTGTCGGCACCAAACGAGATGTCCGGCGCGACAAGGGTGAAGGCGCCGCCGCCGCCGAAGCTCATGCCTTTGAAATTCGAGGTGGCGAACACAACCTTCGCACGCGCCTCAAGCGGTACGAGCGACCCTCGCACGCTGGGCGTGAGGCCTTCGGCCGGGAGCGGCGTGAACGTCACGCTCTGGGTCGCGGCACCAATCGTCTGATCGGTCGCACTGTTTTCGTTGAAGCTGCTGTCGGTGAGCGTCACCGATGCGTAGATGGTCTCGTTGATCAGGCTGACGTTGCCGCCCTTCGCCGTCAGATCAAGCAGGCCATTTTGCGCCACATACCCGCCGGACGAGACGTTGAGCAACGCTTCGGATCCCAGCAGGATGCTGCCGCTGAGATCAGCGGCATACCGGGCCGTGGTGGTGTCCGCACCGGAATAGACGAACACCTTCGGCGCAACCCGAAGCGAGATGGACCCGCCCGACGTAAAGGCTGTTCCGGTCGGAAGCGCGGAGGCCCGTGCCGCGAGAAAATCATTGCTCCACACGCCGGACACGTCGAGCAATCCGCCCACCCGGATATCGAACGGATTGGGTAGCGCAGACTCGGCCGCATAGACCGTCTGCACATCGTCGTCGGTGGTGAAGACAGAACCGGTCTGCGCCAGGGCGGACGTGAGAATCGTCCCGGCCAGTTCGCTGGTGCTGGCCGAAATGGTCCCGGCCTTGGCCGTGACCGTGCCGTCGAGCACGATAGTCCGCCCGGCATTGATTGTCAGTTTGCCGCCATCGGTCAGCTTGACATGGCTGTCCGCTGCCAGCTGGACGCCGCCCGAGGTCTGCAGCGTCAGCGCCCCGAGATTGGCGGCATTGATCTGTGCATCCGACAGGACAATGGTTCCGGGCGTGACGGCCGCCGGATCTCCCGCGCCCCGGACGAGAATGTCACCGCCAAGGCCCGTGCCCGCAGTGCCGGTAAAGCTGCCAACGCGCAGGAAACCGCCACTCGGCAGTTCATAGGGGGTGGCTTGCAAGGTTCGCGGATCGCGCGCGATCGCAGAGAGCCGGGTGCCGACGCGCCCGCCTGCAAGCTGGAAACGCCCGGCAAAGGCGTCGCCGAGCAAACCGCCCTCCAGCGTCGCCGTGCTCGCCGTGATGATCAGCGCGCCGGCATCGCGCCCCTCATCATAAGCCGGATCCTCGCGGGTCCCCGAGAGCAGGCGGCTGTCATAGCTGCTGGTGATGCCGAACTTGCTTTGCGTCGAATCGAAAGCACCGGCGATCCCGACATAGATTCCGTTCGGATCGGCATCCGCAATATCGATGATCGCACCGTCCGCGCGGATGAGGCGCGTGGTCGCGACCTCGCCGGCATTGTAGTGGACCCAGCCGCCGGAGAAATCGATGTTGGCGCCCGCCTTGACGATGACGCGCGAGGCATTGGCCGCTTCGGTGACATCATCGACAGGCTTGGCCAGGAGGGTGACGGTACCCCCCTTGGTCATGAGTTCGGCCGCGCTGACGCCGATCTGGCTGATCGCCGAGCCCGCTTCGATCAGCGGCGAGCCGACCCATTTGACACCGTCGGCGCGAACGCCGCTGCGACGCGGATCGACCGTGACGGTCTGCCCGTTCAGCGTGAAGCCGCCGTTGGTGAGGACATCGCGGTAGTTCGGCGTATCGCGCAGTTCGTTGCCCTTGAGCGGCGAGATCGTGACCGTGTTGCGACTGGCCGCGAGCTGGATGTCCTTGACGCCGCTGACGTCGATGCGCACCCCTTCGTTGACCACGACATTGCCCGCGAGCGGCGCCTTGCTGAAAGCGGCGTAAGCGCCAGGATCGAACGTGGCCGACGCCCGGCCACCGACCGAGACGATCGCCGACGGTGCATAAATGAGCGAGTTCGCGCCGAATTCGACGTCTGCCGTACCGAACAGGCCGCTTGTCGCAGCGCCGGCCACCGGAGAGACATAGGCACCGCCGATATCGATCCGCGAGGTCTTGAACAGCGGCGGCTCGTCCGCCGTGCCCTGCGGCACGGTCTCGCCATTGGCATCGGGCTGGATCGAGATACCGCCGGCATGGGCGGTATCCGTGCCGCCACCGAGGAGGATTCGCCCGGCCGTCAGCGAAACCACGCCATTGCGCGAGACGCTGGTCGTGTTGCTGATCAGACCCTGGTTGGTCACCGATCCGGTCAGGTCGGCCCCAAGCGAGACATAGCTGCGCAGCGCATCGATCAGACCCGAATTTACAACCTCGCCGCCCGTCTCGATGGTCGAGCGCAGGATGAGGCCGCGCACGTCGGGATCGGCGCCGTTGGCCGCACCGGTCGAGATCGTATAGCTGATCGCGCGGCCCGCCTGCAGGCTGATCTGCCCGTTGTTCGCCGAAAGCGTGCCATCGTTGTAGAGCTTCGGAGCGGTGAAAATGAGGAAGCCGCCATCGCCGGCGGTGATCGTCGCGCCGCGATCGATGATCACATCGCCTTCGGGGATCTCGGAGAACCCGGTCTTGGCATCGGTGTAGGCATAATTACCCGTGCCCGCGAGGCTCGACGTCAGCAGGGAGTCGAACTTGGTCGGAGCCTTGGACGTCGTGAGGAGGCCGTCATCGAGATAGGAGCGATTGCGCTCGCTCAGCGTCAGGCCTGTATAGAGCAGATTGCCGCCCGAGGTTCCCAGCGGCAGGTCCTTGCCGAAGTTGCCGATCTCGAGGCTGCTGGCGAGCAGCGAGTTCACGTTGACCTGCGCACCCTTGCCGAAAATCACACCGTTGCGGTTCAGCACGAGAACTTTGCCATCGGCCTTGATCGTGCCGAGGATCGTCGTCGGCGAGGCATTGGGATCAACCACGCGGTTGAGCACGACCCAGTCGGTCTGCGCCTTGCCCCCGACTTTCTGGTCGAACACGAGAGCCGTGTTCGCGCCCACGTCGAAGCTGTTCCACGACAGCAGCGCGCGGGAATCGGTCTGCTTGATCGTGACTGTGTAGGCGTCCCCGGACTTGGTCTGGGTCGGCATCAAGGCGCCTTCCCAGGTCGCCAGACCGGTAGCATCGTTGATCGACTTGACCGGTGCGGTCACCGCCGGGGCCAGTCCGTGCAGCGAAAGCCCATCGGTCGGCTGCTTGCGGATCGATGCCAGCGCCGCGTTGCGCACATCGGTGACCATCGTGCGCATGGCCTTGATCGCATCGCGGTTGGCCTGCTGCTGCGCCAGCGCCTCGCGCATGCGGACCGAGCGCTGCGGCACGATCGCGGCCTGCCCGGTGGTCGGAACAACGGCCGGCACAGTCCCCAGAGCGCTGCGCAGGCGCGCCATCTGCGCGTCGGCCGTGGGCACCGCCACCACCATACCAAGCACCAGCGCGCTGGTTCCCAGCAGGAGCGTCTGGCGGATGCGCGAGGCTTCGGCTTGCGGGCGGGGCATAGGGTACCTCATCGAGAATTGCTAGCAATCACGCGGTCGGCGGGCACGGGGGAGCGGTGCAAGGCCGGCGCGAAGGCATCGCGACCTGCCACGCTCCCCGGCATCCTCAGAACCGGGCCATGAAGTCGATCTGCAGCACGTCGATCGCCAGCGGTTCACCGGCAATTTCGTTCGCGCTGAACCAGCGGGCACGCAGCGAGAGCCGGTCGGCGATGCCGTATTCCGCGCCGATCACGTAGCCCTTGGCATTGGTGCCGCCGAGATGGAAATCGCTGTCGGTATAGGCATCGAGCACCGCATCGCTTTCAAGATAGCGATATTCGGCAAAGGCGTTCCAGGAGCCCCGCTTGAGGACCTTGGGATGGCCGATCGAGGCATTGACCATCCAGCCGGTGTTGCCGCCGATGAAGCTGGTCGGATTGGTCTTGGTGCAGATCTTGGACGCCGCGTTCCCGTCGGTGCCGTAGTTGTTGTAGGGCTGCACCAGGGTCGAAAGATCGGTGTCGAACTGGCCTGCGCAAATGTCGCGGCGCTTGAAACCGAGGTTCCTGACATATTCACCCGCCAGCCGGGCGCTGACATTCTCCGAAACCGGCACGCGCACCGCCAGGTTCAGGTCGAGAATGTCGTAATCGAACTTGAGGCCGAAGAGCTGCGGATAGACACCGGTGCTGTTGGCCACATGGCGGCGGATCGTGAAGAGCGTGTTGCCCTTGCGCAGGAACTGCGGCTGGAATCCGTCGGTCGAGCAGAAATCAACCAGATCGAGGTTGCAAGGCTGGGAAAGCTCGCCCTGCACGTTCTTGAAGCTGTGATAAGCCGCGCTCGCGTCAACCGTAACCGTGTCGGCGATCGGCACCGACAGCTTGAGCTCGCCGGCGAACAGCCACTTGGTCGGGTACGACTGCTTGGTGATCGCCACACTCGGGAAGTTGCCGTCGCCATAATCGAGCGGGAAAGCACCACCGGTCAGCGTGGCAGCCGAATCCTTGCCGAACAGACCGCCCCACTTGAGCGCGCCCGAAAGGCCGTCAAAGCGCAGGTCTTCGTCGTAGAGCAGCGGCGTCGAGTTGAAGGGGTTCTCGAAGCGGCCGAAATGCAGTGTCGCCCAGTCGGTCGGCTTGACCTTGATTTCCGCCGCATCGACGAAGATCGCCCGCTTGGCAAAGCCGCCGCCGAGGCTGGCGTTTTCCGAGATCGGGCTGTTGTCGTCGCCCGTGCCGAGCACGAGCGTGGCGGTAACGCCCTTGACCACATTGGCCTCGATGCCGAGCCGCGCGCGGTAGCGGGCATCGGTGCGGTCCTTGCGGGTATTGAGGAACTGGTAGGACGACAGCCGCGCCAGATCGATCGGCTGCCCCGCGGCCGTCATGCGGGTGAAATCGAAGATCTGGTCCGAGTTCGCCTTGGAATAGAGCGAGCTTTGCGAGCGTACGCGCACATCGCCGAACAGGCGGATGCGCTTGGTCCATTCGGGCGCGGCCTGGTCCTTGGTCACCCAGCCCTCGCTCGCGGCTTGGGCCATGATCTCGCCGCGGATCTCGTCGCGGATCTGTGCGCGGACCGCCTCGGGCACGCGGGTCACGCGCACGGCACCATCCGCCACGGGCGGCGGGGGCGGCGGGGCGGCGGCGACGCGGGCCTTGTCCGCATCGGCCTGCGCCTGCGCCAGCAGCGCATCGCCGTCAGCCTGGGTCAAAGTGCCCTTGGCGACCAGCAGGCGAATGAGGTTGGTCATCGCATCGCTCGATGGCGCAGCCGCCTGCGCCGCCGGTGCGGCCGCGGCCTGCGCGGCATCGGTGGCCTGCGCCAAGGCCGCACCACTCGTCAGCATCGCGACGAGTGCTGCGGAGAGCCCCAGCCCGCGCTTCACTCGCGCCAGGGCCAACCCCGTACGGCCTGTCCCCCGATCAAGATTGCACGCCGACATCACGAAACTCCATTCTTGCAATTGGCCCGCGAACGGGGCGGCGGAACGGCGAGGCTCAGAAACCACGGCTGCCCCGGACGGTTATCTTCTGCGGAAAGCGGAACGAGGCGGGCGGCGCATCCAGCCCGCGAATGGATTGCAGCGCGGCCAGCAGTGTCTGGTCACGCTTGGAGTTGCCGCTCGAGCGCAGCAATTGCACCGCAGTGACCTGCCCCGAAGCACTGATCGTAACGGCAAAATCGGCGCTGAAGATCTGGCGGTTGATCTTGTCGTTGTCCTGCACCCGCTCCTGCAAGGCCGAGCTCAGGTAGCGCGTGTAGAACCCGGTCGCGATAGGCGAGCCGCCGCCGCCGCAGGGGGGCGCAAGGCAGGTGCCGTTGCTGCCGCCGCCGCCCATGCCGCCGCCCTTGCCCGAGCTCATGCCGAAAGCATCGGTGCCGGCCTGCGCGGGCCCGTCGATCTTCATCGGCGCGGGCTGGTCGGGCGCGGGCGCGGGTTCGGGGTTTGGCATCGGATCGGGCTTGGCGTCCGGCGGGGGCGGCTGATCCGGTGGGGGTGGCGGAGGCGGCGGGGGCGGAGGCGGAGGCGGCAGCATGTCGACGACCTGCTGTGGCGGCTCGTTCTCCACTTTCACCCCGGGCACATCGGTGACGAGGCCATAGATCCAGTACGCCGCGAGCAGCACGAGCAAGGCTGCGCCTGCCTGCAAGAGGCGCACTTTGACCGACGCCTTCTCGTTCGGATTGAACGCGGGCGGAACCGGATCAGGAGAGGCTGGGCGGCTGGCCATGGCGGTGTGGTTTCAGATGTCCCTGGCGCGGCTCAAGTGCCGGTCGGCTTGCCGGTGACCAGCCCGACCTTGGAAAGGTCCAGCCGGCGGCACAGATCGAGCACTTCCATGATCTTGCCGTACTGCGTCGTCGTATCGCCCTTGAGCACGATCGGCACTTCGGGGTTCGAGGCCTTGGCGTTGCGCAGGCGCGTCTCGAGATCGGGCAGGGTCACCGGGAAGGCGTCCATGAAGATCTGGCCCTGGTCGTTCACCGTCAGGGCTATGGTCTTGGGCTGCACGAGGCTCTTGGCCGAGCTTGCCTTGGGCAGATCGACCTTGATGCCCTGCACCGAAGCTGTCGCCATCAGAATGAAGATCACCAGCAGCACGTACGCAAGGTCGAGCATCGGGGTGATGTTGATATCGTCATAGGCCTTGCGGCCGCCACCTGCCTGCATCGCACGTACTCCTTATTCTGCGGCTTCGCGGGCGTAGGCCGCATCGGCCTGCATTTCCGCGAGGCGGGTGATCAGACGATCGATGAACACGCGCATCTGGTCTGCCAGCACGGTGATCCGTCCGTTGAGGTAGTTGTAACCGAACAGCGCCGGAATGGCGCAGGCCAGACCCGCGATCGTGGCGAGCAGCGCTGCAGCGATACCCGGGGCGATCGCGTTCACGTTCACGTCGCCGGCCATCGCCACGCCGCCGAACACGGTCATGACGCCGATCACGGTGCCGAGCAGGCCGATGAACGGACCGCCCGAGATCGCGATGGTGAGGATGACCATCAGCGCGTCGAGCTTCTGGTTCTCCTCGACATAGACCGCATCCACCGCCGCGCGCATGGCTTCCACCGCTTCGCCCGAGAGCGGACGGGTGGCGTTGTGCTTGCGGCGCACGTCGAGCTCGGCAATGCCCATTTCGTAGAGACGGGCGAGCGGCGAAGCCTTCTTGATGAAGGCGACTTCGGGTTCGGTGATCCCCTGGACATTGGCGAGCGGAACAAGCTCCTCGTGCATCGCATTGAAGCGTTCGAAGAACTGCTTGTTCCCCCTGTCGGCGGCATTGAGGTAGCGGATCTTGTTGACCATGAGCGTGACAGCCATCGTCAGCAGGATCATGCACAGGCCAATGACGCCCGCGTCGATCGGCTCGAGCTTGCTGACGATGAAGTACAGCACGCCGCCGCCGCCGCCCTGCTTTTCAGCGGTATCCGAAACGCCGACCAGCTTGGTCGAGGGCCCTTCGGCGTTCGCCATGGCAAGGAGCATCGCGGCGGGGCGCGCGGTCTTCGAAAGGCGCACTTCGTCGAGCGAGCCGATGAGCGTGCTGCCGAGCGTGATCGGCCCGGCAATGGCGGGAAGCGCGACCGAGACCGCGCCGGCCTCGACGCCGTTGACGTAGATCTTGAGCGTGGTGCCATCGGCGACCACGCCGACATGGGTCCAGTCACCCTGCTTGACCGCCGCGGTCGCCTGCGCGCGGCCCGAGCCGACCGCGACGTAAGGCACGCCGGCATTGATGCCGATGACCATGCCGCCGCGTGCAAGAAGCTGCTGGTCGCCGCCGAGATTGTCCGGCTTGACCCAGGCGGTGAACGTGAACGGTGCGCCCGGGGTCATCGCCAGCGAGGGGCTGTCGTTGACGGTGACACCGCCCTGCCCGACGAAGTGGCCGCCGTGGCCGACGATCGCGCTGTCCTCGCTGCCGGCAGGCGCGTTGGCTGCAGTGTTGCCGTTGGCGGTCTTGTCCTCGGTCGGCTGGCCCGGACCTTCGGAGAAGTGGTAGACCAGCGTGTAGTCTGGATCGAACGTGCCCTTCACGTCCTCGCCGACCGGGGCGGTCTTGTTGCCGAAGTAGAGCCAGATCTGCTTCTTCTCGCCGCCGTTGAGCACCGGCAGGCTGACCCACACCGTCGCGACGCCGTTCTTCGCGTCATAGCTCTCGATGTGATAGGCGAGCGGGGTCTTGTCGTCGGCATCGACGAAGCGGATGTCCGCGCCGTTGTCGAGCGCGTCGGTGAAGGTGAAGTTGCCGCTGTGCAA
>Ga0164294_10005052_pt1 | contig 11364 bp, 9 predicted proteins | sample GEODES005metaG_FD_111479 | JGI IMG/M metagenome (GOLD analysis project Ga0164294, IMG submission 111479) | Oligotrophic lake water microbial communities from Sparkling Lake, Wisconsin, USA - GEODES005 metaG | ecosystem: Environmental > Aquatic > Freshwater > Lake | place: USA: Sparkling Lake...
AACTTCCTGTTGATGCTGGCCGATAAATATGTGTATCCCAGGGGCGAATCCGATCGCCCCGAACTCAGCGTCGCCGAACCGGTTGTGTTTCCGGACCTGGGCATTTGGCATCCCCTTGCTCCGGGGATGTTCGAGGATCTCAAGGAATACCTGAATTGGACTGCTAGCCGCACCGATCTAAGCGAGAAGGCCCGCAAGGGTCCTGTGATCGGTCTTGTGCTGCAGCGCAGCCATATCGTCACTGGCGACGAAGCCCACTATGTGGCCGTGATCCAGGAGCTGGAGTATCGCGGTGCCACCGTGATCCCGGTGTTTTGTGGGGGATTGGATTTCACCAAGCCTGTCAACGCGTTCTTCAAGGATCCGCTCAACCCCGACTTCCCCTTAGTGGATGCGGTGGTCAGCCTCACCGGTTTTGCCTTAGTCGGCGGCCCCGCCCGCCAGGACCATCCCAAGGCGATCGAGGTGCTCAAGGGCCTCAACCGCCCCTACATGGTGGCCTTGCCCCTGGTGTTCCAGACCACCCAGGAGTGGGAAGTGAGTGATCTGGGCTTGCACCCGGTTCAGGTGGCTCTGCAGATCGCCATCCCCGAACTCGATGGTGCCATCGAGCCGATCGTGCTCTCGGGCCGCGATGACGCCACGGGTAAGGCCCATACCCTCCAGGACCGGGTTGAAGCGATTGCCGAGCGGGCGATCCGCTGGGCGTCGCTACGGATGAAACCGCGTGCTGATAAAAAGCTGGCGATCACGGTGTTCAGCTTCCCCCCCGATAAGGGCAATGTGGGCACCGCGGCCTATCTCGATGTCTTCGGCTCGATCTATCGGGTGCTCGAAGAAATGAAGGCCAAGGGCTACGACATCCAAGCGATGCCGCGCAATCCCAAGGCCCTGATGGAGGCCGTACTCAGTGATCCGGAGGCCCTAGCCGGTTCACCCGAGCTGGCCATCGCCCACCGCATGAGCGTCGAAGAGTATGAGCGCCTCACCCCCTATTCCCAGCGGCTCGAAGAGAACTGGGGCAAGCCCCCCGGCAATCTCAATTCCGATGGCACCAACTTACTGATCTACGGCCGCCATTTCGGCAACGTGTTTGTGGGGGTGCAACCCACCTTTGGTTACGAGGGCGACCCGATGCGCCTGCTCTATTCACGCAGTGCCAGCCCCCACCACGGCTTTGCCGCCTATTACACCTACCTCGAGAAGGTGTGGCAGGCCGATGCGGTGCTCCATTTCGGCACCCATGGCTCCCTGGAATTCATGCCCGGTAAGCAAATGGGCATGAGTGAAACCTGCTACCCCGATTCGTTGATCGGCGCCCTGCCCAACCTCTATTACTACGCTGCCAATAACCCTTCTGAAGCCACGATCGCCAAGCGCCGTGGTTACGCCTCCACGATTAGCTACCTCACACCCCCGGCAGAAAATGCTGGCCTTTACAAGGGTCTCAAGGAGCTGGGCGAACTGGTGGGCTCCTACCAACAGCTGCGCGAGAGCTCCCGCGGTGTGCAGATCGTCAATGCGATCGTTGAAACGGCCCGCCAGTGCAACCTTGATAAGGACATCCAGTTCCCCGAAGCGGACGCCTCGGAGTTGGATCTCGATGGCCGCGATGGCGTGGTTGGTGCGGTTTATCGCCAATTGATGGAGATTGAGAGCCGGCTGCTGCCCTGCGGCCTGCACACGATTGGCAAGCCCCCCACGGCCGAGGAGGCAATCGCCACCTTGGTCAGCATCGCCGCCCTAGAGCGCACCGACGATGGCCTGCGCTCCCTGCCGGCGCTCCTAGCCGAAAGCCTGGGTCGCACGATCGAGGAGATCTACCGCGGCAACGACCAGGGCGTGCTGGCCGATGTGGAACTCAACCGCACCATCACCGAAACCTGCAGGACCGCCGTGGGAGCGATGGTCCGCCAGGTCACTGGCGCCGATGGCCGGGTCAGCCTGCGCCAGAACTTTGGCTGGTTCTTTGCCCTGCTGGAACGCTTTGGGGTCCAGTTCCCCAGCCCCTGGCTCTCGGCTTGCAAATCCGCCGGTTTTGCCACGGTGGACCAGGCCGAGCTGGACAAGCTCTTCACCTACCTGAGCTTCTGCCTGCAGCAGATCTGCGCCGACATGGAGATGGAGAGCCTGCTGCGGGCCCTCGATGGCGAATACGTGCTGCCCGGTCCTGGCGGCGATCCCATCCGCAACCCGGGCGTGCTGCCCAGTGGCAAGAACATCCACGCCCTCGATCCCCAGTCGATCCCCACCCGGGCCGCGATTGCGGCGGCGAAGGTGGTGGTGGATCGACTGATCGAGCGCCAGAAGGCGGAACAGGGGGCCTGGCCAGAAACGATTGCCTGCGTGCTGTGGGGCACCGATAACATCAAGACCTACGGCGAATCACTAGCTCAGATCCTCTGGTTCATCGGTGTTCGCCCCGTGGCCGATTCCCTTGGTCGGGTCAACAAGCTGGAGTTGATTTCCCTCGAAGAGCTGGGCCGCCCCCGCATTGATGTGGTGGTCAATTGTTCCGGCGTCTTCCGTGACCTGTTCATTAACCAGATGGCCCTGATCGACCAGGGCGTCAAGATGGCGGCGGAGGCCGATGAGCCCCTGGAGATGAATTTCGTGCGCCGCCACTCCCAGGAGCAGGCCACGGCCCAGGGCATTTCGCTGCGAGATGCGGCCACCCGGGTGTTCTCCAATGCCAGTGGTAGCTATTCCTCCAACGTCAACCTGGCGGTTGAGAACAGCACCTGGGAAGAGGAAAATGAATTGCAGGAAATGTATCTTTCCCGCAAAACCTTCGCCTTTAACGCCGATAATCCCGGCGAGATGAATCAAAACCGCGAGGTGTTTGAGTCGGCGATGAAATCCGCTGATGTCACCTTCCAGAACCTCGATTCCGCCGAGATCTCGCTCACCGATGTGAGCCACTACTTCGACTCCGATCCCACCAAACTTATTGCTGGCTTGCGCGACGATGGCAAGGCTCCTGCCAGCTACATCGCCGACACCACCACGGCCAACGCCCAGGTGCGCTCTCTCAGTGAAACAATCCGCCTCGATTCCCGCACCAAGCTGCTCAATCCCAAGTGGTACGAGGGCATGCTTGATTCCGGTTATGAGGGTGTGCGGGAAGTGGCAAAAAGACTGAATTTCACCCTGGGTTGGAGTGCCACAAGCGGCGCTGTCGACAACTTTGTTTATGAGGAGGCCAACGAAACCTTCATCAATGATCCGGAGATGCGCAAGCGTTTGCTTGAGCTCAATCCCCATAGTTTCCGCCGGATTGTCGGCACCCTGCTGGAAGTCAATGGTCGCGGCTACTGGGAAACCAGTGATGACAATATTGCCCAACTCCAGGAGATTTATCAGGAGATCGAAGACAGGATCGAAGGCGTCAGTAACCCCCAGGCATAATCGCCTTTAGCCCCTAACCATATCTAGGCAGCACCATGGCCGCCCCTGTCGACCTTGCAACGCCGATGCTGGCGGTGGCGGTGATTACGGTCACAGCCCAGTTGTTTGGTGCCCTGGCCCAACGCGTTCAGCAGCCCCGGGTTGTCGGTGAAATTGTGGGAGGCATTGTGTTGGGGCCCAGCCTGCTGGGGGCCTTGGCGCCGGGTCTGGAAACCCATCTGTTTAGCGGTGCCGTGCGCGGCCAACTCAACCTGCTGGGTCAGTTGGGTTTGGTGCTGTTCATGTTTTTGGTGGGGCTTGAGCTCAACCCCAACCTGCTGGTTGGTCGGCTCCCCTTGGCCAGTCGCATCACCGCAGCCGGCGTGCTCCTCCCCCTGACCTTGGGGATGGGCCTGGCAGGGCTGTTTGAAACCTGGCTTCCAGACCTGTTGCCCGGCCATCGCCTGCTCTCCGGGGCCCTGTTTATGGGCACGGCCATGGCGATCACCGCCTTTCCGGTGCTGGCGCGAATCCTGCGGGACCGGGGTCTGCAGCACCAGCCCGTGGGGGCCTTGGCGATCACCACTGCCGCCATCGATGACGCCCTCGCCTGGATCCTGTTGGCGGCCGTTGTCGCCCTGTCCCGCTCCTCCTCCGCCTGGGGAGCGCTTGGCTCCTTTATCGGCACGGCCGTCTGGGCCCTGGTGGTGCTGGTCGGAACCCGGCCGCTGCGGCGTTGGCTCGAACAGCACTACAAAACGGGCCGCGATCTCGGTCCTCTACTGCAAGCGGTGCTATTCAGTGGCGCCCTCTTGAGTGGGGTGGTGACCGAATGGCTGGGGGTGCACCTGATCTTTGGCGCGTTCCTCTGGGGGCTGGCGATGCCCCGCTACGCCCCGTTGCGGCGCAAATTGGAGCAGCAGCTCGAAACGGTTGTGTTGCGGCTGCTGTTGCCCCTGTTTTTTGCGATCAGTGGCTTGAGCACCCGCATCGGCAGCCTCAACAGCCCCGCCCTGTGGTTGGCCTTGCTGGCCGTGCTTGTGGTGGCCGTCTGTGGCAAGTTTTTGGGCACCTGGGCCACGGCCCGGCTCAGTGGGGTGGAGAGTCGGGAGGCCCAAGCCCTGGGCTGGTTAATGAACACCCGCGGCCTCACCGAGTTGGTTGTGCTCAATGTGGGCCTGGCCCAGGGCGTCATCAGCACCGAACTGTTCACGATTGGTGTGTTGATGGCCCTGGCGACCACGGTGATGACCGGACCCTTGTTAGGCAGCCTGGGCTATGGGGTTCTCCAGCCGCCCAACAGGCGGGCTGCTATGGCGGAGCTGTAATCGGCCAGAGCCCATGGCCAAACCCCTTAAAACGCTTGCTGTCAGCCAAAACAGACTTCAAGGTGTGTGGATTGGTTTAGTCAGTTGGCCTACTACGTAGCGTCAAGCTGGGGAGCCTGCAGGCCTGCGCCAAAGGGCATCGGCCATGCGGGCGGTTTGCACGATCGGCCTGACATCGTGAACCCGCACGATGTCGGCTCCGGCGGCGATCGCCTTGCAGACCACCGCCGCCGTCCCCCAGAGCCGGGCCCTTGGCCGGGGTTCATTCAGCACCGCCCCGATGAAGCGCTTGCGCGAGGGACCGACCAGCAGGGGGTAGCCCTGGGCCCGCAGGCGGGCGAGGCCGTCTAGCAGGGCCAGGCATTGGGCTTCGTTTTTGGCAAAGCCCAGCCCCGGATCCCAAATCAGTTGGCTTGGGGCGACGCCGGCGGCCTGGGCCCGGCTGCTGGCCTCCTGGAGCTCCCCAATCACGTCAGCCACCAGATCCCCATAGGCCGTGAGGTTGTCCATGCTGCGGCTATCGCCGCGGCTGTGCATCAGCACCAGGGGGCAGCCCCTGGCGGCCGCCACGCCAAGCAGCTCTGGATCTAGGCGGCCGCCACTGACATCGTTGATCCAGTCGGCGCCCGCTGCCAGGGCTGCCGCCGCCACCGGGGCCCGGAAGGTATCGATCGAGAGGATCACATCAGGCAGGGCCGGGCGGATCAGCTCCAAGGCCGGCAGCAACCGCTGTTGTTCTGCTTCAGCGCCGATGTCCTCGGCGCCAGGACGGGTGCTCTGGGCACCGAGATCGAGCAGCGTTGCCCCCTGGGCCACCATCCGCCTGGCGACCTGGAGGGCCTGGTGCGCAGCCCCGATGCGGCCGCCGTCACTGAAGGAATCGGGAGTGAGGTTGATCACCCCCATCACGTGGGTGCGCTCGCCAAAGGCCAGCACCGGCCGGGCGGGGAGAGCGGTTGCCATGGCTTCAGTCCCTTTCGAGACGGGGACCTAGGCGGCTACGGCCACCTGGTAATTGGCGATCCGGGCGAAGCCCACCGGATCGAGGGAGGCGCCGCCCACCAGCACGCCATTGATGTCGGATTGGGCCATCAGTTGGTCGATGTTGTCGGCCTTGACCGAGCCGCCGTATTGGACCACCACCTCGCCGTAGCCGACCCAGCTGCGGATCAGGGCGCAAATGCGGTTGGCTTCCGCCGCTCCGCAGGTTTTGCCGGTGCCGATTGCCCAGATCGGCTCGTAAGCCACCACCAGTTGGGCCGGATCCAGTCCGTCGATGCCCTGTTCCACTTGGCGGCGGATCACCCGTTCGGCCTCGCCCCCTTCCCTTTGGGAGTCGCTTTCGCCCACACAGAGGATCGGGATTAGGCCAGCTTTTTGGGCGGTGCGGGCCCGCAGGTTGATCTGCTCGTCGGTTTCGCTGTAGTACTTGCGCGGTTCGCTGTGGCCCACGATCGCGTGGGTGACGCCGTGCTCCTGCAGCATCGCTGCCGAGATCATGCCGGTGTAGGCACCAGAGTGGTCCCAATGGACATTCTGGCCGCCGATCTGGATGCCACTGCCCGCCAGGGCCTGGGCCATGGTGGCGATGGCCGTGAACGGCGGTGCCAAAAGCACCTCCCGGTCGCTGGGCAAGCTGGCGACTAGGGGCAGGAAGGCGCTTGCAAACGCCTGGGCCTCAGCGCAGGTCATGTGCATTTTCCAGTTGCCTGCGATCACCGACTTGCCCACGGCCTTCCCGAGTGATGAAATCCCAACTTAAGGGTCCATCGGCTGTGCCCCCTGGTCTGGCATGGGCGCAGGGCCCCCGAGTTCCTAGGCCTGGCGGTCCTGGGTTTGGTTCAGGGGTCTTGGTCCCTAACTGGTTTCGGCTGTCTGGAGCGCGGGCCCGAAACGGCTTTGCTGGTTGGATCCACTAGAGCCTGGCCCTGGACCCTGACCCTGGAGCGGAGACCCTGGAGCCGAGACCCTGGAGCCGAGACCCTGGAGCCAGGGCCCTGGAGCGGCGCCAGCGACGGCTCTGATCAAAGGCGAGCCTGAAACGGCGGCACCACGAACTCCTGGCCGGCCAGCTGGACCCGGTCGCCTGGCCGTAACTTGCGGCCGCGCCGTTGTTCCAGCTCGCCATTAACGCGCACGTTGCCCTGCTGGATCCGGAATTTGGCTTCGCCGCCCGTGCCCACCAGGCCCTGCCATTTGAGGAATTGATCAAGGCGCAGCTCGCCCGTTTGATCCAGCAGGCCAGCTGAGTCGCTACCCAGGGGTTGGGAGTCGCTCGGCCCAGCAGGGAACGGCTCGATGGGGCCGGCGGCGGCGGGCTCCCCAGTGCACTCCCCATTTGGACCTGGGGCTGAAGGGACGGGCAAAACAACGCTGATAACTTGCTTGGATGCTCGCACCTTCTCCGGCCGGATTCCGGCGCCTGCTGCCGCTGCTGCAGCCCTATCACCGCCAGCTCTGGGCTGGGGGGGCTTGCATGCTGGTGTTTGTTGGCTGCTGGCCCCTGTTGGCCTGGCTGGCTGGCCAGTTGGTGCCGGCGATCGGTTCGGGCGATGTCGCCAAGGTGCTGCGGGTGGTCGGCCTGGCCTTGGGCGTGTTCATGCTGCAGAAAATTGCCCAGTTCGGCCAGGACACCCTGCTGGCTGGCCCGGCCCTGCAGGTGAGCCAGGACCTGCGTCGCCAGCTGTTTGCCCGCCTGCAGCGGCTTGAATTCGGGGCCCTGGAAAAACTCTCCGCCGGGGATCTCACCTACCGGCTGACCGAAGATGCCGACCGGGTCGGCGAGGTGATCTACAAAACGATCCAGGACAGCACCCCTTGCGTGCTGCAACTGGTCGCAGTCTTCGCCTACATGGTCTGGCTCGACTGGCGCCTGTCGCTTGCCACCATGTTGTTGGCCCCCCTAGTGGCCGTGCTGGTGAGCCTGTTCGGGGCCCGGGTGATGGGCGCCGCCGAACGCAGCCAGAAGCAGGTGAGCGAGTTGGCCGCCCTGCTGGGGGAGGCGATTGGTGGCCTGCCCCTGGTGCGGGCCTTCGCGGCCGAGCCCTGGCTGCAGGCCCGTTTCGAAACCGAAATCGACCTCCATCGCCAGGCCCGTTTCCGCACCCAGCGCCTACTGGCCCTCCAATATCCGGTAGTGGGCTTCCTGGAGGCAGCCGGGATCCTGGCGGTCTTGCTGATGGGTGCGGCCCGGATTCAAAGTCAAGAGCTCAGCTCGGCCGGCTTCAGCAGCTATGTGGCGGCCCTGTTGATGTTGATTGATCCGATTTCGCACCTCACCACGAATTTCAACGAGTTCCAGCAGGGCCAGGCCTCCTTAAGGCGCCTGCGGGCCATTGAGGCCGAGCCGATCGAGCCGCCCGATCGGCCAGAGGCCCAGCCCCTGGGGGCCGTGCAGGGCGAGTTGGTGCTGGATCAGGTGGTCTACGGCTACGACCCCCAGCAACCGGTGCTGCACGGCCTCAGCCTGAGGATTCAGCCGGGCCAGGTGGTGGCCCTGGTGGGCCCCTCAGGCGCGGGCAAAAGCACCCTGTTTTCCCTGCTACTGCGCTTCAACGTCGCCCAGCAGGGCCGGGTGCTGCTCGATGGCCAAGATCTGGTCGACCTGCGGGCCGCCGACCTGCGCCGGGCGATCGCCCTGGTCCCCCAGCAAAGCAATGTGTTCTCCGGCACGGTGGCCGAGGCGATTGCCTTTGGTCGGCCGGTGAGTCCCGAGCAGATCCGCCGGGCGGCCCGGCTGGCGAATGCCGATGGCTTTATCGAGGCGCTGCCGGGCGGCTACCAGGCCCGGATTGAGGAGCGGGGCAGCAACTTCTCCGGCGGCCAGCTGCAACGGCTAGCGATTGCCAGGGCCGTGCTGGGCGATCCCGCCGTGCTGCTGCTCGATGAGGCCACCAGCGCCCTCGATGCCGAGTCCGAAGCGGCGGTGCAGCAGGGCCTAGAGCAGGCCATGGCCGGCCGCACGGTGCTGGTGATCGCCCACCGGCTGGCCACGGTCCAGGAGGCCGATCGGATCCTGGTGCTCGACGCCGGCCGCCTGATTGACCAGGGCAGCCACGACCAGCTGATCAGTCGTCCAGGCCGCTACCAGGACCTGTGCGAGCGCCAGTTGATCCGTGGCGGCACTGGACTCTGAACGCTTGACCTACCCACCAGCCCTGGCAATCGACCTACCCTTGGCGCCGACCAAATTCATCTGCTTGATCCGATGACCCACTGGGACTATCGCGTCATCCACATCAACCTGGAGAGTGGCCAAACACCTCAGCCCCCCGACCCCCAGGTGGCGAGTGAGCGTTTGGGGGGCCTACTCAGCCCAGAATTCATTGCGAGGGAGTTCCCGGAGCAATACAAGGCTGCTCCCTTGCCCCGCCATCCGGCTGAACAGCTGCAGTATTTCCTCAATCTCCTTGGCAAGGAAGGCTGGGAGTTGGTCGAGACCGGCCAGGTGGGTCCGTTGTTGATGTTTTTCTTCAAACGGCCCATCGTGGAATCCGCCCAAACGACTGGGGCCGATCCCCTACCTAAGGGGCCGATTGCTTCCTAACCTGGAGTGCCCTAACCCGCTTCACGTGACTGAAGAGACCCAACAGCCGATCCTCACCTTCGAGGGCAAGCGCTACGACCTCAATACCCTGCCTGAGGAGCTGAAAGAACTGGTTCGCGGCATGCAGGTGGCCGATGCCCAACTGCGCCTGCACGAAGACACCCTCAAGGTGCTTGCCGTGGGTCGTCAGACGATGGCCATGCAGCTGAATGAGCGCCTCCAGTCGGTGGAAGCCCTGCCCGATTGAGCGCCTTGAATGGGCCCTGTTGAGCCGAACCGGCTGGATGCTTCCGGCCCTAGGGGGCCGGAATAGCACGCCCAATGTCGGTTTTAGGCCTGGCGTTCCGGCGCCAGGCCCCTTTCGTTGAACACCCCTTCAAACAGCACGGAGCTGAGGTAGCGCTCGCCGGAATCGGGGAGGACCACCACGATCGTGCGGCCGGCAAAGGCTGGTTCCTTGGCCAAGCGAAGCGCCGCAACGGTGGCTGCGCCACAGCTGATGCCAGCCAGAATTCCTTCCTCTCGCATCAGGCGCCGGGCCATGGTCACCGCCTCCTCGTCGCTCACCCGTTCGACCCGATCCACCAGGGCCACCTCCAGGTTTCCGGGCACGAAGCCTGCGCCAATCCCCTGAATCTTGTGGGGTCCTGGCTGGAGCGCTTCACCTGCCATCAGCTGGCTGATCACCGGGCTCGTTCGTGGTTCCACCGCCACGGAAACCAGGGGCTTACCCAGGGTCTGCTTGATGTAGCGGCTCACCCCGGTGATCGTGCCGCCGGTGCCGACACCAGCCACGAGCACGTCGACTTCGCCATCGGTATCGGTCCAGATTTCCGGCCCGGTGGTGTCGTGGTGGATCTGGGGATTGGCCGGATTGACGAATTGCTGGAGTAATACGTAGCGATCGGGTGCCGAAGCGGCAATCTCCTTGGCTCGGTTCACCGCACCGGTCATGCCCAGGCGCCCTTCGGTGAGCTCCAGTTTGGCGCCGTAGGCGGTGAGCAATTTGCGCCGCTCCAGGCTCATGGTCTCGGGCATGGTCAAGGTGAGCGGGATCCCTTTCGAGGCAGCCACAAAAGCCAGGGCAATGCCCGTGTTGCCGCTAGTGGGCTCGATCAGTTCCTTGCCAGGGCCCAGCAGACCGTCCTTTTCGGCCTGGGCGATCATGGCGGCGCCGATTCGGCACTTCACCGAATAGGCCGGATTGCGTCCCTCGATCTTGGCCAGTACGCGGGCGCCCCCTGGGGCGACAACCCGGTTGAGTTGCACCAGCGGGGTGCGTCCAATGGTGAGGCTGTTATCGCTGAAAATCGCGGCCATGCAACGAATGCCAGGGGGTGCGGATGTTGGTGGCACCCTAGGAAGGCCCTTGCCGCCTGGCCAGGACCTGTTGCACCGGTTGATCCAGACGCGCTGTCCTCGCCATGGCGCCCATGGCCGCCCGCGCCGACTATTCGATCTGCACCAAGGCTGTGCGCTCCCAGGTTTACTTCATCACCGATGTTGACACCGACTGGGGGGGCCGTCCCTACGACCGTTTTGAGGTTGTCAACGATGGTCGAGAATATGATTTATATGTCATCAAAAATACTTGCAAAGTTATCGAAAAGGTGATTAATGGTCGTCGTAATCGCTATATCAAATGAGTCCTTGCGAGGGCTTGCGTGCTGCTTGGACGTAGCCCTCCCCAGCGCATAGGGGGTGCCGACATTTGCTTGGACTTTGTTCGATGATCGATGATGCCGAGCCAGTCAGGAAGGTGTTGATCCTTTGGGCTGATCGAGCCCTTCAACTTGCGCTTAGTTGCTGATTCAGTTGGTAAGGCGTAAGCACCCTAGGCCTTGCCCCTGTTGTTTGTTCTCGAACTGTCTTGATGCCCTTGTATGGATTCTTAAGGCCGCTTGTCTGATGGAGATGTTACTCCTAAAGGCTTGGCGGTTCGCTACTTCAAAGCAACTTCCCGGGGCCGGTTCGCCCTGAATTGACGCTGCCCAGCCCCAACTCCCTGGCTAGGCCAATGTTGCCCCCTCTGTTGAGTGATCAGGATGCTGCTCCGCTCGGTCGTTTCGCTGGCATAGCCCTGATCGTCCCGATCGCAGCCGG
>Ga0164294_10005053_pt1 | contig 11363 bp, 10 predicted proteins | sample GEODES005metaG_FD_111479 | JGI IMG/M metagenome (GOLD analysis project Ga0164294, IMG submission 111479) | Oligotrophic lake water microbial communities from Sparkling Lake, Wisconsin, USA - GEODES005 metaG | ecosystem: Environmental > Aquatic > Freshwater > Lake | place: USA: Sparkling Lake...
GCACTGGGCCGCTGCGCGGTGGTGGCCGGCAGCAACGACCCGACGGGCTTTGATATCGCCATCAACGCCACGCCGATGGGCATGAAACAAGGTGACCCGGACCCGATTGATTCGCGTAAATTCACGGCCAGCATGTTCGTGGGCTGCGTGATCACTGCGCCCACCGTGCCGCCGATGATCGCGGCCGCGCGGGCGCTGGGCTGCCAGACCCTGACCGGGGTGGAGATGTTTGCGCAGGTCAAAGACCTGATGGTTGAATTTTTGATGGGTGCATGAGATGCAGGTTTTAAAACAAGGCCTGATCGGGCTGCACGATGGCGCTGAGTTTGACCTGATCGTGATTGGCGCGGGCGGCGCGGGTTTGTCGGCAGCGGTGTTTGCCGCCATTGACGACGCCAAAGTGCTGGTGGTCGAGCACACCGAGTTCGTGGGCGGCACCACCGCCTGGTCGGCAGGCACCACCTGGGTGCCGGGCACGCACCACAGCGCCAGCGTCAATCCCTCTGACACGCTGGCCGAAGCTGCCAAGTACCTGAACCACGCTGTGGGCGAGCAAGCGCCCGTCGCCTTGCGCGAAGCGTTTTTAAACAACGGCGCGCAAGCCGTGGCCCACATCGAATCTCGGTCTTCGATGAAATTCCGTCCTTACCCTAAACACCCCGACTACATCAGTGATTTGCCCGGCGCCACCCTGAATGGCCGCGCCCTGGAGCCCGTGCCTTTTGATGGCCGACTGCTGGGTGATTTGTTCCCTTTGCTGCGATCACCGATCCCTGAGTTCACGGTGCTCGGCGGCATGATGGTGGACCGCACCGATATCAACCATTTGCTGGGGATAAGACAGTCCTGGGCTTCGTTTCAGCATGCGGTGCGCATTCTCTGGCGCCACTTGAGTGACCGGTTGCGCCATGCCCGTGGCACGCGCTTGGTCATGGGCAATGCGCTGGTGGCGCGTTTGCTGCATTCTTTATCCCAACACGCAAAGGCCACGCTGGCGCTGCAGACTTCGGTGGAAAGTTTAGAGCGTGACGACAGCGGCCGCGTGGTGGCTGTGCGCCTGCGCAGCGGCAGAGCGGTTTACCGCGTGCTGGCCGACAAGGGCGTGGTGCTGGCCAGTGGTGGCTTCAATCGCGACCTGGCTTTGCGCGGCGAAAAATTACCTGGCATTCCCGGCGAGTGGTGTCCCGCTGCGCCCGGCCACACTGGCGAAGCCTTGGCGCTGGCGCGAGGCTTGGGTGCCGTCGAAGGGCAGGGCGCGCAAAGCCCGGCCTTCTGGGCGCCCGTGTCTTTGCGTCAACGCGCCGACGGCAGCACGGCCGTGTTTCCGCACTTTGTGATGGACCGCGCCAAGCCCGGCATGATCACGGTGAACCAGGCAGGTGAGCGCTTCGTCAACGAAAGCACCTCGTACCACCTGTTCGCCTTGGGCATGCTAGCGGCCCCGCAAGCGGTACCGGCCTATTTGATTGCCGACGCCAAAGCTCTGCGTCACTACGGCATGGGCATGGTGCGACCGGGCGGCAAGGGCTTGACGCCGTTTTTGGCGGATGGCTATTTGACTGAAGGCGCAACTTTGAGCGCGCTGGCGCACAAGCTGGGGATCGACGCCGGGGGTCTGACGCAGTCGGTGGCGGACAACAACGCCTTTGCCCAAACCGGTGTGGACACACAATTTCAGCGCGGCGTGACGGCTTATCAGCAGAACATTGGCGACGCCACGGCCGGTGGGCCAAACCCCAATCTGGGCGAAATGAGCGAAGGGCCTTATTACGCCGTCAAGCTCTACCCTGGCGACATTGGCGCGGCGCAAGGGCTACAGACCAATGAACATGCCCAGGTGCTGAATGCGCATGGGCATGTCATTGCGGGCTTGTATGCCGTGGGCAATGACATGAACTCCATCATGGGCGGGGTGTATCCGGCGCCCGGCATCACCATTGGACCCGGTCTGGTATTTGCCTATCTGGCCACCCAATTTGCATTGAAGGAAGGCGCAAGCACACTCGGTGCTAACCCTTGAAACGTTCGATTGTTGAACGTTAATGCGCGATTAACGTTCATGATCAAGTTCAATACGCGTCCATTTTTGGATCATCCGCACTAAATTAAACTCTTCTTGTGCTGATCGACAACCCTATCCCAAACCTTGGCCGTGCCTACTGGCCTGAATCCACCCTCTAGGAGACCTCTGTGAAAGCTACCCTGAAAACCCTGGCTGTCTGCGCTGCTTTGGCCGTGTCGGGCTTGACTCAAGCTCAAGACATCAAGATCGCCAACATTGTTGAACTGTCGGGCCCCGGCACGACAGCAGGCACCTTGTTCAAAAACGGTGTCGAAATGGCCATCAAAGAAATCAACGCCTCGGGCGGTATCTTGGGCAAAAAAATCAGCTACACCACCGAAGATACGCAAACCAACCCCGGCGTGGCCAAGGGTTTGACCCAAAAGGCGGTGGACAACGACGTCTTCGCCATTTTTGGCCCTGTGTACTCCGGCTCCATCATGGTCTCTATGGCCGAATCCAAGCGCGGCGAAACGCCCAACTTCACCGGGGGTGAAGCGGCTGCCGTCACTGCGCAGGGCAATCCTTACGTGTTCCGTACCGCCTTCGGTCAGAGCATTTCTTTTCCTAAGTTGGCCAAGTTCATCAACACCAAGGCCAAGACCTTGGCGGTTGTTTATGTGAACAACGACTTCGGCAAAGGCGGTCGTGACACCTTGACCAAATTGCTCGAAGGCACCTCCACCAAAATCGTGGCGGACATTTCCACGGATGCCGGTCAGGTTGACTTCTCCGCTGCTGTGCTCAAAGCCAAGCAAACCGATGCCGACGCCATCTTTGTGTACACCAACGAAGAAGAGTCCGCCCGCGCACTGCGTGAGTTCCGCAAGCAAGGCGTGAAGAAAATGCTGATTGGTGAGACCACCCTGACGGGTCAAAAAGTGATCGAGCTGGCCGGTGAAGCTGCCAACGGCGCCATGGCGCACGTGGGTTTGACGGTGGATGCCCCTCAGTTCAAGGCCTTTGGCGAAAAGTACAAAGCCGAATACAAGTCCGAGTCTGATCACAACGGCATCAAGGGCTATACCGGCATGTACGTACTGAAAGCGGCGATTGAAAAAGTCGGCAAGCTGGACCGCAAGGCCGTGGCGGCTGCTATCCGTGGCAGTTGTTTCAGCACCAAGCAAACTCCGGGTATTTTGATGGACGTGTGCTTTGACGACAAAGGCGACTTGGACCGTGAAAGCTTCCTGGTCGAAGTGAAAAATGGCAATCCCGTGATCAACGCCACCTTGCCAGCGCTGAACGCTCGTAAATAAAGCGTGCTTTGAAACTGGGCGGACTCCACCGGAGTCCGCCTTTTTTTAGGCCAAACGGGCTGAAAAGCCTGTTCAGGCGGCCGTCATCGAGCCTGACCCCTGTTTCTGGAGTTCACCCATGACCGATTTTTTTCAACTGTTCTTCAGCGGCCTGGCCACGGGCAGTATTTACGCCCTGGTCGCGTTGGGTTTCACTTTGCTGTGGCAGGCGTCGGGCACCATCAATTTCGCGCAAGGCGAATTCGTCATGTTGCCGGCCTTGATGATGGTGATGCTGTTGGGCTCGGGCCTCTCTCTGTACTTTGCCTTTGCATTGACCATTGTGTTGTCAGTGGTGATTCTGGGCTGGTTGTTCAAGCGGGGTCTGGTGGATCCGCTCTTCAAGTACGGCATGATGCCGATCGTGGTGGCCACTATCGGTCTGTCGATAGCCATGCGCAATGGTGTGCGTGCTGGCTACAGCGCAGAGCCACAACCTTTCCCCCAAGTCTTTCCGGACGTCATTTTGGAGGTGGCGGGTGTGACCTTCTCGACCAGTGACGTGGGCACCTTTGTCTTTGCCATGGTGCTGGTGATGGTCACGCAGGCCTTTTTGAGCAAGACCGTGACGGGTCGTGCCATGCAGGCGGTGGCGCAAAACACCGAAAGCGCATCGGTTCTGGGCATCAATGTGCCGCGTATGATTTTCTATACCTTCGCCATCAACGCGATACTGGCCGCGGCGGCGGCCTTGTTGGTGACGCCCACCTACCTGGCCAAATTCGATATGGGTGAAGGTCTCGGCAACAAAGCCTTCTTTGCGGCCATCATCGGCGGCTTCAATAACTCACGTGGTGCCTTGCTGGGCGGCTTGTTGGTAGGGGTGTGCGAAAACTTGGCCGCAGCTTATATCTCACCGGCTTACAAAGATGCGGTCGCTCTGATCATCTTCATGATCGTGATCCTGTTCAAGCCACAGGGTCTGCTCGGCACCAGAGAGGAGCGAAAAGTATGAAGAAGCTCAATGTGTTGTTCGCGCTGGCCGTTCTGGCTGCGCTTGTGATCGTGCCCGGATTCCTCAAGAACTACGGCATTCACATGTTCACCACTTGGCTGGTGTTCATCATCGCCACCATGGGCTTGAATTTAACGGTGGGCTATGCCGGTCAAAAGTCTTTGGGCCACGCGGCTTTCTTTGGTATCGGTGCTTATACCGTGGCCATCATGCTCAAAGCAGGTTTCAGCTTCTGGCTGGGCTTGCCTGTGGCTGCTCTTATCTGTTTTGTCACGGGCCTGGCGCTGGGCTTTCCGGCGCTGCGGGTGCAGACCATTTACCTGGCGTTTGCCACCCTGGGGTTCAACAGTGCCCTGTGGTTGGTGATGCGCAACGAAGAGTGGCTGACCGGCGGCACCTTCGGTATTAACAACATCGCACGCCCTTCTTTGGGGGGCATCAGCTTGGATGGCAATCTGGCCTATTACTACCTGGTGCTGGGCTTCACCATTGCGCTGGCGCTGTTGCTGTGGGGCTTGTTGCGCTCGCCGTGGGGCAAAGCGTTCACGGCCTTGCGTGACAACGCCATCCGTGCGGAAAGCCTGGGCATCGATACCCGGAACTACACCCTGCTGAGTTTTGCCATCGGAGCGGTCTATGCCGGTCTGGCCGGTGGTCTGTATGCCTCGCAAGTGCAGTTCATCGACCCGGCTTTATTCACCGTGGGCGCCTCTATCATGATGTATTTGATGGTGGTGGTCGGTGGGCCGGGCTACTTCTTGGGTCCCGTGTTGGGCGCTGCCGTGGGCGTGGTCTTGCCCGAGTGGTTGCGCTTTGCGCAAGCCTGGTATTTGTTTGTCTTTGGCACGGCTGTGGTGGTGTTGATGATCTGGCTGCCAGACGGCTTACTCAGCATCCCGGACCGCATCAAGGCACGTCGCCAAGCACGCGCGGCCTCAGCCTCACGTGCATCAGCAGGAGCGAAAGCATGACGCATCCGCATCACCGTGATCGCCCTGAGCACGCCCCTGTGCTCAAGGTGACCAACATCAAAAAAGCCTATGGCGCCATCCAGGCTGTGAGCGGCGTGTCGTTTGAAGTGCGCCGAGGCGAAATTTTTGGCGTGATTGGTCCCAACGGCTCGGGCAAGACCACCTTGTTCAACAGCATGCTGGGTCAGATCACCCCGGATGAGGGTCGCATTGAACTCAACGGCGAAGACGTGACGAAACTCGGCCCGTTGGAGCTGAACCGGCGCGGTGTGGGCCGGACCTTTCAGACCCTGCAAGTCTTCAGCAAAATGACCGTGCGCGACAACCTGATTGTGGCCGCGCAAGAACACCACGGCAGCATGTTCAGCCGCATGTTCGCGCCCACGGATTCGGGCTTGGGTGCCAAGGCGGATTCACTGATTGACCAGTTTCACATTCGCCATGTGGCCGGCATGAAAGCCGGTGAACTGAGTTACGGTCAGCAAAAGTTGGTAGACATTGCCATGGCCTTCATGAGCGAGCCCGATTTGGTTTTACTGGACGAGCCCTGCGCGGGTGTCAACCCTGCGCTGGTGGGCGGCATCAGCACCTTGCTTAAAGAGTTGAACCAAACCCGACGGGCAGACGGCAAGGCCAGCAGCTTTGTGGTGATCGAGCACAACATGGACTTTGTGATGGACCTTTGCCACCGCATCATGGTGATGGTGGAAGGCCAGGTCATGGCCATCGGCACACCGCAAGAAATTCGCGCAAACAAGCAGGTGCTCGACGCCTATTTGGGGAACTGAAATGAGCACACACAGCACAGACACCTGCATCGAATTTGACGACGTGGTGGCAGGCTACAAGGACTTCATGATCCTGAACAACCTCTCGTTCAAAGTGCCCAAAGGCTCGATCACTTTGTTGATTGGCCCCAATGGAGCGGGTAAATCTACCGTCCTCAAAACCTTGTTCGGTTTGCTCAAGCCGCGTCAAGGTAAAGTTTTATTGAATGGCAAAGACATCACCGGCGCTACACAAAAAGCCTTGTTGGCCGATGGCATTGCCTTTGTGCCGCAGGGGCGCAATTTGTTTGGTCAGCTCAGCGTGTATGAGAACCTCGAACTGGGCGGTATCACGCTGGGCATGAAGATTACGCACGAGCGCATACCCGAAGTACTGGCGTTTTTTCCACGTGTGAAAGAGCGCATGAACTCGCGTGCCTCGACCCTGTCCGGTGGCGAGCAAAAGCAATTGGAAATTGGTCGGGCCCTGTTGCTGCGTCCCAAGGTGTTGTTGATCGACGAGCCTTCGATTGGCTTGTCCCCCCTGTTGGTGCTGGATGTGTTCAGGTTGTTGCGCAAGTTGGCTGACCAAGGCACCACCATCCTGATGGTGGAGCAAAACGTCAAGAGCGCACTCAAATATTCAGACAACGCGATGGCCTTAGAGTCAGGCCGTTTGGTGTTGTACAAATCGGCAGCTGAAATCCTGGCCGATCCGCAAATGGAGCGTTTGTTCTTGGGCGGTGCGCACACTACAAACACGACAACGGCAGCTGCAGTTGTGCCGTAAGCCACTGGCTTAAAGCAACGGCCGCAGACTCTGCGCCGCTTCTTGCAAAACGGGCAGAACCCGGCTCAAGGCGTGATCGGTGTCTTCGCGGTTGATGGGCATGGTGATGCTGATCGCACCATGCACTTGGTTTTGTCGGTCTAGCAGTGGGACAGCGATACCGCGAAAGTTCAACTCGAGTTGCTGCTCAGACAGCGCCCAGCCTTGTCGCTTGAAACCGATCAATGTTTCACGCAGTTCTTTCTTGCTGGACAAGGTGAACGATGTGAAGGCACGCAGGTCGTGCGATAGAAGCCATTCATCCACAAACGTCTCGTCCTCGAAGGCCAGCATGATCATGCCGGCCGCAGTCACTTGGGTGGGCACTCGGGTGCCAGGCATGTAGCCGCTGGCGGTGTGCCGCTGTAACCCACTGCGGGCAATGAAAATGGTGTCGCCACCGTCGAGTACGCCCAGATAAGCGATCTCCTCCGTGCCCGAGGTGATGCGCTGCAAAAAAGGCTGAACCTGGCGCGGCAAGCGTGTTGACTCTAAATAGGCATGACCCAAGCGCAAGATGCGCGGCATCAACCAATACAGTTTGCCATCGGTCCCCGCATAGCCCAGATGCACCAAGGTCTTGAGGTAGCGCCGCGCGGCCGTGCGGGTCATGCCGCATCGGGTCCCGGCTTCGGTGGCTGTCAAACGAGGATTTGCAGCGTCGAAGGCTTCAATGATGTGAAGACCTTTTTCCAGACCGGCGATCCAGTCGCGGGCATCCAAGTCAGGAAGGGTTGAGGGCATGCTGATGGGGAGGAGTAGGACAGTGCTCATCTTTTACCATAGCTCGAATTTCGCTGAGGATGAAGCTGCAGAGATCGCTGCTGATGAGGTCTTGCCCTGATCAGCAGCCTTGAGCGCCACGTATACTCTCGGAATGAACCAGTTGGTACATTCCAAAAAATCCAAATTGCCTGCAACCGAAATGGCCAAGGAACCGGGGCGGACCAATGATCCGGCCCGCACCATGGCTGAGATCTTGGCCGTGGCCACGCACGAGTTTGCCGACAAGGGCTTGAGCGGCGCACGCATCGATGAAATCGCTGCGGCCACGCGCACCAGCAAGCGCATGATTTACTACTACTTTGGCAGCAAGGACGGCTTGTACCTGGCGGTGCTGGAAGAAGCCTACCGGCGCATGCGCGCCATTGAAGCGGACCTGCACCTGGACGATCTGGCCCCGGTGGCGGCGCTGCGCAAGTTGGTTGAATTCACCTATGACCACCACCGCGACAACGAAGATTTCATCCGCTTGGTGATGAACGAAAACATCCAGCGCGGTGATTACTTGCGTCAGAGCCAGACCATCCAGGCGCTCAACAGCAACGCCATTGCGTCGGTGCGTGCGGTGTATGTGCGCGGGGTCGAGCAGGGCCTGTTCCGGTCTGAACTGGATCCGGTGGACATTCATTCGGCGATTTCGGCCTTCACATTTTTCAATGTGTCGAATCGCCACACCTTTGGCGTGATTTTTCAAAGCAAAGCCAACCAAGGCAAGGCCAAGATCCTGAAACGCGAGCATGTGGTGGAGTTGATTCTGCGTTTTGTGGGCCATGCCGTTTCGGCATAGCTGATAGCGTCGTTACGAATTTCAAGATAAGGGTAATTACTGTGATTAAAATACTAACCAGTTCGTACATTATGGGCAGTGATTCCCTGGAGCCAGCATGTTCAAAAAAATCGTAGAGAGGTATTGCAAGGTCCTCAATCTGTTCACGGCGGCCAGTTTGGCGGTCATGGTGGTTTTGGTCTTCGGCAACGTGGTCATGCGCTACGGCTTCAACTCAGGCATCACGGTGTCCGAGGAGTTATCGCGCTGGTTGTTTGTGTGGCTGACGTTCATGGGGGCCATCGTCGCCATGAAGGACGGGGCGCATCTGGGCTCTGACACCCTGGTGTCGCGTTTGCCTATCGCGGGCAAAAAGTTTTGTTTTGTGGTCGGACACGCCTTGATGCTGTTTGTGTGTTGGTTGCTGTTCAAGGGCTCGTATGACCAGGTTGTAATTAATTGGGACACCACCAGCGCCGTGATGGAAATCTCCATGGCCATTTTTTATGCCTGTGGCATGGTGTGTGCCGTATCGATGGGCGTGATTTTGTTGAACAAACTGTGGCGACTGGTGTCGGGCGATTTATCTGAAAAAGAGTTGATCGGTGTGCGCGAGTCCGAAGAGGAGCCTTTGGATGCACCGGCTCCGTTGAAATAGGAAGAAGCAAAGAGCAACACCATGACCATCGCCGTTTTTCTGGGCTCTTTGCTTGCCGCCATGGCGCTGGGCATTCCGATTGCATTTTCTTTGCTGTTGTGCGGCGTGGCACTGATGTGGCAAATGAACATGTTTGATGCGCAGATCCTGGCGCAAAACCTGATCGAAGGCGCCAACAGTTTTCCTTTGCTGGCCGTGCCCTTCTTCATGTTGGCCGGGGAAATCATGAACACTGGGGGCTTGTCCAAACGCATCGTTGATTTTGCAATGGCGCTGGTGGGCCATGTGCGAGGGGGCTTGGGCTATGTGACGATTGTGGCCGCTTGCTTGTTGTCGGCGTTGTCTGGGTCGGCCGTGGCGGACGCCGCTGCTTTGACGGCCTTGCTCTTGCCCATGATGGTCAAAGCCGGTCATGACAAAGCGCGCAGCGGCGGCTTGATTGCCGCCTGTGGCGTGATCGGCCCGATCATTCCGCCTTCCATTGGCTTTGTGATTTTCGGTGTGGCCGCCAACGTGTCGATCAGCAAACTGTTTTTGGCTGGCATTTTCCCGGGCCTTGTGTTGAGCGCCGGTTTGTGGATCACCTGGTGGTGGTTGACACGCAAGGAGCAGTTGACCCCGCCACCTCGTCAGCCGTTATCGGCTGTCCTGGCCTCGATGCGGCGTGCCACCTGGGCCTTGATGTTGCCCGTCATCATTTTGGTGGGCCTGCGCATGGGCGTGTTCACGCCCACTGAGGCGGCCGTGGTAGCGGCGGTGTACGCGCTGTTTGTGGCCGGGGTGATTTACCGTGAACTGAGCTGGACCCAGCTCTTTGAGGTATTTCAGGCTGCAGCCAAGACCACCGCCGTGGTGATGTTCTTGGTGGCTGCTGCGATGGTTTCAGCCTGGCTGATCACCGTCGCCAACCTGCCACAACAAGTGATCACGCTGCTGGAGCCTTTGTTGGGCAGTCCGACATTGCTGATGTTGGCCATCATGATTTTGTGCATGGTGGTGGGCACGGCCATGGACATGACGCCTGCGATTCTGATCCTGACACCGGTCCTGATGCCCTTGGTCAAAGCGGCTGGCATTGACCCGGTCTATTTCGGCGTGATGTTCATCATCAACAATTCCATTGGCCTGGTCACGCCGCCTGTGGGCACGGTGCTCAACGTGGTGGCCGGTGTCGGTCGCATGCGCATGGACGATGTGACGCGCGGTGTCATGCCTTTCATGGCGGTGCAGTTTGTGGTGATGTTCCTGATGGTCCTGTTCCCGCAAATCGTGATGGTGCCAGCGCGCTGGTTCTATTGATTTTTTTCTTGGGGTCTGATCGGGTACGCCTGACCCCAAGCTCATGCTTGCGTACGTCCTTTACTTTTGGAGACAACTCATGAAACGTGTATTCATCAAGACTTTGATCGCCACGGTTGCTATGGCCGTTGTGGGCATGGCGTCAGCGCAAGACAAAACCATCAAGTTCGCAAATCAGAACGCCGCCGGCCACCCGATTATTTTGGGCATGGAAAAGTTCAAAGAAATTGTCGAGAAAAACTCCGGCGGCAAGATCAAAGTTAATGTGTTCCCCGGTGGTGCTTTGGGCAGCGACCAGGCCAACGTCTCGGCCATACAGGGCGGCACGCTGGAGATGGCGTCAATGAACTCGGGCATCTTTGCTGCGCAAGTCAAAGAATTCGCCATTTTCGATTTCCCCTTCATGTTCGGCTCGGGCAAAGAAGCGGATGCGGTGGTGGACGGTGCTTTTGGCAAGAAGCTGCACGCCAAGCTGGAAGAAAAGGGCCTGATCGGTCTGGGCTACTACGAGCTGGGTTTTCGCAACATCACCAACAGCAAGCGCGCCATCAACAAGGTGGAGGACTTGGAAGGCCTGAAGTTGCGCGTGATCCCCAACCCGATCAACGTGGATTGGGTCAAGGCTTTGGGGGCCAACCCCACCCCGCTGCCATTTCCTGAGTTGTACGCTGCGTTGGACCAAAAAGCAGTGGACGGCCAGGAAAACCCTGTGGCCACCATCAACGGCGCCAAGTTGTACGAAGTGCAAAAGCACCTGGCCCTGACGGGTCACCAGTACAACCCTCAGTCGGTCATCATCAGCAAGAAGTTCTGGGAAAAGCTCACGGCTGAAGAGAAAAAGATTGTCGGCGACGCTGCCATCGAGTCGGCCAAATTCCAGCGTGAAAAAGCACGTGCTCTGGAATCCAGCATCTTGGACAACTTGAAGAAAAATGGCATGCAGGTGACACAATTGCCCGAAGCTGAAATGTCCAA
>Ga0164294_10005054_pt1 | contig 11362 bp, 7 predicted proteins | sample GEODES005metaG_FD_111479 | JGI IMG/M metagenome (GOLD analysis project Ga0164294, IMG submission 111479) | Oligotrophic lake water microbial communities from Sparkling Lake, Wisconsin, USA - GEODES005 metaG | ecosystem: Environmental > Aquatic > Freshwater > Lake | place: USA: Sparkling Lake...
CCCGGCGTGGCCAGCGCGGCACCGGGCAATCGGTCCAGCAAGCCGGGTGTAGCGCAAGCCACGGTCGTCCAGCCGATCCGCATCGTCGCGGTCAATCCGCTGCGCTTCGGCCAGATCGCGCGTCCGAGCACAGCCGGTACGATCGTGATGAGCCCGCTGGGCGTGCGCACGGCAACCGGCGGTCTGCTCCCCAGCACGGCCATTGTTCAGACAATCGCGCGCGGCCCGGGCAGTTTCACCGTGACCGGCGATCCCAATCGTACCTTCCGCCTGACTTTACCCGGCGGCAATGTCACCTTGCGTGCGGGAACGCAGACGTTGCGCATGAGCGCGATGCGCAGCAGCATCGCGGGAACCCCGCGCCTCAGCGCAGCGGGCACTTATGCGTTCACGGTCGGCGCAACGCTCAACCTCGCGGCCAACCAAGCAATTGGCACATATTCAGGTACTTACACCGCAACTGTGGTTTATCAGTGACCCTTAACCACAACCGTCAGCTGCAACCGATGGCGGGGCGCGCGCCGGTTGAAGGCTTCGGCAGGCGACCGGCGCTGCTGTAACGCAAAGCCATCATGAACTTACGTCCAAATCAAATGCTCAAGGTGGCTCTGTTGGCGGCGCTGATGATGGCGCCTGCCATGGCCAACGCGGCCCCGGGCAATAGCTCGAGCGAGGCGGGCGCAGCGCAAGCCGCAATCGTAGAGCCGATCCGCATCGTCGCGGTCAATGGGCTGCGCTTTGGTCAGATCGCGCGTCCGAGCACGATCGGCACCATCGTGATGAGTCCGCTGGGCGTCATCACCGCGACCGGCGGATTGTTACCCAGTAAGGCCATCGTCCAGACCGGAACACGCGGCCCGGGCAGTTTCACCATTACTGGCGACCCAAATCGCGCCTTTCGGCTGATCTTGCCCATCGGCAGCCTCATCTTGCGTTCGGGAACGCAGATTGTGCGTATCACCGCGATGAGCAGTAACATTACGGGAACGCCGAGCCTCAGCGCGACGGGCAGCTTTGCCTTGACTGTCGGCGCCACTCTCCTCCTCGGCGCCAATCAGCCAATCGGAACATATTCAGGTACTTACACCGCAACTGTGGTTTATCAGTAAGCGCTCATTGCCAGCGAATCAGGGAAAATACATAAGTCATTCCACGGATAGCCGCGGAATGGGATTTCCCCTTGAAAAACAATCGAAAATCGGCGTTTACGCTCTCCAGCGGGGCTGTGCTTGCGCTGTCGGTGATCGCGCTCGCCTTGCCCCTGCCTGCCGCCGCGCAGCAGCCTGTCCCCGAACCTTTCGCCGATCCCGCCGCCGAGGCCCCGGCCCCCGCAGCGCTGCCTTCGGGATCGATCGGCGGCATGGGTGACATCAATTTGTTTCCCAAGCGCATTGTCATCGATGATCGCCAGCGGCTGGCCAATCTCGGCCTCTATAACCGCGCCGTGTCGACCGGAGAGTACGAGATCACCGTGGGGGACATGGCGATGCAGCCCGATGGCCATCTGGTCGAACTCGCGTCGCTCACCGATCCCGCCGCGCGCGCGCTGGTCCATACCGCCAGCGGCTTTCTGCGCTGGTCGCCCCGGCGGGTCTCGCTTCCCGGCAGCGAGGCGCAGATGGTCCGGATCATGGCGCGGGTCCCGCCCGAATTGGCCCCCGGTGAGTATCGCTCGCACTTTACCGTGGTCTCGGTCCCACCCGAAACCGGCGGCACCAGCATCGACGAGGCGACCGGCGCTGGGGGCGCGGACGGGATCGGCGTGCGCATCGTGCCGCGCTTTGGCATTTCGATCCCGGTGATCGTGCGCGTGGGGCAGACCACGCTGACCGCCGGGCTCAAGGATTTCGCGCTGATCGCGCAGCCGGGCGGCGGCCACGCATTGAGCTTCAAGATCACCCGCGAGGGCACCCGGTCCGCCTTTGGCGACATCACCGTCACCGCGCCGGGGGCAAAAAAACCGGTCGGCGAGGTCAAGGGCATCGGCGTCTACACCGAAATTGCCGAGCGCAGCGTGCAGATCATGCTCGATCCAGCCGCCGATCCGCGCCTGTTGGCGCGCGGCGCGCGGCTGTCGATCACCTATGTCGATGATGATGCGGCGCCTGGCAAGACCCTCGCCAAGCAGGAATTCATCGTGCCGTGAGCAGCCGCGAGGAGGACCCTCCGCGCGCCAATCCAGGGCCGGCGAGTCCGGGGCCAGAAAATCACGAGCCGGGAAATCAGGGGCCTGCAAATCAGGGGCCGGCAAGCTCGGGGCAGGGTGCGGGATTGGCCCGCGCGGTGCTGGGCGCGACGTTGGTCCTGGCAGGCGATGCAATGCGCGGCGCGCAGGAGGCAGAACCCGGCGCGCCCACCCCTGCGTCGCCCGAAGCGCACAAGATCAAGCCCAAGGCAACCGTTCCCAAGCCCCGCTTTGCCGCCGCCGCGCCGCCGGTGGCGAGCAAGCCGGGGCATCGCCGCGCCAAACGTGCGCCGCCGTCTGAGGTCAAACCGCCCGCCACGCTCAAATTTGCGGCGGCTTTCCCCACGCAATCGCCGCCAGAGCAAGCCCTTCCGGATCAAGCGCCGTCCGATCGGGTTCTAGCCGCAGAACTCCCCGCCGCAGCGCGCGAGCGCCCATCGCCGGTGCCCGCGGCCATGCCCGGCACACGCGCCGTTGCTGATCAGGATGACCCGCACGCAGAAGTCCTTGCGCCCGCACCGCCGACGACGCTTCCGGAAACACCCCAACCCAGCGCGGCCGATCCCGCGCCGCCTGATCGCGCCGCGCCAACCCCCGCTCCCTCCCCGATCAAGCCGCACCCGCTCGAATTCGCCCCAAGCGAACTGGCCTCTGTCGAACTGGCCCCTGTCGAACTGGGCCCCGCAGAACTGGCCCCCGTCGAACTGGCCCAGATCGAGGCTGTTCCGCTTCCCGCAATGCAGGAGGCAGGCGCAGCGACACCAGCGCCCGACGTCGCGCCGACACCCGCCGCGCGCCTGCCCGAACCCGCATTCGGCAAAGCGCCCCAGCCTCCTCCTGCGCCGCTCCCAGCGCCTGCATTTGCCGCCGCACCTTCGCAGCCCACCGCCTCTCCGCCCCTCCGCGACGTGGCATTAACGGCCACGCCCGCGCCACCCGCGCCGCGTGCAGATGTCGCCCCCATGCCGCTTCCCCGCGAAGTCGGTGGTCTCAGGCCGGCCGCAGAACAAGCGCGCCCGCCCGCCCCCGTCCAGTTCGCCGTCAACACCACCCCGCCAGTCGCGCCCCCGAACCTATCCGCCAAGCCCCGCCGGGCTTCGCGGAGCATTCCGCAGGCACGCCCTGCGTCGATGCCCGAGCCCGCTTTCGGCCTGCCCCCGCCAAAGCCGGTGATCGCGGCCTCGGCTGGAACATTAGCGGTAGCCGCGCCCGGCGCGCGCGCGCCGGGCGCGGCTTTGGCCCCGGCCCCCGTCAGCAGCGGCGGCGGTGTCGTAAGCGGCGCGCCCGCCTCCGGCCCCGCGCCGGTGCTCACCGACGATGATGAGTTGATCCTGCAGATCGAGACCGGTCAGGGCGAGCTCAGCGACACGATCACCGGCTATGGCCTGCGCAGCGGGGTCTATCTGCCGCTCGGCGCGCTCACCCGCTTCCTCGATCTGCCCATCGCGATCAGCGACGAGGGCAACTATGCCAGCGGCTGGTTTCTTGATGAGAAGCGCACGCTGGTGCTCAATCTGCGCGCCGGCACCTTGATGGTTGCCGGTAAGCCGGTCGCGCTCGGCCGCGCCGATGCGGTGGCCTATCAGGGCGAGCTTTATCTGCGCGCAGAACGCTTCGCCGCCTTGTTTCCGCTCGATCTCAAGGTCGATCTGCGCAGCCAGACTGTGGCAGTCAAAACCCACGAGCCCTTCCCTTTCGAAGAGCGCCAGATCCGCGATGCTTTGCGCGAACGCCTCGGCAGCCGGGCCGCGCGCACCCCTGCAGAAGGGTTTGCCCGGGAGGAAACGCCCTGGCGCGCGGCGACTTTCCCGCTGAGCGAAGCCGAACTGCGCGCTATTGCCGATGATCAGCAGGGCACGCGGATGGAAGGCGATTTTCGCTTTGCCGGCGATCTGGCGTTCATGACCGCGCGGGTCTTTGCCAGCGCCTCCAGCCGCGATGGGCTTACCGCCGCGCGGCTGGAACTGGGCCGCCGCGATCCCGATGGCGATCTTCTCGGGCCGCTGCGGGCCACTGAATTCCAGCTGGGCGATGTATCCACCGCCGCGCTGCCGCTCGGCCTGCGCGGGGTCAGCGGGCGCGGAGCATTTATTACCAACACACCGCTCGAACAGGCCTCGATCTTTGATTCCATCGACCTGCGCGGCGATCTGGCGACGGGGTACGAGGTCGAGCTCTACCGCAACAACACGCTGGTTGGATCGACCGCCCGCGCGGTCAATGGGCAGTACCAGTTTCTGCAAGTGCCGGTCGATTTCGGGCTCAATGTCTTCCGGTTGGTGTTTTATGGCCCGCAGGGACAGCGCCGCGAAGTGGTGCGCCGCATCAGCGTGGGCGATGGTCGGCTCACGCCGGGGCAGTTTATCTACAGCGCAGGCGTGGCGCAGCGCGACATCAACCTGCTGGGTGTGCGCGGACCAAGGTTCAGCCCCGGACAGGACTACGGTGCCTGGCGCGGCTCGGCCCAGATCGGTTATGGCATCTCCCGCGCGCTCACCGCATCGCTTGGGGCAGGGTTCTATCAAACCGGCACCCTCGGGTCGTGGCGCAATCGCTGGCTGGTGACTGGCGGCTTGCGCACGGGGCTCGGTTCGACCGCGCTGCGGCTCGATCTGGCCATTCAGGATGGCGGCGGCAAGAGCGCCGAAATCGGCGTCGGCGGCAAGCTTTTCGGCGTCGCCTACGCGCTCAATCACGCCGAATACTCCGGCGGCGCGATCGACGAGGTGCGCGCCTTTACCGCCGATCCGCTGCGCCGCGCGACAGAGCTTAACTTGAATGCCACGCTTCAGTTCGGCGCGGCCGGGGCCTTGCGCGCGCTGCCGCTCACCGCGCGGCTGCGCCGGATCGAATTTGCCGACGGCCGGCTCCAGACCGACGCCGCGCTGCGCGCCTCGTTGCCGCTCAGCGGGCTGATCCTGTCCAATACGCTGGAATATGCCGGCCAAAGCTCGCGCAGCAGCCCCGCCACCAACCGTCTCACCGGTTCGTTCGATCTGGCCACCTTGGCGGGTTCGCGCACGCGCTTTCGCGCCAGCTTCGATTATGGGATAGTGCCGGGGCCCAAGCTGATCGCGGCGACATTTGCCGCCGATCGCAGCTTCGGCCCGCGCACCGAGCTGCGCGCCGCTGTATCGCACACGCTCGCAGATCATGAAACGACGCTCGGCCTGTCTGCCATCCGCCGTTTGAACGCGGCCTCGCTGGCCTTTGACGGCAGCTACAGCGTGCCATCGGGGCATTACAGCTTCACCATGCGGCTTGGTTTCAGCTTCGGGCGCAATCCGCTCACCGGCAGGATGTTCCTCGCCCGGCCCGGGCTCGCAGCGGGCGGCGCGGCGGCGCTGCGCGCCTTTGCCGATGACAACGGCAACGGCCGCTTCGATCCGGGCGAAGCACCCGTTCCGGACGTGACCTTCCTCTCGGGGACCGAAGAGACCAAGACCGACGCGGCCGGACGCGCGCTGATCGCCGGGCTGGGCGATGGCACCCGCGCCTCGGTGCGGGTCGATGCCGATAGCCTGCCCGACATTACCTTGGCCGCGGCCCGCCCGGGGATCGAGCTGGTGCCCCGTCCGGGCCGCATTCATGTCAGCGACTTTGCCATCGTTTCGCTCAGCGATGTCGAAGGTACGGCCTATTTCCGCGCCAGCACTGGAGACCGCGCGGTTTCGCGCCTGCGCCTGCGCATGCTGCGGCCCGATGGCACCATCGCGGCATCAGCGCGCACCGAATCCGATGGTTTCTTCCTGTTCGAACGACTGCCCGCCGGCGACTACCGGCTCGAGCTTGACCCTGATCAAGCCGCCACGCTGAAAATCCGCATCGACGCGCCGATTGCGCTCAAAGTCAGCGGCAAGAGCCGCGTACTGCGACAGCCGGTCTATGTGCTGGCGCAAGGCCAGTGAGAGTGACCCATCAGGCGCGCATGATCCAGTAAACACCGCCGATAATGGCGATCCAGACCAGCACGGAGAGCGCCGACAGCACTACAAACCCGGCCAGCGTCCCCTTGCCTTTCGGGGTCCTGCTTGCGGTCAAACTGCGTTGTTCAGAAGGCAAGACAGCAATTTCTTTTCGCTCCGACACCGGCAAAGCACTCCGCGATCATCTTGCAGCCCCGCAGCGTACGCTTAGCGAACAGGATGAACGGCGGTGTGTAAAAGCATGTAAATTGGCGGCAGGCTGCATTATGCAATGGAAGAATTGCACCTAGGCACCCTCAAAGTTCAGCAGGCACACGCAGCCCGGTGGGGAACCGGCAAGGAGACAGATGCGCATCGGGATCGTCGACGACGACCACACCATGCTGGAATTCTTGTCGCGCTTGCTCGAAGCGGACGGCTGCCATTGCGATGTGTTTCGCAGTGGCCGCGACCTGCTGACCATGCTGGGCCGCGAATCCTTTGATCTCCTGTTGCTCGACTGGAACATGCCCGACCTGACCGGCATGGAGATACTGGACTGGGTGCAGCACCATATCGAGCCCTGCCCGCAAGTAATCATGGTCACCAGCCGCTCCGACAAGGACGATGTCGCCGCCGCCCTGTATGCCGGCGCCGACGATTACATCGTCAAACCGGAATCGAGCGTCGTCATCTCGGCCCGGGTCAGCGCGGTGCTGCGGCGCTCGCGCATCCGCGCGCCGGCTGGCCGTTACGAGAGCTTCGGTGCCTACCAGTTCGATCGCCTTCACGGCATCGTCAACCTGAATGACGAACCCATCGTGCTGACTGCAAAGGAATTTGCGCTGGCTTATGTGCTGTTTCGCAACCTGCACCGGCCCCTGTCGCGCCGCTATCTGATGGAGGCCGTCTGGAAGACGGTCGCCGAGCTATCGACCCGCACGCTCGACATGCACGTGTCCCGCATCAGGACCAAATTGCATCTCCGCTCGGACAATGGCTACCGTCTCCAGACCGTATTCAACTATGGCTACCGGCTGGAATCGTGTTGATCATGCCTGCCTTGCGCGGCGCTTCGCGCGCCGTTTCGATTGCGGTGGCCTGTGCCGCCGTGCCGCCCGCGCCTGTCCTCGGCGCGCCGCCTGCCGGGATAGCCGCCGAGAAACCGCTGCTGAACTATGCGGTGCAGCGCGGCGAAAACCTCTACACGCTGGCCCAGCGCTCGCTGTGGCGTCCATCCGACTACCGGACCGTGCAGCTGCTCAACCGAATTGCAGATCCGCGCCGTATCCCTGTCGGCACCTGGCTGCGCATCCCGTTTGCGCTGCTGAAAACCGAACCGCTCACCGCGCGCCCCGTCGCCGTTCGCGGCGCAGTGAACATACGCCTGGACGGGCAGGACATTGCCCCCGTGGTTGGCGCGCCGGTCGTACAGGGCACCTCGCTGGAAACCGGGGCGGATGGCTTCGTCTCCATCGTGCTGCCCAATGGATCGCGCACCTCGCTACCGACGCGCACCAGTTTGCGGATCGACCATCTCCGCCGCGTCATGCTGACAGACAGCATCGACTATGATTTCGTCGTCGATGGCGGAAAAGTGGAGATCAAGGCCGCGCCGCTGGGCGAAAACCCGAACAACCGCTTCCGCGTCCGCACCCCCCGCGCCATCGCAGCGGTGCGCGGCACCCAGTTTCGGGTGGGCTTTGCCGATGACACCGCGCTGGCTGAGGTGCTCGAAGGAACCGTCGCGGCAAGCGCTGGGGAAAGCGCCGCGCCGACCAGCCTGACGGGCGGCTTCGGCGCGGTGATCACCCCTGCCGGCGCCATCACTCCCGAGGCGCTGATCCCTGCCCCCGATCTGCTCTCCCCCGGCAAGGTTCAGGTCGATCCGCTCGTCCAGCTCGCCATCGCCCCACTGCCCGGCGCGCGCGGCTATCACCTCCAGATCGCGCAGGATTCCAGCTTCGCCGCCGTGGTGGCGGAAGCAAGCAACGACACGGGCCAGTTTGCCTTCGCCAATATTCCGGGCGGCGGCCTGTTCGTGCGGATCAGCGCGGTGGCCCCTTCGGGCCTCGAAGGCATGGCCCAGACCTTCGCGATGCGCAGGGTTCTGGCGGGGCTCTCCGCCTCTGCCAGCATGGACGTCGATACGCTGCGCTTCACCTGGGGCGGCCAGGGCGAGGGCAAGCGCGTCTATCATTTCCAGCTTGGCCTGAACGGTTCGGACAAGCCGCTGCTGGTCGACGAAGCGGGCCTTGCCGAGGATAGCATCGCGCTGCGCCATCTGGGTCCGGGAGTCTATCGCTGGCGCGTGGGCCTGCGTCAGACCACGAGCGAGGGCGTGGTCGAAAACTGGCTGCCGTTCGAGAAATTGACCGTTGCGCCGCAGGAACGCTGATTGATCCGCCAGAGGTTATACCTGGAATGGTCGCTGGTCGCCTTGGCGGCGGGCCTGTTTATCTGGCTGGCGTGTATCAATGGCCGCCTGGCCTTCGTCGACAACAAATTGTACGATTGGGCATCGCAACTGATCACGCCGCAGGCAGACGATGCGATCCTGCTGGTCGAGATCGATGAGGCAAGCCTGCACGCGCTGGGCCGGTGGCCGTGGCCGCGCAGGGAGCACGCGCGGCTGCTCAGCACGCTGGCAACCTACCGCCCGGCGGCTATCGCCTATGACGTTTTGTTTCTCGAACCGTCAGACGATGATGCCGCGCTCGCCGCCGCGCTGGCCAAAGCCGGACCGGTATTCCTGCCTGCGCTTCAGGAACGCGATGCCTCCGGGCGCGTGCTCAGCGTCACCCGCCCATCGCCGCTGCTGGCAAGCGCAGCCGCGGGCATCGGCGCGGTCGAGCTCGTGCCCGACAGCGATGGCGTGATCCGCCGCGCCGAGAGCGCCAGTGCGCGGCCTCAAGGCGCGCTGCCAAGCCTGACCACGCTGCTGCTGGACCAGTATATCGGCACCGCGCCCAAAGGCGGCACCGATGACCGCCCGTTCCTCATCAACTATGCTGGCCGCGATAGCTTTCGCCGGGTTTCGTTCGCCAGTCTGGCCGCCGGCGAGGTGCCCCGCGCGCTCATGTCCGGCAAGGTGATCATGGTCGGTGCCACCGCCGCCGGCCTCGGAGACGTCCAGAATGTACCCCCGCCCGCCGGCGGGCTGCTCTCCGGCGCCGAAATCCAGGCCAACATCCTCAATACCCAATTGACGCACGGCGAGATCCGCATGGTGTCGCCCACGATGGCGGCGTTGCTGGCGATGGTCCCGCTGGCGCTGCTGATGGCCGGATTTTTGCGGCTGACCCCGGCGGCGAGCTTTGCGCTGGCCGGCGCGCTCGGGGTTGCCATGCTCGGCCTCAGCGCTGGCGCGCTCGTGCTGGCGCATCTGTGGATTGCGCCGGCGACTGCCCTTGCGGCGCTGGTTTTGGCCCATGTCCTGTGGGGATGGCGGCGGCTGGCGGCCATGAACGCGTTCATCATCGCGCGAACCTCCGCGCTGGCGAGCGAGCCGGGCATCGTGCTTGCGCCCCGCATTTCCGCGCAGGGCGGCGATTTCATCGCCAATGAGGCCAATCGGCTCGACCATGTCATCGAGCAGCTGCGGTCCTTGCGCAATTTCGTCAACGAGGCGGTGGAAGCGCTGCCAGCCGCAGTCTGCGTGGTCCGCCCCGATGGCGGCGTCGTTCTAGCCAACCGCGCCGCCGCCGCCTTGTTCGGCGAAAGCGCGCCGGGCCGCCAGCTCGAGGAGCTGACCGCGCAGGTCATGTCGGCGCAGGAGGGTGAGGATGGTCTCTTGCGCGATGCGGCGGGACGATCCTTCCTCAAGACCAGTTCCAGCCTGCCCGATGGCTTCCAGATCGTTTCGTTTGCCGATGTGTCCGAACTGCGCCGCATTGCCGACGAGCGCGACGATATCCTGCAATTCCTCTCGCATGATATCCGCTCCCCCAATGCGGCGATCGTCACCCTGCTCGAAACCGAGCAGATCGCGGGTCGGCCATCGGGGGCTCTGCCGATATCCGATGCCACGATCGAACATATCCGCGCCCATGCCCGCCACGCGCTTCGCCTCGCCGACGACTTCGTCCAGCTGGCGCGCGCGCGGCGGCGGTCGATCACCTTCGAACCGGTCGATCTCAGCGACATTGCGCGCGAGGCCGCCGACATGGTCTGGCCGCGCGCCGGAGCGCGGGGTGTCACGATGCAAGAGGGCAGCGGCGCCGACGAGATCTGGATCACAGGCGATCGCAGCATGGTCCTGCGCGCCGCGATCAATCTGCTTGAAAACGCGGTCAAGTTTGCCCCGCCAGAGGCCACGGTCACGTATACGGTCGCGGCGCAGGGCGACCATGCCGTGCTCAGCGTTTCCGGCCCCGGCCCTGCCATGCCGCCCGGGCGGCAGGCCGCGCCCTTTGCGCTCTATGCCGATGGCCGGCCCGCCGATGGCACGGGCAGCGTGGGCCTTGGCCTCGCCTTCGTCCAGACCACCGCGCTGCGCCATGGCGGTGAGGCCAGCCACACCTATCACGATGGCTTCGGCTCCGAATTCCGGATCACCTTGCCCCTCGCCTCGCCCGAAGACTGAGTCTCTAATCCTGCCCGCTGCGCATGACCGGGCGCGCGCTCCCCTTGCCGACCAAGGCCGCCACCGCCTGCGCCGCCAGCGGGCCCACGCTCGTGCCGGGCGCGGCCTTGCAGTGGTATTCCTCCGCCCAGGCCCGGCCGGGCACCTCGCCCGTCCCTTCGGCCACAAGCATCAGGCGGAATGTGCGGTCTGCGCAGTCTTGCAAGGCTCTGCGCCGTTTGGCCGCCGAGAGCACCGCCCCCTTCGCCGCGAGCACTTCAAGCGACGCCGGGCGCTCGGCAAAACCAACGACCACGCGCGCCGTGCCATCTTCGGCAACCGGATGCCCCTGCAAGGCCAGTTGCTCCGCCACCGCGCGGCGCACCGCGTCCACCAGCGGCCCGTGCTGCTCGTGCGACACCGCCAGCGCGACAGCGGCATTGGCGTGCAAAGCCGCCCCGGTCAGCCCCGACCGGGTCTCGATCGGCCCCGAACACCCCGCCAGCACCAGCACAAGCAGACAAGAGCCACCGACAGCATTTCCGCGCCAAACGCTCATCATGGGCCAAACTCCTTGCGTGCACCCTAGAGCGGTTTCCACACGTTCTGATTCGATTGGGATTCCCTTTGCGGGCTCGTTGTGATTCAGACTTCCTGCTGGTGGCAGGAGGCCAGCATGGATGGCACGAACGCTTTCACAGGATCTTC
>Ga0164294_10005055_pt1 | contig 11362 bp, 9 predicted proteins | sample GEODES005metaG_FD_111479 | JGI IMG/M metagenome (GOLD analysis project Ga0164294, IMG submission 111479) | Oligotrophic lake water microbial communities from Sparkling Lake, Wisconsin, USA - GEODES005 metaG | ecosystem: Environmental > Aquatic > Freshwater > Lake | place: USA: Sparkling Lake...
CCTGCCGTCCTTGCCCAGCCAACAAAATGCAGAGCGTTTGCAAGTCGAGATCGGCCCTGCAACAGACACACCGGCACGCCGTCACGCTGCCCTCATGGCAGAGCGCCAGCAGCAGGCTGAACAGCTGATAGACCAAGACCCCTTGGTGCAAGACATGGTGCGCAACTGGGGTGCCCGCATCGTGCCCGGCAGTGTGCGCATGCAAGCTGCCGCACCAGTGACTGCCGAGGCCAAGCCGATATGATGACGCTTCTTTTCCCAGCATCGATTTAAAGGAAACCAGACATGTTCAACAAGGGACAACTCGCAGGCCTCATGAAGCAGGCGCAAGCCATGCAAGACAATCTGAAAAAGGCACAGGACGAGCTGGCTTTTATTGAGGTCACAGCCGATGCCGGTGCCGGCCTGGTCAAGGTCACCATGACCTGCAAGCACGACGTCAAGCGCATTGAGATCGACCCCAGCTTGCTGGTGGCCGAAGACAAGGACATGCTTGAAGACCTGGTGGCGGCCGCATTCAATGCCGCCGTGCGCAAGGCCGAAGACCTGAGCCAGGAAAAACTCGGCAAGATCACCGCCGGCATGCCCGGCTTGCCCGGTGGCATGAAGCTGCCCTTTTGATGCCATTGCCCCAGCACGCTGAGCCGCGTCTGACCTGATGGCCGATTCAAATGCCCTGGAAGGTCTGACCGAGGCGCTGCGCCGTTTGCCCGGTGTGGGTGTCAAGTCGGCGGCCCGCATGGCTTTTCACCTGCTGCAAAACGACAAGCCCGGGGCGATGCAAATTGCCAAGGCTATTGAGCACGCAGTTCTCAGCGTCAAACACTGCGCGCTGTGCAACACGCTGACAGAGCTGGACATTTGTAACACCTGCCAAAACCCGCAACGCGACCGCAGCAAACTCTGCGTGGTGGAAACTCCGGCGGACCAAGCCGCGCTTGAGCGCACGCTGGCGTACCAGGGTTTGTATTACGTCTTGATGGGCAAGCTCAGCCCGCTCGATGGCGTGGGGCCGCATGACATCGGACTACAAACCCTGTTTGACCGCGTGTTGCCGCGCAATGCGCAAGATGAACACCTGCCTGCCGGCCAGTGTGAAGTCAAAGAGGTGATTCTGGCCACCAACTTCACGGCCGAGGGCGAGGCCACGGCGCATGTGATTTCGCAGGCCCTCAAAAGCCGTGGCATACAGGTCACCCGGCTGGCACGTGGCGTTCCTGTGGGCAGCGAGCTGGAGTATGTTGACCTGGGCACCATTGCCCATGCTCTGGTAGATCGCCGTTAAACGCCACTTGCCGGAGCTCTATGACGATGGTTTTTAATTCTAAAATATACAAAAATGAAGGACTATTGACATGACAACAGGTTTGACGATTTCTTTTGCTTGCATTTTGGTGATGGCTCTTTTGCCCGTGGTGTGTGCTGGCTTGGCCAAGTCCGGCATGATGGGTAAGCCGCGCAAAGACGGTGGTTACGACAACGACAACCCGCGCCAGTGGCTGTCCAACCAAACTGATTGGCGCGCGCGTGCCAACAACGCCCAAGCCAATACATTCGAGGCGCTGCCCTTCTTTTTTGCGGCGGTCATGATTGCCCATTTTTTGCAAGCGCCGCAGTGGCGCATCGATGCGCTGGCCATGGCCTTTGTAGGTCTGCGCATCGTTTATGTGGCGGCCTATATCAAAAATTTGGCTAATTTGCGGAGTTTGGTTTGGGTCTTGGCCCTGCTGGCGAACATCGGTCTCTTGTTCGCCGGGATGGCCTGAGCCGGTCTCCTGCAGTCAGCCGCACGGAGCGGCTTGAGTGAAAACCCGCACGGGATGTTCCTGATGCGGGTTTTTTCTTGGCTCTTTAAGCTTGAGCGCAATGCTAATTTGTTCAAAAATTTCCCCATGACGAAAACCAAGGGGCTCACCCGTCGAGAACTTGGCCAAGCCGCTTTACTGGCCGCAGCTTGCCTGGCTATGCCTGGGTTGCAGGCCCAGACCAAGCCCGAAAAAACCCGCCTGGTGCTGGCGGTCGGCGGTAAGTCGACCCTGCATCACCTGCCGCTGACGATTGCTGATCAATTGGGTTACTTCAGGGCCGAAGGCTTGGAGCTCGAAATCAGCGATGTCCAGACAAGTCTGCGCGCCACCCAGGCGGTGAGCAGCGGCGCAGCCCATGTGTGCGCCGGTACCTATGAACAAGTACTGGGCTTGCAAGCTAAAAATAACTGGTTTCAGGCCTTTGTGGTGCAGGCCCGTACGCCACAAATCGCCTTGGGGGTTTCCACGCGCAGCATGCCCGCCTACCAAACGCCAGTTGACCTCAAAGGTAAAAAAATCGGCATCGCGCCAACCGAGGCAGCTTCTTTCATGGTGGTCAATTCGGTTCTGGCCCGAGCCAGGTTGACGACCAGTGAGGTCAACCTGTTTGAGTTTTCCAACTCGGCCTCGGCTTTGGGCGCACTCCGCTCCGGCCAGATTGACGCCATCAGTTACGCCGACCCTGTGATGACCATGCTCGAGCAAAAAGGCGATATCAAAATCATTGCAGACACGCGAACGCTCAAGGGCGCCAGAGAGGTGTTTGGCGGTGCCATGCCCTCGGCCAGCCTTTTCGCACCCAGTGAGTTCATCCAGAAAAATCCAAACACCTGCCAGGCTCTGACCAACGCCATCGTGCACGCTTTGAAGTGGTTGCAGACTGCAGGCCCGGGCGACATCATCAAGACGGTGCCTGATGCTTATTTGCTGGGCGACCGCGCTTTGTACCTGGCGTGTTTTGAGCAGTTGCGGGAGTCGATCTCGCCAGATGGTCTGATGCCTGAAGATGCAGCCCGCACGGCTTTGCTGGCGTTGCTGAGATTCAACCCGTCCATTCAGGGCAACAAAATCGACCTGTCCCGCACCTACAGCAATGAATTTGCCCGCCGCGCCAAGGGGCGCTTTAAGGCTTGATGCCCGCCACCTTGGTGGAATTAGTTTTTTTGCCAGTTTGAGACGATTTTTTGTTTTTCACGGCATTTTTACCCTTGCCTGCCGTCTTGCCACCGGCCACTTTCACGGACTGGTAAATCACCACAGACTGACCCTGCTTGAGCGCGCTGCTGGCGGTGACATTGTTCCAGCCAGCCACATCCATGGCGCTGACCCGGTAACGTTGGGCCAAGCTGGCAACAGTATCACCTTGACGCGCTTTGACGGTCGAGCGTCGACTCACTGTTTCTGGCGACAAACTCATGTGGCCGTTTTCGGCCACATGGCTGGCCACGTCTTTGTCGACTTTGGCCGAGCGTGGCACCAACAGCGTAGAGCCCGCCTTGATGAGCATGCGCGAGGGAATGTTGTTGACGCTGCGCAATTCGTTCTCGTTCATGCCGGTTTGGCGCGCAGCCTCAGATGAGGACATGGTTTTGGGCACGCTCCAGGTGGTCCAACTGGCGTACTGGCCCAGCGTGTAGGCCTCAAAGTTCCGCACAAAAACTTTGGCGTTGTCCCAGGGCAGCAGGATCTGCGGCGTGCCTGCCGCCAAAATAACAGGGCGGTTGGCGGCCGGGTTCAGGGCTTTGAAATCTTCCAGCTGCACGTCGGCCAGCTTCGCAGCCAGCGTGACATCGATGTCGCGTGTCAGTCTGACCTCTTGAAAGTAAGGATGGTTTTCGATCAAGGGCAATTCGGCTTGAAAAGCCTCTGGCCTGGCCACAATGTTTTTAACGGCTTGCAGCTTGGGTACGTAAAGACGTGTTTCCGCCGGCATGTTCAGGTCAAGGTAGCTCGTGCCCAGACCTGTACGTTTGTTGTGCGCAATAGCCCGACCCACATTGCCTTCACCCCAGTTGTAAGCGGCCAGCGCCAGATGCCAGTCGCCAAACATGCCGTGCAGCTTTTGCAGGTAGTCCAGCGCAGCCCGGGTCGACGCCAGCACATCGCGCCTGTCATCGCGAAAAGCGTTTTGTTTGAGTTCGAAATAAGTGCCTGTTCGCGGCATGAACTGCCACATGCCGGCGGCCTTGGCGCTGGAGACGGCTTGCGGGTTGAACGCGCTTTCGATAAAGGGCAGCAGTGCCAATTCGGCGGGCATGTTGCGCTTTTCAAGCTCTTCAACAATATGAAACAGGTATTTCTTTGAGCGCTCAGTCATGCGCTGGATGTAGTCAGGGCGGCTGGCGTACCACTGCTCGTGATCCCTGACCAGTTTGCCATCGAGATCGGGCATGCGAAAACCGCGGCGCATCCTGTCCCATAACTCAATAGGCGCCTCAATCGGGGCGACGGGTTGCGCCAAGTCAGTCACAGCCTGCAAGGCGGTGCTAGGGGGCAAAGTGGGGCCTGCGGGTAGCGCTGGTGCCGCTGGTGGAGCTGGTGGAACTGGTGGCGCTAGTGCCGCTGGCGGAGTGATTGTTGCTGCGCTCAGGGCCGGCGAGGTGGCGACTTCGGCTTGCTGCACCACGGCCACCGGGGCATTGATCACTGCCAAGCCTTCAGCGGCCGGCACTGCGCCTAGCGTAGCGCAGCCTGCCAGCAAAGCTGCCCCGAGCAGCAGGGCAAGGCTGCGCACCGTATATCGCAATGCATGGTCAGCGCGTTGGGGCTGCTTGGTCGCTAATGAGGCCTGGTCAATGTCTGGAACGTTCATAGATTTCGGGGTGGGTGTTGCCTCGGCGGGCCGAAAAGCAAATGTAAGAAGTATCCAAGCTTAAGGGCCGGTCTACTGCGGCTGGCAAAAGGACGTGACCGCCCGGTTAACTAGAATCGTGAACCTGGGCAATTCGTCAAGTCTCCACCCTGTCTGAAATAAATCCACTGTCTGGTCTTGATGAGCTCGCAAATTATAGGTTTGACTGACTGGCTGAAAACACCTCCCGGCGAATACTTGCTGGATTGGGAGCGTGAGCGCTTTGACTTGGCCCTCAGCGATGTTTTCGGCTACCACGCACTACAACTCGGGTTGCCTGAAATCGATGCTTTGCGCGCCAACCGGATGCCGCATCAATGGGTGGCTTTGGATGCACCGGCCACGACGTCCGCAACGGAATCTGTGCGGCAGGTCGCGCTGTTGACGCATTCTGTGGCATTGCCCTTTGCCGCCAACAGCCTTGATCTGGTGGTGCTGCCGCACACCCTTGAGCTCAGCCTGGATCCTCATGCGACTTTACGGGAAGTTGAGCGTGTGCTGGTGCCGGAGGGGCGGGTTGTGATCAGCGGCCTGAATCCTGCCAGTCTATGGGGTCTGCGCCAGCAGCGGGCGCGCATGTTTCGCCGGTTCGGCGTGGGTGAGCTATTTTTGCCGCAGGCGGCTGAGCCCATCGGTCACTGGCGTTTACGCGACTGGCTGCGGCTGCTGAGCTTTGAGCTTGAGTCTGCGCAATTCGGCTGTTACCGCCCGGCCCTTCAAAGTGCGCGATGGCTGGGGCATTTCCGTTGGATGGACGCTGCCGGCACACGCTGGTGGCCGATTTTTGGTGCGGTTTATATTCTGGTGGCCAGCAAGCGTGTGCGCGGCATGCGCTTGTTGGAGCCCGGCTGGAAAACCCGTAGCGCACGGGCACCTGCGCCGGCTGCTATCGCCAATCGTCACCCGACCAGCTCAAAAAGCCCGACTACGCCAGCCGCCTAGTCTTCATCTTCACTTGCCAAGTTATTGATTTTTCATGAACGAAGTTCCAAACCCCTGCCCTCCGGTCGTGATCTACACCGATGGCGCCTGCAAAGGCAACCCCGGCCCCGGTGGCTGGGGCGCGCTGTTGAACTCGGGTGGAAGCTGCAAAGAGATTTTTGGCGGCGAACTGGACACGACCAACAACCGCATGGAGATCATGGCGGTGATCGAGGCCTTGTCCGCCCTGAAACGGCCCTGCCACGTCACTGTGCATCTGGACAGCGAATACGTACTCAAGGGCATTACCGAGTGGATTCACGGCTGGAAGGCCCGTGGCTGGCGCACGGCGGCCAAGGCGCCTGTGAAAAACGTTGATCTTTGGCAGCGTCTGGACGCTCTGGTCAGCAATGGCGGGCATCAAATCGACTGGCGTTGGGTGCGCGGCCACGCCGGGGACCCCGGCAATGAGCGGGCGGACGCCCTGGCCAATAAAGGTGTCGAAATGGCCCTGGCCAATGGCCGCGTTGACCCGCAGCGCTGAGCCGGCGCGGGTTTCTGAGCGGTTTTGGCGGGCCGCCAGCACAAAACGTCAACTCCAAGTAAATTAGCCGTAAAGGGCTGATTTATGGGTTTTCCACATCGTGAACCCCAATTAGCCCTGTTACATTGCGCAGTGAACTTTTCTTTATATCAACGCGGGTGCTTGTTTCATGGCTTCTAAAGTTATTTATCCTCTGATTGCGGCATTGGGTATTGCGGCCGTGGGTGCGGGCGCCTGGTGGTACCAGAACCAGCCTGCAAAGGCAGCTGTTGAAGGCCAAAGCGCCTCTGCGCCGTCTTCCCAGCCCGGTGCACCCGGGGCCGCGACTGGCGGCGCAGCGGCTGGTGGTGGTAGTGGTGGTGGTGCAGGCGGCTCTGGGGGCGCTGGCGGCGGTGGCAAACCTACCGTTGAAGTGGCTCAGGTGGAATTGATGGACCTGGTCGATGAAACCCAGACTGTGGGTTCATTGCGTTCGCGTCAGGGTGTGGTTTTACGGCCTGAAGTCAGCGGACGCATCACACAGCTTAATTTCCGCGATGGTGACCGCGTCAAAAAAGGCCAGCTACTGGTTCAGTTTGACGACCAGTTGCCCGCCGCTCAGGTTCAGCAGGCCCAGGCCGAGCTCAATATCGCCAAGGCCAACAACACCCGCAATGCCGAGTTGGTGGCACAAAACTTCATCAGCCGCCGCACACTGGACGAAAGCGCCGCCGCTCAGCAGGTCGCTGAGGCCAAGCTGGCACTGGCCCGCGCCACAGAAGCTCGCCTGAAGATCATTGCACCCTTTGACGGCCTGGCCGGCATCCGCTCTGTCAACGTGGGTGATTACCTCAAAGACGGCGCAGATATTGTCAACCTTGAAGACATGGATGCCATTTTTGTGGACTACCGCTTGCCTGAGCGTTTTCAAACCAAGATCCGGCGCGGTCAGTCCTCGGTGATCGAGCTCGATGCTTTGCCGGGGCGCAAGTTTTCAGCCATTGTTCTGGCCATTGACCCCTTGATTGACGCCAACGGCCGCTCGGTCGGTGTGCGTGCCTGCATCGACAACCGGCGACTGCAATTACGCCCCGGCATGTTTGCCCGCGTCAATGCGGTTTTCGGCCAGCGTGACGGTGCCCGCGTGATCCCGGAAGAGGCCATCGTGCCGCAGGGCGGCAAACAGTTTGTGATCAAAGTGGTCAACGGTACAACGCCCAACAGCCGCGTCTCCCAGCGCACTGAGGTCAAGCTGGGCTTGCGCAGCCCGGGCAAGGTTGAAGTGCTGGAAGGCTTGGAGCCTGGTGATTCGGTGGTCACAGCCGGTCAGCAGCGTGTGCAGCGTGACGGCACAGAGGTGAGGGTGCTGGATGTGGCCGCAGCCGCCGCTGTGCCTGGCGCTCCGGCCTCCGGTGCTCCGGCCTCCGGTGCTCCTGCCGCCGGCGCACCCGCTAAACCAGCTGCAGATGCAAAACCTGCTGCTGCTGAGGCAAAACCTGCTGCCAAAGGCAAGCCTAATGCTGAGGGCAAGTCTGGTAACAGCAAAGCAGTCGCCGCTTCGGCTCCGCTGGTCGGCCCCGACCCTTGTCTGGCCGGTGTTGAAGATGCCGCGCCGCGCGGTGGTGCACGACCTGCGCCTGCGCCAAGCCGTAAGCCCGTCTCTCAGTCGAGTACTGAGGCCCTGAGGACACTGGCGCCAGCCTGATTTTTCAAGCCCTAACCGGGAATATTGACTATGCAACTAGCCGAAATATCCATACGTCGTCCGGTCTTTGCGACCGTGTTGTCCCTGCTGATTGTGCTCATTGGTGCTGTCAGTTTTAACCGCCTCACTGTGCGTGAGTACCCGAAAATCGACGAGCCGGTGGTCACCGTCAGCGTGCGATATCTGGGCGCTTCTGCTGAAGTGATCGAGACGCAGGTGACCAAACCCCTGGAAGACTCGATCGCAGGTATTGACGGTGTGGATGTGATCACCTCCATCAGCCGCGCCGACCAGGGACAGATCAGTGTGCGTTTCCGGCTTGAAAAAGACGCTGACTCGGCTGCTGCTGAGGTGCGTGACCGCACCTCGCGTGTTCGCAATCGCTTGCCGCAGGCCATTGAAGAGCCGGTGATCGCCAAGGTCGAGGCCGACGCCTTTCCGGTGATTCAGCTTGCCTTTTCAAGTGATTCCCTGACGCCGCTGCAAATTAACGACCTGATCAACCGCATTGTCAAGCCGCGTTTGCAGACCGTCAGCGGCGTGGCGGATGTGCGTATTTTCGGCGAGCGCAAGTACGCCATGCGGGTGTGGCTGGACACCGACAGGCTGGCCGGCTACAAGCTGACTACGCAGGATGTTGAAGACGCTATCCGGCGCAGCAACCTGGAGTTGCCGGCCGGCCGCATCGAGTCGCAGCAACGCGAATTCAGTGTGACTTCGCAGACCAACTTGATCCGGCCCGGCCAGTTCGCCGACATCGTCGTCAAGAATGTCAATGGCTTTCCGGTCAAGATCCGTGACGTGGCCCGGGTTCAGGAGGGCCCTGCCGACGAGCGCACCGCCGTTCGTTTGAACGGACGTTCAGCCGTGGCTGTGGGCGTGGTTCGTCAAGCAACAGCCAACCCGCTGGACTTGTCGCAGGATGTTCGCGAGGCTATCCCCAAGCTCAAGAACGACCTGCCTGCTGACATGCTGATTGACGTGGCCAATGACAACTCGGCCTTCATTGACCGTTCAATCAAGAATGTGTACACCACGATTCTGGAGGCTGTGCTGTTGGTGGCCCTGGTGATCTTCGTGTTTTTGCGCACGCTGCGCGCCTCCATCATTCCGATCATCACCATTCCGGTCAGTCTGGTGGGCACTTTTGCGCTGATGTCGCTGGCCGGTTTCTCCATCAACACGCTCACCCTGCTGGCCCTGGTGCTGGCCATCGGCCTGGTGGTGGATGATGCGATCGTCATGCTGGAAAATATTTTCCGGCACATTGAAGAAGGCATGGACCCGTTTTCTGCCGGCATCAAAGGCGCACGTGAAATCGGGTTTGCGATCATCACCATGACGGCGACTTTGGTGGCCGTTTATGCGCCGCTGGCCTTCACGCCCGGGCGTACAGGCCGCTTGTTCATTGAATTCGCCCTGGCCTTGGCAGGCGCGGTGGTGGTGTCTGGTTTTGTCGCTTTGACGCTGACACCCATGATGTGCACAAAGTTTTTGCGCCACAACCCCAAACCCAACTTGTTTGACCGCTCGATGGAGCGCCTGCTCACATCGGTTTCCAACGGCTATGGAAATATGTTGCGCTGGATTGTCACGCGCCGTTATCAGCCCGGCTCGAACGCCGGGTTTGCCGGCATGCTCACTTCCTGGGTGTTGCAGGCCCGCTGGCTGGTGCTAATTGGCATGGGTCTGATTGCCGTGGCGATCAGCATGATTGCACCTACTATCAAGCAAGAGCTCTCGCCCATGGAAGACCGGGGCGTGATCCTGGCCAACATCAATTCGCCTGACGGCTCCACCCTGGCCTACACCGACCGCTACGCCCGGGCGATGGAGAAAATGGGTCAACCTTTTAAGGAGTTTGACCGTATTTTTGTCAGCGCCGGCAATCCTACGGTGGCCCAGGCCACGATGATTTACCGCACCGTGGATTGGGAAGACCGCAAGCGCACCACCATGGAGATGGCGCGCGAGTTGCAACCTAAATTTGCTTCACTGGCGGGTATCACTGCGTTCCCGATCACACCACCTTCTTTGGGCCAGGGCTTCCGGGAGCGGCCTGTCAACTTCGTGATACAGACCTCTGACAGCTACCAGAACCTTAACTTGGCAGTGCGCCAGATGTTGGATGAGATCGCTAAAAACCCCGGCATCGTTTCGCCGGACGTTGATCTGCGTTTGAACAAGCCTGAGCTGCGCATTGACATCGATCGTGCTAAAGCTGCCGAGCTGGGCGTTAACGTCGATGTGGTGGCCAGGGCCATTGAAACATTGCTGGGCGGGCGCAACGTGACCCGCTACAAGCGCGACGCTGAGCAGTTTGATGTGATCGTGCAGACACAGGCCAGCAACCGCAACACCCCCGATGACATTGACCGCATTTATGTGCGTGGACGTGGTGACGCCATGATTCCGCTGGGTGCTCTGGTCAAGGTACGTGAAACCGTTTCGCCGCGAGAGCTCAATCACTTCGGCCAGCGACGCTCTGCCACCATCACGGCCAATTTGGCAGGCGATTATTCTTTGGGCGAGGCACTTAACTTTTTAGATCAGACGGCTGCCAAAGTGCTCAAAAGCGGCTATACCACCGAGCTCAACGGTACGTCGCGCGAGTTCAAAAAATCGCAAGGCGCTTTGATCATTGTTTTTGGTCTGGCGCTGGTGTTTATTTTCCTGGTGCTCGCAGCCCAGTTTGAGAGCTTCATTGACCCGCTGGTGATCATGTTGTCGGTGCCGCTGTCCATGATCGGTGCCCTGTTAGCCCTCAAGTGGAGTGGCGGCTCGCTCAATGTGTATTCGCAGATCGGCCTGATCACCCTGGTCGGATTGATTACCAAACACGGCATCTTGATTGTCGAGTTCACCAATCAGCTGCGCGAGCAGGGCATGACCATGATTGATGCCGTTGTCAAAGCGGCTTCTCAGCGTCTGCGCCCCATCATGATGACCACCGGTGCCATGGTGCTGGGGGCCTTGCCGCTGGCGATGGCCACAGGTGCCGGTGCCGAGTCGCGCATGCAAATCGGCTGGGTGATTGTGGGTGGCATGTCGCTGGGTACTGTGCTGACCGTGTTTGTGGTGCCCACCATGTACACCTTGTTTGCCCGCAAGAAAGTACCTGGTGCCAGCAAGCGCGAGGCGCATGAGAGTCCGGTTGCCGGCGAGCATGGCCACGGCATCGCGCCGGAGATCATCGCCAAATAAAGACGGGCTTTGTGTGAGCTGGCGGCGCTTAAATGGCGCCGTCAAACATCATCACGTCAACCAGATCGCCCGCTGCCACATGGCCTTGCCCGTGGTGCAGAACGATCAGGCCATTTGCCTCTGTCATCGAGCTGAGCACGCCGGAGCCCTGGTTGCCGGTCGTCCTGACCTGCAGGGATCCGTCGGCAGCACTTGAGACCCAGCCGCGCTGGTACTCGGTTCTGCCGGCTTTTTTGCGCAGCGCTTCCTGGCTGTGGGCCTTCAGAAGCGGGGCGGCCTTGTCGGTGCAGCCCATCATTTGCAACAGCGCTGGCCGCACAAAAGCCAAAAATGTGACCATCACCGCCACC
>Ga0164294_10005056_pt1 | contig 11359 bp, 13 predicted proteins | sample GEODES005metaG_FD_111479 | JGI IMG/M metagenome (GOLD analysis project Ga0164294, IMG submission 111479) | Oligotrophic lake water microbial communities from Sparkling Lake, Wisconsin, USA - GEODES005 metaG | ecosystem: Environmental > Aquatic > Freshwater > Lake | place: USA: Sparkling Lake...
CGCCGCGCGAAATCCTCGGTCTTCAGATAATCGGTCGAAACCTGGTTCGCGACCGGTGAGAGCATGCAGCCGACGAGGCCCATGTCGTGATACCAAGGCAGCCACGAAACGCAGCGATCGCCGGGGCGGACTTCCATCCCGATCGAATGGGCGGCGAGGTTCGACAGCAGGGCACGGTGGGTGATGACCACGCCGTGCGGGAAGCGCGTCGATCCGCTCGAATATTGCAGATAGGCGATGTCTTCGGGCTTGGCTTGCGGCAACGGCGCGTCGCTCTGGGCGAAGGTCGCGAGCGCCTCGAAGCTGTGGCCGGGAATCGCCTGCACTTCGGCGGCGACATGGGCCATCGCCTCGAGCTCGGCCGGATAGAGCAGAAGCTTCGGGTCGGAGCTCGAAAGCTGCACGCCCAATTGCTCGATATAGGCTTCGCGCCCGCCGAACGAGGTCGGCAGCGGCAGCGGCACCGGCCAGACGCCGGCATAGATGCAGCCGAAGAAGGCCGCGGCGAAATCCGCCCCCGTCTCGGCGAGCAGCGCGACACGATCGCCGGGCACCAGCCCCAGCGCGATCAGCCGCCGCGCGGCCGCCAGCGCATCGCTGCGCAACTCCGAAAACGGATAGGCGCGGACGAGCGTCCCGCGCGGATCATGGAAGTTGAAGCCCCGCGCGCCGCCGGCCGCATAGTCCAGCGCGTCACCCACGGTCTCGAAATCCGCGAAACGGCGCTCCCGCCCGTCCTCGCTGGGAGTTCTCGTAAGCGTCACATCTTTGTGATCAGAGCACTCGCCATTCACGCCGTGCAGTTTCCCATCCTTTACAAAAACCCTTGGACGACGCCGTCGCCCAAAATCGAAGTTCAACCAAAACCGAAAGCCACGTTCAAAATCCGACGTACTTGTGGCACAAACGTGGCGCGTGTCACGCAATGCTTATACCCGCCGCGCGTCCGAGCGCCAACCGAGGCCGCTCGACGAGGCGCAGCTGCAGGCTCTCGCCCTCCACTATGTCGGCCGATACGCGACGACGCGGGCCAAGTTGGCCGCTTATCTGGGCCGCAAGCTGCGCGAGCGCGGCTGGGCCGGGAAGTCCCCGGCCGATCCGTTGCGCATCGTCCAGCGCTTCACCGAGCTTGGCTACATCGATGATCGCGGCTTCGCGACGATGCGCGGCGCCTCCCTCAGCCGGCGCGGCTATGGCGCGCGCCGCATCGAGGCCGATCTGCGCGCGGCCGGAATCGAGGAAGCGGACCGCGAAGATGCCGGCAACGCCGCCCGCGATCAGGATCGCGATGCCGCACTCACTCTGGCCCGGCGCCGCAGATTAGGCCCCTTCGCCGCCGACCCGGCCGACCGCGCCACGCGAGAAAAGACCGTCGCAACCCTGCTTCGTGCAGGCCACAACTACGAAATTGCGCGGGAAATCGCCGATCTACGGAGCGAAGACGTAAAAGAGTAAGAATAGTGCGTGAAATCGACAAATTGCGCAGTGTTTCCTCTAGGCCAAGCTCTTTTAAGCTGCTAACCGCCGTGCGCATCGGGCCATGTATGGTCGATCGTATTAGGGTAAGTGGCACAGATCGTGGGGGGAATGCGGCCATGATAGTTTCGGAGGGCCCTGGGGGGGGCGCTTCCGTCGCGGGATCCGGTGAGGAAGCCGCTCCTGTCGCCGTGAGCGGGCAGGTCAAGTGGTTCGACGGAACGCGCGGGTTCGGTTTTGTCGTCGGCAGCGAAGGCGAAGGCGACATCCTGATTCATTTCTCGACGCTGCGTGAGCACGGTCGGCGCACGCTGCCGGAAGGCGCGCGCGTGGTCATCGAGGCGGTTCCCAGGCAGCGCGGGCTCCAGGCCCGCCGCGTGCTCAGCATCGATCTGACGACCGCGACCGGTCCCGACGCCGATCTCATCGCCAAGCGCAATGCCGATCGTGTCGATCCGCTGGCGCTGGCCGCCGCTGCCGGCGAGTTCGAGCCGGTGATCGTCAAGTGGTTCAACCAGCTCAAGGGCTATGGCTTCGTCGTGCGTCCGGGTTCGGATCAGGACATCTTCCTGCACATGGAAACCGTCCGCCGTGCCGGCCTCGCAGAACTCAACCCCGATCAGCCGCTGCGGGCCCGCGTCGCCGAGGGCCGCAAGGGCCCGCTCGCGGTCTCGATCGAGCTGCCGTGATGCGTTTCGTCGGCGCCGCGCTGGCTGCGGGCGCGCTCCTGCTCGCCACGCCGACCGTCGCTGCGGCTCCGCAGGACGCCGTTCCCTGGGTCAAGGCCGGGCCGACCGTGCCGCTCAGCATCCGCGCGCACGGCAAGGTCCTGCGTTTCCAGGTCGAGCAGGCGCTGACGCCGGCCGAACAGGAACAGGGCCTGATGTTCCGCAAGTCAATGCCGGCCACGCACGGCATGATCTTCCCGATGTCGCCGCCCCGGCCGCAGACCTTCTGGATGAAGAACACCTACATCGGCCTCGACATCATCTTCATCGGCGCCGATCGCCGCATCCTGCAGGTCTCCGCCAACGCCGTGCCGCTGTCCGAAGCGATCGTCGGCTGCGACGGCCAGGTCGCCGCCGTGCTCGAGCTCAACGCCGGCGCCGCAAAGAAGATGGGCATCAAAGCCGGCGACAAAGTCAGCTGGTGAGCCTCGGCTCGCCGTTTCCCCGGTTGCACGGACTCCGGAATCACGGCTAAGCCCACTGCCATGTCCATTTTGATGCGGATCTTCACCTGGTGGGACGGCGCCACCATCGGCACGCTCCTCTACAGCCGTCGCAACGGTCACGGCATCGGCACCGATGCGCTGGGCAACCATTATTTCGAGAGCAAGGCCGGCAAGGGCCCCACCCGCCGCTGGGTGATCTACGCGGGCGCGAACGACGCGAGCCGGGTGCCGCCCGAATGGCACGGCTGGCTGCACCACACGACCGACCTCATCCCCGAAACGCTCCCCCCTGCCCGCAGCTGGGAGAAGGAGCCGCTTCCCAACCTCACCGGCACGGCCGAGGCCTGGCGCCCGGCCGGCGCGCTGGAGCGGGGCGGCAACCGTGCCGCCGCGACCGGCGATTATGAGGCGTGGAGCCCCGGCGCGTGAGATCGATCCTGCGTGAGAATATCGGCGAGGCGCTCGTCGGCCTGTTCGTCGTGATCTTCGCCATCGTCTTCATCAGCTTCGCCTGGCAATCGACCGGCGGAGGCCGCAAGGCCGGCGCACTCAAGGTGACGGCCATCTTCCCGAGCGCATCGGGCCTGACCGTCGGCACCGACGTCAAGGTCTCTGGCATCAAGATCGGCAGCATCATCGAACAGAAGCTCGATCCGCAGACCTTCCAGGTCGCGGTCACCCTCGCGCTCGATCCGGCGGTGAAGCTGCCCAACGACAGCACGGCGGCGGTGACGTCCGAGGGCCTGCTCGGCAGCAATTTCGTGGCACTCACGCCCGGCGGATCGACCACCCCGTTCAAGACCGGCGACACTATCTCCGATACGCAGGGCGCGATGGATATGATGGCCTTGATCGGCCAGTTCATCAACAACAAGGGCTCGTCCGCGAGCGCTCCCGCCGCCGGAGCAGCGGCCAAGCCATGAAGCTCGGCTTACCGGGTGCGCTGGCACTCGGGCTGGCGACGGTCGTGACGCTGGCCGTCGGCGCACGCGCGATCCAGAGCGAGATCAACAAGAGCGAGACGGCCGAGCTTTCCCCCGATCTCGACCAGGGCAACAGCGCGCTGCCCGCACCGGAAGCGGGCGCCAAGCGCGCGCCGCCGCCGCCCTCCTTCTCCAGCAGCGACACGCCGATGGCCGAGCGCGTCGCGGTGCTGGGCGTCCTCAACAAGCGCGACGGCGTATCCCGCGACATCACCCTCCATCCCGGCCAGGCGGCGCGGATCGGCCCGCTGATCGTGCGGCTTCGTGCCTGCGACCAGACCGCCGACTGGGAGCCCGAGCAGTTGACCGGCACCTTCGTCCAGGCCGATCTGCAGGGCCGTGACGGCCAGTGGCAGCGGATCTTCTCGGGCTGGCTCTACAAGGAGAGCCCGTCGCTCAACGTCGTCGAGAACCCGTTCTACGACGTCTGGCCCAAGAGCTGCACGATGCGCCACGCCGAGACCGGCCCCGATACCGTATCGGCCGGATCCGCCGCCGCCTCGCGCCCCAGCGCGAAGAAATCGGCGACCGACGCGACGCCGGTGCCCGCCGCCGCCGAACCGAGCCCCATCGCCTCGTCCAACAACACGCTGTAATCGCCCCGGTCGATCTCGATCGCGCCCATGCTGGCAAGGTGATCGGTCTGGAACTGGCAGTCGAGCAGCTTGAACCCGCCCACCCGCAAGCGCGCTACCAGATGCGCCAGCGCGACCTTCGACGCATCGCGCACCCGGCTGAACATGCTCTCCCCGAAGAAGGCCGCGCCCAGCCGCACGCCATAGAGCCCGCCGACGAGCCGATCCCCCTCCCACGTCTCGATCGAATGGGCATAGCCCCGCGCGTGAAGCTCGCCGTAGGCCCGCTCGATATCGGGATTGATCCACGTATCCGGCCGCCCCTGCGTCCGCTCCGCGCACGCCGCCACGACCTCGGCAAAGGCCTTGTCCGCCGTCAGCGTGAATCGCCCCGATTTCAGCGTCTTGGTGAGGCTCTTGGAAAGATGGAATCGATCGAGCGGCAGCACCCCCCGTTTCTTGGGCTCCACCCAGAACACATCGCCGGCATCCCGACTGTTCGCCATCGGAAACACGCCCACCGAGTAAGCGCGAAGCAGCAGATCGGGGTCCAGTGCGGCCATTGCTACCGATTGATATCTTCGTGAAATAGCGCCGTCACCCCCCGGTTGCAGAACCGGACCGGAGCGGCCATTCCGGGGCGAGTTGCGGCCTGCCCCATCCGCATACGGGAGAGTGACGTGCCAAGCCTGCCGACCGCTACGCATATCGTAACGGCCCGACCCATCCGATGGCTGATCTTCCTGATCTGGCTCGGCATCGCCCTGTTCCTCGCCTCCCGCCACGTCGTCTGGCGCGACGAGGTCCGCGCGCTCAGCTTCGCGCTCAGCGGCGATTCGACTGTGGCGATGCTCCACAACGTCCATGGCGAGGGGCATCCCGCCATCTGGTATCTGATGCTGCGCTGGGCGCACATGCTCTGGCCGCACCCGCAGGTGCTGGTCGTCGTCGGCTTCGTCGTCGGAGCGGCCGCCGCGCTGCTGTTCGCGATGCGCGCGCCCTTCGCGTGGCCCTGGCTCGCCCTCGCCCTCACCAGCCGCGTGCTACTCTACGAATATCCCATCGTCGCGCGGAACTACGGCATCGCGGTGCTGGCGCTGTTCGGCCTCGCCGCGCTCTATCGACGCTATCGGGACACCGGCTGGGTGCTCGGCCTCCTCCTCCTCCTGCTGTGCAACACCAACGTGCCTGCGGTGATGCTGGCCGGCGCCTTCCTGCTCTACTGGGGGCTCGACCTGCTGGAAGACGGCCCGCCGCGCTGGGATGCGCGTTGGCGCGCCTGGCTGATCGGCGCGGCATTTTCACTGGCCGGCGTGGTCCTCTGCTTCGTCACGGTCTACCCCACCTTCAACGATGCCGCCCCGGCGCATTACTGGCACAATTCGCTCGGCCTGATGCTGCTTCGGCTCCTCCCCGCGATGGGCAAATATTACGTGTCGCTGGTCCCGCGCGAGGCCGAGAAGGCAGCGGTCGTGATCCTGCCGCTGCTGATCTACGGATCGTTGCTCGCCTACTGGCGCCGTCGTCCGGCCCTGATCGCCGCGGCGGCCGGCCTGATCGGCCTGCTGCTGGTGCTCGCCCTCGTCTACAAGGGCTATTACCGCCATCAGGCGATGATCATGCCCTTCCTGCTCACGATCGCCTGGGTCGATCGCGAGCGCCAGCTGGAGAGCCCCGAGCGGCTCGACACCTGGACCCATCGCCTCCGCATTGTCGGTAGGATCTGTTTCGCGCTGCTGTTCCTGCTGCAACTCGTCCAGACCATACCCTTCGTCACCCGCGCGATCCGCGGCATGCCGGAGAGCCGGAGCTACGAGCTCGCCCAGTTGCTGAAGCGCCCCGATCTGCGCGACGCGATCGTGATCGGCGATCCCGACTTCAAGGTCGAGGTCGTGCCTTATTATTCCGCCAACCAGATCTGCTTCATCCGCGAGCGGCGCTGCGGCCCGTGGTCGATCTTCTCGAAATCCTCGATGCACCTGATGACGGTCGACGAGATCGCCAATTTCGCCCGGACGCTGCACGATCGCACCGGCAAGCCGGTGGTGATCCTGATCAGCGAGGAACCGATGCGGGAGGAGCAGATCGGCATCGCCGATCGCGGCGACTATAACCCCCTGCTGATCACGGCCGACGCGCTCCGCCGCTTCTACGCCGCGACCCACCTGCTCGTCCGCTACCCGCACATCACCGCCGGCGACGAGAGCTACGACGTCTATCTCTACGACGGCAAACCGGGCGGCGGCCCCCGGCCGGCAGACGTGCCCTAGTTTGACACGGCTCGCCTTCGGCCTTCAGTTAGGCCCAGCGACATGGATCGCGTGGGAAGCTGGGGGCGGGACTTTTGGGGGTACGAAAGGGCGAGACGGAGGCCGGAGCGCGCGCGGTTTTCAGCCATGGGCAGCGGTGGGTGCTGCTCACGGCCTTCGCGCTGCTGGTGATCTTTCGACTTCCCCGCGCCTGGGCGCAGGGCCGTTTCCTCGACGAGGAGGCGACCGTCTTCCTCGCCTACGCCTGGCATCATCCATGGCTCGATGCGCTGTTCCGGCCGTTCGGCGGCTATTGGAATCTCGGCGCGAATAGCACGACGCTGCTGGTCGCAAGGCTGGTGAAATATGGGTGGGTGTCGCTGGCCCACGCCCCCTACCTCACCATGACGATGGCGCTGGCGGTGCAGCTTCTGCCAGCCGTGCTGATCCTCACCGGCCGCGCGACCTGGCTCGCCGGGCGCATCGCGGTGATCGCTGCGCTGCTGATCGTCGCCCTCGCACCGGCGACCGAGGAGGTGTTCTTCAACGTCCTCCACATCCAGTTCCACCTCGCGCTCTGCGTCGCGCTGATCGTGGCGCTGGATGCCCCCCGGCGACGGAGCGTGCAGATCGGCTATGGCGCCCTGCTTTTCCTCGCGCCGCTCTGCGGGCCTGGCGCCATCGCCTTCCTGCCGATGTTCGCCCTGCGCGGGCTGGTCGATCGCGATCGGAGCCGCGCGTGGCAGCTGGCAGCCTTCGCGGCCGGCGCGGCGGTGCAATTGCTGCTGTTCTACGGATCGAACCCGATGCGCGGGCACCTGCTCGATCCCGGCACGATCGTCTCGGTGATGACCGTCCGGCTGATCGCGATGCCGCTGCTCGGCTTCGGCAAGACCGAGCATATCGGCGATGCCATCTACGCGTCTCAGCAGGCCGGCGGCATCGGCTGGTGGTGGACGGCGGCGATCGGCGCGCTGCTGTTCGCCGGCCTGATCTGGCTGGCCGCACGCCGGCGCGATGCCGCGATCTGGCTGGTCCTTTCCGGCCTGCTGATCGCCGCCGCCTCCTTCGGCTACGGCATGGTGATCATCGATCGCCACGACCTGTTCGGCCCCGGCAATGGCGAGCGCTATAATTTCCTGCCGATCGTGCTGATCGGCATCGCACTCATCGTCATGGCGAAGCGCCCCGGCTTTCGCGGGCGATTCCTGTGCGCCTTCCTCTGCCTGCTGCTGCTCGTCACCGGCTTCGGCCGCTACACCAAGCCGGTCCGGCTCGTCGCCAGCGGCCCCGCCTGGCCTGCCGAGGCTGCCGCCTGGCAGCGCGACCACAACCACCCTCTTGCCGTCTGGCCCGCGCCCTGGTCGGCCGACCTCTCCGACGAGACGCGCCCCTGCCCGCCGATCCGCCACGATGCGTCCGCCCCGCCGGCGCCGCGCTATTGCGAGAGCGAGTGGGTCGCGAGTTTCTATCGCACCCATCCGAACAGTCGCTGATCTTTCCTCGTCCCGCCGCCTCTTGCGTGAGGCAGGACCCCTCGCTATGTCCGCCCCGCTCCCGGGCCGGAGGAGTGTAGCTCAGTTGGTAGAGCATCGGTCTCCAAAACCGAGGGCCGTGGGTTCGAGTCCCCCCACTCCTGCCACCCAGCCTTTTCGAAGGGCTGGGCGGATAATCGGCCCGGGAAGCGAGTTTTAAGGGCCAAGGGCGGCACCGGAGGGTCGGTTAGCCGCCTGTGGCCCTATGGCTGTTTGAAGGAAACGAGTTGGCGCAAGTGACGGAGAAGAAGGGGTTGGGCGGCGTGATCGCCGGTATCCCCACCTTCATCAATCAGGTGAAGGCCGAGACCGGCAAGGTCATCTGGCCGTCGCGTCGCGAAACGGTCATGACCGCGATCATGGTGGTGATCCTGACGATGACGCTGGGCATCTTCTTCTTCGCCGTCGATTGGGGCTTCAGCCGCATCGTTCGTTTCCTGCTGTCGCTCGTTCAGGGTTAAGAGAGAACATGTCGCGCTGGTACATCATTCACGCTTATTCGGGCTTCGAGAACAAGGTGCGGGAGCAGATCCTCACCGACGCGACCCGCCTGGGCCTCGAGACCCTGGTCGAGGCCGTCGAGGTTCCGACCGAGAAGGTCACCGAGGTTCGCCGCGGCAAGAAGGTGACGTCGGATCGCAAATTCTTCCCGGGCTATGTGCTCGCGAAGCTGGCGATGAACGACGACGTCTATCACCTCGTCAAGAACACCCCGAAGGTCACCGGCTTCCTGGGTTCGTCGGGCAAGCCGCAGCCGATCTCGGATGCCGAGGCCGCGCGTATCCTGAACACCAAGGAAGAGGCCGCGATCGCCGCGCCCAAGACCAAGATCAAGGTCGATTACGACATCGGCGATGCGGTCAAGGTGCTGGAAGGCCCGTTCGCGAGCTTCAACGGCGTCGTCGAGGAACTCGATTTCGATCGCAGCCGCGTCAAGGTCTCGGTCTCGATCTTCGGCCGCGCGACCCCGGTCGAGCTGGAATTCGAGCAGGTCGAGCGCGTCAAGTAAGGGCGGGCTGCGGAAACCCTTCCGCAACCCTCAACTTCCTCAACTTAACGACATCGATGTCGTGGGATTTCAGAGGGTTGCGCTGAATCCATCCTCCCCCGCCAGGGGGAGGTGGCAGCGCAGCTGACGGAGGGGGCGGAAGCCCTGCATCCGAGAGTCCTTCGCTTCCCTCCCCCTCCGAGGCCTTCGGCCCCACCTCCCCCTGGCGGGGGAGGATTGGTTTGCCATTGACCTCCGCCCCATTCCGCCCATCTTGCGCTGAAATCGCAGGAGAGCGCCCCATGGCTGAAGACCCCAAGACCTTCTCGCGCGAAATCTTCGATCTGTTCGACGGCTTCGTCCACGGCGCGATGGATCGCCGCAGCTTCATCAACCGCGCCGCCGCCCACCTCGGCAGCGTCGCGGCGGCAACCTCGGTCCTCGCCGCCCTCACCCCCGATTTCGCCGCCGCGCAGGTCGTGAAGCCCGACGACAATCGCCTCGTCACCTCCTGGATCGAAATCCCCTCGCCCGCCGGCTCCGGCATGATCAAGGCCTATGTGGCCAAGCCGGCGCGGGGCGCCAGGAAGCGCGGTGTCGTTCTCGTCGTCCACGAGAATCGCGGGCTCAACCCCCATATCGAGGATATCGCCCGCCGCCTCGCGCTCGATGGCTTCATCGCCGTCGCCCCCGATGCGCTGACCCGGCTCGGCGGCTACCCGGGCGACGAGGACAAGGCGCGCGCCCTGTTCGCGACTCTCGACCAGACCAAGGTCCGGCCCGATTTCGTCGCGGCGGCGACCTATGCGCAGGCCTTCCCCGACGGCAACGGCAAGCTCGGCGCGGTCGGCTTCTGCTACGGCGGCGGCATCGTGAACATGCTCGCCACCAAGGTGCCGACGCTGGCCGCCGGCGTCGCCTTCTACGGCGCGCCACCCAGGACCGAGGACATCCCCGCGATCAAGGCGGAGATGCTGATCCACCACGGGGGCAATGACACCGCGCTCGCCGGCACCTGGCCCGGCTATGACGCCGCGCTCACCGCGGCCGGCGTGAAGCATGCCGGCTATGTCTACCCGGGTGTCGAACACGGCTTCAACAACGACACGACGCCCCGCTTCAACAAGGAGGCCGCCGATCTGGCGTGGGGGCGGACGGTGGCGCTGTTCAAGCGGACGCTGGCGTAGCGCTCCCCTCCCTGCAAGGGAGGGGCTGGGGGTGGGTTCGCCGGGGGCGTATCCCAACCGATAGAAACCCACCCCAACCCCTCCCTTGCAGGGAGGGGCTAAGAAGGCACGCCGCCTTGCATTTTTTTCCTCGCTACGCTAACGGCCGCCGCTTCCAGCGCATCAGCAACGGAAACTTCGTGCGGGAGGGTGCCTTCGGGTGTCCGCTTGAACCGCTAGACTTGAACCGGCGCGGCCCCCGGGCCAACCCGCAACAGAGTGACGTACAATGGCTAAAAAGATTACGGGCTATATCAAGCTCCAGGTTCCGGCCGGAAAGGCCAACCCCTCCCCGCCGATCGGCCCCGCGCTCGGTCAGCGTGGCGTCAACATCATGGAATTCTGCAAGGCGTTCAACGCGCAGACCGGTTCGGAAGAGCCCGGCACGCCGCTGCCGACCGTCATCACCGTCTATGCGGACCGCAGCTTCTCCTTCGTGACGAAGACCCCGCCGGCGACCTACTTCCTGAAGAAGGCCGCGAACCTGAAGTCGGGTTCGAAGGAGCCGGGCAAGACGTCCGCGGGCACGATCAAGCGCAGCCAGGTCTCGGAAATCGCCACGGCGAAGATGAAGGACCTGAACGCGAACGACATCGAAGCAGCAACGAAGATCATCGAAGGCTCCGCTCGCGCGATGGGCCTCCAGGTTGTGGAGGGCTGATCCCATGGCAATTTCCAAGAAGCAGAAGGCGTGGACGATCGACAGCAACAAGCTGCACGGCGTCGATGAGGCGATCGGCCTCGCCAAGACCAACGCGACCGCCAAGTTCGACGAGACCATCGAGGTCGCGCTGAACCTGGGCGTCGATCCGCGTCACGCCGACCAGATGGTCCGCGGCGTCGTCACGCTCCCCAAGGGCACCGGCAAGTCGGTCCGCGTCGGCGTGTTCGCCCGCGGCGCCAAGGCCGATGAAGCCCGCGAGGCGGGTGCCGAAGTCGTAGGGGCCGAAGATCTGCTCGAGACGATCCAGGGCGGCACGATCGATTTCGATCGCTGCATCGCGACCCCGGACATGATGGGCCTCGTCGGCCGCCTCGGTAAGGTGCTCGGCCCGCGCGGCCTGATGCCGAACCCGCGCGTCGGCACCGTCACCATGGACGTGACCGCCGCCGTGGCCGCCTCGAAGGGCGGTTCGGTCGAGTTCCGCGTCGA
>Ga0164294_10005059_pt1 | contig 11353 bp, 7 predicted proteins | sample GEODES005metaG_FD_111479 | JGI IMG/M metagenome (GOLD analysis project Ga0164294, IMG submission 111479) | Oligotrophic lake water microbial communities from Sparkling Lake, Wisconsin, USA - GEODES005 metaG | ecosystem: Environmental > Aquatic > Freshwater > Lake | place: USA: Sparkling Lake...
GAGCCTGGCTCGGCGGAGGACGGGAAGGCCGAGAAGCTGGATGGCGATGACGAGGCGTCGCGGGCCCGCCGCACGCAGCAGCGGCTTGGTGCCGCAGAGCAGCGCATGCGGAAGGCGCAGGAGAAGCTCGATGAAGCCAAGCGGCGGGACGCGCGAGACGAGCAGGAACAAGCGATCGAGGAACTGGAGACCGCGCGGGCGGAACTGGAGGAGATTCTTCGACAGATGCGGGAGGAGGAGGTGGAGCGTCTGCTCGTGCAACTCGAGACCCGGCTGCGAACCATGCTCCGCGTCGAACGGGCCGTGCTCGCCGGTGCTGAGAAGCTCGCAGCGGAAGCGTCGCAAGCCGATCGCGAGCGACAGCTGGAGGGGGTGCGGCTGTCACGCGAGCAGAATGGCGTCGGGATCGACGCGGCCAAGGCCCTGACGCTGGTGCGGGACGACGGCTCTGCCGTGGCGATTCCCGAGGCGCTCCAACAGGTCCGCGATGACTCCGAGCAGGCCGCCGCGCGACTGGCCCGAGGCGACGTGGGCGGCACGAGTCGCGGCATCCTCCAGGACCTCGTGACGAGCCTCGAAGAGATGCTGGCAGCACTCGAAAAAGCCCAGCAGGAACAGCAGGCACGGCAGCAGGGCAATCAGGGTGGGCGACCCGCCGACCCCGGGGAGCAGCCGCTGGTCGACAATCTGGCCGAACTGAAGATGCTTCGATCGCTGCAGATGCGGGTGAACTCCCGCACGAAGCGGTTTTCCAAACTGCTGGCCGACGGCACCGAACAGGCGGATGAGCCGGAACTGCTCGACGCAATCGAGCGGCTTGCCGACCGCCAGCGCACGATTGAACGGGCTGCCCACGACATCGTCACCGGTCGCACGGAGTGAGGCGACAGGCTGGCTTCTGCTCGCCCTCGACCGATGTTTTCCCTACCACCGTGCCGCGCGGATATGATGGCGGGGTATGATTGCCCATGTTCGCAACGCCGGTCCGCCGACACCCTTCAAAGGATCGATCCGCATGGAGCCCCGCCGGTTTCTTCGCGCGATTCTGAACACGACCCTGGGCGTGCTGGCGGTTGCCGGACAGATCGCAATGGCCGCTCCGACGCAAGGCCAGCCAGACGCCGACGCGGCTGACCGCGATCTGGAGCGTCCGCCATCCTGGTCGATCCCTTCCTATTCGGAAGTCAGCCGCCGGATGAACGGCTGGCTGGACGCGGTCGCCCTTGCCGACCAGGCCCGCAAGGATGAGATCGCCGCCGTTCGAGAAGCCTGGCCCGAGCAGCAGCCGGTCGATCCGGCTGCGGATGTGCTTGATCACGTGATGGATTCGTTTGCCCGGCTCGACGCCCGCTGCGCGGCCCTGCGGCAGAGCATGGTGGACGGTCGCACTGCGGCCGAACCGGCCGCCGCCGACATCGGCTGGCTCAACGATCCAGCCACCGATCCCTTCCAGCGGGATACTGTTCGGCTCTGGCTCGGCCGGGAATGCGTCCGCCGTGATCGTTTCGACGAGGGACTCCCGCTGTTGGCCGATCTCGATCCCACCACGTCCGTCGATCCTGCCACGCTCCTGTTCCATCGCGCCGCCTGCCAGCACTGGCTGCTCGAATCGGATGTCGCCATCGAATCGCTCGACCGGCTCTTGGAACGCTCCGGCGAGATCCCGGTGCGGTATGAGCGGGTGGCACGGCTGCTGCGAGCCGATATCGCGGCGCTTGAGGACGAATCGCTCGACCACATCGCGAGACGGATGCGCGACATCACCCGCAGGCTTGATCTGGGTCGTCCCGGTCCGAAGACACTCGCCGTGCAGGATGGCGTGATCGATTCACTTGACAAGATGATCAAGGCGATCGAACAGCAACAGCAGCAACAACAACAGAGCCAGTCATCGGGTGGTGCCGGCGGTGGCGGCCGCAGCGGCAACGGAACGCCGATGGACGACAGTCGCATCGCCGGTGGCAAGGGCGCCGGCGAGGTCACCAAGCGGGACCTCGGCGACTCCGACGGCTGGGGCAAACTGCCCCCCCACGAACGCGAAGAGGCCTTGCAGCAGATCGGCAGGGAATTTCCTGCACACTACCGCGAGGCGATCGAACAGTATTTCAAACGGCTGGCCTCGGGCGAGGAGAAACGGTAGTGCGAAGCATCTGCCTGGCCACGCTCTCGTGGGTCGTTTTGATGATGGTGCCGCCCGTGGCAACGGCGACGGCACCGCTGCTCGTGGACGTGGAGCAGGGGGACGGCTCGGTCTCGTCGGGACGTCTCGAACGGATCGATGGGGACGGGGTGCGGTTGGTCGACGTGGCGGGCGTGGAGGGCGGCAACCTGTCGCTGCCAGCGGAGCGGGTACGGGCGGTGCGCCGGACGGCCGGCGGGATTGACGATGAGACCACGAACAGCAACCCGCTCGTGCTCACGATGATCGATGGCTCGACGCTCTCCGGCACTGACGTTGCGTGGGACGGCAGCCAGCCGGCCTTGGTGATACGACCCGAAGGACAGATCGAACTGCCGGCCGGCCGGATCCGTTCCATTGCCTGGCGGCCGGCAGGAACCGCGGCCGCTGCCACACCGGCATGGCAGGAAGCGATTCCGGAAGGCACGGAAAGCGATCTGGTCGTCGTCGGCTCCGACGCGAGCTACGAATTCGTGGAGTGTGCCATCACGGGCATCTCGGCCGACACGGTCACCGTCGTGCTCGAAGAAGAAACGATCCCCGTCAAGCGGTCGAAGGTGCTCGGCCTCCAATGGCTCCGGGAAGACACGTCTGCGGCGGCGGGCGCCGCGGGCAGGGCCGTCGTGAGCGTGGCCGGGGGCGGGCTGCGGGCCAGTCGGGTGGAATGGTCGGCCGACGCGTTTGTCATCGACGGTGAGATACGACTGCCGGCAGCCATGTTTTCCGCGGTTGACTATGCCGCCGGCCGCATCGTGACACTCGCCAGCCTGACCGCGGACAAAGTCACGGTGGAGCCATGGTTTGGCGGACTGGTTTCAGGAGGACCAGCGGTTGACAAAGCAGCACGCACCGACGTGCTGGCCGCCTTTTTTGCGCCTCGGATTATTGATCCCAGCGAAGCAGCCCCAGAGACAGCACCGCCAGCGGCGGCGAGCATCATCATGCGGCCGCGGACTGTTGCCATCTGGCGATTGCCTGCCGACAGCCGACGGTTTCGGGCCGTCGTCACGGCGGCGGCCGGCCCGCAGGCTGCGGAAGCAGCCGTGGTGGCAGTGGCGGTAGATGACCGCGAAGTGTTTCGGCAGCAGATCGACGCCACGGCGGGCTCCGGCCCGGCCAACGCGGGCCCGGCCCCGGCGCAGGCAGCCATGGGGATACCGATCGACGTCGATCTGACGGATGCGCGACGGCTGACGGTGACCGTCGATTTTGTGCCCGGCGGTGGCATCGGCGGAGCGGTGCGGTTCGGCAGTCCGGTGATCGAACGGTAACAGGAGAAGGCGGCTTTCATGCAGGGGATGGCCAGATCACCAACAGTCCTGAGACGTACCGCACGCGTGCATGCCTGCTGCCTGGCGGGACTTGTCGCCATCGTCGGGGCGACTGTCCGGGCGGGCGATGTGGCACCGGCGGTGCTCGAGGCCCAACAGCAGCGAATCGACGTCATGCAGCGGGCAGCGGCCACGGCTGTCGCCATCTTTGCTGGTGAGGCAGGGGGGGGGTCGGGGGTGCTGATCAGCCCCGCCGGTTATGCGCTGACCAACTTTCACGTCGTGCAACCAGCCGGCGTGGCGATGAAGTGTGGTCTTGCCGATGGTCGGCTCTACGACGCCGTGCTGGTGGGCCTCGATCCGACGGGCGACGTGGCGCTCATCAAACTGCTAGGCCGGGACGACTTTCCCGCTGCCGAGTTCGCCGACAGCGACGATGTCGAGGTGGGGGATTTCTGCTTCGCCGCCGGGAATCCCTTTCTGCTGGCGACCGACTTCCAGCCGTCGATCAGCGCCGGCATCGTGTCGGGCACGCGACGCTACCAATTTCCCGCGGGCACGATTCTCGAATATGCCGACTGCCTGCAGGTTGATGCGGCGATCAATCCGGGCAACTCCGGGGGCGGCTTGTTCGATGCGCAAGGACGGCTCATCGGCGTCAACGGCAGGGCGTCGTTTGAGAAACGGGGCCGTGTCAACGTGGGCGTCGGCTATGCCATCTCTGCCAATCAACTCCGGAACTTCCTCGGACTCCTCAAGGGGGGTCGCCTCGTGGACCATGCCACGTTGGGAGCGACGGTGGCAACGAGTGCCGATGGTCGCGTCGTTGTGTCGGACATTCTCGAATCGTCCGATGCCTGGAAACGCGGGCTCCGGTATGACGACGAGATCGTGTCGCTGGCAGGCCGCAGCGTGCGAACCGTCAATGCCTTCAAAAACGTGCTGGGCACGCTGCCAGCGGGCTGGCAGGTTCCGCTGGTGTATCGACGGGGCGGCCGCCGCGAAGAGATTGTGGTGCGACTGGCGAGCGTGCATACCGCCGCGGAGTTATCGAATATCGTCGACGGGAAGCCGAAAAAGTCCGCCGGACAGCCGCCGTTGCCCCCTCGTCCCCCTGGCCCCCCTGGGCATGGTGGCCCCGGCGTACCCGAAGAGGGCGGCGAGCCCGGGAACGATGACCGTCCACAGTCCTCAGATGAGCCCCAGCCTCGGGCCACACTGCCCGACGTCGTGAAGGCCGTCTATGAATCTCGTCGTGGCTTCACCAACCACCACTTCAACACGGTGGAACGCGACCGCGTCGCCCGGCTGATCGCCATCGAGGGGCTCGCTGCTCCGCAGGGAAGCCGGTGGGTGCTGTCCGGCCGGCTGGCCACGGGCGAGGGCTTTCGGATCGAGCTCTCCGACACGGAGGGGGTCATCGATCTTCCCACCGGCACGACGCGGGTCGATGCCACCGGCGAACTGGACACAAACCCGAGCCCGCCGGGGAGCGGTGGGATGCTGGCGAGCTTGCTCGTGTGGAGGCGGCTGATGCGCGAGGGGCCTGAGCCGCTCGGCCGCACCAGCTACGGGGGCATGGTGCCCCTCGATCCCCGTTCGTTTGGAGAGGCCGGCGGCCCCCGCCTGGTCGACATGCTGGAGTCGTCCGTGGCGGGTATCGAGGCCCGCTTCACCGTGGGGAGTGACGGATTCGTGACCGGCATCGACCTCTGGACGGCACCGGATGCTGATCCGTGCGAAGTGCGTTTCACAGCCGGCCAATCGGATCGCGGCGAGGCACTCCCGCCGGGCATGCCCGCCGGGATCGTGGTGCGACACGGAAATGAACTCTTTGGTGAATTTCTGGTGGAGCAGGTGGTGCTGGAGGTGGCAGGAGACACGTCCGGTGGCAACGCAACAGCCGCCGGGCCCCAGGCATTGCCGGGAGGCGGTCCATGATCCGACGGATCCGACGGGCAGTCATTGCGATGGTGATCGGCTTTCTGGCCGCTGGTGGTCTGGCCAGCGACGGCAGCCGGGCTGCTGCCGCATCACCGCAGGAAACGATCGCCGGCGCGGCGCGAAAGGTCGTGAAGATCCACGGCGCCGGCGGTGTGCGCGGACTGGAGGCCTATCAAACGGGCATTCTCGTCTCCCCGTCCGGGCACATCATCACTGTGCTGAGCACGGTGCTCGATGCCGAGGAACTCGATTGCGTGCTCGACGACGGCCGACGGTACCGGGCCTCATTGCAGGGCGTGGATCCGCAGCGCGAACTCGCCGTGCTGGCGATCGAGGCCGAAGAACTGCCGTCATTCACCCTGGCCGCCGCCGATCCGGTGCCGGTTGGAACACGAATCTTCGCGCTCTCCAATCTCTTCGGAGTCGCGGTGGGCGATGAGCGGGTCAGCGCGCAGCACGGCGTGGTGTCGGCCCTCGTGCCACTCGAGGCCCGTCGCGGCAGCTATGAAGTGCCGTACCGCGGAGCGGTCTACATCCTCGACTGCACCACCAACAACCCCGGTTCACCTGGCGGTGCGGTCGTGGACTGGCATGGTCGCCTAGTCGGCATGCTCGGCAAGGAACTGCGGGCCTCCGGGAGTGGTATCTGGCTCAACTATGCGATCCCCGCCGAAGCGATTGCCAGTAGCTACGCCGAGATCATCTCGGGCAGCACGCCGTCCGGCACCGACTCACTGGGGAAGGAACCCACGGGGCCCGGCTTCGACCCGGCTGCGCTCGGGCTGGTGCTGGTGCCCGATCTGCTCGACCGCACCCCGCCGTTCATCGAGACCGTCGCCGCCGACTCACCGGCGGCGCGTTCCGGGCTGCGAGCCGATGACCTCGTGATCGCCGTCGGAGGCAGATCTGTGGCCTCACGGGCAGCCTTGCAACAGGCGCTCTCGGCGGTGGCAGAAGGGGACGCGGTGCGGCTCTCGGTCGTCCGCGGCGGTGCCATCGTGGAGTGCGATCTTGGACCGCGGCCGGCAGCCGGGAGGAAGCGATGATGGTTCGGCACGCAGCGGCATTGCCGCGACACGGGAAGTGGCTCTGGCTGTGGCTGGTCATGGCGACGACTGGCTCGATCTCCGTCTCCATGGCTGCCACGGAGGACCTCGCGTTCGAGGAGGAGGCTGCCATCCAGGCCGCCGTGGAGCGAGTGGCCCCGTCGGTGGTGCGGATCGAAACGGCCGGAGTCTCGGAGGCAGCGCTCACGTCTTCGGCAGAGGCCAGCCCTGCGAGCGGTCCTTCCACCGGCGTCATCGTGGCGAAGGGGGGCTGGATTCTCACCACGTCGTTTGCCGTACCGCAGGATGCCCGCGAGGCAATCGTCATGCTGCCTGCGGCCACGCCTAGCACCCTGCCCGGGCAGAAGGCGTCGGTTCAGCGTCGGGTGGGACGGGTCGTGGGCCGCGATCTGGCCCGTGGACTCGTCCTGCTGCGGATCGATGACGCCTCGCTGGACGATCCCGCGCTGGCGGCGGTTCCTGAGTGGGTGCCGCGCAGTGAACTGGTCGTGGGCCAGTGGACGATCGCGGTGGGCCGCGCCTGGAACGTCGCCATTCCAAGCGTGGCCGTTGGCATCCTGTCGGCCACGAACCGGTCGTGGGGCCGTTCGGTGCAGACCGACGCCTCGATCTCTCCAGCCAACTACGGCGGCCCGCTCATCGACATCCAAGGCCGAGCGATCGGGATCCTCGCGCCGCTGCCAGCCGACACGGCGGGCATGAATCTGGGAACCGAACTCTACGATTCCGGCATCGGCTTCGCGGTGCCGTTCGATGACATCGCCCGTGTGCTGCCACGGCTCCAGAACGGCGAGACGTTGGCGCCGGGCGTGCTCGGCATCGGATACAGCACGCGGGATCCGTTGACGGGAGAGGCCAGGATCGCCACCTGTCGTCCGGGCTCCCCGGCGGCGAAGGCCGGACTGCGGGCGGGCGACCTGATCGTCGCGGCAGATGGCCGTCCGGTGACCCGGATCGCGGAACTCCGCCACCTGCTCGCGCCACACTACGCGGGCGACCGGATGACCCTCACCGTGGAGCGGACCACCGCCAGCCGGCCCGACCGCGACGGGAATGCTCCGCCACGCGATGGTGAGGCTCACTTGGGCGGTCCGAACCCGCAGCAGCCAGCCCCGCCGGAGCGGATCGACATGCAGGTCGAACTGGTCTCTTCGCTCCCGCGCTGGCGGCGGCCGATGCTTGGCATCGTGCCGGCGCGGTCGGCGGCTCGCGATGCCCGACCGGGCCCGGTGACGGTGGCCTGGGTCTGGGCCGGTAGTCCCGCCGCGAAGGCTGGGATTGTGGCCGGTGATCAGATTGAAGCATTCGTACCGCCGGTGGCGGACGGTGATACGGCCGGAGCGGGGAATCAAGTGCCCGTCGAATCGGCGGCCACGCTGACCGGTCTGGTGGCGGGAACGGAAGTGGGACGCTCGATCGGTCTTGTCGTTTCCCGTGGCGGCACGCAGCAGACGATTCCCGTCGAAGTGGCTGCGATGCCAGCCGATCTGCCAGCCGATCTGCTCGAGCAGATGCCGGCATTCGTTCCGGCACCAGCTGGCCCAGGCCTGCCGGTCGCCGATGCTGCCAAAGTCGAACGTCTCGAAGCTGCCGAAGTGGCTCAGCCGCCGCTCGTCGTCCTGCCGGCAGCGTCGCCGCAGGATCCTTTGGGCGTGCTCATCTTTCTCGACCTGCCGCGTGGCCCGGTCGATGAATCCCAGGCCGCAGTCTGGAAGGCCGCGGCGGCGCGGCATGGAGTGGCTGTGATCCTGCCCGGATCGACCGATCCGCAACGCTGGGGCAGGGAGGATATCGCCGGCATCAAGCGGGCGGTGGCCACTCTCGCCGCCAAGCAGGCCATCGATCCGGCGCGGATCGCCGTCGTAGGCCGTGGGGCAGGGGGGGCGTTTGCCTGGCTGGTGGCCGAGGCTCTGGGGCCGGTCGTACGGGGTACGGCTCTCATCGACTCGGCACTGCCGCGGCAGGCCACGATCGAACCAGCCGAGCCGGGCCGATCGCGGTGGGCGCTCTTTGGCAGTTCGGCCGATGCAACCGCGGCGGGGACGCTGCCTGCCCGCATCGAGGTCGACCGCCGACGCCTGGATGAGGCAGGCTTTGCGGCGGGGACGCTGCCGATGGAGCCGGGCGGGCAGGTGCCTGCCGCCGTTCTTGCCGCTTGGGTCGAAGCGTTGGGGCTCTTGTGACGTGGCCACTGACTCCGGGGGATGCGGCCTGCCCGCCGCTCGCGGCAGCGACCTCCGACAACAGCTTGGTCCGCGTCGTCTTTGCCGATGCGGACCTGATCGTGGTCGACAAGCCCGCGGGTATGCCGAGCGTTCCTGCTCGAACACCGCTCGATCCACCCTGCGTTGCATGGCGGCTGCAGGGGAAGTACGGCCCGCTGGAAGCGGCGCATCGCCTCGACCGCGACACCTCGGGCCTGCTCGTACTGGCACGCACGCACGAGACGCGGGCTGCGCTTGGCCGGGCTTTCGAGGATCGCACGGTCCGAAAGCGGTATGAAGCGGTCGTGCATGGCGTGCCAGACCGGGCTGAAGCGGTCGTGCACCTGCCGCTGGCAGCCGATCCGGCACGGCCGCCCCGATCCCGGGTCGATCCAATCCTGGGGCGGCCCGCGACCACCCGGTGGCGGCTGCTCCCGTCTTCGCCCTCGCTCGGGAAACACTGGTCGCTCCTGGAGCTGGAGCCGATCACCGGCCGATCCCATCAGCTCCGCGTGCATCTGGCGTGGCTCGGCATGCCGATCATCGGCGACCGACTCTATGGGCCACTGACCGGGCGGTCGGCCCCGCGGCTCGCGCTGCACGCCACCTGGCTCGTGTTTCCGCATCCCCGCCACGGCAGGCCGGTCGAGGTCAGGGCGGAGCCGCCCTGCTGGGCCGAAATGCTGATCCCGTGACCACGTGCAGCGGCCTCATTCATGTGGCATGAGTCGGCTTCATGGACGAGGAGCCCACCTGCTGCCAATACCGGGAAAACCGGCCGAGGTCCTTGACCTTCGAGCGATCGCAGAAGCGTGGCCACGGGAGCGTCACCACCGGGAGTGATGCCCCATCTGCCGCAGGGTCTGCAGGCACCGTCTGGATGGCTGCGGCTGTGCGACGGACTCTCGGGCAGGGCGTTTCGGCCAGCACGACACCATCGCAACCGTGGGCCCGCGCCCGCTCGTGTATCGAGTGCCTGGGATCACCGAAAAATACCTCGACGCGGGGCACGTCGGCGAGGCATTCAAACAGGAAGAGCAGCCGGTTGAGCGAGGGACGTTCCGTGGCGATCCACTCCGGATCGATCAGAAAGATCCGCGGTGCCTCCGGATGGGCTGCGGCCGCCGGACTCGTGGCCGCCACTGAGTCGAGCGTGAGCCAGACGAGCGGCCTCGATGCCGGCGGGGCCTGGCCAGTCGCGGCGTGCGTCATGGCGATGGCCGGCTGCGGACGAATCCGGAGCGGTGCCCGCGGCGTCGATGGTTCTGCAACGAACCAGCGGGCCGCGAGTTCTTCATACGATCCCTCGACGCTGCAAACTCCCCGGAGGCCGCACGGCTTACAGTGGACTCCGTCCGTAAACGTCTCCAGATTCTCGCGATTAAAGATATAGGGCTTGGCAGAGAACGTGCCGGCAACCCACTGCCACGAAAGGTGATTGCTGGCCGGGTCACCGTCGATGAGGTGCGACAAAAACCAGTCGGCCCCCACCTGCCACCGTACGCCGCGGACATGCACGAGCCATGATGCCAGCCACATCCGCTCATGGTTGTGCAGCCATCCGCTGCGATGGAGTTTCTCCACGAACGCATCGATGCAGTGCATCCCAGTCTGCGCCCCCAGCACGTCCGGCGGCATCGCGTCCACTGCCGGCATGCGGGAGTTCTGTGCCGGCGATTCCATCGACACATGGATCCGGTCCCCCACCACGGCATACACCTGCTGCCAGTAGTCGCGCCAGCCCAGTTCCGAGATTAGCTTGGCGGCATCATCGGGCCGCTGCACGCGGGCGAGGGCGGCATCACGCACCTCGGCCAGCGACAGCACGCCGTGCCGCAGCCACGGGGAGAGCCGCGTGACGGCCCCCGATACATGGTTTCTCGTTCGCCCATAGGCCTCGGGCTCCACCCCCGCCACCTGCTCGAGCGCGGCGACACGACCGCCCCGTGCCCAGAGGGAAGCGGCAGCCCCAATGCTGTCCCACGACGAGACGCCAACCGCCCCGGAAAACTGCTCGACGAGCGCCGCCGCGAGTTCCGGTCGGGGCATACGGAGTAGGTGACTGAGATCAAGCATGGGATCAGTTCCAATGAGGAGGGGGCGTCATGGCGGTCACGTGAACACTGAACCGGCTGAGAGAAAAACCCATCTCCGACCTGCTGGCCGTTGCACTGTTCCTGCGCAGGGAATGCCCACAAACCGCGCGGCAACTCGCGACATCGTCGCCGCAGAGCCGCTCCTCAGAAACATTTTCGCGTCCGGCAACACACCGACCACGAGTCAGATTCCCTTTGAAAAATGGCTTTTTGCAGTATGAGGCGACTTCGTCGCCCGCGGCGAACAGGATGCCCGCAGACATTGGCACGCAAGTTGCAATATTCGTTTGGGTGTGTCCACTGCCGACATCAGCACAGATCCGCGATGGTTTGTCAATCAACGCATAGCCTCAATCCAGAAGGATGCCCCAACGGCTTGGGTGGGCACTCCGCCTAGCTCACCCAGGCCGGGGCATTCTGGTTTGACGCCCGTCGGCCGTGCAGCCTGTTCGGTGACCGCCGTTTGGATACCATGGGTGACTCAGGCGGAGTTGCTTCCATGAAACTTATCATCGCGATCATTCAGCCGAACAAACTGGAGAGCGTGAAGCAGGCGCTCTCCGAGGTTGAAGTATTTCGACTCACGGTCCTC
>Ga0164294_10005060_pt1 | contig 11352 bp, 9 predicted proteins | sample GEODES005metaG_FD_111479 | JGI IMG/M metagenome (GOLD analysis project Ga0164294, IMG submission 111479) | Oligotrophic lake water microbial communities from Sparkling Lake, Wisconsin, USA - GEODES005 metaG | ecosystem: Environmental > Aquatic > Freshwater > Lake | place: USA: Sparkling Lake...
CAGCTGCGGCGCTCCAGACCCGGTCGATCCAGCATCCTGATGTGACCACGTGCGTAGCGGATCAGGCCCGCGCGCTGGAGCTTGAGGGCTGCCTCTGTCACGCCCTCGCGCCTCACCCCGAGCATGTTGGCGATCAACTCCTGAGTCATGACCAAATCGTCGCCCTCAAGGCGATCCAGGCTCATCAGGAGCCATCGGCAAAGCTGCTGATCGACCGAGTGATGGCGGTTGCAAACGGCCGTCTGGGCCATCTGTGTGATCAGCGCCTGCGTGTAGCGCAACAGCAGGTGCATGACGGGCGCTGACAGGTTGAACTCGGCCTTGATCGCCTCGGCCTTCAATCGGTAGCCAACGCCTGCGCTCTGAACGACGGCCCGGTTGAGTGTCGTCTCGCCCCCCATGAACAAGGCGATCCCGATGACACCTTCGTTGCCCACCACGGCGATCTCGGCCGACTGCCCGTTTTCGGTCACGTAGAGCAAAGACACGATGGCTGTGCAGGGAAAGTAGACATGGCTGAGCGGACGCCCCGACTCGCACAACACCTGGCCGAGGTGCAACTCGACGAGCTCGAGCTTGTTACGCCATCGAGCAAGTGCTTCAGGTGGAAGCGCCGCGAGCAGTTGGTTCAAGGTGGGATCGCTGGTGCAGGTCACCGGGTCTCCCCAAGGTTGCTATGAGCAACGGTTGTATGCGGTGGCCGCAGGACCCCGGTTGATGCCTCTCAAGGAAGGCCGTGGGGCGTTTTGCCCCAGATCCGGTCGCGAAACGGGACGAGGCCGAGTTCAGCCTCGGCAAATGGGCCTGTGAAGGCGGTCAATTCTGCGATTGGTTCGCTGGTAAACCAATGAAGATGGCCTCAGCAACAGTGCCACTCAGCACCCTTGAGTACCCCCCCACGAGGAGATCTCCGATGTTCAATCACTGGACCCTTAAAAAGCGCCTGGCGCTGACGTTCACAGGCATTTTGCTGCTCGCGGGAGCACTCATCTGCGTCGCCTTGGTCAACAACGGCAAGCTGCGCGACACGGTGAACTGGAACACGCACACCTACAAAGTGCTGGCTCAAGCCGACAGCATGCTGCTGAACATGGTCAACATCGAGACCGGCCTGCGCGGGTTTATCGCGGGGGGCCACGAGAATTTTCTTGAGCCTTTCAAGGCGGGCGAGCAGGCCTTTGGCGTTGCCTTCAAGGAGGCCAAGTCGCTGACCTCGGACAACCCCGCTCAGCAAGGACGCCTGGACAAGCTGATGGCCAACCACCAGCAGTTCATGACCGTGGCCAGCGCCTTGGTTGAGCTGCGCCGCGACACCACGGCGGGCAAGGGGACGCAGGACGAACTGCTCAAAGAATTCAGCGCCGGCAAGGACAAGGTGGCGATGGACGCCATCCGCGCTGGCATCGCTGAATTTTCAAAGGAGGAGTCGGCCCTGCTGGTCTCGCGCTCTGCAGCACTCGAATCGACGATGGCGGCCACGACTCAAACGCTGGTCTTCGGTGGCCTTTGCCTGCTGGCCCTGACGGGTGGGCTGGGCTGGGCGCTCACACGCAGCATCTTCAGCCAACTCGGCGCCGAGCCGAGCGAGGCGGCCAGCACGGTGAACGCCGTGGCGCAGGGCGATCTGACCGTGCACATTGCGCTGCGCCCGGGCGATACCGCCAGCCTGATGGCGGGGCTGGCGCGCATGCGCGACAGCCTGGTCAGGGTCGTCAGCGAAGTGCGCGGCAACTCGGAGAGCGTGGCCACGGCCAGCGCCCAGATCGCGCAGGGCAACCAGGATCTGTCCGGCCGCACCGAGCAGCAAGCCAGCGCTTTGCAGCAGACCGCAGCCACGATGGAACAACTGGGCACCACGGTGCGCCACAACACCGAAAACGCCAAGCAGGCCAACCAGCTGGCTCAAAGTGCTTCGGCGGTGGCAGAGCGTGGCGGCGAGGTCGTCGGCCAGGTGGTCACCACCATGCAAGGCATCAACGACAGCAGTCGCAAGATCGGCGACATCATCAGCGTGATTGACGGCATCGCCTTCCAGACCAACATCCTGGCGCTGAACGCGGCGGTCGAAGCCGCCCGTGCGGGCGAGCAAGGTCGCGGCTTTGCGGTCGTGGCCTCCGAAGTTCGCAACCTGGCACAGCGCAGCGCCGAAGCAGCCAAAGAGATCAAATCGCTGATCGGCCGCAGCGTGCAGCAGGTGGAGCAAGGCACGACGCTTGTCGGCCAGGCCGGTCAGACCATGGGCGAGATCGTCAGCTCGATCAAGCGCGTGAGCGACATCGTCGGCGAGATCAGTTCAGCCAGCGTGGAGCAAAGCGCGGGCGTGCAGCAAGTGGGCGAGGCCGTCAGCCAGATGGACCAGGCCACCCAGCAAAACGCTGCGCTGGTGGAGCAGAGCGCCGCCGCCGCGGAAAGCCTGAAGGGCCAGGCGCAGCAACTGGTGCAGACCGTGGCGGCGTTCAAGTTGTCGCAACAGGATGGGCTTGCGCGCACGGCTCATCTGGCGACCCCGGTCGCCAACGCGCCCACCGGCGAGCGTCGTGGCCCCAATCGCGCTGTGAACGTCACCCGCCCGGCGTTCAAGGCCAAGGATTCGGTGGCGCAGTCAAGCAGTGCGCCACAAGACTCCGCAACGCTGGCCAAGACGGGCACCGACGACTGGGAAACGTTTTGATCGCCGACCCCAGCTGAGCGATTTCGGAGAGGCTCATGCGCTGGATCAGCGCATGAGCGCCCTCTACTGGGGTGTGTAGGGTTGGCGCAGGCCGGCTTTTTCGAGCAGCGGCATCACCTCGGCGTTCCACTGCTTGATGCCGCTGTTGTAGTCCAGCCAGCTCAGGCACACGCCATCGACGCCGGCTTCGGTAAGCATGCCGAGATGGTCGACCATCATCTGCGGGGTGCCAACCAGCGGGAAGCCTGCCCATCCCGCCTTGAAGTGGTAGCGGAACTGATCGGCCTGCTCCGGCGTGAAGATGCCGGTCTGAATGCCGAGCTCTTTCACGATGTTCTCGCAAGCCTGGTCATCGCCGTACTCGATGGCATACCGGTCCACGTGCTTCTTGGCCTTTTCCACCGTCTCGGCCACCGACACATACGAATAACACCAGACCTTGATGTCGCGGCCGAACTCGTTCATGGCCAGGTCCTTGTAACCGCGGACCTGTTTACGCACGCCTTCCAGGTCGTGCGAGCCCAGGATCAGGAAAGCCGCGTCGCAGTGCTGGGCGCAAAAGCGTTTTCCGCGTGGTGAGCCGCCTGCGTTGATGAGGAACGGCCGGTTCAGCGGCTTGGGCTCGGCAAAGGCCTGCACCAGATTGAAATACTTGCTCTTGTGGTCGAAGTAGCCCTCCTTCGTCCACGCTTCCTGAGCCACCGACAGCCAGTCATCGGCGAAGTCGTAGCGCTCATCGTGTTCCATCATGCTGCCGCCGAACATGCGCATCTCGGGGCCGAACCAGCCGCAGATCATGTTCAGGCCAAACCGCCCGCCGCCGATGTGATCGATGGTCGCCGCCTGCTTGGCGGCCAGCAAGGGATGAACCGTCGGCATGTGCGACGTGCTGATCGTCGCGATCTGCTGCGTGGATGCAGCGATCGCAGCCGCCCAGGTGTAGGTCTCCATGCTGGTGCCGCCGAAGTTGCTCTCGCCACCAAAGCCACGCCACCTGCCGATCGGAATGGCGGCCTCAAAGCCGGCGCGGTCGGCCAACTGGATGGTCTCGAGATTGGTCCGCCAGTTTTCTGCACGGTGCACCTCGGGTGCGGTCGTGATGGCGCAGCCGCCGTGGGCGTTGATGGCGAACACGCCGAGCTTCATCTTATTTGGCGAGCTGGCCATCGGGTTGGGCAGAGGTTGCGGCAGATTTGCGTTGCTCATGAAAGTCTCCTGTGGGGATAGCCGACTAGGCGGCTTTTTTGACGAACATCGAGGCCCAAGCGCAGCCCCTTGTGAACTCCTGCTTTCGGGCGGGTTGAATCAGTTCAGGGCATCGGAGCGCCAGACCATCATCTTTTCGGTCTGCATGTCGCTCATGGTGTGTGGCATGCCGCCCATGCCGTGGCCGGAGGCCCGCGCGCCTCCGAAGGGCATCCAGTCGACACGAAACAAGGTGTTCTCGTTGACCATCACGGCGGTGCCGTCGAGATGGCGGTAGCAGTGCATCGCGGTGTCGATGTTTCGGGTGAACACGGCGGCCTGAAACGCATAGGGCAAGTCATTGGCCAGGCCAATGGCCGCATCGAGGTCGTCGTAGCTGTAGACGCACACCACCGGGCCGAACACCTCCTTGCGGGTCACATCGGCATCGAGCGCAGGGTTGAGCAAAACCGTGTTGGCGTAGCAGCTGCTCGACAGCTTGTGGCCGCCCGACACGAGCGTGGCGCCACCGCTTTTCGCAGCGTCGACCCAGCTCGCGACACGGTCCACCTCCTTGTGCGTGATCAGCGGGCCGATGTCGGTCGTGGCCAGCAAGGGGTCGCCGATGACCATGCGCTCACCGAGTTTCGCAATGCCATCAGCCACCGCGGTGGCGACGCTGCTGTGGCAAAACACGCGCTGCACGCCCACGCACGCCTGGCCCGCGTGCCAGAACGAACCCCGCGCGAGTCGGGGCAAGGCCATCTCCAGGTCGGCATCGTGCGAGACGATGACCGGCGCCACGCCGCCATGCTCCAGCGCGCAACGTGCTCCAGGCGCCAATTTGGAGCGCAGCATCCAGCCCACGGCGGCCGAGCCGATGAACGAAAAGAAGCCCACGCGCGAATCAGCAACCAGCCGCGTGGCCAGGTCCAGATCGGTCGGCAAGACCATCTGCGCCCAACCCGGGGGCAACCCGGCCTCGTGGAAGATGTCGATGAGCGTCTTGCAGCTCAGCGGCGTGGCCGGCGCGGGCTTCACGATGACCGGAGCACCCACGGCGATCGCTGGCGCCACCTGGTGAACCACCAAATTGAACGGATGGTTGAAAGCACTCACGCCAACAACCACGCCGATGGGCTCGTACTGGGTGAAAGCGACGCGGCCGGCCGATGTCGCATTCAAGTCCATGGGAATCACATGGCCGCCTTGGGTGCGCAACTCATCGATGCAGATCTGGATTCCATCGATGCCGCGGTCCACCTCGACCAGCGAATCCTTGTAGGGCTTGCCACCTTCGTGTGCCGCCTGGCGGGCGATCGCCTCGCGCCGCGAGGTGATGATCTCGGCAGCACGCTTGAGGATCGCCATGCGCTGCTGCTTCGGCAGCCACTGACGCCGATCTCGAAACAGTGCGTAAGCCGTGGCCAACGCACGCTCTATGTCTTGTGCGCTCGATGCCGTCACCTGACCCACGTGCGCGCCATCGAAGGGCGATCTGACTTCAACGATCGTGGACATCTCGTTGTCTCCTCGATTCAATGCATTTGACTGTCGGGCTCAGGCCGCAGGCATGTCACGCGGTGCCGAATCGGCAAACGAGGGCCGGCTGCGCAGCTGCTCGACCAAGTGGTCGAGTCGGGGCGTCGCAGGCACCCAAGCCGCACCGGGGAAACGAAAACGCACGTAGTCAACCAGCACCACCGTGGCGATGACGGCCAAGTCGGGGATGTCGCCGACCCACACCGGTGGATCGCCCTCAAGCTGGCTCAGGGCCTGGATGACCGAGCGTCTGCGGCGCAGCCCCACGGGCGACTCGTCAAACGACGCATCGGTCATCTTGCGGCCGATGATCACCGCCGCTGCAGCGTCGATCGCACCCATGGCCACGCCGGTCTTCGACATCACGGCGCTGGCATCGGTGCCGAGCAGGCTCGGGGCGGGCTTTTGTGTCTCGAGCCACATCACGATCAGCAGGCTTTCCGTGATCGAGCGTCCGTTGTCGAGTTGCAGCGCGGGCACCCGCGCGCTGGGGTTGGCGGCGAGCAATCCAGCTGCGTCCTTCCACGGGTCGGTGAGCACGCCTTCGACTTGCGACAGCCCCTTTTCAGCCAGCGCGATTCGAACCACGCGCGAATACGGTGAGGTGGTGCTGTAAAACAGTTTCAAGGTGACTCCTAGACAGCGTCGGTCAGTCGACTGCGCACAATGGCTGCGTCGAGCGAAGCCCGCCATCCGCATAGACCAGAGGACACACGACCTCCCCGACCACAACGGCGCTCACCCGGCCGATCACGATCGAGTGGGTTCCGTACGGCACTACGGTGTCCACATCACAAAACAGGTTGCACTGCGCATCGCGCAGGTAGGGCATGCCGCAAGCTTCGTTGCGCCACTCGCCCACCTCGAAACGGGCATCGCCCTTGAGCTTTCCGCTGAAAGCAGCCACCAGCTCTTCGTGCTGCGTTGTCAGCACGTTCACGCAGAAACGCCCGCGCTGTGTCAACGGTGTGTGGATGCTGGCGCTGTGATTGACGCAGATCAGCAGCGAAGGTGGGTCTGCGGCAATGGAGTTGACCGCCGTGGCCGTCATGCCGTGGCGCTCGCCTTCGGTGTCAGTGGTGCTGATGATCGTGACCGTCGATGCCAGCCGGCGCATTGCCCGCTTGAACTCGGCGGTGATCTGCGCGGGGTCGCTGTGGGGCTGGCTCGTCATGATTTGTCCGAAGGCAGTTGCAACATGGCTTGCAGCTCGTCCACGCTGCGCTCGACCCGACGCAAGAAACCCTCAGACAAGCGCTCCGGCGACTCAAAGTCCTGCTGCACGGCATACAGGCCCCGCGTGCCCACCACCGCGTCGAAGAACAGGAACAGCGGCCTGAGGTGGTAGTCGATCACCGACGCATGCCCGGGCGACGCGCCGGTCGCCGTCACGATGACCGGCTTTCGAGCCAGCGCTTCCATGTCGTACAGATCGAAAAAGTGCTTGAAGAGGCCCGTGTAGGCGCCTTTGTAGACGGCCGTGCCTACCACCAGCGCATCCGCGCTTTGCACCGCGTGCAAGACAGCTTCGAGCCTGGCATCGGCCTGTGAGCGGTCGGTCGCCTGACCGAGGCCAGGGCCTGCGTCCACCAGATCGAACATCTGCGTTGACCCGAGGCCGCGAGCGGCAGCGCTGTCGAGAACGGCCGACACCAGCGTGCGCGTGCGCGACGGTCGGGCGAAATTGCCCGACAGGCCGACGATCCTGGCGCCTTGCCTCGTTGACTCAGTCGGCGCGTTGTTCGGTGTCATTGCCATCTCCTTGCAGCCGGCGGCGCCTTCGTGAATGCACCACCCATTTCATGAAGGGAATGCTAGGCATCCGGTCTGAAAGGAAGAAGATGATTCTGGACAACTGAGGTCATCAAGAATTCAAACTCGCTAGAAACCCTAGGTTGGCACCGAGCTGCGAATCCGCGCTTTCGCCGGTCGCGCGGTCGGGCGCTCTCGAACCCCGATGGGATACTTTTGCACCCGGAGAAAGGTTTGACATGCTGCCCGACATCGATTCCTTGGCTCTGTTCGTCCGCGCAGCGGAATTACGCAGTCTGAGCAAGGCGGCCGAGGCGTCTCACATCGGCGTGGCGGCGGCCAGCAGGCGCATCGCGCTGCTCGAGCACCGCTTCAAGACGCCGCTGCTCGATCGCTCGCCCAGAGGCGTCGAGCTCACCGCCGCGGGGGTGTCTTTGCTCGCACACGCCAAGGCGCTGCTGGTGCAGCTCAACGACATGAACGCCGAGATGACCGATCACGCAGCCGGCCGAAAGGGCGTGCTGCGCCTGCTCGCGAACACCTCGGCCATGACCGAGACCTTGCCCGAGGACTTAGCGTCGTTCGGCCAGGCCAATCCCGACATCCGCCTGGTCATACAAGAACGCTGGAGTGGCGACATCTTGCGCAGCCTGCTCGCCGGCGAGGCCGACATCGGGATCGTCATCGACGGCGCGCGAACCGAAGGGCTGGAAGTGTTTCCGTATCGCAATGACCGGCTTGCGGTGATTGCCCCCATGGATCATCCGCTGGCCCGAGATTCGAACTGGAGCTTCAGCGACGTGCTCGAGGCCGACCTGGTGGCGCTCGAGGTCGGCTCATCGATGATGAGACTGCTGACCGAACAAGCCATCGTTTTGGAGAAGGCGCTGCGTCTGCGCATTCAGGTCCGCAGCTTTGAGGCCGTGTGCCGCATGGTGCAAGTCGGCATGGGCGTGGGCATCTTGCCGTACGAAGCAGCCAAGGTGCTGGCAGAAAGCATGAAGCTGTCCGTGCGGCCGATGAACGAGCCGTGGGCACAACGCAAGGTGCTCGTGTGCGTGAAGAAGGACCGCCCCGCCAAACCTTCGCTGACCTTGCTGATCAATCACCTCACGGCGTGAGCCCAGCGCAGGGCTTCAGGCAGTCCAGGCCTCAAGCCTGAGTAGTTTCCCGAAGACTCATTTTGGACAAGCCCCCCTTGCCGAACTTCTCATAGACGGCGCTTCGGGCGCCTTCAAGAATGGCCCAAGGAACAAAGCTCTCTCAACGTCGATCGACAGGTATTGGAAATGTCAGGTAAACCTTTCGATGGGCTGACCGTCATCGCCCTGGAGCAGGCGGTCGCGGCCCCTTACTGCACGAGTCGCCTCGCAGACGCCGGTGCCCGCGTCATCAAGATCGAACGTCCCGAAGGAGATTTCGCCCGCGGATACGACACGGCGGTGCATGGCGAATCGGCGTACTTCGTCTGGATCAACCGAGGCAAGGAATCCATCGCGCTCGACCTTCGACAAGACGACGCCCGCGCCCGCTTGCACGCTCTGTTGGCCACGGCAGACGTGTTCATCCAGAACCTCGCGCCGGGTGCTGCAGCGCGCCTGACCTTTGGCTCGGATGAGCTTCGCCGCCAGCACCCGCAGCTGGTCACCTGCGACATCTCGGGCTACGGCGAGTCGGGCCCTTTGCACGAACTCAAGGCCTACGACCTGCTGGTGCAGGCCGAAAGCGGGCTGGTCGCGGTGAGCGGCGCGCCAGGCCCGTGGGGACGCATCGGCGTGTCGATCTGCGACATCACCGCCGGAATGAACGCCCTGCTCGGCATTCAGCAAGCACTCATCCAGCGTTCGCGCACCGGGCGCGGCAGCGCAGTGAAGGTGTCGTTGTTCGACTCGGCGGCCGAGCTGATGTCGGTGCCCATGCTGCAAGCCCGGTACGGCTCAGGCGCACCCGAGCGCGTGGGGCTCAAACACCCCAGCATCACGCCCTACGGCGCCTTCACATCCCGCGATGGCCGCGAGTTCGTTCTGTCGATCCAAAACGAGCGCGAATGGGTCAACTTTTGTGACCGGGTGCTGCAACAACCCGCGCTGGCGACCAGCCCGTCGTTTGTCTCGAACACCGAACGAACCCGCAACCGCATCGAACTCGAGGCGCTGATTCAAGGCGTGTTCTCGAACCTCAGCTACGCACAGGTCGTCGAGCGCCTCGCCGCAGCCCAGACCGCCTACGGCGCCATCAACTCCGTTCACGACCTGATCGCGCACCCCCAACTGCGCACACGGCCGATGCCCGTCAACGGTGGCACTGTCGAGCTTCCGGCGATCCCCTACATCACCGAGTGGGACGACGACAGCTATCGGCCGATCCCGGGCGTCGACGAACACGGCGATGCCATTCGTGACGGGCTTGAGGCGGCCACCGGTGCCGCAGGCTGAGGGAGCCGCCGGGTGATGTGTCGACAAGACCTCGCCTGAGCCGCAACCCGTACTCACCCGCTCATCGGGGGCCATTCACCTGGCGCAGGATCGCCTCGGCTCGCAGGACCACAGGCTTGTCGACCATCTTCCCATCCACGGCGAAGGCCGAGCCGTTTGCGGATGCGGCGGCCGCAAGCACGCGTTGCGCCCAGCCGATTTCTGCTGCGCTCGGGCTGAAGCTTCGGTTGACGGCATCGACCTGCGCCGGGTGGATGCAAAGCTTGCCGCCAAAACCCAGGCGTCGGGCGCGTTGAGCCTCGTCCAGAACCGCCTGCGCATCCGCAATCGAGGTGCTCACCCCATCGACCGGCGGGGCGAGCCCGGCAACGCGAGACGTCAAAACCATCTGAGAGCGAAACAACAGCAGTTCATCGCCGTCGCCCGAGATGCCTGTGTCAAGCTGGAAGTCGATGGACCCGAACGCCAGCCGCTGAACGCCGGCCGCAAACGCCACCGAGCGCAGGTTGTCAAAGCCAGCAGCGGTTTCGACCAGCGCGATCACAGGTTTGCCGTGCGACGCAGCGATGCGGCTCAGCTCGTCGGCGCGCTCGGCCTTGGGCACCATGATCGCGCTGACACCAGGCGCAGTGCAGGCGCTCAGGTCATCTTCAAACCAGGCGGTGTCAGAGGCATTGACGCGCACGACCACCGGTTTGGGTGGGCTGTCGGCGCCCAGACAGTCGAGCCACTCTTGCAAGCTGCTGCGCGCAGCCTCCTTCGCCGCGGGTGCCACAGCATCTTCCAGATCGATCAGGACCGCGTCGGCATCTGAGGCCATGGCCTTGGCAAACCGCTCGGGCCGGTCGCCCGGCACGAAGAGGTATGAGCGCGGGACCATCACACCGCCCGAGCCGCGAGTTGCCTTGGCTGCGGTTCGCGGCGCGTCTTGGGCTCGTTTTGCATTGCTTCCCCTCCCCCATGAAAAGTCATCGCCACCGCGTTGGACGCGTGCAGTACGCCGCGCGTGAGGCGAGCCGTGTGGTGAGGGAACTGTAGTGAGCGGGATGCGACCCGAGGAAGCGCCCATTGATCAAGGTCGCCTTGCCGGAAGGTCAACACCGACCGGTCGCCACCTGGTGGGCTGAACCAGTCGGCTGGTCAGGACCTGTCTTGGTGGCGCGGCATCACCACCGTGACAGGTCGGCGTCCGACGACTCGATTGCCACGCCGACGCGCTGTGTTTTCGCCTTGTGTTTGGCTCTGGCAGCCGCTGAGGCCACTTGTTCAGCCTTGCTGAATGCGCCCGGACTCACGGGCACTGCACCGATCGACAGCGTTGTGAATTCGAAGAATCGCATCACGCCATGCCGGTCTTCGGCATCGATACCGCCTCTTTTGAGCGCATCGTCGTCAAACAGTGAACGCGCCTTTTCGTTGAACATCGCCACGATGGCTTCACAGCGGTCCAGCCAGTCATCGCTTTGGAACAGCACGACGAAATCGTCGCCGCCGACGTGCCCGATGAAATCTCGACGCTGGTCGCAGCGCGACACCAGCGATCGCGCCACCAGTCGGAGCATCTCGTCTCCGCGCCAATAGCCGTAGTGGTCGTTGTACGGTTTGAAGTCGTTCAAGTCGGCATAGCAGGCGACGAATTCGCCACCGCTGGCCAGCAAGCGAGAGATGTGCTCGGTGATCGGTAGGTTTCCTGGCAAGAAGGTGAGCGGGTTGGCATGACGCGCGGCTTCGATGCGCACCTCGGTGACCACCCGCACCAGTTGTTCC
>Ga0164294_10005062_pt1 | contig 11351 bp, 8 predicted proteins | sample GEODES005metaG_FD_111479 | JGI IMG/M metagenome (GOLD analysis project Ga0164294, IMG submission 111479) | Oligotrophic lake water microbial communities from Sparkling Lake, Wisconsin, USA - GEODES005 metaG | ecosystem: Environmental > Aquatic > Freshwater > Lake | place: USA: Sparkling Lake...
AGCGGATCCCTCAATTCCGCAATTTCCACAAGGAAGTACGTATGGAACAACAAGCACTACAACAGGCTCTGTTGGAAGTTCAACGTTTGGAACAGGAACGCCTGAATCCAATCAAACCAGTTTCAACTCCCCTAGTTTCAACCAACAAACAAATTCAGGATTTGGAAACACACAAAATGTCAATCAATCAAACGGACCCCAGCCAGTATTGACTGGTGCTAGTCCTACTAATGCAGCCAGCGGCGCTGATGTATTAGTCGCAAACGATAAAGAAAGCGAACATTGGATAAATTCAAAATGGCGTCCTGCAATGGGATGGTTATACATGGCTACATGTTTTTTTGATTTTATTTTGTTTCCAGTTCTTTGGAGCCTATTGCAAGCACTTAATCAAGGTTCAGTTACCACTCAGTGGCAACCATTGACATTGCAAGGTGCAGGACTATACCATATTGCTATGGGTGCAGTTTTGGGTATTGCAGCATACGGTCGTACTAAAGAAAAGGTCGCCGGCGCTAACTAAACTATTGACAATAGCATAAACTTGTGCTATACTCATTGAATGGACCATTACAATACTTTAGGTGTTGCGAAAAACGCATCACCCGACGAAATCAAAAAAGCATATCGCAAATTAGCTAGTCAGCATCATCCTGACAAGGGTGGCGACAAGGCTAAGTTCCAAGAGATACAAGCGGCTTACGATACACTAAGCAACCCAGACAAACGTCAGCAATATGATAGCCCACAACCACAAGGGTTTCATACACAAGGTGGAGTTCCACCGGGGTTTGAACATATCTTTAGTCAGATGTTTGGTGGAGGTAATCCATTCGATCCGTTCAGTCAACAACGTAGAAATCAACCACAAACATTTAGAACCACAGTGGGTATCACACTTGAGCAAGCATATCATGGCGGTGAACAGATACTCAAACTACAAACGCCCACAAACACACACGCAGTAACTATTCAAATACCCAAAGGAATTAATAATGGCAACCAGATGCGTATTGATAATGTTATAGATGGTGCTAGTCTAATGGTAGATTTTCGTATTGAACCACATCTTAAGTATGAAAGACAGGGCAACGATTTAGTATGTAATCAACAAATATCAGTACTAGATTTGATTGTTGGAACAACTTTTGAATTCACAACACTATCTGGAAAAACATTAGAAGTCACAGTTAAACCTAAAACTCAACCATACATGCAATTAAAATTAGCTGGGCATGGAATGCCCGTATACAACTCAACTATATACGGAGACCAAATTATATTGTTCAAACCATTCATCCCTGATATCATTGATGAGCAGATAGTAAATAGTATTGCAGCATATAAACAACAAAGGAATCAAAAATGAACCACTCACCCGAAATCGATAGTATTATTGAAAGTGCTATTCAATCCGCTAAAGAAAGAAAACACCAATATGTTACAGTAGAACATTTACTACTTGGATTAGTAAACCATAGTTCATTCAAAAAATGTTTGCATAGTTTTGGAGCAGATATTGAAACAATGGATCAAGAAATTAATGCATACTTAGATAGTTTACATGCTATTGTAAGTAAAGATACCGATGTAGTCCCGCGCAAAACTAATAGTTTGGAACGAGTAATGAATCGTTGTGTCACACAAGTATTGTTTAGCGGACGTAGACAAGTTACAACAGTTGATTTGTATTTGAGTATTGCAAGTGAAGGTAATAGCCATGCACATTATTTCTTATTGAAATATGGAATCAACAAAAACGAATTCGTAGCGCACTGGCAAAAACATTATAAGCACGGCGAGGCTGGCAATCTAACTGACAATCAAGCTGACGAAATCCTCGAAGAATACACAATCAATTTAACACAATTAGCAGCACAAGGTAAACTTGAGCCATTGATTGGTCGTAGCAAAGAACTTGATGATATCATTAATGTACTTGCTAAACGATTCAAGAGTAATGTATTGATGGTAGGCGATCCAGGTGTTGGTAAAACAGCAATTGCTGAAGGTCTAGCACAAATGATGATTAACAAAGAAGTACCTGAATTCTTGCAGGATCATCAACTATATAGTTTAGAGATCGGATCATTGCTTGCTGGTAGCAAATATCGCGGTGACTTTGAAGAAAAAGTAAAACAAGTGTTAGACGCACTGAATACAAAGAAGAAGACGATCCTATTCATTGATGAAGCACATACTATGCAGGGTGCAGGTGGTGCGAACAATGGTAGTGTTGACTTTAGCAACATGATTAAGCCTGCAATTACTAAAGGTACATTGAAAGTTATCGCTAGCACAACATGGGAAGAATACTACGAGAGTTTTGAGAAGGATCGTGCATTGATGCGTAGGTTCTATCGTATTAGTGTTGATGAACCTAACCATGACACAACAGTACGAATTCTCAATGGTTTGAGTACTAGACTGAATGACTTCCACAATGTGAATATCACAGATGAGGCAATCAAAGCAGCAGTTGAAAGTGCTGACCGTTATATTCATGACCGCAAGAACCCAGATAAATCCATTGACTTGCTTGATGCAGCATGTGCTAAACAGCGTGTGGCAGAGAACAAGGGTGCAACTATTACCAAAGAACTTATATTTGACCAAGTTGAACGATTCACTGGGGTACCCGCTGACAAGATGAAGGGTGATAACTTTGATTTGATTCATAACTTAGAGTCAAACATCAAAGACAAACTGTATGGTCAAGATGAAACTGTACAACAGGTACTTGAACGCATCTATGTTAACTTTGCTGGCATTGGCAATGACACTAAGCCAACAGGTAGCTTCTTGTTCTTAGGACCAACTGGTACTGGTAAGACTGAACTTGCTAAACTACTAAGCAAGAACTTAGACATGCCACTGCTCAAGTATGATATGAGCGAGTATGGTGAGAAGCATAGTGTAAGTAGCTTGATTGGACCTCCTCCAGGATATGTTGGCTTTGGTGACAGTCAAGTGTCTGGTGGACGATTGATTAATGACTTGAGCAAGAACCCACATAGTATTATGCTATTTGACGAGGTTGAAAAGGCACATCCAGATATCTTTAATATCTTCTTACAGATGTTGGATGAAGGTCATATCACTGGTAGTAATGGTAAGCAGGTTAATTGTAAAAACAGTATCATTATCATGACCAGTAACTTGGGCAGTAGTGATGGCGAACGCAACAACATTGGTTTTGGTACACAAGAAAAGACTGGTGAAGATGATAAAGCACTGAAAGAATTCTTTAAGCCTGAGTTTCGTAATCGTGTTGACTTGATTTGCAAGTTTAACAAATTGGATACGCTTGCGATTAAGAAGATTGTTATCAAGTTTACTGATGACTTGAAAAAGAGTTTGATAGACAAGCATGATATCACATTGAACTTAAGTGAACCAGTAGTAGAATTCTTAGCAGAAAAGGGTTACGACAAGAAGATGGGCGCACGACCATTAGCACGTAAGATTGATGAACTAATTCGGGTGCCTCTAAGTAAAAAAGTCTTGTTTGAACGCATTAAATCTGCTACAATCAATTGTGTAATGAACGAAGGTGCAATTGATTTTGCAGTAACACACAAACTAACAGCTAAGGTGAATGAAGATGGGATTATTGAGGTCAGTTAAAGACGTTCCTAATATTGATTACTATGAATATAAGGAAACTAACTATTATAGCAAATATGTATACCGTGCAAAATTTAGTATTACTGGATTAAGTTATACTAATTACGCTAAAACTCCGGGTGAGTTGATTAGTAGAATGAATGAATCTGGGTATCGCAAAGTACGGGTAGACATTAAAGCCTTAGTAATGGAAAAGATCACGGAACTTAACAACTTCATTAATTGGCGTAACGCTAATAAAAACCCCGGTCTAATAACTTTTAGGCTTGAACATGACACTATGTCAGTTTACAGCAATGATTTAGATTTGTTGGTAACACTGAAGGATATTGGACCAGTGTCTGTGAAAATTACAGAAGTGCAATTGGAGCAATTTGCTGGTACAAAGTACTATGTCAATGAGCCAAAACACAAATATAGGATCTATTTGCGTAGTGCTTACATCAAAGATACTAACTTTGTGCAAGAGTTACATGATACTATCAAGAGAACTAAAGAATTAGTTCCAAGCAATGCACTAAAAGATTGGTTGAAAGAGTATATCAAGCGTCCGATCGCGTCACAAAATAGTTGGAGATATCGCTGGGTTAGTAGCGCATTTTCAATTGACTATGATAGCGAAAGCACACTAAGCTATCTGATGCTGATGTATGGTCATATGCTTGGAAAACGTTATAAATTAGAAAAGCGACCCGTACCTATCTAAAATGATAAATACTCTATTAATAATGGAGTATTTACCATGGCAAAGATTGTAGAAGATGTATTAGTCATCAAATTCAGCAAAATCGTTAAAGATTCAGACACTGACAATGGTGGACTTGTAGGGGCAGACGTTCAGACTGCGCTAGAACAAGTTGCACAAGAATTAGTCGGTGAAGCTGTTGTAGTAGAAGTGGTACGAGCATAATGAGCCAATCAACTACACTTATTCTATTCCCGCAGACAGCCTATGTAAATCCGGGTAATTCAGCACCCTACACAGTCGTGGGTAATGCTCAACCTGCTGCTGCTTATTATTTAGGAAATAGAGATTTACAGACAGTTAACCTTAGTGTGTCAAACATTATAGGTAATATTGTCATCCAAGCTACATTGGCAAATCCTGCAACAGTAGACAATCAATGGTTTGATGTATATAATTTTAATGGAAGTGCTAATCCAAACGCAAGTCAATATACAAATGTTACCGGTAACTTTGTGTATATGAGAGCAAAGATTGTAGATTTCCAACAAGGTGTAGTTAATTTTGTAAAGTTGAGTTATTAAAATGAAAATATTTGAAGGCGGAAATGTCGTACCTAATGCAGTACCAATGCAGAAAAGTAATTTTGCTGCCGCTATGGCAAACTTACAAAAAGTATTACCTAAAGGTATCAATACTTATCCAATCGGTAGTGCAGGTAAAAAAGAAGTTAGCAGCGATATTGATGCACTGATCGATGCAAATGAGTTGATGGCAGTGTTCCCGGCAAAAGAATTAAAACTAAGCCGTAAAGCACTAGAAGATTACTTCAAGGAAAAAGGATTATTTGCTGCCCGTACCGGAGTTAGCATCCATGTTGGTATTCCAACAGGTGTAGGTGATGAACTTGTTCAAGTAGATTTGATGGCTGTAGAGAATGCGAAAGCTGCACAACCATTACACACACATGACTATACTGATGCCAATATGAAAGGTGGAACATTACACGCTATATGGGCTGATCTAGCAAATATGACACAGATTCCAGATCATGCTAGCATGATGTTGAGTCCTTACAAAGGACTAGTAGACAGAGAAACAAAAGAATTAGTTACTAGCGATAAGGATGCTATAGCAAAAATCATAATCGGTCCTACCGCTACAGCAGATGATATGGGCAATCCTCCAAAAGTGTTGAAAGCATTACAACCATATCCTGAAAAATACAAAATGATTAAAGATAAGTATTTTAGTGAACCGGTGCAAGAAGGTAGCTTAGAATGGTTCCGTAAAACATTGGACATGATTAAATGAAATTGCGTGAATTCATAACTGAAGCAGCAGGCCCAAAGGTTGGTCGTAAGTATCAACATATCGAAGACCTTATAGTTAGTGACGGCAGTCATGGCGGACTACACGCTATTGAACGTCTTAGACACATGGGTGAAGAAGGTGGTAGTATTGAATTGAAATGGGACGGCATGCCAGTAGTATACTGGGGCCGCGATGAACAAGGAAACTTTGGTATGTTCCCAAAGAATGCTTGGCAATACTTAAAGAGTGGTAAGACTGAAACAAGTAGCGGTGCATCCACAGTGATGCGTAGTCCAAATGATGTTAAAGCGTTTGTGATGGGCACTGGTAGTGGCGATCCTAAAGTTAGACAACAGTTTGCTAATCAGTTTGCCGGCTTATGGCCATACTTTGAAAAGATTAGTCCTAAGCAAGGTTACTTAGAAGGTGGATTACTATTCTATCCTGGCAACAAACCAGATGGTACTAGTGCTATGCCTGTACTAAACACTGAAACAAACACATATGATTTCACTCCTAACATCACTACATTCCATATACCAGTTGATAGTGATTTAGGTAAAAAGATTAAACAATCAAAAGTAATGGTCGCAGCTACTGGCTATTTCCCAACGATGGGTAGTAGCGATGAACAACGATTGCCAAACGCAGAGAGTCTAAGTGTTCCGGGCGTTATCGTACAAGGCACTACATATGTGCAGGAACCAGTGCCATTAGATACAAAAGGACTTGATGCTATGGAAAAATTCCTTACATCAAATGCTAAACTAATTGATAGCTATCTAGCACCTAAGCCAGGACTAAGTAATCCGGGCGGAGAACTATATACTTATTTGAATAAACACTTGCGTACTGAAGGTTTACTTGCTGACTTCCCTGATTGGGCTAGAGCAAACTTAAGTCCCAAGAAAGCAGAAACATTATTAAGTGATCCAGAAGGATTGAAAGCAACATTGGGTGCAGTTGAAGGATTGAGCAATCAAAAGAATATTTTGATTAATCAACTAAGCCAAGGGTTACATGGTGGTATCAAACAGACTAAACCAGAAGGTTATGTACAAGCACATCCAGGTAAACAATTTAATTACGACATGCCTGGACAGTTTATCAAAACAATTGACCAGACTAATTGGGCACCAAAAGAATCAGTTGTCAATGAAGCACAAGGTGGTAAGAGTGCTGTAGTAGGGTGGGGTCGTGGCATGGGACATACTGGACATGATGCACTAGTACAAGCAGTCATACATCAAGCAGAAAATACAGGTGCTACCCCTTACTTTTTTGTATCACGAAGTTTTGGTAAAGACGATCCTATTCCACCTGAAACAAAATTAGCAATGTACCAAAAGAAGTTTCCAAAGTACGCTAAGATGTTTAGTTTGCCACCAGAAGGTGCGACTACATTGAATGCAGTACTAGACAATTTGAAAACTAAAGGATATACTGACGCTACAATAGTTGTAGGTGAGACCGAGAAAGACGCATTCAATTATTTAATAAAACCAGATAGTACAGGTAATCCAGCATACAAGAATTTTGGTTGGAACAATATAACTGTGATGAGTAGACAAGATACTAAAGCCCCTGGCAGCGATAAAAGTAAACCTGACTATCACGAAGGACCACGTGCTACACCAATGCGTCAAGTATTACTTGACCCTAACAAGACAGAACAAGAACAATTTGCAGTATGGCGTCAAGCAATGAGTCCTTCATTAGATGACAGTGAAGTATTAGACATGATGAATACTGCAAAACAAAATCTTATTCAGTTTCATACACGCAAACCCAGAAGAAAAGCAAGTGATATAAAAGAACACATTGCCAAGATGCGTCCATTATTAAAAGAAGCAAGTGTTGAACAACAATACAAGATGCTTAAGTTGATGAAAGAGGCATATCAACAAATTGATAAAGGTGTGGCGGAAGGCGACATGTATGGCGATCAAGAAGTAAGTTGGGAAAAAGGTGGTCGTAGAGCCCCAACTGGTGCATTTAGAAATCCTCATACCAGCGCATTAGGTCGAGCATTATATCGTGACCTCAGCAAGCAACCTAAATTAAGCCCGCAACAAGTCCAACGCAACAAAGAGCGTTGGGCACAGCGTCAAGCGGAGCGTGAGCAAGGTGTGGCGGAAAACAACACCGCCGCAGGTATCAACAAAATGTTTAATAATCTTGGAGATCCTGTTTTTTCTAATCTACAGCGAGTAGCATTACTTGCTATGCAAGGTAGACAACAAGAAGCATACGGAAGATTACAGTCAGTAATCAAAGATGCTAGCCCACAAGTACAAAAGAAAATCATTGATGCTGTAAACAATATCAAACCTGTTACAATCAATGGTAAGATAGCTGATTCTAGTACGATAGACAAAAGCAAACAACATCAAGATTGGATTATCAACACATTTATTCCTTGGGTACAATCTCTATTGGGTAAGCAAGGTGTGGCGGAAACCTTTGATAACCCCTACAAAGGCAAGTGGGAAAAAAGTGATTACGGTGATGTTGATCTAAACGCAAAATTACCAGATGGCACATACCTCAACATCATGTTCAATAAGCAACAAGATAACGAGGGTGAAGAAGCGGTGCAGGTTGAATTTTATAGAAACAACAGCCAAGCAGTCACAGGCGAGGGTGATGCACAGCGTATCTTTGCTACGGTGTTGAATGCTATACAAAAATACATCAAGAAATACAAACCACAAAGATTAAGTTTCTCGGCTGCTAAAGAAGTCGAGTCAGAGCAGAACAGTGAAAGCCGTGCTAAGTTGTACGACAGACTGGTACAGCGTTATGCTCGTACCTGGGGATACAAAGCCTTTCGTGCTGACAATGGTGACCTAGTTATATACGAATTATCTAGATTAAAGCAAGGGGTAGCAGAAAAAATGAAGATGGGTGCTACAATAGAACCTATTGAAGAAGATGATGTTATGCCTCACATGGTCAAAGACTTGACTGGTAAAGGTGCTCCTATCGCTAAACTAAGAGCCGCACGAGACACCGAACAAATGAAAAAGCGTGAGCGTAGCGACGGATTACCTGTTGAACCTAAATTTGATTACCTAGACGAAAAATAAAAAATTTCGTACCCCTCTTCCTGATGTAAATAATTATATCTTAACAAGAGGACCATATGGCAACAAAGAAAACCAAAGCAACCAAAGAAGAAAAAACAGTACCAGTAGAAATGGTACAAGAAATCGCTCAACAAGCGGAGGCAGAGCAAGCTGCAAAAGCAGATGCTCCAGCAGACCAAGCTCCAGCAGACCAAGCACCCGCAGCTGGTCAAGTACAAGTAAATGTAGATTTCTTGCGTACAACCAAAGTGCATATCGCTATGCCCTGCTATGGTGGTATGTTGACTGAATCAACATTTATGAGTTTCATCAAGTGGGCTAACACAGCCCGTCAATTGAACATTGACTGGACATTGGAAACAATGGTAAACGAAAGTCTTATCAGTCGTGCCCGTAACACACTAACTGCCAAGTTCTTAGCTATGCCAGACGCAACACACTTGTTCTTTGTTGACGCTGACATTGGTTGGGAGCCATGGCACTTGCTAGTATTATTAAACCGTGACGTAGATGTTATCGGTGGATTGTACCCAATGAAAACCATGCCTATCAAGTGGGTAGTTAACGGATTTGAAGGTGCTGAAGAAGGTGCTGATGGATTGCAAGAAGTATCTAAAGCAGGTACAGGTTTCTTGTTAATGAAGAAAGGTGTATTTGAGAAATTAAATACTCACCCTGCTGTTAAGCAATACAAGAACGACATTGGGCTTGATCCAATGTATGACCAATACTTAAAAACATATTTTGATACAGCAGTGCGTCAAAATCGTTACTACAGTGAAGATTGGACATTCTGTGAAAACTGGCGTGACTTAGGTGGACGCATCTGGATGGACAAGCGTGTTCTATTGCGTCACAGTGGTAGTTATGTTTTCTGTATGGAAAATCAAGAACATCTACTTAAGACAGTTGGACCAATGTTCTTAGAACAACAACAAAGTCTTGGAATGAAATTAACTGACAAAGATGGCAACGAAATCAAGTCAGTAAAAGCAGCATAAAAAAAGCCCCGAAAGGGGCTTTTTTAATGATAAATAACTTATGAACCTAAAAGAACTACACAGTTTCAAACTAAGTGATGCAGTAACATTCCACGATAAACTTAACCCTAAGTTATGGAATGGGTCTAAATTGCGCCCAGATGTTAGAGACCAACTCATGCTAATAGCGGCAGATTTTTTAGAAGAATTAGGTGTGCATGATTTAGATGTAAAAGACATAACAATCTCAGGCAGCAACGCAGCATATAGTTATACAAAGCATAGCGATTTAGATTTACATATCTTGGTAGACATGGGTAATCTACCTGTAGATGAAGTATATAAAGAATTATTTACAGCTAAGAAAACAATATACAATGACACACATGATATAAAGATTAACAATATCCCAGTAGAATTATATGTACAGGATAGTAGACAACCTGTTGTAAGTTTAGGTGAATATAGTGTAATGAATGATCAGTGGATAAGAATACCCACTAAGCGTAGAAGTGATTTTGACCAGACCGCCACCAAAAGCAAGTATGAAAAGTTATTAGGTTTAATAGAGATAGCACTCAAGTCAAAGAAGTATAGTAAAGTAAAACATATAATAGACACAATCAAAAGATATAGACAAGCAGGATTAGATAAAGGTGGCGAGTTTGGTCCTGAGAATCTAGCATATAAGATGTTGCGTAGCCAAGGATATATCACGAAACTATACGAGTTGAGAGATAAATTGCATAGCGAGAAGTTATCGTTTGAGACTATGTACCAAGACATTGATGAAGATGAACAATTCAACAATGAGTTGTGGAAACCAGGATTAGACTTCAAGCAAGACATAAATGGAATACTTTATCATGTTACAAATGCAGGGAAGAAAAATGATTTCTTATCTATAAAAGCATATGATAAAAGAAATCCCAATCCAATAGGAGATGCACAATTTGCTAAAGCACGAAATCTAAATACAGGTGAAGTGCGAGGAGTAACAAGCATGAAGACCAAAGTTGATCCTAACTATCAAGGACAAGGCATAGCCGCGAATATGTATGCTTTGATTCGCATGTTAGGTGTCAATATACTACCTTCGGAAACACAAACTAATGCTGGACAAAAAATGTGGTCTAAGTGGCGCAAGCAAGGTGATGTAAATAGTTTGAAAGATTTAGATCCTAAAGTAAAAGGTGTGGCGGAAGAATACAACACCATGCAATTTGCAGCAGAAAAAACTCCGGCAATCAATCCATATGGCGGGCGTAAAGATAATCAATATCGTGGTGCAATGTCAGAAGCGTTTAATAACCCTTATAAATCTAAATGGGAAAAAAGTGAGTCTGGTAGTTATGATGCATTGGTTAAATTACCAGACGGTACAAATCTAAGCATCATGTTCAACAATGAAGGTGATGATGAATATCAAGTTGAATTTTATAGAAACAACAGCCAAGAGGTTACCGGTGAAGGTGATGCTCAACGAGTATTTGCCACTGTGTTAAATGCCATACAAAAATTCGTTAAAAAACACAACCCATGGCGTTTAAGATTCTCGGCTAGTAAAGATGTTGAACCGGGGCAGAACAGCGAGAGTCGTGCCAAGTTATACAATAGACTGGTAGATCGTTATGCTAATGCATTGGGCTATGACAC
>Ga0164294_10005063_pt1 | contig 11350 bp, 11 predicted proteins | sample GEODES005metaG_FD_111479 | JGI IMG/M metagenome (GOLD analysis project Ga0164294, IMG submission 111479) | Oligotrophic lake water microbial communities from Sparkling Lake, Wisconsin, USA - GEODES005 metaG | ecosystem: Environmental > Aquatic > Freshwater > Lake | place: USA: Sparkling Lake...
GTACTCGAATTTTATGTGGTAGTTCAGGGTTCGTTAAGACGTTGTCTTGTTTTCGGTTTGGGCCTACTCAATGCGTGGATTTCTGGACAGCCTTACCTACGGCGGCTACTTCGAGGGCTGGGCTTTCGACCCGTCGCGGCCATTGCACGCCCTCAGCGTGGCCGTCATGGCGGACGACCAGTGCGTCGCGCAGGGGCGGGCGCACCTGTTTCGGCGCGACCTGATGGAAGCGCAATGCGGCACGGGTTGGTGTGCTCTACGGTTGCGCCACGACACGGCGGTCGAACTGCCGACAAGTCCTGTTTTTGCTTTGGTGGAGTGCGATTCCGGAAGAGTGCTGCACGAGAGCCGTCATCTTGCGGCTATCGCGGACCCGGAACGCGAAGACACCACTATCGAAAAGTTCTGTGCAAGCGACCCAACGCTCATCACTGACATCGGGCAGTTGCGAGGCTGCGAAGGCGAGTTCACCAAGTACATACACACGCACGGAGTGGATTATTTCCTGCGTACCGCGCACATCTACGTGCTAGGTCGTCCGGCAGACGATGACGGACTGGTCCAATACGGACACTTGCTTAGGCTTTCCAAAATTTCGCCTCTAGGGGTTATCGAAACGCTTGCCTCCAGCGAGGAATTCAGCCGTACTCGCCGTGAACTGGTTTGCCCGAATGCTCGGGAATTTCCGTTCAAATAAAATGAAAAAATCTCCCTTGATTGTCTCCGTCCCGGCGGGAGAACTGGCGCACTGCGAAATACCCGCAACGGTCTTCCCGGTAAAACAGCTGTTAGCAGGCTCCATCTCGGCGCCGCTGCGCTGCGCGCTCGGCATCGTCCAGCAGGCGTTTGGGAAAAAGTACAGCGCGTTATGGTGTGTTGCGCGCCCAGAAATGTTCGTGGAACCTTCTACCTTAGGTTGGCTTAAAGCCCGGTTAGACGGGGCGCTTGATCATATTTGCCTGACAGACGGTCATGCGCTGAAAGCCATCCCAGGCTTGCATAACCGGGTGTTTTTTTATGCTGGCGAGTGGGTCGGTTCCGCCAACAATCTGCGAAATTCCTTGCGTCGTGCACCGGAGATGCTTTCGCAGTTTCATGGAACCATCAACGACCAAGGCGCCATCTTTGCCGAGTTTCCGGGCCACACACTAGAGCCCGAGATTCTGCTGGCCAAGGTCTACGCGGAAAAGTCGCGGCTGGGCTGGACTTTCCCTCTCTACAGCAACCCGCATTCTCACGAGGACAGTGCAAACCGTATGCTGGCCCGCGGCGACCACTCGGCGCCCAGAGACCTAGAGTTTCGCGAGGCGGATTTTGAGTTGGTGATCTGTACCGAAGTCTCGTTACAGGATCTGAATTTCTGCCGCGTTATCGCCCGAAAAATCAACGACGCGGCGTTCAGTGCTGCTCGACGGCTGGTGATTCAATTGCCAGAATTAGAGCCATGCCGCAACGGCAATATCGAACGAATGGTGGTATTCCTCGGGGGCCTGGCTCGCTCAGGGGTTGCCATTCCTCGTGCTTATCTGAGTGGCGTCCAACTGATTTCCGACTTGAGTGTCATTGCACTGGAGAATACCGAAGCGAAGAAAGGGAAGGCGAGATATCACCTGACCATTCCTCAAAGTCTCTCCACATGGCGCCACGCGGGGGAGCTTTTCTCGAGCGCGAAAAGCGTCAATTGCTACATGGACGAGACGAAACACAAGATGGCGTCGACGGTGACCGGCAGCCTGCGGAAGATGATTGGTTGCCTAACCAAGTTCGAGGGTTGGACAGCCGACTCTCGTCGCCGGAACGATGGCAATGGTTAAGAAGTTGCCGCGCGTTCGCCGTAGTAAGCCGAAGCTGACAATCGACGTTGGGCCACTGCTCGAGACGCAGTGGACTGGTATTCCTGTTTTTACGCGCCGCGTGGTGCAGTCCATGCTGCAACGCGATGACGTTGCCTTGGATTTCTGCTGGAACCTGGCCCGTATCGATTCCAAGGCCGTGGAAGCCGCCTTGCGCGTCAATTCTGGCGCCTTACTGCGAGACTGGTACGAGCGGCAGTCTGGAAACGGCCTTGAACTGGTCGATAAGTCCGGGCCGATCTTCTATCCGTCGGTTAAGCGCTTCCACGGGTTGGTCGCTCGCGAAGCTTCAACGGTTCATGATATCAGTACGCTGGTCATGCCCGAAAACCACGAGGCAGCGAACGTCGACTATCACCTTGAACATTTCGCGGACCAATTGTCTTCCAGTGAAACTGTGTTTTGCGTATCAAGCGCCACCGAGGCGGCGCTTCATGCGAATTTTCCCAGCACGAAATCTAAGACCCGGCTGATTTACCAGTACGCGGATTGGCCGGAAGAGTTCGAGGAAACTGAGAAGAACTTGGCGCCTCCCGTCTTTGGGCCTTACGTGGTTGTCATAGGCACCATCGAGCCGCGAAAAAATCTTGAACTGATATTGAAAGCGTTAGCGGAGCCAGCCATTCGCGATTCGGCGGTCAAGTTCGTCATCGTTGGCAAAAAAGGTTGGAAGGTAGATATCTTCCTGGCCGAGTTGCCGCCCGAATCCAGAGAGCGTTTGCTGTTTACTGGCTTCGTCACGGAGTTCACGAAGTATCGCTTGTTGCGACATTGCGAGTTCATGATTTTTCCTTCGCTCTACGAAGGGTTTGGTATTCCGGCTTTGGAGGCCATGTCCCTGGGGAAGCCGGTATTGGCTGCCATGACTACCAGTTTTCCGGAAGTGATAGGGGATGGCGGTATCTATTTCGACGCCTATTCTGCAACAGAGTTTGCCTTGGCGTTTCAAGAGATGAGTAACGCCGATAGGCGTCTAGAGTTGTCCATAAAGGCGGTAGCCCATGCGGCTACGTTCAACGCCAAAAGATTGTCAGATTCACTGGTTTGCTGGCTAGCGGAACAACGCTAGAGCAGTATTCAGGAGCATGATTTTGACTAGCTATGGTTCATCTCTGGACTTTGCCGAAATTTTGCCAGACGGCGTTTTGCGGCAGAATTTTTGGGAGTCAGATTCCGACTTTGTTTGGTCGGTATCCACGTGGGCGGAAGTTAATTTCCCTTTCAATATCGGCAAGAAAACGAAAAAAGAAATTAGCGATTTGGTAATCGATTTCAACGTTCTTAAATCGCCGGAGCGACAGCGGAAGCAATCTGTCTTCTTTGCCCAGCAGTGCGGGCGTGTTCGGAGACGACCGTTTCTTGGGAATCCCGTTGTTCTCCGCTCAGAATCCAAACCGCCCCAGATGCTCGCGATGCCGCTTGCTGTACGTAATTCCCAGCCAATTGAACGCCAATATTTGAACAGGTTATAGGTATGGCAACGCAAAAAGAGCTGATTGAGCAAAATAGTTTTCTTGCAGCGCAACTCTTGCAGGTACAGCAGGACCTTGAGAGATATTATCTCGAAAACTTGCAACTGCTTCAAAATAGCGGTGGTGAGCCTCTTATAGATGATCCCGTGCATCGATATTGGTTGCAATATCATCCCCGCGAATTCTGGGTCAATTTTCGTGAAGAAGCGTTGCAGGAAAACTGGTATGAGGCTGAAAGGCAGGGACGCTGGGCGGGTCCGAAACCGATTACCGTGTTCACCATTCCGCCCTTGCGGCCAGGGGACTACTTCGCCGAATTCGAAATCGTCTGGGTTATCGCTCCAGAATTGCTCGAGCTTTTGAAGTGTACGGTGGGCGAAACTGTTGTTGTCCCCCGAATTGAGTACTTAAGCCCTCCACACGGCTTGCCGTTGGTGCTTGGTTTGCCTTTCCATGTAATGAAGGAGGCGCAGCCCCGTTCCCTCGACATCCAATTAGAGTTTCCAAGGGCGATGTCTCCACAGGAAATCAATGGTTCGGAAGATATACGGCGTCTGACGGCGTGTTTTCGATCCTGTCGAATTGTTGATGCCCGACTCACTAGTGGTTGATGCCGTGTTAGTGACTGTCATCATGCCCTGCTTCAACGCCATCACCTGGTTAGAGGACGCCGTCACCAGCGTCTTGAGCCAGGACCATACGGCGTTGGAGTTGCTAGTCATGGATGGTGGTTCTACGGACGGTACATTGGTGTGGCTCACCGATGCGGCGAAACGCGACGCGCGCCTCCAAGTGATTAGCGAGCCCGATAGCGGGCCTGCCGCCGCCCTGAACAAGGGTTTACGCCGAGCGCGCGGTGTTTATGTGGGTTGGCTGAATGCCGACGATCTGTATACGGAAGGGGCCATAAGTGCAGCAGTTGCGCGTCTGCAGGCAGTGGACGCACCCGTTCTGGTATACGGGGACGGCGTTCATATGGATGCGAACGGAAGCCAACTCCGCGACTATGCCACTCGGCCACCACCGGTGGCGGTGCAAGAGTTTCTCAATGGTTGCTTTATTTGCCAGCCAACCGTTTTTTTTCGGCGGTCACTCATCTTCACTACCGGCTTGTTGGATGAATCGCTCAAGACAGCGTTCGATTTTGAGTATTGGATTCGCGTTTTTCTCGGCCATAAAGCTCGCATCGCTTTCGTACCACGGATACAGGCCTACAGTCGCTGGCACGAAAATGCATTGAGCGCCAGACTGCGGTCTACTGTTGCCGCCGAGGCACTTCTGATTCTGCGGCGGCATCTGCATAAGGCACCGCTCCACTGGGCCTTTACCTATTTGCTCGAGATTAGCCGCTCTTCCCATGTAGACCCCCATGAGGTCGTTCTGTTTTCCCGAACGATTGCGGACCTAGTCTCGGATGATGACTACGTCGACTATATGAATACGCTGGTTCGATATGCGGACACGTATCCGTGGGCTAAATCGGCAGTACAGCACCGATGAGCATTCAAGCATTCGTTCCGGGCTGCAAAAAACACGGAGTATCGAAATGAAGAAGAAAGCAAAAGTAGTTGCGCCTTCGCTAAAGAAGAAATCAAAGGTAGTTGCGCCCTCGCGAAAGAAGAAAGCAAAAGTAGTTGCGCCCTCGCGAAAGAAGAAACCAAAAGATGTTGTGTCTTCGCGCAAGGAAAAAGCAGTAAGCGCCATACAGACGGTTCAATCTGAGTTTCCCAAAGAAGACTGGGAAGCGTTCGTCCAAGAGGCCTACCTGAATCTACTTGACAGACCTGCTGACCCAGAGGGTTTGAGTTCCTATGTAGCACAACTCGCCTCTGGTGCAACCAAGGAAATTGTTCTCGCCCAACTTGAGGCCTGTCCTGAGGGCCAGCGTATTGCCTTGCATCGGCGCTGGTTAAAAAACATCTATGGTGACCCATAAAATGAGCTGCGGTTTCACCAAGGTATCCTTACGGACACATGTTGCTGGCGGTTGCGTGCAATGAAAATTCACGTATTTACCCAGTTCTATCGCCCGAAAGACGATCAGCGATGGAGCGAAGTCAGGGAATGTCTCGCAAAAAACTCGAGTAACCCGCAGATTAATTTTCTCCACGTACTCTACGAGAACGAGGAGGATTTACAGTACATCGAGGTTAGCCCGAAAGTCATCTTGTCCCCGTTGGCAGAACGCTTAAATTACGGTATGTGGCTGAAACGTTCGCAGCAGCTACTGGAGCCAGGTGATGTCTCCTTGCTGCTGAACTCCGATATTTATCTGGACGAGACACTGAAATTTTTGCGCGATGACCACGAGCAGTTAGTCGCGCACAATGTTTTTATTGCATTGACTCGCTATAACCCTGCGGGTCCACTTCTGCGGCTGAACAAAAACCCTCATTGGACGCAGGATGTTTGGGGTGTAACCATCCCGGATAAGCCGTTTCCGACGGCTTTGTTGCAAGAAACTGCCTTCAACTTGGGGCAGCCGGGGTGCGATAACAAGATTGCCTATGTAATGCATTCCTACGGATTTCGGGTAACCAACCCGTGTAGAACTATTCGCAGCATACATCTGCATGCCGAGGAAACTAGACGCTACGATGAACGCGCTGACAAATTGATTGGGTTGCATGCCTTTGTCCACCCGAGCGCGACTCCTTCTATCGCTGCCAAGTTAGATATTGAATTGCTAACGCGTGCGGCAGAAGACGTCACGGATTTGCACATCAATAATTGGATTAGCCAGCGGCATAGTTTTCGGCTGAGTAGGGACCTAGGGAAAGTGGGTACCAATGGCGGAACGACTGCTGCGCATACGCAGACCGACCACCCTGTCATACCGCGTCCCGTGTATTCGGATATGGTTCTATTGAAACGTCACGATGTGGATGTGTCTCTGCTGGATTTTGTCGAGGACTATTCCGCTCTACTTGAGTTGCATGAGGACGAGGAGCATTACTACTACATAGATAAAGGCTGGCCCAATATTGTCCGCCTTGCCAAAAAATCATTGCCGACGGATTTCGCAAATCTACGTCCGGTAGAGCGCTTTGTTTACGGGTTTGCGCGACACAAGCTCGAATTGCATCCTTACTTCATCCATTCCTATCCGCGTTATCCAGGACATACCCTTTATTGGCAACAACCCGCGCGAACCGAGCAAGACGCTTGGGACCGGTTGAGAGATGTGCCAGGACATAATACGGATCGTGGTACGTGCAATATTGTCATCGGCTTGCCTTGGGCAACCTTCATTGACCTGAATTCGTTTCCGCTCGCGTTGTTGCGGTTGATACGTGAACGCGTTAGCCGAGTGCGTAGCTATCTAGATTCGCAGAATATCAAGTTGCGGGTCCATACGGTCTGCCAACATATATTCTGGCGACGGCATCTGGCTGACTTCACCAGAGCCGGTGTCACCGATCTATGGACCTCCCATAAATTGAAAGGCGAAGACCGACTGAATGGGCTTCGCTTGCATGCATGGCCGCTATATCCGGTCAATATTTTTGATACTGAACGTTCCAGTGGACTGACGCCCAAGCCCATCCATGAGCGCCGGGTATTCGCAAGTTTTACTGGTGCTTATATGCCGCATTATATTAGCGACATTCGGCAGCGACTATTGGAATTGAAGTGCCGTGAGGACTACTTTATCCATTTGACGGATTTGTGGCATTTCAATAACGCGGTTTACGGAGACCAATTGAGTTTCCGAAAGGCAGTCCAGACCAAAACCGAACAGATCGATACGAGTAAGTATAATTTGTTGCTCTCGGACTCCAGGTTTTGCCTTTGCCCGTCAGGCGCAGGCCCGAACTCGATACGCCTTTGGGAGGCGTTGGGCGCAGGCGCAATACCAGTGATATTAGCGGACAACTACGAGTTGCCGCGACTGACCAAGTTGCACAACAAGCCGCGTGCTTCTTGGGGGGAGGCGGTCATCATCCATCCCGAGGCGGAATTAGCGGACTTGGATAGTCGTCTCCGCGAAATAAAGCCCGCTGAACTTCTTGAAATGCAGAGGGCGGGTGAGGTGATTCATAGGGCCGTGTGGTCCCGGAATATAGTGCTCGAATGAACTTGTACCATTAAATAATTAGTTTAATGGGTCGATATATCTAAACTGACTTCAATATTGCAGTAGAGGTGGAAAATGGAAATTATTGTTACTCCTGAAACAGTTTCTTACGATGTCATAGCGGGCATTTGTGATGCTGCTGACTATGCCGTGACGACTTTGGACGACGGTTCTTTGCGAATCGGCGCGGCGACGACGGTCTTTGTTCGTCTATCACCGAAGCACGACCGTATGCAGGTAGCCACTTATCGAGGATTTACGGATGGTCTCAATTCGAAAGATCGCAGCGAATTTATGCGGTCGGTTAACGACGAGAATCCACTGCTGAAGGCGAGGCTGTCTAATACGGGAGCCTTCATGATTGCATATGAGCATTGTCTGGTTGGTGGCGTAACGGCAGAAAATCTATTGGCGGTAATTGAGCGGACTGCCGTGCTTTGTGCAGATCTTATGGTGAAGCATGCGGGTAGGTTCAAATAGTTCCTGTATACAATCAATTGTAATTGAAATGAGAATTCAGACCGAGCTTGCCGCTAGTTTTGTGCACCTTGTAGACTGGAGAGACGATCATCAGTACTCAAATACTTGCCGATTTCATTAACCAGCAGGTTCATGTCACCGGTAATGCGGTGGTGGTATCTCCGGTACGTGGCAAGCTCGGCGCGGCGATTATTGAACTGTCCGCCGGAGCGTCAGTCATCGAATTGCGGCTGCATCAAGCGGCAAAAGTTCATGAACTAAACTTAAAATGTGACCTGAAGCCGATCAAGTTGGCTAAGGTAGAGGTTTCCGTTTTTCACCCCGACCGCAGTAATGATGTATTACATAAATTCAAAGAAGTAACCGTCGGTCCAAATGGCCATCCTATCAGTTTGAACGGGGCAGTCACCGCCATAGTAAGGATTAAATTAAATGCATTGAGGGCGTTTAAACTGCATTTAACTGTGGCTGCCGATGTTAATTACCTTGATTCACTCGCACGGAAAACCAGGGTGTCGCGTCACGTCTCTGCTCTTTCCCAATCGAATAGCGAGCGCAGGGATAACAGATTCGACTCGAAGTACATTAAAAACGGGCAGTTGCTGGAAGCGTTGGCGAAAGAACCCGCTTTGCCTTTCTCTTGGCGTGAGCAGGCACTTTTCCCATTCGTGCCGCAACGTAACAAGAATATCCTAGGTGAGCCTATTGCTAATGGCTCTACCATCCTTGTTCCGCTCATGAATCGTAATGCCAATGTAGAGAAGAATCTCGCGTGTTGGCTAAAGGCTGGCTTTGATGAGGTGGTGCTGATGGATTGGGCGTCGGAAGTTCCCGTTGCCAGCTTGCCCATTGTCCAACAGAGTGAGAGCGTCCGTGTCATCCGGGTGGATGGTCCAACTCGCTATATACGCACCTGGGCGATGAATCTGGCCAACCGGTGTATTCGCCGACAGAAAGTACTCAAGTGCGATTCGGACGTCGAGGTCAGTTCAAATTTTCTCAAGGTCCATGAACTGCGCCCGGGACGGTTTATCGTTGGTGATTGGCAGCATGCGCGTGATTTAAACGAACGCCATTTGCATGGCGACGTCTACTACAACTTGTACGATTTTGACCGAGTAAACGGTTTCGATGAACGCATCATCAATTACGGGCAAGAGGACACTAACCTGACAGACCGAATGCTCTTGGCCGGTTTGGAAAAGCAGGTGCTTTCGTACGACACATTACGCCATCAGGAGCACACTAACAGCCAGCGTGGTAGCAATCAGAATGTTGTCCATCCTATGGTCAACACTTTTTACTACCGTTCGCTCTGTAACTTCAGGTCGCTCTGGAGTAGGCATGAAGCCTCGCTTTTCACCGCGACGCTCGAACACGTCACGCCGCGTGAGGTGAAATTCCATGTTGAGGACAAGCATGTCGAGCAGGATGACCCTGAGGCGTTGAACGCGGCTATCGATATGGTCGCAAGCTGGTACCTAACGGCAGATGATTCGGCTAATTTGTCTAGAGAAGATAAACTGGCACTCATTTGGGATAGGTCAAAAGAATAGGCAGAATTCGTTTAATTGATGAATAATAGAAATAGTTTCACTAGAATTTTAGATTCTTGACATTTTTTTCAAGCCGCGCCACTGGGATTTTTTATAAATTTTATGGTCCTTACGAGAAATAAAAATGGTAGAAAAAAATAGTACGGAAATTCAGAGCGGTGCGAGCCAAAAGACGCCGATTAGCCCTGAATTCTGGATGCCCTGTTACGTATGGCCTAATGCGCAAATCCCTTTTCGTCTTTACTACGAATCGGATAAATGCCGAATATTTATTATTGAAAATATCCAACATAACTACCTGTGGATGAGGAAGTTCAGATCGGGAATTAAACCAACTGACCATTTTTTTGTGGTGGTAGGATGCCACTATCACAACGCACTCGTGGAGGAGGCCGCACGTGCACTGATGGTGCTTGGGTTGCCAATAGCGCAATTTCATATTTTATTTAACGATGAAAGGGAAAGTTCGCTATTTAGAAAGTATGGTTTCGATGGGGCGCAAGTAAACCAAAATTGCTTCCTTGATGAGCGGAGGTTTCTTTGTGACCGCGGCTCTGAAAAGTTGTTTTCGACTGTCTATGTCGCAAGGCTAGTCGCCTTTAAGCGCCATTTTCTCTGTTCAAGTATAGAGAACTTGGCACTGATTGCCGGCGATACACACGGAGCGGCTAGCAACGGATATGTTCCGCCATTCAGTTACAGGAACACCCGGGCTCTAAGCGAAGATGAGGTCTGCGAAAAAATAAACCAGTCAAGAAGCGGATTGATTCTATCTGAAACTGAAGGTGCTTGTTTTGCCTCCAGTGAGTACCTTTTGTGTGGAATTCCAGTCATTTCAACTCCTAGTGAGGGCGGTAGGGCCGTTTGGTATGACGATTACAATTCTCTAATCGTAGAGGCAACCCCGGGTGCCGTGAAGGAGGCCGTCGATTATTTCAACGGAAACAAGCGAGATCCGGAAATTATCAGAAATGCCCACATCGCTCTATCTTCGGTATATCGGTCAAATTTCATAAAATTGCTAGCGGAAACATTAGAGTCCAGTGATGATGGGTTACCTAGCCCGACTGCTTACTTCAAAGAAAATTATTACCATAAGCATCGGACCTCTATCGTCCCGAATTTTGATCTACTATTTCCTGATTGACTTTAGATTGTTTAAATCCGATTCACGTGGCAAACTTTTCTGCATTCATAAATAATTGAAGTAAGCTATTTGTTATGAAGAAAATTTTTTTTCATGGCGCAAGTGTAACGCAGCAGAGCAAAGACGATTCTTACATTTACCAGTTGCGGAATTCGCTTGTTGATTCTTCTGGAATATCTATTTCCTCCAAAGGTTATGGTGGTTGCCATTTTTCCCCGACCGCCATATTGACTATAATTCGCGACGTTTCAAGCGAAGCTTCGGTTGATGTCTGTGTTATTGAATGGAATACCACTAGCTTGGCGTTTTTTTCCCTAGACGACTTGGCATATGTAGCCGGTAGTCTATTGGATATGAATGTTCGTCCGGTTTTCCTGATTCTAGGACGCGTTGAGACATTGAGTAGCAACCGCCAAGCCGAGGATGCAGTTTTAGATTTTTGCCGAAGGAATGATGTTGTTGTCTGGGATCTGCGGCGCTTTGTTGGTGAAGCAGATTTTAGAGATGTCGTTCATACAAGTATTTCTGGTGCAAAAAAATATGCCGCTGAGTTATTAAAACTAGTTACTAATTCGGATTTTTTTTCAGAGGACGAGCGGCGAACAGCTATCAAATTCAAGCGCCGAGAGATAAGTGTTATCGAACCACTGTTGTTAGATGTCGTCGAAAATTCCACGTTTGTCATCAAGATAGAGGATGTACTTGGTCCGGATTGTAGTATCGGCATTGAAACTGTTCACGGTCCGGCTTCAGGATTTTTAAGA
>Ga0164294_10005064_pt1 | contig 11350 bp, 9 predicted proteins | sample GEODES005metaG_FD_111479 | JGI IMG/M metagenome (GOLD analysis project Ga0164294, IMG submission 111479) | Oligotrophic lake water microbial communities from Sparkling Lake, Wisconsin, USA - GEODES005 metaG | ecosystem: Environmental > Aquatic > Freshwater > Lake | place: USA: Sparkling Lake...
TTACCTAATACTTATTACCTAATACCTATTACCTAATACTTTTTACCTATTACTTATTACCTAATATTTTTTACCTATTACTTATTACCTAATATTTTTTACCTATTACTTATTACCTAATACCTATTACTTATTACCTAATACCTATTTCCTATTACCTAACCTACGCTTTCTTTAAAAACTCAGTCCTCAATACCATCACGGATTTATCTACTTTGCCTTCAATTTCATCCGCATTATCCGTTAAACGAATATGTTTCACCATCGTGCCTCTTTTAATTATACCCGATGAGCCCCTCACTTTTAAATCTTTAATCACCGTAACTGAATCCCCTTCTTTTAGAATTGCTCCATTACTATCGCGAACGATCAACTCATCTTCTTCACTCATTTTGTCTAGTTTAAATGGATACAGGCACTTATAAATGACTATTATTTCTTATCCCACGTATTTTTATTGTTCCTAAAACCTAATAGTCTTTGTGCTAAATCAGGACGCTTCAGAAAAGTTAATCGATTGCGAATCCAATCTTTGTACTCAGGTTTGTACCAGAAAAAATATTTGTTTTGATTCTGCTTTTCTTCTTTAGTCTTAGCTGTTTTAATCGGCTGCAACGTATAAGGATGAACCCCCGAATAATAAATCACCTCGGCCACCGTCATAGGTGTAGGTGTAAAATCTTGCACCTGCTCTAAATGAAAACCTAAATCCTTCGTTTCAGCAGCTAAATTTGCCATGTCTTCTTCCTCGCAACCCGGATGTGATGAAATGAAATACGGAATTAAAGGTTGCTTTAAGCCAAACTTTGCCGAAATAGCATCATACTTCTTTTTAAAAGCATGAAAATATTTAAACGAAGGTTTACGCATAACACGTAAAGTGGCATCTGAGGTATGCTCCGGCGCTACTTTTAATCGGCCCGACACATGCCGAGTAATCAATTGCTCCATATACTCATCATGGTTGCCATCTTGATTATTTTTATTGAAATCATCTACTAATAAATCATAGCGCACACCTGAGCCCACAAACGCCTTCTTGATTCCTGGGTGTGCATCTACTTTACGATAAATTTCAGTCATTGGCTTATGTGAGGTGTCCAAATTATTGCAAATCACCGGGTGAATGCATGATGGACTTACACACCGAGCACAAATTGCCTCATCTTTTCCCTTCATCTTATACATGTTGGCCGAAGGTCCACCCAAATCAGAAATATATCCTTTAAAATCAGGTGCCTTCGTTATTTGCTCAACCTCCCTCATGATCGAAGCCTCACTCCTCGAGGCAATAAACTTGCCCTGATGAGCTGAAATCGTACAAAAACTACAACCACCAAAACAGCCTCGATGCATATTCACAGAAAACTTAATCATCTCAAAAGCTGGAATAGGCCCACGCTTACGATACTTCGGATGAGGTAATCTAGTGTAGGGTAAATCAAATGATTTATCCATCTCAACCTCCTCCATCGTCTTAAATGGAGGATTAATAACTAAAATATCATCTCCAACAGCCTGTATAATTCGATTCGCTTGCCATTTATTAGACTCAACTTCCACAATCTTAAAGTTAGAAGCATATTTAATTTTATCTTCTAAACATACCTCATGACTAGATAACTCTACTGTCTCCCAATCCGTTGGCGGTAAAGGATCAGCCTTGGATTGTAAAAAAGCAACCTGATTAATGTGCGTTAATTCACGCAACTTTTTACCTTCTTTCACCCCGCGCATAATTTCGCGAAGTGGCTGCTCCCCCATTCCATAGACCAACATATCCGCTCCGGAATCCACTAAAACCGAAGGAAACAATTTGTCCGCCCAGTAATCATAATGAGTAACTCGACGTAATGAAGCCTCAATGCCCCCGATTAAAACAGGCACATCAGGATAAATCTCCTTTAAGATTTTGGAATATACCGTAGTTGCATAATCAGGCCTAAATCCTGATTCTCCCCCAGGTGTGTAGGAATCATTCGAACGCAAGCGCTTATTTGCCGTATAATGATTCACCATCGAATCCATACAACCAGCCGTTACACCGAAAAAATACTTGGGTTTACCTAATTTTTTGAAATCTCGTAAGTCATCTTGCCAGTTGGGCTGCGCGACTATCCCCACCTTCAACCCCTCACTCTCCATAATTCTACCAATCACCGCGGTGCCAAAAGCAGGGTGATCCACATAAGCATCCCCCGAAATCAAAATAACATCAAGCTCATCCCAGCCTCTTTTCTCTACTTCCTTTTTAGTCAAAGGCAACCAGTCGGTAATCGGTCTTTCATCCATTAGACAAAATTAATTCAAAAACAGTGTTTAACCTATTTCAAAAGCTTTGCTTTTAAATAATTTGCCGTGGCATTAAATACTTTCAATGTATTTGAAAATCTAAACCAATGATGCGTATCGTCAACAATAACCATGGTCTCCACAGCTACTTTGCGTTTCATTAATCGGTTCACCAGATCAACACTCTGATTAAATGAAACATTGCGATCATCATCCGCATGAATAATGAATACCGGAGAAGTCCAAGTAGCAAGAGAAGATACGGGTGAAGACCTAAACGACAAGCTAGCAGCCCATTCAGCATCCGGAGCTTTATGAAATTCATCAGCCAATGGTTCTGCTTTTAATTGGTTTGCCCAATCATGAACACCGTGAATATCAACTCCGGCCGCAAATAATTTCGAATCCCTTGCTAAGCCTAAAGCTGTTAAATAACCTCCATAAGATCCCCCATATATGCCTATTTTTTTCGCATCCACATTCGATTGAGTTGCTAACCACTCGCCCGCTGCTTTAATATCCAAATATTCTGAGGCTCCTAAATGCCCAGCTGATTTAGGGTGTTGGAATTCATACCCATATCCAATACCCAACCTGTAATTGACAGATAAAACTATAAATCCAAGATTGGCTAAATATTGATTCAATGCATACGCATTTGCGTAATAATCAGAATAATGCCAACCTAAAAGCATTTGCCTAGGAGGACCACCATGCACAAAAATAATGGCAGGTTTTTTCTGTGTGCCATTTGAATTATCGAAGATTTGAGCGTGTATCGATAAACCATCCAAAGATTTAAATATTACTTGCTTAGGTTCAATAAGAGATTTTTCAGGGTATTCCGCTGGAAATAATGAAGCTGTTAATGATTTTGCTGACGCAACATCAGATTTGAATATTACCTGAGGTGCTTTTTGGGGAGTAGAAGCGATGTAAACAATTCCTTTACTATTTGCCAAAGCTAACGCAGTCCATTCATTACCATTACCTGGGGTTAATACTTTCATATCAGCCTTGTCGACAGACACCTGAACAATATGTCTTCTATCCTTATCTAAAGCATCAGGACCTGTATTTGCATCACATAAAAGACTTTTTCCATCCATGCTTAAACTCACATGCTCAACCATGAATTCACCCGGTGTCAGTAACAGAGGCGTGCCACCCGAGGGAGCAATGGAATATAAATGAGGCCAACCATCATGGTAAGAAGTAAATGTAATCACATTAGGCGTAGCCCAAAATAAATTTGTCGACCCGTGAGTAGTAGGCAAAGATCCCCGATTTGTTTTAGGAGCCTCCCAAACCATTTTAGAGTTTTCCCCCGTTATAGGAGCGGTTCGGATGCTCCAATAAACTTTTTTTCTTTGGGTTAATGAATCAGACTGACCACCCAAAGCTAGCGTACGAATAAATGCTATACTTTTGCCATCTGGAGACCAGCGAGGGCTGATGTCACGAGCAAATGACGGATCAATCCATTGGATTTGATTATTCCCAATCGTCAGCAATCCAATAAATGAATGATCTCCCCTATTCGCCACAAAAACAACTTTTGAGCCATCTGGTGACCATTTTAATTGAGATACATTACCCCTCGTTTTAAACAATTTAACAGGGGCTTCTAAGAAATCCTCATTTTTATTAGTATCCAATTTACAAATCCAAGGCTGACCTTCTTTAATGAAAGCGACTACATCATTTTTAGGAGAAATAACGGGTTCATCCCCTTCTGAAATAATTCGAATAGGTCCACCCGCAAAGGCTATTTGCATCACGCGAACCGTTTGGGGCTCAAGGTTTCCAAATGGATTAATTGGTTTCAAATGATCAAAATTAGCTCCATGATCTCCTCCTCGTACAAATAAAACCCATTTTCCATCATCTGAAATGGATATCGATGTTAATTCTTGCCCATCATCATCCGTAAAAGATGTTAATTTTCGAGGTTCGAAACTTGGCCCTTCCGCCACATAAATATTGCGAATTCCTTTTTCATCCATAGCCCAAGCAATCTTATTGCCTTTATTTGAACGGATTAATTCGGTAGGAAATGGATGTGATTTAATGGCCTCAAACGTGAAGTTTTGTGCCTGACTAAACCCATTAATTGCAAACAATGCAATGAATAAAATGGATGATAAGAAACGGAGCATGAAAATCTAATTTAAATGAATTCAGAAATTTACTTTAAATTTATACTAATATTATTAAATATCATTGCTTCGATTAATTTTATCTAAATGACACTTTCCATCGTAATTGTAAACTATAAAAGTGAATCTCTAATTCTAGATTGCTTACGAAGCATTTCCACGCACACTAAAAATATTTCCTACGAAGTTATCGTGATTGATAATTCTTTTGTCAAAGGAAAAAACACTGATGTGCTGAATGAATTTCCAGCAACGATATGGGAAGACTTGGGTTGTAATGCAGGCTTTTCTAAGGCAAACAATAAAGGAATAAATTTAGCCAGTGGTGAATATGTTTTGTTTTTAAATGCAGATACAATTTTGGTGGATGAATCGATTGAAAAAGCATTAATTTATTTAAAATCAAATCAGCAAAATGTTGCCGTAGGTGCCATGCAAATCGATGTTCATGGAAATCAAATTCCATATTTCAGGACTCAAAATGAAATCAGAAGGCAGTTATTCATCCTTCCTAATTCTAAATTCCTTGAAAATGTTTTTCAAAATTTGTTACCCAAAGAATCATTTGAAAATAATAACGAAACAAATAATTTAGTTGGCGCATTTTTATTAGTTAGCAAAAAAAATGCAATAAAATCAGGCCAATGGGATGAGGACTTTTTTCTTTATGCGGAAGACGTAGAATTCTGCCAAAGGCTCTCGAAACTTGGAAAATTATTATATTTTGATGATGTTAAAATCATTCATTTAATTAATGAAAACCCTTATAGGAATAAAAATACTTCATTTGTCAACCGTTTTAATTTGCAAGTCCAACTTTCAAATTTATTATGGATAAGAAAAAGTTACGGGGTTTTAAGCTATCTAATCATCATGATTAATTATTGGGTACTGCTGCCCATTTTTTGGATTTGGAAAATAATCATTAATATATCAAACAAGAAATCTGAACGAAGCAACATTAGTAACCAAGTAACCTTTTCTAAGAAAGTATTTATTTTAACTAAATATTTGCCGAAAATTATTTTTCTGACCAAAGGTCCCTTGAAAATTACTGAAGAAGAGAATTTGATCTAAAAGTTTCTAATCTATTTGAGGGCTTTATTAAAATGACAAAAATCATGATAAACTTCCAAGCATAATTTTATAAATTCGCCTTACTACAACCTATAAACATATTTAAATTGATCTACAGTTCAGCCATTCTAGAGGAGATCTTACGTTTTGCAAATCCAACAGAAACCGTTTGGATTACATCAAAATCGAAAGGAATTGCCAAGGAACTCGCCCTAGCGTTTGTCATGACCCCACGATTTATTTCAAAAACTCCGATAAACAACCCAACAAATATCATTGACGGTTGGTCCTGGCAGGATTATACACTTGAAAAATTAGTTCGTATTTATATTGTTTGCCTACTATCTGAGAAAGATGGTTTAGACCAACTTAATTTGTTGTTTGACACAGCAGAAATCAATGAAGCGGTCGCCTTGCACTCAGCGATGCCTGCCTTAAAAAACCCGACCCAATTTTTATTAAGAGCCACAGATGCCGTAAGGTCTAATATGGGCTCCGTTTTTGAATCGATCGCTTTCGAAAATCCATATCCAAGCCTGTATTTTTCGGAATTAGCCTGGAACCAAATGGTTTTAAAATGCATATTTAACGACAAGGCCATTCACCGAATTTATGACTTAGAAAACAGGTCGAACCAAGCACTTGCTGATACTTTATCAGACTTTGCGCATGAAAGATGGGCAGCTGGCAGGCGAGTTCCATCCCAAGTTTGGCGATTGGTCCCCAAATTTATGAATGAAAATTTGCTGACCGATATTAATAAATTAGCACAATCAGATAATCCTAGAGATGTTCTGGCTGCACAATTGGTCAATAAAGAAATAGCCCAACCAGGAAGTACAAAGGGGCAATGGAAAGAATTAGAATTGCCCGAACCTATATATCAAGCTTAAAAATATGTGTCAAAACCCACATCAAAAGGAAATGAATCCTTCACATTTTGAAGGATCAACAGAAGAAAAAGAGACAGCAACTGTGGTCGATCATGATTTCATGAGCTACACGCAAGGAATGAAATTTTTCGATCCTCACATGCACATGAGCTCGAGGACCACAGATGACTACCAAGCATTAGCTGATGCAGGAGTGGTTGCGCTGATAGAACCGGCGTTTTGGTTAGGCCAACCGAGAACTGGATTAGCGTCATTCAAAGATTATTTTTCAAGTCTTGTGGGTTGGGAGCGATTCCGTTCGTCCCAATTTGGCATCAAACATTATTGTACCATTGGTTTGAATTCTAGGGAGGCCAATAATGAAGCGCTTGCCGAACAAGTGATGGAAATCCTTCCCCTATTTCTCCAAAAAGAAGGAGTGGTAGGCGTGGGCGAAATCGGTTTTGATGATCAAACAGCTGCTGAAGAAAAATATTACCGTGCCCAATTAGAAATGGCGAAGGAAATGAACCTACCCGTACAAGTCCATACGCCACATCGTGATAAGAAAAAAGGGACTGAAAGGAGTATGGCCATCGCTCTAGAGCATGGATTAGACCCTAAAATGGTCATCATAGATCATAATAATGAGGAAACCGTAAAGTCAGTATTGGATCAGGGGTTTTACGCCGCATTCACTATTTATCCTTTTACTAAAATGGGCAATGAACGAATGGTCGAAATTGTCAAAGAATATGGGCCTACTCGAATCATGGTCAATTCCGCAGCTGACTGGGGGATTTCGGATCCTTTGGCTATTCCAAAAACTGCTGCTTTAATGAAAATTAAAGGTATCGATGTAGAGACCATTCGCCAAGTAACCTACCAAAATGCCTTGGATGCTTTTGCCCAAAGTGGACAAATCAATGAAGGTGATTTTATTCATGGACTAGAAATTGATCAATCACAAAAATTCAATGGTAACACCGTGCTTAGAGGAGGACAAGCACCTAGAATTAATAAAAACTCCATGATTATTCGTTGATGAAAGCAAAAATCAGAGCATTCATTGAACTAATGCGCCCCGCGAATGTCATTACGTCTTTAACAGATGTTTTAGCTGGCATGTCGATCGTTGGATTTTTATTCAATTTAATTGACATCAATTCAGTTCTATTTTTAGGCATATCCACTATGTGCTTATATGCAGGTGGCGTTGTTTTCAATGATGTATTTGACCATGATTTAGATAAAACAGAAAGGCCAGAGCGCGCTTTGCCCAGTGGAAGAATATTGAAATCCGAGGCCATATTGGGCGGAATTTTACTGTTATCCATCGGTATATTTTGTGCATTTTGGCATAGCAGCTTAAGTGGTTTTATTGCCATCATCATTAGTATTTGCGCTTTATTTTACGATTGGAAAGGCAAGCACATGTCCATTTTTGGCCCGATCAATATGGGTATGTGTAGAGCATTTAATTTACTCTTAGGAATGAGCGTCTATGAAATTGGCACTTTTACCTACGCCTACTTAATCCTTATCCCATTAATTTATATCGCGGCAATTACCTTGGTATCGAGAGGCGAAGTGCATGGAGGAACACCTAAAACCCTTTTATTTGCCCTTTTTCTTTTTTTAATTGTCCATGTATGCCAAATTTATTTTGCCTACAAATTTGGCCATTTATATATGGCATTGCCTTTTATTGCCACGCACTTTTATTTAATTTTCAACAAATTATACGTAGCCATCAAGAATCCTATAGGCCCTAATATAGGCAAAACAGTAAAAACTGGAGTTTTAACTTTAATTTTAATGAATGCTGCTTGGGTAAGTTTGAGTGGACAATGGGAAATGGCTATATTTGTTGTCCTGCTTTTACCCGTATCCATTCTATTAGGTAAAAAGTTTGCAGTTACGTAAATTTGAGTTCATGCAATCTTTAAAACAAATATTTCAAGTACCTTTTCAATACGAAGTTTTTTTCACGAAAAGCTTGTTTGATACTGCAAATACGATGTTTGCAGATTTTATTCGACATTTTGGAAACCCAGAATTTCAAAAAAGAATTCTATTTGTTGTTGACAAAGGAGTAGCCGATGCACATCCCAATCTGACAAATACCCTCATAAATTATTTTGATTTTCATTCAGTCGCAAAATTATCTCCTGAAATTTTAGTTTTACCAGGAGGTGAAAATTGTAAAAACGATCCTAGATTTTACGAAGAAGTTGTCCGAGCCATTGACGAGCATCGCATTGACAGGCACTCTTTTGTCGCCGCCATCGGTGGAGGTGCCTTTTTAGATATGTCAGGATATGCGGCTGCAATATCACATAGAGGAGTTAAATTAATTCGTATACCAACAACAGTATTGTCCCAAAATGATTCTGGTGTTGGCGTAAAAAATGGAGTTAATTATTTAGGCAAAAAGAACTTTCTAGGGACATTTGCTCCGGCAGTAGCCGTTTTCAATGATGTTGATTTTTTAACTACGCTAATCGATCGAGATTGGCGCTCAGGCATAGCAGAAGCGATTAAAGTAGCCTTAATTAAAGATTTATCATTTTTCACGTGGCTTGAAGAGCATGCAGAGGACATGAACTCCAGAAATGAATCTATCATGATGGAGCAAATTTATCGTTGCGCCGATCTGCACATGAAGCATATTTCCTCCGGCGATCCGTTTGAATTGGGTTCCGCTCGGCCATTAGATTTCGGTCATTGGGCTGCACACAAATTAGAATATTTAAGTTCATTTAGCATTCGCCATGGAGAAGCCGTTGCCATAGGCATAGCATTAGATTGTGTATATTCTCATTTAATTGGGAATATCTCAAAAGAAGATTTAGATCGAATTATTGGATTAATTAAAAAGCTTGGCTTTGATATTTATCATCCCGCGTTAGCTGAGAATGATAAAATAAATCTTTATAAAGGTTTACAGGAATTCCAAGAGCATCTAGGGGGTCAATTAACCATTACCCTTCTTTTGGCTTTAGGAAAAGGAATCGAGGTGCATGAAATTGATTTTGAAATGGTCAAAAAATCGGTTGATTACTTAGCCAATCTTGCATAAGCGATGGAAACTAAGCACGGTCATTTTAGCTATTGCAGTAATATTCATCCGGGAGAAATTTGGCATGAGCATTTTGCTGAATTACAAAAAAATGTCCCATTAGTCAAGGCAGAAATAGCTCCAAATGAAAAAATGGGTTTGGGTTTGCGATTTGCTAATCAAGCGAGTATCGACTTACAAGATCCTACTGAATTTAAAAATTTAAAAGATTGGCTACAAAAAGAAAATCTATATGTGTTTACATTGAATGGATTTCCTTACGGAGGCTTTCATAATACAATCGTCAAAGACGATGTGCATACCCCTGATTGGACTACAAAAGACCGATATGATTACACGCTAAGATTGGCACATTTGTTGGCCAAACTTCTACCCGAAAATTTGGAAGAAGGCGGTATTTCAACCTCCCCTTTATCTTATAAATATTGGTGGAAAAGTTCGGAAGAATTAACGAATGCTACCCGTAAATCGACGCTTCATTTAATTGACCTTGTAGTTGAATTAGCGAAAATAGAGCAGGAAACTGGCAAATGGATCCACATTGACATAGAACCGGAACCGGACGGAATTCTTGAAAATCACAAAGAATTTGTTGAATGGTACGAAAATACATTAATTCCCTTAGGTACTGAATACCTACAAATTAAAGGAATTAATCACTCGGTGAATTTAATAAAAAGGCACATTCAATTATGTTTTGATATTTGTCATTTTGGGGTAAGTTATGATAGCCCTGCATTATGCATTGAGGAATTAAATCAGAAAGGAATAGGCGTAGGTAAGATTCAAATCAGTTCCGCTTTGCGCGTAAACTTAAGAACGAATCCGCAAGAAAAAATAGATGCGCTTAGAAAATACCATGAGCCTGTTTATTTGCACCAAGTAAAAGCTTTGTTGACAAATGGTCAATACCTTCAATATAAAGATTTAGATGAGGCCATTCAGGATTATTCAGTCGGCAAATTTTCCGAATGGAGAATCCACTTTCATGTACCTCTTTTCCTTGCGAATTATGGCCTATTAGGCTCTACTCAAAAAGAAATCATTGAGACGTTGGAAGTTCAAAAAATAAAGCCTTTTACCCGTCATCTTGAGATAGAAACCTATACATGGGCTGTTTTACCTGCTGAGTTTCAAGCACCTATTCACGAGTCCATCGCAAGAGAAATTGGGTGGGTGAAAGCCATTTTAAATGATTGATGATGCAAAAAACAGTGGTCATAGATGTCGTAGGGCTTTCGGAAAGCATTATTTCAGAACATACCCCCTATTTAAAATCCTATATTGAAAAAAACCACTTAAGTAAAATTAAGCCGGTTTTGCCTGCAGTAACCACCACAGCCCAAAGCTGCTATGTCACAGGAAAATATCCCACTGACCATGGAATTGTGGGTAACGGTTGGTATGATCGCACAGACGCTGAAGTGAAATTCTGGAAGCAATCTAATCATTTAGTTGGCTCCTCAAAAATATGGGATGAGGCCAAGAAAAAAGACCCAAATTTCACCTGTGCCAAAATGTTTTGGTGGTATAATATGTACTCAAGTGCAGACTATTCTGTTACTCCTCGACCACAATACCATGCCGACGGAGTAAAAGCCCCTGATTGCTATTCAAATCCGCCTGAATTAAGAGATGAATTGCAAGCTGCTTTAGGTACATTTCCATTATTTAATTTCTGGGGGCCTAATGCCAATATAAAATCCACGCAATGGATTGCGGATGCCTCCATTTGGGTCGACAAAAAATATAACCCTACGCTCAACTTAATTTACCTTCCGCACCTCGATTATTGTCTGCAGAAATTTGGTGTAGATTTCACTAAAATATCGAAGGAATTGGCGGAAATTGATCGGGTGCTCCAACAA
>Ga0164294_10005066_pt1 | contig 11349 bp, 10 predicted proteins | sample GEODES005metaG_FD_111479 | JGI IMG/M metagenome (GOLD analysis project Ga0164294, IMG submission 111479) | Oligotrophic lake water microbial communities from Sparkling Lake, Wisconsin, USA - GEODES005 metaG | ecosystem: Environmental > Aquatic > Freshwater > Lake | place: USA: Sparkling Lake...
TGAACAGTCAGCAAAGCCAACCGTAACCATGACAGCCAAGCGCATGCTTGGTCTTAAGTAAGGAGTGTGAATTAAATGAGAGTAAAACGTGGAGTTCATGCTGCTAAGAAACGTCGCACAACCTTAGAACGTGCCAGCGGATATCGTGGGCAACGTTCCCGTCTTTTTACAAAGGCTAAGGAACAAGTTACGCACTCTATGGTCTATGCATTCAATGACCGTAAAGATAAGAAGGGTGACTTCCGTCAACTTTGGATTCAACGTATCAACGCCGCAGCGCGTGAAAACGACATGACATACAACCGCTTCATTCAGGGTCTTAAGGCCGCTGGAGTTGAGGTAGATCGTCGCGTTCTATCTGATATCGCAACCAATGATCCAGCAACATTCAAGACTCTTGTCGATGTTGCACGCAAGAACCTCGTTAGCGCTTAATTAGTTTCTCGCTAACTGCTGAACACTTAGATGATCGAGAGCCTTCACTCGCCGCATATCGCGCGGGTGAAGGCTCTTATCTCATCCCGTGGTAATAAAGAGCGCGGCCAACACGGTGAATTTATAGCTGAAGGTTTGCAATGTGCACGTGAGGCATTGGCCGCAACATCGGGCCCGAAGGTAAAGAATATTTACTTAACTGAAAGCGGCGCGGCCCGTATCGAAGGTGCGGGGCTAGATACATCGGGTATCGAAACGATATTGGTAAGTGAGCCTGTAATGGCTGCGATGTCTTCAACAATTACGCCCCAAGGAATCCTCAGCGTTTGTGAAATAGGAAGCAGCGATTTCTCAGAACTAAAGCTCCATGGGAAGACAAAATTAATTTATCTTCATGAGATTCAAGATCCTGGCAATGCTGGAACGATCTTGCGCAGCGCTGATGCAATGGGAATAGATGCCGTAATAACCTCGCCGGGCAGCGTCGATATGTATTCGCCTAAAGTTGTTCGTGCAACGGCTGGCTCGCTCTGGCATGTGCCACTGTATTCTGGAGTAACACTTGCAACTATTTCTTCACAATTTCCAGAGCTACATAAGTTGGCTTTATCTGCAAAGGGCGAAACATCGCTTACTGAACTAAAAGAATTGGGCAATTGCATTGCGATATTCGGCAATGAAGCGCGCGGTATCGACACTCTCTTAGATGGCGAAGTTGTTCAGGTGCATATTCCGATGAAAGGAAATGCCGAAAGTCTCAATCTTTCTGCCGCAGCATCTATTGTGATGTTTTATCTAGCCGCCCTATAACCAAATATCCCGCATCTCGGAAAGGTCACAGGTTAGAATTCCCACATGAATCCGGCAGATGTTCAATCTTGGATAAAGGCCGCCGAGAAAGCTTTTTCGGAAGCTATCGATCTTGAATCGCTGAAAATTGCCCGACTTGCTCACTTGGGGGAGAAAGCACCTATCTCTTTAGCGAGTCGTTCTTTAGGCTCACTGGCACCAGAAGAAAAGGCATCTTCTGGAAAAGTGATTGGTGCGGGCAAAGCCGCTATCGCCGCCGCTCTGCAAAAGGCGACAGATAAATTAGAAGGCGAAAGAGATACCAAAGTTTTACTGGAAGAAGTTGTTGACATTACCTTGCCAGTAAAGCGTTCTCATCGTGGCGGTCTACATCCAATCACGATAATTAAAAACGAGATTAGTGATTTTTTTATCGAACAAGGTTACGCCGTTGAAGAGGGTCCGGAACTTGAATCAGGATGGCTTAATTTTGATGCATTAAATATTCCTCCAGATCATCCTGCTCGGACGATGCAAGATACTTTCTATATAGAACCAGTTGAATCTGGAATGGTTCTGCGAACACAGACGTCGCCCGTGCAGATTCGATCTATGTTGGAAAATGATCCTCCCATCTACATGATTTGTCCGGGTCGTACATTTAGAGCAGATGAGTTGGATGCAACCCACAGCCCTGTCTTTCATCAAGTTGAAGGTTTAGTCGTTGATAAAGGCATAACTATGGCCCACCTAAAGGGAACGCTGGATAATTTTGCGCAGGCGATGTTCGGACCAGATGTAACAACTCGACTTCGTCCATCTTTCTTCCCCTTCACTGAGCCAAGTGCTGAAGTGGATATCTTTTTTAATAATCGCTGGATCGAATGGGGCGGATGTGGCATGGTCAATCCAAAAGTTCTTGCAACTTGCGGAATTGATACCGATATTTACAGCGGCTTCGCATTCGGAATGGGGCTAGAACGCACGTTGATGGTGCGCCATAACATCACAGATATGCATGACATTGTCGAAGGTGATCTGAGATTTACTCGTCAGTTTGGAGTTGGTCTTTAAATGCGCGCTCCACTGTCATGGCTCAAAGATTGTGTGTACATTCCTAACTCAGTGTCTGCAGATCAAATTAGTGATGCTTTAATTCGCGTGGGCTTCGAAGTTGAAGAGATCATCCAAGAAGGTGCTGGGCTAAGCGGACCGCTCAAATTTGGCAAGGTATTAACGATTGAAGAGATCACAGAGTTTAAAAAGCCAATTCGTTATGTTGGGCTCGACTGCGGTGAAAAAGAGGTTCGCTACGTTATTTGCGGTGCCACCAACTTTAAAGTCGGCGACATAATTGTTGCCGCGCTACCTGGTGCAGTTTTACCTGGGGACTTCCACATAGCGGCACGAGAAACCTACGGTAAAACTTCAGATGGAATGATTTGCTCTGCTCGTGAACTTGGTATCGGTGAGGATCATTCAGGCATCATGGTTTTCGCCGAAGGCGATGTTGAAATTGGAAGCGATGCGATTGCAGCCCTGGAAATCAACGATGTAATTTTTGATATCTCAGTAAACCCGGATCGGGGCTATGCCTTAAGCATCAGAGGCATTGCTCGCGAGGTAGCAGGATCATTGGCTTTGAAATACACAGACCCAGTCGATGCGCTGCGCGGATTGCAATTTACCGAAACTGGCAAAGGGGTAAGTGCAAAGATTGCAGATAGAGAAACTGCTTCTGTTTTTTACTTGAGAACTATTTCTGATTTTGATCCTGCTGCAAAAGTTCCTATATGGATGCGCCGTCGAATAGAGAAAATGGGAATGCGATCCATTTCATTAGTCGTTGATATCACCAACTATGTGATGCTCGAACTTGGTCAGCCACTTCATGCTTTTGATAAATCAAAAATATCGGGCGGTCTAACCATCAAGCGCGCTGGTAAAGCACAGAAATTCGTAACCCTTGATGGACAAGAACGAAATTTAGATCCGGATGATTTGATGGTTTGTGACGATAAACAACCGCTTGCTTTAGCTGGAACTATGGGTGGGCTATCTTCAGAAATAACCAATTCAACAACTGATATTGCTTTAGAGGCAGTTCGCTTTGATCCGGTTTGTGTGGCTAAGAATTCGCGCCGTCATAAACTTTCTTCAGAAGCATCTCGCAGGCTCGAGCGAAGCGTTGACCCTTCGTTGGCCGAATTTGCCTCGGCTCGTTTTGTGCAACTTTTAACCGCACATAGCACTGCTAAACACGTTGCAACTGTCATAGACGGAGAGCCAAGGTATTCACCCGTTATAACCCTGGATCCCACATATATTCCAAGGTTGCTAGGTTTTGATATTGCCTGGTCAGATATCTCAGGCTACCTACGAACTATTGGCTGCGATGTAGATGAGAAATCTTTTCTCGTTGATCCACCATCGTGGCGCTCAGACCTCTTAACTCCCTCTGATTTAGCCGAAGAAGTGGCGCGCATGATCGGCTACGAAAAGATTCCATCAGTTCTTCCACCACGACCTAAGCACGCCAGCCTCACACCAACTCAGAAGCGCCGTCGCGCAATTGCAAATATGTTGGCCAGCCGTGGATTGGCAGAAGTTCAAACGTTTCCATTTACTAACCAAGAGACGATTGATCAAATGGGTTTTGTCGGCGAACGGGCTTCAACCTATCGAATTGCTAACCCAATGTCTGAGGAAAACCCGCTAATGCGAGTTCATTTAGTCCCCGGCTTAATTGAAGTTGCTGCGAGAAATACGAGTCGAGGCGCGAAAGACTTCGCAATCTTTGAGATGGGATCGATCTTTAGAAGCGCTCAGAAATTGATTCCGGCCGTTTCCCCGCGACTATCCAAGCGACCTGATGCCAAGACAATTAGCGAAATCTATAAGAGCGTACCTCCACAAGCTTTTCATGTTGCTGGTCTCTTAGTCGGCAAAGCAGAGAATGAGAATTGGCAAGGCAAGGCACGTGCCTACACCTGGCAGGATGCAATTGCTTTTGCTGAAGAGATACTTGATCTATGCAATCTGAAATATACGATTAAACGATCAGATTTCGCACCTTGGCATCCAGGGCGTTGTGCAGAATTAATCGTTGATGGAAAAGCGGTTGCTCATGCTGGTGAAGTTCATCCCCGAATTCTGGCAAAGTATGGTCTTCCAGAGCGCAGCGCTGCCTTCGCTGTTGGGTTGAGTGCTTTACCTGATTCAGATCTAGTCAAGCCAACTCGAGTGGGCACCATGCCGGCCGCAGTTCAAGATGTTGCGTTGGTAATTGACCGTGGTGTGAGCGCGCAAGATGTGGAAGCAGCGCTACGCGCGGGTGCAGGCGAACTTCTGGAATCGATCTTGCTCTTTGATCGTTATGACAAATTAGGTGAAGGCAAGATCTCGTTGGCCTTCACCTTAACCTTCCGTGCCGAAGATCGCACCCTAACTGGCGCCGAAGTCTCTGAGATGCGCAACGCTGCAGTCGCCTCAGCACAAAAGGCTACAGGCGCCACTATCCGTACTGCATAAATATGCACATAAATGCATAATCATGCTATTCTAACTTTATGAAAATCGGAGTCATCGGTGGTAGCGGCTACGCCGGGGGAGAGCTGTTGCGTTTGCTCGCCGGACACCCTGAATTCGAAGTCTGCACTGTCAGCGCTCATTCGAACGCTGGTGAACTAATCACCTCGGTGCATCCGCATCTATTTCATTATTCAAATGTAAAATTTAGCGATTTTAGAGCTAGTGATTTTGATTGCTGTGCGTTGGTCTTCTTAGCGCTTCCTCATGGCGAAAGTGCAAAAGTAGTCGCACAATTAAATGATCAAATTAAGGTCGTTGACCTGGGCGCAGATTATCGATTAGAGAGTGCTGATAGCTGGGATAAGTATTACGGTGGGGTTCACGCCGGAACTTGGACTTACGGTGCACCCGAACTTCCTGGTGCACGCCAGCGCATTAAGGCATCATCCCGCGTAGCCAATCCTGGATGTTATGCAACAGCAATTTCACTAGGAACCGCACCAGCGGCTGCGATCGCAGATTTAAGTGATGTAGTTGTAGTCGCAGCATCTGGAACAACAGGTGCTGGTCGCTCTGCAAAAATTGACTTGATTGCTAGTGAAGTTATGGGTTCTCTGACATCCTATAAATTCGGGGGAGTCCATCAACATACCCCCGAGATAGAAGAGTCCCTGGAACGTGCTACTGGCGCTGTAACGAATATTTCCTTCACTCCAATATTGGCGCCAATGCCCAGAGGTATTTTGGCCACGATAACCATGAAATTGAATACCGGTATCACGGAGTTTGAAGTTCGAGAAGTATATGAAAAGGCCTATTCATCTGAACCGTTTGTAACGTTGTTACCAATGGGGATTATGCCGAAGACTTCTGCTGTGAATGGGAGCAACATGGTGGCCATGCAGGTCGCAGTTGATGAGCACACAAATCGGATAATAATTAGCGTAGCCATAGATAATTTAGTAAAGGGCGCCGCTGGACAAGCAATTCAGAATGCCAATTTGATCTGCGGTTTCGATGAAACTCTCGGACTAACGCAACTTGGTTTGGGAACATGATTGTCGTTAAATTTGGTGGCCATGCGATGACTGATGAACACGGTGGCTTCGCCGCAGCGATCGCATCCGCCCTTTCCAGAAATATGCAGATCGTAATTGTTCATGGTGGAGGTCCTCAGATAAACGCCGCATTAGATGCTGCTGGCATTGAATCTGAATTCATTGGAGGTTTTCGAGTGACGACTCCTGAAATTTTTGAAATCGTTGAGCAGGTATTGGCGCACGAAGTGGGCCCTGCAATAGCGAATTCACTTCTAAAGATTGGTGTCAATGCAGTAGCGATATCCGGTCGCACCAGTGAATCTTTAATTGCGGAGCCGCGACGTAATTTGGTCGATGGCGCTGCCGCAGATTTGGGCTTAGTTGGCTCGATTACGGCGGTCAACCCACAAGCGATCCGAAACGCCTTGAAAGGTGGACAAGTTCCAGTGATTTCACCGATAGCAATTGATGAAGATTTTCGTGGTGGGCTAAATATTAATGCTGATCTCGCCGCGGCCGCGATTGCGGGAGCACTCGATGCAACAGTTTTGGTAATAATGACTGACGTTGCTGGCATCTACCGCAATTGGCCCGATAAGAGTTCTTTGATAGAGGAAATCTCTTTTGCCGAACTTTCAAAAATAAAGATGAACTTCGCTGAAGGAATGGCGCCGAAGGTGCAAGCTTGTCTGGATGCTATTGAAGTCGGAGCCCAAGCAGTTCGCATAATTGACGGCACTGACTTAAAGAGCTTTGAGTTAGCGCTTAACAACACTGGTGGAACGTTGGTGACTAAATGACAAGCAGAAAGACTTCAGCAATTAAATGGTCTGATGTTATGCAAAATAATTATGGGCAACCCTCAATCACCCTGACTTCTGGTAAAGGCATTTTTGTCAAAGATGAGAATGGGAAGAGATATTTGGATTTCCTTGGTGGGATTGCCACTAACACTCTAGGTCACGCCCATCCAGCGATCGTGAGAGCGGTATCTAAACAGATTGCAACGCTCGGACACGTCAGCAACTTATACGCCCATCCAGCAGGGCTACAACTCGCTCAGAAGTTAATTGATATGACAGGTGATCCAACGGCGCGTGTTTTCTTCTGTAATTCAGGGGCTGAAGCCAATGAGGCAGCGCTCAAACTTTCGCGCAGAACCGGAAAATCGCGAATTGTCGCAACGATTGACTCTTTTCACGGAAGAACCATGGGAGCAATTTCGCTGACTGGCCAACCAGGCAAACGCAATCCATTTAAGCCACTGATTAAGAATATTAAACACGTGACCTTTGGTGACATCTCGCAGATGCGCAAGGCGGTTAGCGCTAGAACTGCAATGGTTATCGTCGAACCAATTATGGGAGAAGCGGGTGTAATTGTTCCGCCAATTGGATATCTAAAACAACTTCGCGATATGTGCAATGAACATGGAGTGTTGTTGGTTTTTGATTGCGTGCAAACTGGGATGGGACGCACGGGAACATGGTTTGGATATGAAGATGAGAAGATTCGCCCAGATGTCATAACTCTTGCAAAGGGTCTCGGAGGAGGCCTGCCGCTAGGAGCGATGATTTCGCTAGGTAGCGCCACTCCGCGATTTGCTCCAGGAGAACATGGGACGACCTTTGGTGGAAATCCAGTAGCGGCTGCTGCAGGCCTGGCTGCAATCGGTGTAGTCGAAAAGAGTCGTTTGATGACTTCGGCTAAAATTTTCGAAAAGAAATTGAGAATTAAGTTAGAAGTAGTTCGTGGGGTCAATGAAGTGCGTGGGCGTGGTCTGTTGATTGGTATTGGTCTAGATGGAAACTACGCCAAGGAATTGGCCGCACTACTAGCAGATCGTGGAATTCTGGTTAATGCACCTAACGCCGACACCATTCGAATTGCGCCACCATTAAATGTCACAAAAGTTCAGATAGACAAATTTGTCACAGTCTTTCGACTTTGCATGCAGGAGGTAGATCGTGGCTAAGGTTCTTAACTCAACTTCAGTTTCGGCACGTCGTGCAAAGGCTATTTCATTGATCAAAGCTGGTCTGGTGCACTCTCAGTCTGATCTTGTAAAGTTGCTAAAAAAGGCGGGGTTTGCAGTTACGCAGGCAACCGCTAGTCGAGATCTCGAAGAGGTTGGTGCAGTTCGTGCGCGAAGTGCGACAGGTGAATTGATCTATCAAATTGGATCGACAACCGATGGAGCCATCTCAAAATCAATGCCACTTCCATCTGATCTGATTCTCTCTGTAGAGGCATCTGCAAATTTAGCAGTTGTGCGTACTCCGCCCGGAGGAGCGCAGTTCCTAGCAAGTGCTCTCGATAATTCAGGTATCAACGGCATCATCGGCACAATCGCAGGGGACGACACAGTCTTGGTTATTTCTAAGAAGTCCAACGGGGGAGCCGAATTAGCGAAAGAATTGCTCTCGTTCAATAGGTCATCAAGTAGCAGAAGGGCTAGAAAATAGTGGCGCTCTGGGGTGGAAGATTTACGCAAGCACCGGCGGATGCAGTTTTTGCGCTCTCTCGCAGCGTAGATTTTGATTGGCGTTTAGCGCCATATGACCTGCGCTCTTCACTCGCGCATTTAAAGGTTCTTCGCGCAAGTGGTTTACTGCAAGAAGATGTTGCCAAGCAGATCGAGAAGGCTTTGCGGGAATTGATTTCAGAAGTTGAGATGGGAAATTTTGCGGCCATCGACAGCGATGAAGATGTACATAGTGCGCTCGAACGAGGCTTAACGGAAAAAATTGGCGCAACCGGGGGCTCACTACGCGCGGGACGTTCTCGTAACGATCAAGTTGCAACAGATCTTAAGCTCTTCGCTATTGATCACATGCTCGAAGTTGCTAGTTCGATCACCAAATTACAGAATGCGTTGCTAGTTAAAGCGAATGAATATGGTGGTGCGCCAGCGCCAGGATTCACTCACATGCAACATGCCCAACCAATTCTCTTTGGTCATGAAATTGCTAAGCACGTGCAATCTTTTGCCCGCGATTTAGAACGTATCCAAGATTGGTTAGTTCGCACTAATGTCAGCCCTCTTGGTTCCGGTGCGCTCTCTGGATCAGGGTTATCTCTAAACCCGGCAGCAACGGCAAAGGATCTTGGATTTACCTCGTCATCGGCTAACAGTATTGATGCGGTCTCTGATCGTGACTTTGTAGCCGAGGCACTTTTCATTTTATCTTTAATTGGCGTACATCTATCTCGCATCGGAGAAGAGTGGTGTCTTTGGGCAACAACTGAATTTGGTTGGGCACAAGTCGCAGATGAATACTCAACTGGCTCTTCCATAATGCCGCAGAAAAAGAATCCAGATATGGCAGAACTGGCACGTGGTAAGGCCGGACGTCTCATCGGAAACTTAACTGCAGTACTAGCAATGCTAAAAGGTTTACCGTTTGCATACAATCGTGATCTGCAAGAAGATAAAGAGCCGCTCTTTGACTCTATCGACACAGTTCTCTTGGTCCTGCCAGCGGTCACTGGAATGGTTGCAACGACTAGCTTTGATCGTGTCAAAATGTTGGCCGCGGCGCCCCTAGGTTTTTCATTGGCCACTGAAATCGCAGATTATCTAGTTCGCGCACATGTTCCATTTGCAGAAGCGCACGAGGCGGCCGGAAAGTGTGTCGCTCTCTGTGAAAAAGATGGAGTCGAACTCCATCAGCTAAGTGATCAACAATTTAATTCGATTCATTCCGCTCTCGATCCGGAGATTCGTAGAGTCTTAACGGTTCAAGGAGCCATAGCTTCTCGAACTACTGTAGGAGCAACCAGCCCGAAGGCCTTTGGCGATCAAATGAAATCGGCAACCGAGAATTTATCCAGACTTTCAAAGGTAATTGCCGACCAGCAGAAGCGTTTTTCCGAGATGATGGGTGCATGAATACGGCCATGGCTACTTTATCTAACGAATTAATTGCAGATCTCAAGTGGCGCGGCCTCTTCTCTCAATCAACTGATGAGAAAGCGCTAGTCGAGGCGCTAAAGAAGCCAACCACTCTCTACATTGGCTTTGATCCAACCGCCCCTAGTCTGCATGTTGGTAACCTGGTTGTTCTTTTGGCTCTTCGTCGTTTTCAGTTAGCCGGCCACATTCCAATCGCACTTGTCGGGGGAGCGACCGGATTAATTGGTGATCCCAGTGGAAAAAGTGAGGAACGCTCGCTAAATACCTCCGATGTTGTAGCGGCTTGGGTTGAACGCATTCGTGGGCAAGTCTCCAAATACTTAGATTTTCAAGCGAAACCGAATGCAGCAATCGTTGCCAATAATTTGGATTGGACATCGCCGCTTTCAGCAATTGAATTCCTTCGCGATATCGGTAAACACTTCAGTGTAAATCAAATGCTTGCTAAAGATTCAGTTTCTTCACGACTGGAAGCCGGTGGTATTTCCTATACCGAATTTTCATATCAAGTTTTGCAATCTTATGATTTTCTAGAACTGTTCCGTCGCCACAATTGCACCTTGCAATTAGGTGGATCGGATCAATGGGGAAACATCGTCGCTGGTTTAGATCTAATCCGTCGCGTTGAGAGTGGAAGTGGGCATGCGCTAACTATTCCTTTGTTGGCTAAGGCTGACGGAAGCAAATTTGGTAAGACTGCAGGCGGTGCCATTTGGCTAGATCCAGAGATGACATCACCTTATGAATTTTTTCAGTACTGGTTAAACACAGACGATAAAGATGTAATCAATTTCTTGAAGGTATTCTCATTCAAATCTCGCGCAGAAATTGAAGCGCTCGAGAAAGCGCATAATGAAAATCCTGGTGCACGTGAAGCCCATCGCGCACTTGCACGTGAGTTAACTTCGCTTGTTCACTCCGAGGATATTTGCAATCGAGTCGAGCTCGCGGCACGCGCATTATTTGGCCAAGGCGAACTCTCCGAACTAGATGAATCAACTTTGGCGTCAGCGCTAGCCGAACTGCCACGCACGACGGTAAAAAGTGGGGAGCCCATTCCGACTTGGGTCGACCTTTTGGCCGCCACTGGGGTAGTAGATTCAAAATCTGCCGCACGCCGCATCGTTAAAGAGGGCGGGGCGTATTTAAACAATGTAAAAATATCTGGCGAAGATTTCGCACCTGAAAAAAGTGACTTTTTATGCGGTAAATACGCGGTTTTGCGTAAGGGCAAGCGCGATTTAGCTGCAGTTGAACTGATCTAAAAGCCACCCCTGCTAGCGTTTACCCCCATATTTACGCGTAAATATGCATTTTTTGCAATATTTAGGTTATGACCAATCCCACTGTCCTTTCGTTTAAGCGGATTTGACCCTTGTGCCCCAGCGGCCTATAGTTACGCTCCTTGCTGTGTGAACGGACGATTTAGGCCGTACAGCATTTTGCCCCATTTAGCTCTTCACAAAGGCCGGTTTGACCGTGCCCGCGTGCATGGACTAGATTTGGCAATCTGCCCTGAAAATCGGCCATAAGCTGAAAAGCAGTGCGCATCCGTACCTTGAGAACTCAACAGCGTGCCATAAGTCAATGCCAGAGAATGGTATTAATTGCCATTCTCTAAATAAATACTTCAATGAA
>Ga0164294_10005067_pt1 | contig 11348 bp, 6 predicted proteins | sample GEODES005metaG_FD_111479 | JGI IMG/M metagenome (GOLD analysis project Ga0164294, IMG submission 111479) | Oligotrophic lake water microbial communities from Sparkling Lake, Wisconsin, USA - GEODES005 metaG | ecosystem: Environmental > Aquatic > Freshwater > Lake | place: USA: Sparkling Lake...
ATGGACCTTATTTGTTGGAAGTATTTACAGGCAAAGAAAATAATGTATTTCCGATGGTACCACAAGGGTGTAGTGTGAGTGAGATAAGACTGAAGTAGGAATTTAGAATTTAGAATTAGGAATTAGGAATTTAGAATTATGAATTATGATTCAAAATGATTGTATATAATTTAATATAATTAAGTTGAAGAATAAAGTAATAAGAAGATAGTAGAAAGAAGATAGTAAAAAGAAGATAGTAGATAATTGAAAGCAGAAAATAAGTATTTGCTAATAGTTAATAGAAAATAGTTAATAGAAAATTGAATAAACGTTTTTTTATGAAACAAGAATACACCATAACCGTATATACAGAGAATCATATTGGTTTACTGAATCGCATTGCCATTATGTTTTCTAGGAGAAAAATCAATATTGAAAGTTTGAATACATCGCCTTCAGAAATTGAGGGCATTCATCGGTTTACCATATTGATCAATGAAACCGAAGAGGTTGTTAGGAAATTATCTCGACAAATAGAAAAGCAGGTGGATGTATTAAAAGTATATTACAACACCAACGAAGAAATTATTTGGCAGGAATTGGCATTGTATAAAGTGCCTACGGAAGAAATTACCGAAAAGGTAAAAGTGGAAAGATTATTGAGGGAATATGGCGCTAGAGCGGTAGTTATCAGAAAAGACTATACCATTTTTGAAACCACGGGGCAACGAGAAGAAACAGACAAGTTGACTGCCGTATTAAGTCAATATGGATTGATTGAATTTGTGCGTAGTGGTAGAGTGGCGATTATAAAAAGTTCAAAAGGTTTTCACGATAAACTTAAAGAATTTGAATTGGCTATTCCCAGTGATGAAGTTATTGAAAATGAATTTCTAGGTCAACAGCCTGAAATTTTTACGATGTAAAAACAAACAACAAATAAACCAAGTAAAACAACACTCATGGCAAAATTAACTTTTGGCGGCGTAGAAGAAAATGTGGTTACTAGGGAAGAATTTCCCTTAGCCAAAGCACAAGAAGTATTAAAAAATGAAGTAGTAGCAGTAATTGGATATGGCGTTCAAGGTCCTGGACAGGCGCTAAATCAAAAAGAAAACGGCATAAATGTTATTATCGGTCAGCGCAGCAATTCAAAAAGCTGGGATAAAGCGGTAAGAGACGGATTTGTACCGGGCGAAACACTTTTCGAAATTGAAGAAGCACTCGAAAGAGGAACCATAATTTGTTATTTATTGAGCGATGCGGCACAAATTCAAATGTGGCCAACGGTTCAAAAATATTTAACACCAGGAAAAGCATTGTATTTTTCACACGGTTTTGGTATAACTTTTAATCAACAAACAGGTATTGTTCCTCCTCCAGGAGTAGACGTTTTCTTGGTAGCACCAAAGGGATCTGGTACTTCTTTGAGAAGAATGTTTTTACAAGGTCGTGGATTAAACAGCAGCTATGCCATTTTCCAAGACGCTACAGGAAAGGCATTTGAGCGTGTTGTATCTTTAGGTATTGCTATCGGAAGTGGTTATTTATTTGAGACAAATTTCCAAAAAGAAGTGTATAGTGATCTTACCGGAGAAAGAGGTACACTTATGGGTGCAATTCAAGGTATATTTGCAGCACAATTCCAAGTTTTACGCGATAAAGGACATAGCCCTTCAGAAGCGTTTAATGAAACAGTGGAAGAGTTAACACAATCGCTTATGCCATTGGTTGCTGAAAACGGTATGGATTGGATGTATGCCAACTGTTCAACCACTGCACAAAGAGGTGCATTAGATTGGTGGAAGAAATTCCGTGATGCTACATTACCAGTTTTCACCGAATTGTATGAAAGTGTTGCAGCTGGACATGAAAGTCAGCGTAGTATCGACAGCAATAGCAAGGCAGATTATAGAGAGAAACTTGAAGTAGAATTGACAGAACTCAGGGAAAGTGAACTTTGGCAGGCTGGTAAAACAGTGAGAAGTTTGCGTCCTGAAAATCAGCCCAAATAATTATATATGGTATTTGAAAGCACCACGCAGCAGTTACAAGAATTAGGCATTGACTTTATGGCGGCCATGGCTAGGGTAAGAAAGGTGGCAATAAAAACCCCCATTACTTACAATAGAAATCTGTCAAAGAAGTATGGATGTGAGGTTTTTCTAAAAAGGGAAGATCTTCAAATAGTACGTTCTTATAAGCTGCGTGGGGCTTTTAATATGTTAAGTACGCTTCCTCCCGAACAGTTGGTGAATGGGGTTGTATGTGCAAGCGCGGGAAACCACGCACAAGGTTTTGCGTATAGTTGCAAAAAAATGAACATCAAGGGTGTTGTTTTTATGCCGGTTATCACCTCAAAACAAAAAATCAAGCAGACCAGAATGTTTGGTGATGATGCCATTGAAATTCAGCTAGTAGGGGATACTTTTGATGATTGTGCTATTGCAGCGAGGGCGTATACATTGCAACATAATATGACCTTTATCCCTCCTTTTGAAAACATCAGAATTATCGAAGGTCAGGCTACCGTTGGATTAGAGATTTTAGAAGAATTGGATCATGTAGATGTGTTGATTTTGCCGGTAGGTGGTGGTGGATTGGCTTCTGGGGTTGGATTAGCTTTTAAAACATTCTCCCCTTCCACCTATATCATTGGTGTAGAACCTGAAGGTGCACCATCGATGAAAGAAGCTTTTAAAGCTGGGCATCCTGTGCTCCTAAACAAAATTGATCCGTTTGTAGACGGTGCAGCGGTTAAAAGAGTAGGCGATTTAACTTATTCGATATGTGCTACAGTATTAGATGAAATGCAATTGGTGCCCGAAGGCAAAATTTGTACCACCATTTTGCAATTGTATAATGAAGAAGCCATTGTGGTTGAACCCGCTGGAGCGCTATCAATAGCTGCATTAGATAAATTTGCCAACTTTATTAAAGGGAAAAAAGTAGTTTGCTTGGTTAGTGGCAGCAACAACGATATTGATAGAATGCCAGAAATCAAAGAACGATCTTTACAATATGAAGGATTAAAGCATTACTTTTTAGTCAATTTTGCTCAACGTCCGGGTGCATTAAAAGAATTTGTAAACAAAGTTTTGGGGCCAACGGACGATATAACTAGGTTTGAATACACCCAAAAAACCAATAAAACCTCCGGTCCGGCCATTGTTGGAATAGAATTATTAAATTCTTTTGATTATAAAACGTTAATTGAAAAAATGCAAAGCAATCAAATTGATTATAAAGAAATCAATAAAGATGATACCCTTTACGGCTATTTAATTTAATATCAATCCTTTACAAATTTGATAATTTTTCATACGAAATAGCTATAAAAAGTTATCCACATCCCTAAAAATTAGGCCTCATTTTTAGAAGCTTATATTTGAAATTTGTTAATATCTTTTATTAATTCTCAAAAAAAAGATATTAAATTTGTTTTAATCATAAGCAATAAAAAACCTATTGATGCCTAATTTATACCCTCATAAGAAGCAGTCAAATGTAACATTCATTTATAGTTTTGAAGAAGCTGTAGAGGTAATCTTGCAACATATATCGCCACAATTGCTTAAATTATTTACGCCACAGCATATTTTAATGGTGCTTGAATTGAAAGATGAATATTTTGATACGGTAGCCTCTATCAAATATACTGATGCCATAGATGATTTCCCCATGGCCATCAATGAAAAAGAGATGTATGCCTTTATCCAGGTCAATGCTGCCCATAATCAACTACATATTCAAAAAAACCACCTCAACGAAATTTTTGATGCTGAACTCATTTATTTCGAAAAAAACAACCATCTCCGTGATGCAGGCGAATGGCTTAATTGAATTAGGAATTAGGATTTAAGAATTAGGAATTTTGCGGTTTTATTTTTCTATTCATTCATAATAGTTCAAGTAGTCATAATTTAAATACTATCTTTTGTATATAAAAAGGTTGAAGTAATAGTAAAAATCTCATTCTTTAAGCATTACAGAATTTTAATGAGCCAAAACAAGAGCAAAATTTTGCCAAATTACGCATTAGGAAATAATGCAAAATAAATACTAACATTTACGTAAATTTCCGTTTACGGGATCGCAGGGGGAGGAGCGGCCGTGCCACTACAGTACACTTACGACTTCCGACTTCCGACTTAACACTTCCAACTTATTCCAACCTTCTTTTTTCATAAAATCTAACTTTTCATTAATTTTTTTGCAGTTTTTTCACTGCTTTACCCTAATTTTGCATAACGCTTGCCTTGTTTATTGAATTTATTTCAATATAATCTAATATTTTTTGAAGTTTATCTAAAACTATGTAAGATGACTGCTAATAATGGTCTGTATCGTTCTATTTTTGAAAGAGACGCTTGTGGAATTGGCTTTGTTGCAAACATTAAAAGCAATAAAAGCAATAAAATCATATCAGACGCTTTAACCATATTGGAAAATATGGAACACAGGGGAGCATGCGGTTGCGAAAGCAATACAGGTGATGGAGCAGGTATCCAAATTCAAGTGCCCCACGAATTTTTCTTTGAAGAATGTCTTAAAATGGGTATTCACCTACCCCCATTTGGAAAATATGCCGTAGGCGTTATTTTTTTTCCTAAAGAACTGAAATTACGCGAAGAATGTAGAGATATTTTTATCCGATCAGCAGAAAAAATTGGATTGGAAATATTAGCGTGGCGCAAAGTACCCGTAAACCCCTCAGGTATTGGACCAACCGCACTTTCCGTAGAACCGATGATGGAACAGGTTTTTATCGCCTGTCCCGATTATATTACCGACCCAATTGTTTTTGAACGCAAACTCTTTATACTTAGAAACTATTCTAGCCACTTAATCAATAATAGCGTAAAAAAAGACGCTATCGGGTTTTATATCGCATCACTTTCCTATAAAACAGTAGTGTACAAGGGCCAACTGACTTCATTACAAGTAAGGCAATACTTCCCAGACCTCAGCAATAAAAGGGTTGTAAGCGCTTACGGATTGGTGCATTCTAGATTTGCTACCAACACTTTTCCCTCCTGGAAACTAGCCCAACCGTTCCGATACATCGCACACAATGGTGAAATCAACACCCTCCAAGGAAACTTAAACTGGCTCCGCACCAGCGAAAAAAGCTTTACATCTCCCTATTTCTCCTCAGAAGAAATGGAAATGCTTCTACCTATTGTTTATGGAGAACAATCAGATTCTGCTTCGCTTGATAATATTATAGAATTGCTTACCTTGACAGGTAGGTCGCTTGCACATGTAATGATGATGCTAATACCAGAAGCTTGGGACGGCAATGAGGCAATGGACCCCATAAAAAAAGCATTTTATGAATTTCACGCCTCCTTTATGGAACCTTGGGATGGCCCAGCTTCTATCTCCTTTACCGATGGCAAAATTATCGGCGCCACACTAGATCGTAACGGATTAAGACCTTCTCGTTATTGCATTACGCATGATGACAGGGTTATTATGGCTTCTGAAACTGGTGCCCTACCCGTAGAACCCGAATTAATCAAAGAAAAAGGCAGACTACAACCTGGAAAAATGTTTATCGTCGATCTTGAACAAGGTAGAATCATCAGCGATGAAGAAGTAAAGCAATCTATTTGCACCCAAAAAACGTACAGCGATTGGCTCAATAAATACAAAATCAAATTAACCGAATTACCTGAACCCCGAATCATGTTCACCAACCTTGGGGAAGATCAAGTTTTCAAATACCACAAGGCCTTTGGCTATTCTACCGAAGACCTAGAAACCATTATAGCCCCTATGGCTAACGACGCCAAAGAACCCTTGGGTTCAATGGGTTCGGATATCCCATTAGCAGTTTTAAGCGATCAACCACAACACCTCAGCAGCTATTTCAAACAACTGTTTGCACAAGTAACCAACCCTCCAATAGATCCTATCAGGGAAAAACTCGTGATGTCCCTGGCCACTTTTGTGGGCAGCTATGCCAATCTATTAATAGAAGAACCACTCGCCTGCCATACCGTTGCATTGAAAAATCCGGTACTTAGCAATTATGACCTAGAAAAAATCAGAAGTATAGATACCGGCATCTTCCAAGCAAAATCTTTACAATGCTATTTCCGTGCCGACGGCAAACCGGGATCGCTAAAAAAAGCATTGGAAAGAGTTTGCCGATACGCAGTAGATGCAGTTAACGACGGTTTTGAAGTATTGGTGTTACAAGACCGTGCCATAGATTCTGATCACGCCCCCATCCCCTCTTTACTAGCTACTTCAGCAGTACACCATCACCTTATCCGCAAAGGCTTAAGAGGAAAAGTGGGTATTGTGGTAGAAGCGGGTGATGTGTGGGAAGTACACCATTTTGCTTGTCTCATTGGCTTTGGTGCAACGGCAATCAACCCCTATTTGGCATTGTCTACCATAGAGGATATGAAAGAAAAGGGCAAATTATCTACTACTTTAACTACCGATCAACTTAAAAATAATTATACCAAAGCCGTTTGCGAAGGATTACTCAAAGTGTTTTCAAAAATGGGTATTTCTACTTTGCAATCTTACCAAGGTGCCCAAATTTTTGAAATTATTGGTCTGAGTAAAGAAGTGGTAGATCCCTATTTTACCGGAGCCATTTCACGCATTGAAGGAATGGGCTTAGATGAAATTGCAAGAGAAGCATTAGTAAAACACCAATTGGCATTCAGCAAAAAAGGGGTTCCAGCGGATAGACTTCCCGTAGGTGGGATTTACCAGTGGAAAAGAAAGGGAGAATATCACCTCTTTAATCCGCAAACCATTCATCTTTTGCAGCATTCAACCCGCACAGCAGATTACCATCTGTTTAAAAAATATTCAAAACTCATCAACGATCAAAGTGAAAAAGCTTGTACGTTACGATCTTTGTTGGAATTTAAACGTACTCGTGCATCTATTTCAATTGATGAAGTAGAACCAGCCGAAGGGATTTATACAAGATTCGCCACAGGCGCCATGTCTTTTGGATCCATTTCCTGGGAAGCCCATACCACATTGGCCATAGCGATGAACCGGTTGGGTGCTAAAAGCAATACCGGTGAAGGTGGTGAAGATGAAAACCGTTATCAACCCATGCAAAATGGTGATTCTATGCGCTCGTCTATCAAGCAAGTGGCTTCAGCAAGATTTGGCGTAACCAGTTTATACCTCACAGAAGCCGACGAACTACAAATTAAGATGGCACAAGGTGCAAAACCTGGTGAAGGCGGACAATTACCAGGGTACAAAGTAGATGATTGGATTGGTAAAGTAAGACATTCAACCCCTGGAGTTGGATTGATTTCGCCCCCACCCCACCATGATATTTATTCTATTGAAGATTTAGCTCAGCTGATATTTGACCTCAAAAATGCCAATAGAGCGGCAAGAATAAGTGTGAAATTAGTATCCAAAGCAGGTGTTGGCACCATTGCAGCTGGCGTTGCCAAAGCAAAAGCAGATGTCATTTTAGTATCTGGAGCAGATGGGGGCACCGGTGCATCGCCAGTAAGTTCTATCAGACATGCCGGATTGCCATGGGAACTTGGATTAGCAGAAACCCATCAAACATTGGTAAAAAACAAATTGCGTTCAAGGGTTATTGTTCAAGCAGATGGGCAAATGCGTACCGGAAGAGATTTGTTGATTGCCACACTTCTGGGAGCTGAAGAATGGGGCGTTGCAACAGCAGCACTAGTTGTAGAGGGTTGTATCATGATGCGCAAATGTCATTTGAATACATGTCCGGTTGGCGTAGCTACTCAAGACCCCGACTTACGCAAACGCTTCAATGGATCAGCAGATTATGTGGTTAATTTCATTCATTTTTTAACCCGTGAACTAAGGGAACTGATGGCCGAATTGGGTTTCAAAACCATCAATGAAATGGTTGGGCAATCAGATAATTTAATGATTAAAGCCACTGACCACCATTGGAAATATCGCACGTTGGATTTGTCGCCTATCATTTATAAAGAGCCAGCATCACCACATACCGGATTATACAAACAAGAAGAACAAGACCATGGTATGACAGACATACTGGATTGGAAATTGCTACTAAAAGCACAACCAGCCATAGAAAAGGGCGAAAAAATTACTGCATCTTTTAATATTAAAAATACTGACCGAACCACTGGAACACTCTTATCTAATGAAATCACCAAAAAATATGGTGCGATAGGATTACCCGATGGTACGTTACACTACAAATTTAACGGAACAGTGGGACAAAGTTTTGGCGCATTCAATACCAAAGGGATTTTGTTAGAGCTAGAAGGCGATGCCAACGATTATTTCGGCAAAGGCTTGAGTGGAGCTCAACTCATCGTTTACCCAGATAAAAAATCCAGTTTTATTGCAGAACAAAATATCATTATAGGCAACGTAGCATTCTATGGTGGCACCTCAGGTACTGCATTTATACGAGGAAAAGCGGGCGAGCGTTTTTGTGTACGAAATTCAGGAGTAACCACAGTGGTAGAAGGTGTTGGCGACCATGGTTGCGAATACATGACTGGGGGAACGGTGGTGATTTTAGGCGAAACCGGACGCAATTTTGCAGCAGGTATGAGTGGTGGAATTGCCTATATATATGATACTAACGGCCAGTTTGCTGCAAATTGTAATATGGATATGGTAGATTTAGATCCAGTTGATGAAGAAAGTAGCATTATGTTAAAAGACCTGATTCAACAACATTATAATACTACCCAAAGTACGGTTGCGCAGTTTATTTTGTCTGATTTCGACAATCAACTCAGCAATTTTATCAAAGTATTCCCTCAAGATTATAAAAAAGTGCTGCTTTCTAGAAAAATTGCACAAAAAATACCATCCGTTTAATCAATATTAATTTTTAAAAGACATGGGCAAACCAACAGGATTTCAGGAATTTGGCAGGGAATTACCCGTTAAAATTGCTGTAAAAGAAAGAAAAAACAATTATAAAGAATTTTCAGGAAAATATACAGACGAAAAATTAAACCAACAATCGGCAAGATGCATGAATTGTGGCATACCTTTTTGTCACAATGGTTGCCCTTTAGGCAATGTTATACCAGATTTTAATGATGCGGTATATCGGCAAAGTTGGAAAGAGGCGTATGAAATTCTCTCATCTACCAATAATTTTCCTGAGTTTACCGGTAGAATTTGTCCGGCACCTTGCGAAACATCTTGTGTTTTAGGTATCAATCAACCGGCAGTTGCTATTGAAGAAATTGAGAAGCATATCATTGAAATTGCCTTTGAAAAAGGTTTGGTAAAAGCCAAAACGCCTATAGTAAGAACGGGCAAAAAAATTGCGGTGGTAGGTTCTGGACCAGCAGGTTTAGCGGCTGCGGCACAATTAAACCAAGCGGGGCATACGGTTATTGTATTTGAGCGCGACGATGCGCCTGGCGGTTTATTGCGATATGGCATTCCAGATTTCAAACTCGAAAAATGGGTAATAGACAGAAGAATTAAACTATTGGAAGAAGAAGGTATTGTGTTTAAATGTAATCATAATATAGGTGTAAATGTGAGTATTAATGATTTATTGAGAGAATACCAAGCCATTGTATTGGCGGGAGGATCAACCGTTCCACGCGATTTGCCAATACCTGGTAGACATTTAAAAGGGGTACACTATGCCATGGAATTTTTAAAGCAACAAAACAAACGTGTTGCGGGCAAAGATCCCTATATTGGTGCCGATATAGAAAGCAATGTAAATACATCTCCAATTGTAACAGAGGGAAAAAATGTAATTGTAATTGGTGGTGGGGATACGGGGAGTGATTGTGTAGGCACTTCCAATAGGCAGGGTGCACAATCTGTTACGCAATTTGAGTTATTACCCCAGCCGCCATCAGAACGAACCGCAATTATGCCTTGGCCTACCTTTCCAATGGTGTTAAAAACTACCAGTTCACACGAGGAAGGCTGCGAAAGAAATTGGTCTATCACCACTAAAGCATTTCTGGGTGATGAGAATGGACAGTTAAGGGCCGTAAAAGTAGCCAATTTAGAATGGAAATTTACAGAAGAAGGACGTGCAGCAAGTTTTGTAGAAGTAGAAGGTTCAGAAAGGGAAATCCCTTGTGAATTGGTGTTTCTTGCCATGGGTTTTACACAACCTCAACATTTTGGGATGTTAGAAGAAATGGATATTGCCTTAGATGAAAGAGGTAATGTAAAAGCATCAGAGCAACATTTTACCACCAATATTACTAAAATTTTCAGCTGCGGTGATATGCGACGTGGACAATCATTGGTTGTTTGGGCAATCAGCGAAGGAAGAGAATGTGCCCGAAAAATTGACGAATATTTATCCGGTTATTCTACATTAGAATCAAAAGACCATAGTCTTTTAGAGCTTTCCAGGTAATGTAAACCATAGTTTATCCCATATAATAAGCCCGCCATTTAATCAATGGCGGGCTTATTGTTATTATTTTTTTTTATATATGTACTATTTATTAAAATCTGTAAAAATATTTCAATTTGTTGATTTTTTAGGGGAAATACTTAATGTGTTGCTTATCAATGTGTTAGTAATTTTTATCATAAATATTTCTCCAAATTAATACATTACTTTTTTTAATATGTTTACTATTTTAATAAATCAATTGGTTTTTTTAAAATTTTCTGTTAAATTTGTTAAATATTTATTACTTACGCAACTAAAAAATGCTTTTATGAAGAAAATTGGAATCAAAGAAGCCGTGCCCTTTGTATTATTGGTCGTTTTGGCAACAGCGGCAATCTTCGTCCCCTCATTACCAAATTTTGATGATGGTGGAAAATTGTACAATGGTGCAGACATTTCGTGGATTATTGTGGCTACCGCTTTAGTGTTTTTAATGACTCCCGGATTGGCATTTTTTTATGGCGGGATGGTACATCGTAAAAATGTAATCTCCACCATGATTAAAAGTATTGCTGCTGCAGGTGTAGTAAGCGTAATTTGGGTAGTGATTGGATACAGTCTATGTTTCGGCACCTCTATCGGAGGATTCATAGGTGATCCATTTACCCATTTATTTTACAAAGATGTAGCCTCTGGAGCACCATGGTCTTTGGCACCAACAATTCCAAAATCATTATTTTCCCTTTTTCAGCTGATGTTTGCCATTATTACCCCCGGATTGGTAGTAGGAGCCGTTGCTGAACGTATTCGTTTTACTTCTTACATCTTGTTTATTGTATTGTTTAGCATTTTAGTATATGCCCCATTGGCACACTGGAGCTGGCATCCGGATGGTTTCTTGTTTAAAATGGGCGCTTTGGATTTTGCAGGTGGTACAGTTGTACATATTTCTGCCGGTTGTGCTGCATTAGCAGGTGCCTTGGTATTAAAACGTCGTAAAGTACATATCGAA
>Ga0164294_10005068_pt1 | contig 11343 bp, 5 predicted proteins | sample GEODES005metaG_FD_111479 | JGI IMG/M metagenome (GOLD analysis project Ga0164294, IMG submission 111479) | Oligotrophic lake water microbial communities from Sparkling Lake, Wisconsin, USA - GEODES005 metaG | ecosystem: Environmental > Aquatic > Freshwater > Lake | place: USA: Sparkling Lake...
GCGCCTCGATCTGGCGCCGAGGCGCCCGGCGGCGGCGCGGGAGGACGACCGCCCGGCGGCGGACCGCTGCCCGGCGGCGGCCCGCCAAGGGGGTGGAGGTGGTTGGGGCCCAGCATCACCTCGCCCGCGGGGATGGGCACCATGCCATCGACCTCACCCGACACCGCAACGGGTGCGGCGGGCTGCGGATCGCAGGCGAGCAGCATCAGGGGGAGTAGGCGCACCGGAACCCCGTGGTGTAGGCCACCCGCTCGGGGCGGGCCGGCTCGCGGTGCGAGCAGGTGCAGTAGCTGGCCAGGTTCATGTAGCTGCCGCCGCGCAGCGTCTTCCAGGTGCCGCTGGCCGGGCCGGTGGGGTCGGTCGTGGTGCCCTGGCGGTAGGCGTCGCGGTGGTACCAGTCGGCGGTCCACTCCCAGACATTTCCGGCCATGTGCAGGGCGCCCGACGGCGACTGAAGGCTGGGGTCGGACTGGGTGACCGGCCGGGTGTGAACAGAGCCCAGATGGCCAAACTTGCCCTCGGCATACCAGGCGGCGTCGACGTCTTCGCGGTCGCCCCAGGGAAAGCGCCGGCCGCCCTCGCCGCAGGCCGCCCGCTCCCACTGGGCCTCGGTGGGGAGAGCCCCGCCGCGGCTGCGACAATAGGCCTCGGCCTCGTAAAAGGTGACGGCGACGACCGGGTGATCGGCGGTGCGCCCCGCCGCGCGGTGGTCGGCGCCGGCCCCAGCGGGGTGCTCGGCCCGCCAGCGGTTGCCCGCCTCGCTCCACCAGGCGGCGTTGGCGTAGCCGCCTTCGGCCACAAAGGCCTCGTAGTCGGCGATGCTCACCTCGGTGGCGTCGATGCGAAAGGCCGAGAGCTGCACCGTGCGGGGGTGCTCATCGGGAGGGCCCTGGCTGCCCTGCTGCAGGCTGCCGGCCGGGATCGCCAGCGGGGCGGCCCCGGCGGGGCTGAGGAGGCCAAGGGGGAGGAGGAGAGACCACATGCGGCTCCGCCTAACCACCCGCCGCGCCGCCGCCGTGCTAGGTCCGGGCCGGAGGCCCCGATGACCCGATCCCTCGCCCTGCCGCTGCTGGCCCTGCTGGCCTGCAGCGACCCGCCGCCCGCCCCTGTGGCGCCGCCCGTGCCGCCCAAGGGCCCGATGGCGCCGGGATCTCCGGGGGGTCCGCCGCCGCCCGGCGGCCCACGCAAGGCCTTCTTCGCCACCCCCACCTTTGATCTGCTCCCCGCCCCGCCCGGCCCCCAGCGCAGCCTGCTCTTCATCAGCCTCGACACGGTGAGCGCCAGCGCCCTGGCCCTCTACGGCGGCCGGGCCGAGCTGCCCGCCCTGGAGGGCCTCGCCGCCCAGGGGGTGCGCTTCGAGGCGGCGATCAGCCCCTTTCCGGAGACCTGCCCCACCCACTGGGCCATGTGGACCGGCGTGCTGCCGGCCGCCCATGGCAACCTGCCGGCCCAGTCCGGCTCGATCTACAGCGGCCCCACCCTGGCCGAGATCGCCCGCGACAAGGGCTATGACACCGGCGCCTTTGTCGGCGGCGTCACCCTCGTCGACGTCAACTGCGGCCTGTCGCGCGGCTTTTCGGTCTATGACGACCGCTTCAACATCGACGCCGCCGACATGAAGCGCCCCGCCGCCCAAACCACCCAGGCCGCCCTGTCCTGGCTCCAGCAGCGCGGCAGCCGGCCCTTCGTCGCCTTTGTTCACTACTTCGACGCCCACTTCCCCTACCTGCCGCCGCCCCCCTTCGACACCCGCTACGACGCCACCTACAGGGGCACCCTCACCGGCGACGACGCCGCCCTGCGGCCCTACCGCGACGGCGGGCGCACGCCGGAGCCGCGCGACGTGGCCCACATCTACTCGCTCTACCAGGGCGAGATCGCCGCCCTCGACGCCGACATCGCCCGCCTGCTCGCCAGCGTCCCCCCCGAGACGATCGTGGTGATCACCGCCGATCATGGCGAGTCCTTTGGCCACAATTACTGGTTCAACCACAAAGACGCCCTCTGGGACGAGGTGATCAATGTGCCCCTCGTGCTGCGGGCCCCCGGCCTCCCTGCCGGCGGCGTGGTCACCGCGCCGGTCGGCCTGATCGATCTGGCCCCCACCCTCGCCGCCCTGATGGGCCTCCCCGCCGATCGCGGCATGATGGGGGAGAGCCGGGTGGCCCTCGCCCAGGGCGCGGCCGGCGCCACCGGGGCCGCGGTGGTCTACGCCATCACCGACCCCTGGGGCACCCGGCCCCAACTCGCCGCGCGCAGCGCCGATCGCAAGATCATCCTGGAGGCCGATGGCAGCGGCCTCGCCTACGATCTGGGCGCCGACCCCGCCGAGGTCGACCCGGGCACCCTGCGCGGAGACGAGGGCACCGCCGCCCGCGCCGCCTACACCGCCCTCATCGAGGCCGCCCGGCCCCGTCAGGTGGCCGCCCCCGGCGCGCCGGGCCTCAGCCCCGAGGAGTGCCGCCGCCTGGAGGCCCTGGGCTACACCCACGGCTGCCCCGCCGCCCCTTGACGATCGGCCGGGCCGCGCGAAAGCAAGGGGATGCCCCTCATCCACTGGCCCGACGCGCTCCTGCCCCTCTCCGCCGCCCTGGCCCCTGGCCTCGAGGCGGCGGCCCACCTGCCCTGGCCCCGTGGCGGACTGTTCACCCGCCTGGGGCCCCCCGGCTGGGCAGCGGGGGCCCTCTCCCTCGATCCCGCCCTGCTCGGCCCGGCGGTCTGGGTCGGCTCTGACGCCGCGCTGGCGGAGGCCGGCCTGCCCGGCGCCCTCGATCGCTTCCGCCGGCTCACCGGCCTGCTCCTCGAAGCCGGCGCCCTGCTCGGCGCCGCCGAGGCCGAAGGGGTCGATCCCGACGCCGCCTTCGCCGACCCCTGGCGCAAGGCCGCCGCCGCCGTGCAGGTCGACGCTGCTGCCCCGGCCCTCGGCTGGCTGGAGGCCGCGGCGGTTGGTCTGGCCACGGCACCTGGACAGAGCGGGCTCGACGATCCGCGCCGCCTCGCCTGGTACCTGCGCTTCGCCGCCGCCCAGGGCGAGCCCACCCCGCCCGACGCCGCTGCCTGGGCCCGCTTTGGCCGATGGGCCCGCGATCGGGCCCGCGGGCCCCTCTCCACGCTCTCCCAGCCGGTGGACCCCGCCGCGCCCCGCGCCCTGCCCGAAGGCGAGTGGCGGGCCCGGGCCTTCTCTCACGCCGTCGTGCCTGTGGAGGGCGGCGCCCGCGGCCTCTCCCTGGGCCTGCGTGGCGCCGTGGCGATGGCCGGCGACAGCGCGGTGGGCCCCGGAAAGCAGGGCGTGGTCGTGCTCGGCGCGGTGGTCGACGCCCATGCTCTGCTCCGGCGCGAGGTGGCTGGTCCCGTGGGGGTCTGGGCCCTGCGCACGGGCGCCTTCGGCGCGCAGGTGGGCGCCGCCCGCGGCGTGGAGCTGCACCTCTTCGAGGAGGGGCGCGTGGAGCTGGTCGGCGCCGACGCCTTCGTCGGGCGCCTGACCCCGGCCTTGCTGGAGATGGCCCAACAGGTGGGCATCAGCGGCACGGCGGCCGGGCGCTGGCGCCTGCTCTCGGTGGAGGCCGATGGGTTGCGTGGGCAGTTGCAGCTGGAAGGGCTGCAATTGGGGCCGGCTACGCTGCATCCTCGTCAGGGGCGGCGCTTTGCGCTGCCGGCGGAGTCGATGTTGGGGCCGGTGCGGGGGGCGTTGTCGATGCTGTGTAGCGGGCCGATCACCTGGACGGTTGGGCTGGAGGCGGCGGGGCCGACGTTGTTTACGCGCCAGTTGGTTGGGGCGACGCCGTTGGACTTTTACTTTGGGCAGCCGGGCGCGCCTGCGGCGCTTGAGGAGGCTTGAGGGGCGTGGGCGTTGGTTGATCTGCACGGTGTTGCGGGGAGCACTGACGCGGATTGGGGGGCCCGCCGCAGGCCCGCGATGCCGCTACCACGGTGCTTGCGACACAGTTGGGGCCGCTCTTTAAGAACAGCGAACTTGGGCCGCGGCGCGTTCCGCTTGCCTTCGCCACCAGCCTTGTCTCGCCGCGGTCACCAGACCCCGACATAGCGCTTGGGTCCGCGCATCCGCCGCCCGGTGGCGAGAACGGACGCGCCGCTCAGGGAAGCGGGCTTCCAACCGAGCGCGGCTGGTCCGTGGCCGCGCGGTTCGGGCATGGATACCGATGCCCTGGGTCTGTCACACCGCTGGATGAACAATGAGCCTCGACCTCCTGCTCCGCACCCGCTTCGACGCCGTTGCCATTCGCACGCTGGTCGCCGAGGTCGATCCAGGCGCCGCGACCGGCCTCATCGCCGTGGATGTGGCGGAGCTCGCGGCGCAGGCCGTCCGCTTGCTCCCAAGTCGTCTCGCGGCCCTGGCTGAGGCGGCCGCCCGGAGGGCCCCCGCCGATGCCGACGCCTTCCGGCGCGCGCTGCTCGGGACTGACGTCACTCCCTCGGCGGAGCCGCTTCGTTCTTCGGCCTTCACGGCCGAGGCCCTGGGGCGCTTCCTTGAGAGCCGCAAGCCTGTCTTGTGGGTGGGGGCCGGCCTCTCCATCGGCGCTGGCTACCCCTCCACGGCGAAGCTGGTGGAGGCGCTACGCCAAGCCAGTGAGGATACCCTGCCCGACGGGCTCCCCTTCTTTCAACTGGTCGATGCCTATGTGGACGCGAACAGCAAGGGGGACCTCCAGCGGCAGCTCCAGCGCCTGCTCGCCGAGGTCAATGCTGATGGCAGCCCCCGCCGGCCCACCTCCACCCACACGGCCATCGCCCGGCTGGCCGGGGCCGGGCGCTTTCGGGCCATCGTCACCACCAACTACGACGCCCTCCTGGAGACCGCCCTGCGCGAGGCCGGGGTGGACTTCCTGCACCAGACGATCGAAGACAACGCCCACCTGCCCGAAGACGGCCCCATCCGCCTCTTCAAGCTCCATGGGTCCCGTGAGAGCTGGGAGAGGGTGGTGCTCTCGGGGGAGTCCTACGCGCAGTTCGGGCGGCGCTACCCCGTCCTCACCAGCCAGCTCGATGTGCTGCTCCTGCAGAACCCCGTCCTTTTCGCCGGCAGCTCGATGCAAGACCCGCGCATCCTCGACTGGCTCGGCGGGGTGCCCGATCGCTGGGTGGACAATCTCCAGCCTTGGAGGGCGGTGCTGACGGTGGGCGACGCCGCGGCTGCGACCGGCCCCTCCCTGCGGCGTGGCAAGGTTCGGGCCTGGACTGCTCCGAGCCATGGCGAACTCGGCGCCGTCTGGTCGGCGGTGGCGGCGGCGCTGCCGGCTCCGGCCTTTCGGATCGAGCTCCGCGGAGACGCCGCCTCCTACCAAGGCCACACCTGGACCATCGGCCCCCTTGCCGCCGACCCCGCCCTGCTTGCGCACATCGGCGAGTTGCAAACTGCCGCATTCCTCCCCTTTCCCCTCAACGAGCGGGGAGAGCCCCTGCATCCCGCGGAGGTCGCCGCGGTGAAGGCGCGCGGGGCGCTGGTGGGCCGCGCCCTCCAAGAGGGCCTCTTTGCCGGGGCTGGCGCGCCCGTCCTGCGTGCGATTGAGGCCGCGGTGGCCGCCCAAACTCCCGGTCGTCCGCCCGCCCTCATCCTCTGCGTGCATGGCGACGATGAGGCGGCCGAGCGCTGCCTCGCCCTGCCGTGGGAGCTGCTGGTGTTTGGCGCCGATCAACCCGCGTTGGTCGGGCGCCTCGACCTCATCCGCGAGGCATTTACGGCCCACGCGCCCCCACCCGCCGAAGCCCGGCCGCTCTCGGTGGTGGTCTGCGTGGCGGCCCCCGAGCAGCCCGGAGTGACCCGCCTCGACCACGAGGAGGAGAGCTGGCGCCTGCACTGCGCGATGGGCGAGGCCGCCGAGCGCCTGCGCTTCACTGACCTCGGCAGCCTCGATGCGCTCCTGCGTCGCGTGGGGGAGGACCCGCCGCTGGTGGTCCACTTCACCGGCCACGGCAGCCGCGGGGCCCTGCTCTTCGAAGACGAGGTGTCCGACGCCCAGATCGTGCCCACGCGGGAGCTGATCCGGGGCCTCGATCGCGCGCTCACGGCCGGGGAGACCCGCAAGCCCCGGCCCCGGCTGTTCTGGCTCGCCTCCTGCCATGGGGCCGATCCCTTTGCCGCCGGGCCCACGCCCGCCCCGCCGGCCAGCCGCGAGCGCCTCGCCGATCCGCTGGTGTGGGCCGCCGACACCCACAGCTCGACCGCGGCGACCCTGCATCGGGAGGGCTTCGAGGCAGTGCTCGCCTGGTTCGGCCCGGTGGGGGATCAGCAGTCCACCCGGGTGGAGGCCGAGGTCTACCAGGCTCTCGCTCGCGGTCGAAGCCTGCGCGAGGCCACCCGGGCCGCCCGGCTTCGGGCCGCCGAGCCCTTGGAGATCGAGGGAGGACGCGTGATCTACCCGCTGGGCGCCGCCCAACTTGCGCTGTACCAGCGCGGAACAGACGGCCCCCTGGCCTTGTCCGGCGAGGCCGGTGAAGTGAGCCGCCGGCCCCTGCGGCAGCCGGAGCGCCTGGACCGCACGTCCAGCGAGCGCGGGGTCTTCCGCCTCCGGTGGGGCTTCATCGGCCGGCGCCGCCAACGCGCCCGGTTGCTGCGTGGCTGGCGCAAGGAGGGCCTGCGGCTCAGCGTGATCACCGGGCTGGGCGGCCTGGGAAAGAGCGCGCTGTGCACCGAGATGCTCCCGGCCCTCGCTCGCGAGGTGGGGCGAAGCGCGCCCACGCTGACCCTCAACGCCGCCGCCGTAGTGGGCGCTCCAAACCCGAACTACGCCCTGTGGGAGCAGGTGGCCGCCTGGGTGCCCGCCGACGACAAGCCGGCCAACGAGGTTCTCACCAAGGCGCAGAAGGGTGGGGTCGACGCCGCTGCCCTCGCCCATGCCCTGCTCGGCCTCGCAAGGGCCTGGGGCGGCCTGCTGGTCTACCTCGACAATGGCGAGAGCCTGCAGGAGGAGGCGGGCGGTGAGGTCCAACGCTGGGCCCTGCCGGCGGTGGAGGCGCTCTGGGGGCGGCTGGTCGAGGCCACCCGCCAGTCACCCCACGGCCCCTTCGGGCTCCTCGTCTCCAGCCGCTACCGCCCCGCGGGCACGCGCCCCGCCGAGTGGCTGGAGCTGCACGATCTGCCGCCGATGGACCTCGTCCGCATGATGCGCTGGTTCCCCACCCTCGGCAAGCTGCCGGCTGGTGTGCGCGACGGCCTCGTGAAGCGGGTGAACGGTCACGCGCGAACGATTGAGCACCTCGACGCCCTGCTCTCGCTGAAGGAGGACAGCGCGCACCCCGCCTGGTGGGAGGGCGCCCTGGACCAGGCTCTGGCAGGCGCCGAGGCCCGGGTGGACGCCGACATCCTCCTCCCGCGGCTCCTGGCCGCCCTCCCCGCGGCGGCGCGGGACACCCTGGCCGGGTCAGCCCTGCTGTTCGCCCCGGCCCCGCTCGGCGCGATCGAGGCGGTGTCCGAGAAGGCGGAGGCCGCCCACCATCTGCGCAACCTCGGCCTGCTGACCGCCTGGGCCCCCTTGGTGGGGGAGGGGACGTGGTTTGGGGTGCATCCGCTCGTGGTTCGGGCCCTGGGGTCCCTACCCGGGGGAGGCTGTGGGGGTGCATCGGAAGCTGGGGAGGTGGTTTCGAGCCTCCTTCGAGAATGAGAGTTGGGCGCACCACGCCAGGCAAGGAGCGCGCCACCTCCTCGCGGCCGGAGAGGCCGAGGAGGCGCTGCCGCTTGTCCAAAAGCGGGTGCTTTGGCACCGTGAGGCCGCGCGCTACCGGGCTGGTCTGGAAGAGTCGGAAGAGGTGCTGGCCACCGGCGCCAGTGGGCATCCGCGCGGGATGGCCATGATGTTCAAGGCGCAGCTGGACTGCCTCGCCCGCGGTCCGACCTCTGAGCAGCTTGACTGGTTGCAGGAAGCGACGGTGCTTGTTCACGAAGCGGACCAGGGCACGGTCCATCACGAGCTCGCCGGCTGGCTAAAGGCGAAGGGCGACCATTCCGCTGCTCGCGCCCATTTGGAGCGGAGTCTGGTGATCAAGCGCAAGGTCGCCGGCACAGAGGTAGATATGGACGTCGCAGCCTCTCTGGTTGCACTGGGCCGCGTGCTGCAGGCACAAGGTGAACTGCCGGCCGCCCGCGACCACATGGAACAGAGCCTGGACATTATGCGCAAGGTTCTGGGCACCGACGAACACCCAAACGTCACTGCCGCCTTACGGGCTCTGGCGGGCGTGCTTAATGCGCAAGGCGACCTTTCGGCCGCTCGCGCACACATAGAGCGGTGTCTGGAAATCCAGCGCAAGATCTTTGGCACCGACGAACACCCCTCCGTGGCGGACTCCCTCGACGTGCTGGCTGGCGTGCTGGAGGCGCAGGGCGAAATTTTCGCCGCCAGCGTTTACCTGAAAAAGAGCCTTGAAATCAGGCGCAAGGTACTGGACACCGAAGATCACCCGACCATAGCGGCTACCCTGCACGAACTGGCCTGCGTGTTGCAGTCGCAGGGCGACCTCCCCGCGGCCCGCGCCCATTTAGAACAGAGCCTGAGCATCTTTCGCAAAGTCTTAGGCACCGACGAACATCCGGAAGTGGCGACTTCCCTTCACTCGCTGGCTGGTGTGCTGTACGAGCAGGGAAACCTTGATGCCGCGGAGCAGCTCTATGAGTATGTGCTGCAGGTCAGCGATAGGGTTTATGGTGGTAGAGAACACTTTAAAAGTGCCTTCACAGAGGTGAGCCTGGCAAATGTCCTCGAGGCGCGCGGGCAAGTGGAGCGCGCGACCAGTCTCCTGCGCCATGCCCATGGGGTCTTCCTCGCAAAACTGGGTCCATCCCACCAGTCTACCCAGGCGGCTGCGACGAGCCTTTCGAGGCTCCAGGTCAGAAACCAAGCATCAACGTCCGGTGACGCAAACTCGCTGAGGCCCGCATCTTGGCAGCCGGTACTCTTCGTCCTTCACGCCCTCGCCGCGGCTGGCGGGCCCCTCTCTCCCGATTTGCTGCGGGCGCTCGCTGTGCGAGTCCATCTGTTCCGCGACCTCGGTCCGATGTGCCACATGGTGGAGATTGCGGACATTGTTTCAGAGCGACCAGGAGACCTCACCCGCGCGCTTCGAGTGCCGCCACCCCCGCCGGATTTGCCTGCGGTGTTGGTGGACCTTTGGGAGTCGGGCCTCAGCGGTCCTCTCCATCACTTCCTGCACGAGTTCGCCCCGCATCTGGATGCCGCGCTCCAAGCACTTCCGTGGGAGGCCAACGGCGAGTTCCCTGCCGCCCTCTTTCACGCGGTGGACGCCGATGAAGAGGACCAGCGCGCCCTCATCGCAGAAGCGCAGGTGGCGCTCCTCCGCGTGCGAAAGGGCATCGACGACCGGTCCGAGCTCGACCGCCACCGCGAGGTCTGGGCCCGGGCTGCTGGCTTTGCCATGGCCCTCGACCCCTCGACGCAGGGCGCATCCCTCGCCCAGGCCTTGCTCGCGGTGCTGCCAGCGCGAGCCGATGCGCTCCGCGCGGCTTGGCGTCCAAATGCGGCCCAGCAGGCCCTTCTCAACGGCTGAGCGGCCCCTCGCGCGCGGAACCGCTGCGCCACCGAGCGGCCCCGGAGCGGATTGGTCACAGCCGACCATGTTGCCCCGCGACACGCGCGCCGACGCCTCCGACGTGCAGGGCCAGCATTGAGAACGCCTGCCGCTGGGGGAGCACCTCCGGTGTGAGATCCGGTGACCGCACCCCTTCGGTCTCGCCGAGGCCGCCGCCAACAATGGCGCAGCTCGCCTGGGTTGCGTGCCGGGTCCGCCCTGACGAATGGATACCGAGGAAATCACCAACGTGGCCATGCCCCTGCCCGAAGGCAAGCTGTCTCCAGCCTCCGGCCCCGCGATTCGCCACGGTGCGCGGCGCCAGGATGCGACCCCAGAACTGCCGCGTGCTGCTGCATCTGTCACAGACCGCCCTAAGTGATCGCACCCAGGGCGGCCAAAGTGACCGCACCCAGGGCGGCCAAAGTGACCCCGGTCGGGGCGGCCAAAGTGACCGCGGTCGGGGCGGCCAAAGTGACCACGGCTTGAACCATGATGGATATGCCCTATGGCACCTCGCCGAAGGCGGATCCCGTCCCCGCAGTGGCATGACCGGTACCCGCCCGGTAGAATGGAGGCCCCGGCCCCACGGTGACCCTGTTGCGCCCTTCCTCGGATTTACCCGGCGGCCTCGCTCCCCTCCCGGCCCGCAGGCGGGTCGACCGATGTCCTACTCAAGCGCGTAGCGTTGAGGGTCGGCTCCCCTGTGAGCGCGGCGGGACCCACAGCGATCCCCGCGACACCCACGTCGCCCCAGGCCACTTCCACCCGCAGAGGAGAGGCGAACCGTTTGTTTTCCCGCACAGCGGCGTGGCCGCCACACATCCATGGTAGGTGATGAATGACCGAATCGTCTGGGCTCGATCGTCTTGTTTTCCATGCGGTCGACCAGAGCCGGTGGGGAGATCTGGAGAAACTCTTCGACGGCCGCGGAGGCCCGAAGTCCTGCTGGTGCATGGTCTGGCGTGCGACGCCAGCAGAGGCCCGGCAGACCGACGGGAAGAGCCGCAAAGCCGCCCTGGCCACGCGCATCACGGCGGGAACCCCGGTCGGTCTGCTCGGCTACGTCGACGACGAGCCGGTTGCATGGTGTTCCATCGCGCCGCGTTCTACCTATCGTCGCCTCGTGGATGACGGCACTTCGGACGATGGCGTCTGGTCGCTCGCCTGCTTCTTTGTCGTTCGTCGACTTCGGGGGCAGGGAATCACACAGCGCATCATCGCCGCAGCCGTCGAACATGCAAAATTGAACGGTGCCTCCGTCATCGAAGCATACCCGGTGGATCCCGACTCGCCGAGCTATCGATTCATGGGCTTTGTCCCCGCCTTCGAGCGCGCTGGCTGGAGCGAGGTCGGTCGCGCTGGTGCGCGCAGGCATGTGTTCCGGATTTCGGGAGCGCGGTGAGAAAGTGCACGGAAGCCACATTATCATGCCCGATCTCGTGTCCCGCTCATAGATCTCCACGCCGAGCAAGGGCCAAGCGTGAGCGAGGTCCCGCCATGAAGAACCTGACAGGTCTACCGCCAGACCAGGCGGAGTAGCCAGAAAGCGCGACGCTGGAAAGGTCACTTCAATCGGGACAGGAAAACAAGTCCTCGGATACAGTGCCACGCACTCGTGAACAGGCTGATGCCCAGACGCGGGCACCCCACCCAACCAGCCCCCCCCCCCCCCCCCCCACACCCCCCCCAACCCCCCCCCCCACCCCCCCCACCACGCCCCACCCCCCCCCACTCCCACCCCCCCCCCCCCCCCCCACCCCCCCCCCCCCCCCCGCCCCCCCCCCCCCCCCCCCCCCCCCC
>Ga0164294_10005073_pt1 | contig 11339 bp, 11 predicted proteins | sample GEODES005metaG_FD_111479 | JGI IMG/M metagenome (GOLD analysis project Ga0164294, IMG submission 111479) | Oligotrophic lake water microbial communities from Sparkling Lake, Wisconsin, USA - GEODES005 metaG | ecosystem: Environmental > Aquatic > Freshwater > Lake | place: USA: Sparkling Lake...
AAAATTATTTGATTTATGCGATCAGTTGTCTGGCGGTCAACTTCAGCGAGTGGGCATCGCAAGGGCTTTGTACCAACAGTCGGAACTGATATTGGCAGATGAACCTGTATCTGCTTTAGATCCTGGTTTGGCTTTAGCTATGGTGGATGTATTGAAGCAAGATGCAGGTTCACGGGGTGCCACATTGATAGCCAGTCTTCATGCGGTTGATTTGGCGCTCAAGTGTTTTCAGCGCATCGTCGGCATACGAGACGGGAAAATTGTCTTTGATCTGCCTGCGCACAAAGTCACTTCCCTCATGCTGGAGGATTTGTATGCCAATGATTCGCCCCTAAACACCACGAAAAATAAGCACGATAAGGACAGCAAAGACAACATAGTTTCACCATCGATCTGACGTGTATGACGCACATAAACAGTCAACGCGATCCCCTTTTTGCCAGTCGCGTATCCATTTTTTTGACATTTATTTTGCTGCTATGGCCTTTATTTTGGACAACACAGTTCAGCCTATACAGCTTGTTTGATCCAGCCAATCTGAAAGTGATTGGACATTTTTTAGCTGGTTTTCTACCACCTGCGACTGGCACTGATTTTTTACTTGAGTTATTCAAAGCCACACTCGAAACGATAGCGATTGCCACTGTTGGCATGGTGCTGGCTTTGCTGATTGCCATGCCATTGGCATACCGTGTCAGCCGTGTTTGTCGGGTTCATCAAGGCTTGCAACTGCTGCCGCGTGGTTTGCTCACTGTGCTGCGCGCGATTCCCGAATTGGTGTGGGCGTTGGCATTTGTTCGCATCTTGGGTCTAGGGCCTTCTGCAGGCGTACTGGCTCTGGGTCTGACTTACGGAGCCATGCTAGGCAAGGTGTATGCAGAAATACTGGAGTCCGTCGATCAAGCGCCTGCAAACGCACTGCTCACCTCTGGTTCAAGTCGGGCGTTTGCTGTGTTGTTTGGCTTGCTGCCAATGGCCAGCAAAGAACTGACCTCCTACACCATTTACCGATGGGAATGTGCTTTGCGCGCCTCTGTGGTCATGGGGTTTGTGGGTGCCGGTGGCTTGGGGCAATTGATGGACCAGGCGATGAAAATGCTCAATGGTGGCGAAGCTTGCTCGATACTCATTGTGTTTTTAGGTCTGGTTTTATTGGCCGATCGGTTGTCAGCATGGGCACGTCACGCCATGAATTCAGCCATGACACCCGAACCATTGGTACGGTTAAAAAATCAATTCTTAGGGTTGACTGTCTTTGTTCTGATGGTGTGTTTGAGTTACCAAATGCTACACATAGACTTTGTGTCGCTGGTGAGCTTGGAGGCTGTGCAGTCTCTCAGCAATTTTGCGGTTGGGTTTTTTCCAGCAGATGTTTCAACACCATGGTTGATTCAAATTGCAGACGGCATGTTGCAAACCTTGGCGGTCTCCATACTTGCCACGCTATGTGCAGTCGTTGTTGGCTTGCTGCTCGCATTGTGCAAACCCCGGCTGCTTGTGAACTCGTTGTTCAACTTGCTTCGCAGCGTTCCTGAACTGGTGTGGGCCACGATCACTGTGTTGGCTGTTGGCATGGGGCCTTTTGCAGGCACCTTGGCTTTGGCCTTACACACCACGGGTGTGCTTGGCCGACTGTTTGCGCAGGCTATTGAAAATGCGCCGATACAACCGGCACAGGCATTGCGCCATGCAGGTACATCGCGAGCCCTTGCTTTTGCATATGCCACCTTTCCCTTGGTTGCCCCGCAGTTGGTCGCCTACAGCTTATACCGTTGGGAAATGAATATCAGAATGGCAGCCATTCTTGGTTTTGTCGGCGCGGGCGGCCTGGGGCAGTTGTTGTATGTCGCCATGTCATTGATGAACTACCACCAAGCATGCACAGTGATCATGGCGATGTTGTTGTTGTCAGTGCTGGTAGATCAAGCCAGCGCGAGGTTGCGCGGGTTCATGCGCTCATGAACCCTTAGCCATCCAAATTTATTTTTTGATACTGACCAATTCAACTTCAAACAACAGCACGGCATTGGGTGGAATCACGCCGCGTATGCCGTCCGCCCCATAGGCGGTTTCGGAGGGACAAGTCAAACGGGCCTTGCCGCCTACTTTGATTTTTTGCATGCCCTGTGTCCAGCAAGGAATCACACGTGACAAAGGAAAGGCAATCGGCTCGCCGCGTTTGTAACTGCTGTCAAATTCTTTGCCGTCAGGCAAGGTGCCACGGTAGTGGGCGACCACCGTATCGGAAGCCGCAGGGCTTGCGCCTACTCCTTCTTTCAGATGCTCGATTTTGATGCCGGAAGGCAATGTTTCAGTTTTGGTATCCGCCCAGACTGAGCCACTGAGAATCAGGCTTGCGAGAACGACAAAAGGCAATTGAAGAGTTTTCATGGTGTTGAATGAATGTGGGAATAAACGAGGTCATTATCTACTCAACGCAGGCGTGCCAAGTGTGCTTGCTGTGCGTGTTTGGAATGCTCTGGCAAGCACTCTCCTACCAGTGATTATTTGCTGTTAGCCGCCACACATCTTTGTATATCGCAAGCCGTCGGCAGCAATGAGCGGTATTCAAAATTTTTCGGCATGACACCGTTATCGCGGATGGTGCATTTCTCACCTGCATCATTGGTGTAGTAAGACAGTACATCCACACATCGCTTGGAATGCGCCAGCAGTCCTTGGAAATGGCCGACTTCGTGGGACACCACCATTTGCAAAGTTTCCATTAAATTGCGATTGGGATTGCTTTTCTTCAGACCTTGAAATGACTCGGGACTGAGCGTCAAAGTTTTTTTGGTGATGTTGGCAAGCCCAATCGTGCCCAGTTTGTCATCATCGTTCCACTGGACAGCTATTTTCAAACCCGCCATGCTGTCGTTGAAATCACGCTTCAAATAAACCTTGTTTTGCCCACCGCATTGGTCCCAGGCTTGCGTGGAATTTTGTAAAACCAACAGCACAGATTCTTCACTGACAGCATCGGGAGCCCCTTGATGGTCATACACATAGGCCATGATGGGACTGATCATTTTGGTGTCACTCGGTCCATCTTTCCAAGTCACCAACTCATTGGGAAGACATTGCGCAATTTCACTTTCACGCAGTGAAAACTCTTTGCTGACGGCGGTTTTCTCATCCACTTTAGTGGGCATTCGCTTGATTTTTTTGGTGGCCACGACACTGCCTGAGGGTTCAATCACAGGCGCCACGGATGTGTTCTTGCTGACCTCAAGGGTTGAAACAGGTTTTTTGGACTGGAGAAGTTCCTTGACCATTTGATGCACGCGTTCAGAGTTGGCAGTTCCCAACCACACTGCCGTGTTGTTTTTGATCATTTCAATTTCAGGATAAGGACAGTCTTTCGCGTTGGCGTTAAGCCATTCAATGGCTTTCTTCTCGCGCACTTGCACATCATTGATGGCATAGGCTAGCTTCTTGAAATCAGCCGCTTTACAGTTTGAGTCGCCAGCTTTGTTTGGCGATACCACGGGGGTTGGTGTCTGAGCCTGACCAGGCGCATACATCACCACAAATGCGAAGGCAGAGAGAAAACGCAAAAAAAACATATATTTGTATGGCAAAAACTGGCCTTGAACAGGTCAGGACATCTTAACCATCGACACATAGGATCAAAGTTTTAACTTCTGTGTTTCAAGGGTGTATCAGCCCTGAATGGAGTAACCGCCATCGACAGGTATGGCGGTTCCGGTCAAAAAGTCAGACGCAGAGCTGGCGAGAAACACCGCGATGCCAGCGAAATCATCTGGCAGGCCCCAACGCTTGGCCGGTGTTCTCTCCAGCACCCGCGCGTGCAATCCTTTCACATCGACTCTGGCCTGACGGGTCAAGGCCGTGTCAATCCAACCGGGAAGTATCGCGTTGACTTGGATGTTCTCTGGCGCCCAAGCGCAAGCCATTGCCCGGGTCATTTGCACCAACCCGCCTTTGGAAGCGGCATAGGGCGTGGCAAACGAGGCGCCAAACAAAGACATCATGGAGCCGATGTTGATGATTTTTCCGCCGCCATTCTTTTTGAATTCGGGGTAAACCGCCTGCGAGCAACTGAAGGCACTGGTGAGATTGGTTTGCAACACTTTGTTCCACTCGGCCAATTCATAGTCTTGCGGTTGCTTTCGAATATTCATGCCTGCGTTGTTAACCCAGATGTCAATGCGGCCGAAATGCTTGACTGCCTGCTCAACCAATGCATGTACAGAGACTTCAGATTGCACATCGACCGGCACAGCCACAGCAGTGGCACCCAGCGCCTGCAACTGAGCAACTGCGGCCTGATTTTTATTTTCATCACGCCCGGCAACGACCAAGGTGGCACCCGCTTGCGCCAAGCCTGTCGCCATACCTAAACCAATGCCGCCGTTACCGCCGGTGACGACAGCGACTTTGCCGCTCAAATCAAACAAGGTGTTCATATCTGAACAATTCAAAATTTGTGTGAATGTGGAAGTCCGTTTTGGGTAGCGACAAAATCCGCCAACATAGGCACATACTTTTGCGCAAAACCTTGTGCTTCCATACCGGCGAACGAGTTTTTCACCATGGATTGAATCGGATGCAAAGCACCAATGTCATTGGCCAGACTGCTGAGATAGCGCATGTCTTTGTGCGCGTTGCTGATGGTGAATTTGTGGGCATTCTCGTCACCATTCATCGTCCATTTCATGAAGGTGTCGTAGAACGGACTGCGCATTCGCCCAGAACCAATGACCGCATGAAATTGGTCTTGGCTCAAACCGGCTTTGCGGGCGATAGACAAGGCTTCAGAGAACAAGGCGGCATAACCCATGGCAATGAAATTGTTGATCAGCTTCATGGTGTGCCCCAGTCCGACTGGTCCCAAATGCACGATATTGCCGGACCAGCATTCGAGGACAGGCTTGACTTTGGCAAAGACTTCGTCCGATGCGCCCACCATGGAGTCCAGCGTCCCGGCTTCTGCTTCAACCGGCGTGCGACCCAAGGGCGCGTCAATGAAATGCATGCCGTGGCTGTCAGCCAGCGCTGCCATTTGCTTGGTGGAAACAGGATTGGAGGTAGAGCAATCGATGATGATCAATCCTTTTTTACCGCCGGCCAGCAAACCGTCAGGACCGTTCATCAAGGCTTCGACTTGGGGAGAGCCGGTGACGCACAAATGCACGATGTCGCACTGGCTGGCGATTTCGCGCGCGCTCTTGGCTTCAGTGGCACCCAAAGCTTTGAGGCGTTCCACGGGCTCACGGTTTTTATGGCCCATGATGACCAGCGGGTAACCTTTGGTCACGATATTTTTAGCCATGCCCGCGCCCATCAGGCCGACACCGATAAATCCAATCACGGGTTTACTCATGAACATACTCCTTTAAAAATCAAGTGATCTGAACCTGCACATCGGCACATCCGGCCAAATCAAAACACAAATGCTGACCTGGCAGAGGAAAAAAAGAGGCCAGCCAACTGCCTGTGGTGACCCATTGACCGGCTTTGAAGCGGCGGCCGCGTTGCTGAAAATGGTTGGCAATCCACGCCATGGCCTCTAGGGGATGCCCCATGACATCACGGCTGTGGCCGCTGCCCATGGCCTGTCCGTCTACATAAGCAGTCCCGGTGGTTTGCCACAAATCGGGGAATTTGTTTTTTTCAATACGAGCGCCCAGCACAGCGCCATGGTTCCAAGCATTTTCAGCCACCAAGCTGAAAAAGTTGTGTTTCAAATCGGCATACACCGCCTGTCTGTCATCTGCAATTTCAAGACACGGATAGGCGCAGGCGATGAAATCGAGAATGTTGTCTGCGGTCCACGGGGCTTTGCGCTCCGGCACATCCATGCCAAATTGCAAAGCCAATTCAAATTCAATGATCAGGTGTTGACGCTTATTCGCCGCCACACTGTGCCCGCTTTGAAACACCGTGTCAGCCATCACACAACCTGAGATGGCATCGTCAAAGCCTACAAACTCGCGCATCACTGGCGTGGTGATGGCGATTTTGTAGCCGCTGACCGAGGTGTGACGCAACTGCGATTGCATATCTATCAAACAGTCTTGTGCGGCGTAGGCTTGCATCACATCGGCAGGCGCCAAAGGTTCAAGCAAACCCGTGAAAACTTCTGCTTGCTGCTGTTGCCGCAACAACTCTTGTGCTGCTGGGATAGCGCCTGACCAATGCGGTCTTTGTGTGAGTGGCATTGACTGTCAAGGAATCCGGGTCGATTGCCACGAGATGTATTGCATCATCCCGTCTTTTTTCTGCCAGATGCTGTGAAAGCGCAATAAGACATTCACGTCCTTGTCGTTGACAGTCACATCGTAGTTGCCGTTGCCGGTCAAGATGGCGATGCAGCCGAAGGTACGCACCTGAACATCTGAGCGACGCATGACCTTGTAAACCACTTTGCCAGAGCGCATGGAATCGATGTAGCTTTGTTTGTTGTCGACCACCGCGCTGGTGTGTGTGTAAACCAGATCTGGAGAAAAGAGTTTGTCCATGGTCGCGAAATCATTGCTCATTTGAGCGGCGTAGCGCGCATCTTCTGCTTTCAGGGCTTCGTCGGCCGTGACGTTGTCACAAGTAGCTGCCAATGCAGGGGTGCCGCCAAGCAAGGCCGCCAGCAGCATCGGTACCAGACGGAACATAAACCGTTTCATGCGAGTCTCCTTTGAAATGTTGATCCATCATACGCAGCCTGCGCGTCATCTGCTATTGAAAGTTACCCGCAACTCAGCATGCGCAAACTCTCCCTCATTGCGCATTTTGATAGGCGTGGTTTGTTAGCTAGGGTTTATAGCTAGGGTGTCTGGCTTGACAGGGTTGTATGGTTAAGCCAAGCGTTTTTTTGAAAGTCAACCCATGAGCACCCACTTATTCAACCGTCGCCAATGGCTTGCGATCAGTTTTTTACTGTGTGTTTTGCCCTCCTCCCTCTGGGCTCAGCAAAAATTGAAGTGGGCCCATGTGTATGAATCTTCCGAGCCCTACCACACCGAATCGGTCTGGGCTGCAGAAGAAATCAAAAAACGATCCAAGGGAAAATTTGATATCCAGGTATTTCCCGCCTCCAGCCTTGGCAAAGAAACCGATTTGAACCAAGGCTTGATGCTCGGCTCGGTGGACATCATCATCAGCGGCCCGTCATTCGCGGCACGCAGCTACCCTCGCTTTGGCATTGCTTACTATCCATTTATTTTCAGAGACGGCGACCATTTGCTGGCGTATTCCAAAAGCCCCTTGTTTCAAGAAATGGTCAATGAATTTCGAAGCAAGACAGGCATTCAAGTCACCTCCTACACCTACTATGGCGCTAGACACACAACTGCGCAAAAAACATTCAACCAATGCGCGGATATCAAAGGCTTGAAAATTCGTGTGCCAGATGCTCCCGCTTACACCGCCACTTGGCAGGCTTGCGGAGCCAACCCCACACCGATCGCGTTTGCCGAGGTTTATCTGGCTTTACAAAACGGCACTGTCGATGCCCAAGAAAATCCGCTGACCACCATCGAGGCCAAAAAGTTTTTTGAAGTACAAAAATCCATCATGCTGACCGGACATATCGTGGACGGTTTGATCACCATGGTGGCGCCGCACGTCTGGAACACCTTGAACGCCGCAGAACAAAAAATGTTCACTGAAGTGATGCAAGAGGCTGCTGCACGTGCTTCTGCCAAAGTCAAAAAACGTGAATCTGAACTCATTGATGTCTTTAAGAAAAAAGGTCTGAATGTGGTGGAAGTCAACCGCAAGAGTTTTCAGGATTCGGTGTTGAAAAACAAACCGGTTGAAAGCCTGAACCTGACCAAAGCAGATTACGACCGCATACAGGCGGTCAAATGAGCAAAGATGCCGAGCAAATTGCCAGCGCGTTCGGTGAAGCTGATGCCCAGGTTGATTTGTCCGGGGTGATTGCAGAAGCCTGGCTGGCTTTGGCATTTTTCTGGTTGTTGGGCTTGACGGTTTTGTACCAATTCATCACCCGCTATGTGTTTAATGACTCTGCCGCTTGGACTGAAGAGATCGCTCGCTATTTGCTGATCGCCACGGTGTTCATCGGCGCCGTCATCGGTGTCGCCAAAAACAACCACATTCAAGTGGATTTCTTTTTCCGCTTCATGCCCCCGGCCATGTCGCGCTCACTGTCGGTGTTGGTAGATGTGTGCCGAATTGCATTCCTAGGCTGTGCGAGTTGGTTGACCTGGGAGTTGATGCAAAAAATGGGCAGCTACCAGATGACCATTGTCAACCTGCCGATGAATATTGTTTACGGCGTGGTTTTGCTGGCTTTTGTTTTGATGACTTGGCGCAGCATCTGGGTCATGCGCGCACATTGGCGGCAAGGTTTCAGCGTGTTGGAACGCCCCGAAAACAATTGAGAGACCCATGCTGAAAATTATTTTTCTTTTTCTCTTAAGCGGAGGTTTGCCTGTGGCCATGGCCATGGCTGCAGCTTCTTTGATTTACCTTTGGCTCAACCCGAGCTCACCACCGTTTGTGGTGGTTCACCGCATGGTCTCAGGGATTGACAGTTTTCCGTTGCTGGCCGTGCCGTTTTTTATTCTGGCCGGTAATCTGATGAACACCTCGGGCATCACGCACCGGATTTACGGCTATGCGCTGTCTCTGGTCGGTTGGCTCAAAGGGGGGTTGGGGCATGTGAACGTGGTCGGCTCTGTCGTGTTTGCCGGCATGAGCGGTACAGCCGTGGCAGACGCAGCGGGCCTAGGCACGATTGAAATCAAAGCCATGGTGGACCATGGCTACGATCCGGAGTTCGCTGTTGGCGTGACCGCCGCTTCAGCCACGCTGGGCCCCATCATTCCACCCAGCTTGCCTTTCGTTATTTACGGCATGATGGCCAACGTGTCTGTAGGCTCACTTTTCTTGGCGGGCATATTGCCCGGCGGCATCATGGCTTTACTGATGATGCTCACCGTGGCTTATTTCGCGCATAAAAACGGCTGGGGTGGCGATGTCAAATTCGATTGGCCCAAACTGATCAAGGCTTTGACAGAAACCTTGGTGGTGATCGGTTGGCCGCTGGCTATTTGGTTGTTGGTGACTGAACTCCATACACCACCGCAATTGACCGTGCTGATTGGTTTGGTGGTTTTGTTTGCAGCCGACAAATTGTTCAGCTTCCAAGCTGTGTTGCCCATCATGACGCCGGTGTTGTTGATCGGTGGCATGACCACCGGTGTGTTCACGCCTACCGAAGGCGCTATCGCTGCTTGTGTCTGGGCGTTGGTGCTTGGCTTCGCTTGGTACCGCACGCTCAACTTCAAACTTTTCGTCAAAATTTGTTTAGACACTGTCGAGACCACGGCCACCGTGTTGTTTATCGTGGCCTCTGCCAGCATCTTCGGCTGGATGCTGACAGCTACCGGTGTGACCGCAGCTATCGGTCAGTGGGTATTGGGTGTCACCGATCAACCCTGGCAGTTTTTGTTGCTGGCCAATTTGCTCATGCTGTTTGTCGGTTGCTTTTTAGAGCCGACAGCAGCCATCACGATTCTTGTACCCATACTGGTGCCGATTTGCCTTCAACTTGGCATTGACCCGGTGCATTTCGGATTGATCATGGTGCTGAATTTGATGATCGGCTTATTGCATCCGCCCATGGGCATGGTGTTGTTTGTGCTCGCGCGCGTGGCCAACCTGAGTGTGGAGCGCACCACCATGGCTATCTTGCCTTGGCTGGTGCCTTTGCTAGGCAGTTTGCTGCTGATCACCTACGTACCAGCCATCTCGCTTTGGCTTCCCCATTACATGTCTACCACCTGAGTTTTTTCACCATGTCTTTATTCATTCGCTTGCATCCTGACGACGATGTCGTTATCGCCCGCCAACAACTCATGAGCGGCAGTACGGTTGAAGATACCGCTGTGCGCGGTCTGATTCCGCCCGGCCACAAAATCGCGACCCGCACCATAGAAGCCGGACAAGCCGTTCGGCGCTACAACCAAATCATCGGATTTGCCAGCCAGGCCATTGCGCCCGGTGAACATATTCATACCCACAATATGAACCTCGGTGACAACAAAGGCGACTTCGCGCGCGACTATGCTTACTGCGCTGATGTCAAACCCGAACCGGCTTTGCAACACGCCGAGTTCATGGGTTATGTGCGAGCTGACGGACGCGTGGCCACACGCAACTACATTGGTATTTTGTCCAGCGTCAATTGCTCGGCCACCGTGGCGCGTGCCATTGCTGACCATTTTTCACGCACCACCAACCCGTCTGCGCTGGCGGCATTTCCGAATGTGGACGGCGTGGTCGCACTGACGCACGGCACGGGTTGCGGCATGGACACACATGGCCTGGGTATGCAAGTGTTGGAGCGCACCATGGCCGGTTACGCCACACACCCGAACTTTGCCGGTGTGCTTGCAGTGGGTTTGGGTTGTGAAGCCAATCAACTCAAGTCCTGGTTGTCGCACAGCGGATTGACCGAGGGCAGCACCTTGCAGACGTTCAATATCCAGGACAGCGGTGGCACCTCCAAAACCGTGGCCAAAGGCATTGCACTGGTGCAAGCCATGCTGCCCGAGGTGAACAAAGCCACACGCACGCCATGCAGCGCGGCGCATTTGACCGTGGGTTTGCAATGCGGCGGCTCAGACGGTTACTCGGGCATCAGCGCCAACCCCGCATTGGGTGCGGCGGTAGACCTGCTGGTCGCACACGGCGGCACAGCCATTTTGAGTGAAACACCAGAGATTTACGGTGCAGAACATTTGCTGACACGCCGTGCGGTCACGCGCGCGGTCGCTGAAAAACTGGTCGAGCGCATTCACTGGTGGGAACATTACACCGCCATGCATTCAGGTGAAATGAACAACAACCCCTCGCCCGGCAACAAAGCGGGAGGCCTCACCACCATTCTTGAAAAATCACTCGGCGCAGTGGCCAAAGGCGGCACCAGCAATTTGCAAGCGGTCTACGAATACGCAGAAAAAGTGGACAAACACGGTTTTGTTTACATGGACACGCCGGGCTACGACCCGGTCAGCGCCACGGGACAAGTTGCAGGCGGTGCGAACTTGATTTGTTTCACCACAGGACGCGGCTCGGCCTACGGCTGCGCACCCTCACCTTCATTGAAACTGGCCACCAACACGGCGCTGTGGGAACGCCAGTCAGATGACATCGATATCAATTGCGGAGAAATTGTGGATGGCGCCGTCACAGTTCAGGCCATGGGTCGCGTGATTTTCGATCGCATGCTGTCGTGTGCATCGGGTGAGGCCAGCAAAAGTGAATTGCATGGCTACGGTCAAAATGAATTTGTGCCTTGGCAATTGGGCGCGGTGATGTGACCTCACATGTTTGACGGATGGGTTCTA
>Ga0164294_10005074_pt1 | contig 11339 bp, 8 predicted proteins | sample GEODES005metaG_FD_111479 | JGI IMG/M metagenome (GOLD analysis project Ga0164294, IMG submission 111479) | Oligotrophic lake water microbial communities from Sparkling Lake, Wisconsin, USA - GEODES005 metaG | ecosystem: Environmental > Aquatic > Freshwater > Lake | place: USA: Sparkling Lake...
ATTGGCGAGCGTGATGTCGGCCGAAGCGGTGATCAGCGGGCGGTTCGGCGTGGTCTGGCCGGTGACGACGATCGGCGTCTCGTCGGCGACGTCATCCTGCCCAGCGGGGGCAGCCGCGTCGGTGGCCGTCTGGGCCTGGGCGGCGAGCGGCAGCATGGCGGCGCTGGCCAACAGCGCGACGCGAACGCCAGCGCGAACGGAAAGCAACATATATCCTCCCCAACCGAGTTTATGCCGGGATGTCCGGCGGGTTGATCCCGCTCGACTAATCACGACGCAGGCATAATGAAATCGTTTTCTGCAACTGTCACGCGGAATTTGCCAACCAGTGGTGCACTGGGGCAACAGGTGCAGAAACCAACGGTTTTCGGCGGGCTTCGTTGCAAGCTTGCGATACGCGGGAGAGAGATTTTGACACGAAAAGGCGCGGTGAGCGGGGCCGGCATGCGAATCGATCGGCGCGCCCTGCTGGCGGGTTCGGCCCAGGCGGCGCTGCTCGGGCTGGTGCCGGGCGTGGCGCGGGCGGCGTCGGCGCGGATCGACGGGCTGATCGCGCGGATGACGCTTGCCGAGAAGGCCGGTCAGCTCAGCTGCTTCAACGACGAGATCCGCCCGGTCGGCGCGGTGTTCAACCCGGTGGTCGATCCGCGCGGCGCCGATGCGATGCTCGCCGACATCCGGGCGGGTCGGGTCGGCATGTTGTTCAACGGCTATGGCGTGGCCGGCGCGCGCAAGGCGCAGGCGGCGGCGCTCAAGAGCCGGCTCGGCATCCCGCTGCTCTTTGCCGCCGATGTCATCCATGGCTGCCGCACCGTCTTCCCGATCCCCTTGGCCGAGGCTGCGGCGTTCGATCCCGCGCTTTCCGAGCGTGCGGCGCGGGCGGTTGCCGAGGAAGCGAGCGCCGGCGGGCTGCACTGGACCTTCGCCCCGGTGGTGGATGTCGCGCGCGACCAGCGCTGGGGGCGGGTGGCGGAGGGTGCGGGCGAGGATGTGCTGCTCAACCGCCAGCTCGCCGCAGCGCGGGTGCGCGGCTTCCAGGGGCCGGACCTGCGCCGAGCCGACAGCCTGCTCGCCACACCCAAGCATTTCGCCGGCTACTCCGCCGTGCGCGGCGGCATGGAATATGCCGCGGTCGATATGAGCCTCGCCGAGCTGCGCGAGACCTATCTCCCGCCCTTCGCCGCCGGCTTCGGCGCCGGCGCACTGGCGACGATCGCCTCGTTCACCGATTTCAACGGGGTGCCCGCCACTGCCAATCGCTGGCTGCTCACCGATGTGCTGCGCGACGAGCTGGGCTTCGCCGGCGTCTGCGTCTCCGACTATGACGCCGATCGCGAGCTGATCGCGCACGGCGTCGCGGCGGACGAGGCCGATGCGGCGCGGCTGGCGATCCTGGCGGGGGTCGACGTCTCGATGCAGAGCGGGCTCTACAACAAATATCTCCCCGCATTGGTCGAAGGCGGCCAGGTGCCGATGGCGCGTGTCGACGAGGCGGTGCGGCGGGTGCTGGTGCTCAAGGAGGCGCTCGGCCTGTTCGACGACCCGTTCCGCTCGCTCGATGCCGTGGCGGAGAAGAAGCGGACCGCCGCCCCGGCGATCAAGGCGCTGGCCCGCGAAGTGGCGACGCGCTCGATCGTGCTGCTGAACAATATCGGCGAGGTGCTGCCGCTGCCGCGTGCCGGCAAGCGGATCGCGCTGATCGGGCCGTTCGGCGAGGACAAGGCCAATCTCAACGGTCCCTGGTCGTTCGCCGGCGATGCGAAGGACGGAATCGATCTCGCCACCGGCATCCGCGCGATGCTCGCCGATCCCAAGTCGCTGATCGTCGAGCGGGGCAGCGACATACACGCGGGCGAGCCCGGCGGAATCGAACGGGCGGTCGCGGCGGCGCGGGCGGCGGATGTCGTGCTGCTCGCGATCGGCGAAGCGGGCGACATGTCGGGCGAAGGCAACAGCCGCGTCGAGATCACTGTGCCGGCGGCGCAACAGGCACTGGCCGAAGCCGTCTCGAACACCGGCAAGCCGGTGGTGGTGCTGCTCCGCCATGGCCGCGGACTGGCGCTGGAAGGCGCGGTGCGGGCGGCTTCGGCGATCCTGTGCACCTGGTTCCTCGGCGAGCAGACCGGCGCGGCCGTGGCGGACGTCCTGTTCGGCGTGCGCGAGCCGACCGGACGGCTGCCGGTCAGCTTCCCGGTGGCGACCGGCCAGCAGCCCTGGTCGTACGACCGGCGCAGCACCGGCCGGCCGGCGCCGGATACCGAGACGATGCTGCCTGGCCGCAGCCATTGGCGCGATGCGCCGGACCGCGCGCTCTACGAATTCGGCAGCGGGCAGGGCTATACCCGCTTTGCCGTGGCTGACCTCCAGCTTCCGTCCCGGGTAGCGAAGGGCGAGGCGGTGCAAATCCGCGTCGCCGTCACCAATATCGGCGCCCGCCGCGGCGAGGCCTTCGTCCGCGCCGACCTTCACGACCGCGTCGCCAGCCGGACCCGGCCGGTGCGGCAGATGAAGGCCTATGCCCGCATCACCCTCGATCCCGGCGAGCGGCGAACGGTGACGCTGACCATCCCCTATGCCGAGCTCGCATTGGTCGCCGCCGACGGGCAGTGGCGGGTCGAGCCGGGCCTGTTCGACCTGTGGGTAGATGCCGGCGGCAATGCCGAACTCCACAGCCAATTCGAGGCGCTTTGACGCGGACGTTGAAATGCATTGCATGATCTGTATGCCTGGGCGCCACAAAGACGGAGAGGATCACGAATGAAGCGCGCAGCCTGGGCGGTACCCGCCCTGATCACCAGCTACGCCCTGCTCGGGCTGCTGATGAACAGCGTCGGCACGGTGATCCTCCAGTCGATCGCGCATTACGGCGTGACCAAGCCGCAGGCCGCGACGCTCGAGGCGTGCAAGGACCTCTCCGTCGTCGTCGCCTCGTTCCTCTTCGCCACCGCGCTGCCGCGCTTCGGCTTCCGGCGAGCGCAGATCGGCGTGATGCTCGCGGTCGCCGCCGGGGCGCTGGCGATCTCGTTCGCGAACAGTTTCTGGGCGATGCAGCTGTTCTTCGTGCTGGTCGGGCTGTGCTTCGGCATCGCCAAGGTCGCAACCTATAGCTCGATCGGCCTTGTCCGCCCCGATCCCGCGCACCATGCCAGCCTGACCTCGCTGATCGAAGGCGTGTTCATGGTCGGCATCCTCGCCGGCATCTGGCTGTTCGGCTGGTTCATCGGTCAGGACGCGACCGGGCAGGACTGGCTGGGCGTCTACCGTGTCGTCGCGGTGCTGGCGGTTGCCGCGGCGGTGCTCTGGTGGTTCGCCGACCTCGACGAGAGCGGTGCCCGTGCCGTCGAGGGCCAGCCGAGTGCCGGTTATCGCGATGCGCTGGCGCTGCTGGTGCTGCCCTCGACCATCGCTTTTCTCACCGCGATCTTCCTCTATGTGCTGATCGAGCAGGGCGTCGGCACCTGGCTGCCGACCTTCAACAACCAGGTGCTGCACCTGCCGGGCGCGATGAGCGTGCAGGCATCGAGCATCTTCATCGCCGCGCTGGCGGTGGGGCGGCTGAGCGCCAGCGGTCTGGTCGCCCGGCTCGGCTGGCTCCGGCTGCTGCTCGGCTGCCTCGCGCTGATCGCGGTGCTGGTGCTGCTCACCCTGCCGACGACCCAGGGCCTTCAGCCGCGCGCCGAGATGGGCTGGTTCGACGCGCCGATCGCCGCGTACATCTTCCCGCTGATCGGCGTGTTCATGGCGCCGATCTACCCGATCGTCTCCTCTGTGGTGCTGAGCGCGCTGCCCCGCGAGCGGCACGCCTCGATGGTCGGGCTGATGGTGATCTTCTCGGCGCTGGGCGGCACGATCGGATCGTTCATCACCGGCTTCACCTTCGATCGCTTCTCGGGCCAGACCGCCTTCTACCTGGTGCTGGTGCCGCTCGCGCTGATCGCGCTGGCGCTGATCCGGCTGGAGCGGCTTACGCGGAAATAGCGCGCGTTACGTTTGCTCTGGCCCGTCGAGAAGGCGGTTCCCCGGAGCGACCCTGCGGGTCTGCTCCGGGGAACCAGGGCCGCCATCCCAGGGGTGAAGAGGGATGGCGGGGAGGGAGCGGTCAGGCCGGGTAGTCGGCCAAATCGAAATCCGCGATCGCGGGGATGATCCAGTCCGCGTCGGGCAGGGTGGCGGGCGTGCCGACGCCGAGCGCCTTCATGCCCGCGGCATGGATCGCCTGCACGCCAGCCGGGGCATCCTCGACCCCGAGCACTTGCGTCGGATCGACGCCAAGCGCCGCGGCGGCGGCGAGGAAGATGTCGGGCGCCGGCTTGCCGGCGGCGAGACTGGCGGGGTCGATGATCGCGTCGAACAGGTCGGCGACCTGCATCCGCTCGATCAGCAGAGGCGCGTTGCGGCTGGCCGAGGCGAGGGCGATGCCGAGCCCGGCGGCGCGGCACTGCCCAAGCGCCGCGCGGGCGCCGGGGAACAGGTCGGCGGGGCCGAAATGGGCGATCTCTTCGAGATACCAGTCGTTCTTCCGCGCCGCGAGAATTGCGCGCTCGGGATCGTCATAGCCGGGGCGGTCGCCCAGGATCAGCGCCAGGCTGCCCATCCGGTCGACACCCTTCAGCGCCTCGTTCGCTGCCTCGTCGAAAGGGATGGCGAGCGTGTCGGCGAGCTTCTTCCAGGCGCGGTAATGCGCGCGGGCGGTGTCGGTCAGCACGCCGTCCAGGTCGAAGGCGACGCCCCTGAAGGTCATGCGAGCAGCCCCGTCCAGCTCTGGCCGGCGGCGAGCGGGATGTCGACGTCGTGGTGGCCGATCACGATGTCCGGCCCGGAGACGGCGCGATACGTGATCTGGTCGCCGGCCAGCTCGACGCGCACCAGCGTGCCGCGCCAGGTGAGGCCGAAGGCATAACCGCCCCAGGCGGCCGGGCGGGTCGGCCGGAAGCGCAGCTGCGGGCCATGGGGACGGAAGCCCGCAAAGCCCCAGACCAGCGCCAGCCACGAGCCGGCAAGCGCCGCCATGTGGACGCCGTGCCCGGTATTGCCGTGGCGATCGTCGACATCGACCAGGCTGGTCTCGGCAAAGAACTTCAGCGCCTGGTCCGCATGCCCGACTTCATTCGCCAGGATCGCGAAGGTGGAGGCGGAGAGGGTGGAATCGTGGGTGGTGATCGGCTCGTAATGGTCGAACACCCGGCGCTTGCGCTCCAGCGAGACCTCCTCGCCGCCCAGCACCATGGCGAGGACGATGTCCGCCTGCTTCGACACCTGGTGCCGGTAGAGCGTCATCGGGTGGTAGTTGAGCAGCAGCGGGAATTCGTTGGCGTGGGTGGCGGCGATGTCCCAGCGCGGCTTGTCGAGGAAGCTCGCATCCTGCGCATCGAGTTCGCGCGTTGCGTCATAGGGCAGGTGCATCGCATCGGCGGTGCGGGTGAATTCGGCGAGCTCGGCCTGATCGAGCGCCATCTCGGCGGAAAGCCAGCCCCAGGCTTCCGGATCGAGCGCGGCGACGCGCGCGGCGGCCGAAACGGCGAGGCGCAGATGCTTTTGCGCCATCCGGTTGGTGTACCAGTTGTCGTCGATCAGCGCGGTATATTCGTCCGGGCCGGTGACGCCGCGCAGGTGGAAGCCGTCCTCGGCCCAGTCGCCCAGCGCCAGCCAGATCCGCGCGGTCTCGACCAGCATGCGCACGCCGTGCTCGACCAGGAAATCCTCGTCGCCGCTGGCATCGACATAAGCGCCGATCGCGAAGGCGACCGCCGCGTTGATGTGATATTGCGCGGAGCCGCTCGGATAATGGGCCGAGCATTCGCGGCCCTCGATCGTGCGCCAAGCATAGAGGGCGCCCTTGCGGTGGTCGAGCGCACGGGCATTGGCGAAGGCGGCGTCGAGCGTGGCCGAGCGATAGACCAGCATCGCCCGGGCGATCTCGGGCGCCAGCACCGACAGCACCGGCAGCATGAACACCTCGGTGTCCCAGAAATAATGGCCCTCATAGCCTTCGCCGGTCAGGCCCTTGGCCGCGGCGCTCGAGCGGCCGTCGCGGCCGGCAGAGGCGAAGAGGTGGAACAGGTTGACCCGCAACGTCGCGGCGAGGCGGGGCTCGCCGGCAATGGCGAGGTCGGCGCTGGCCCAGAACAGGTCGAGCAGCGCGGCCTGCGTGGCAGCCGCGGCTTCGAAACCGTCAGCCACGGCGGCGCCGGCGAGGGCACTGGCGTCAGAGACCAGCGTCTCCGAAGCGTCACGGCCGGCGGCGAAGCCGGTGGCGACGAGCAGCCAGCCATCGTCCTCGCGGGTGCGCTGGACGGCGGCGACGCCGATGCCGCTGCCCGGCAGGCGCTCGACGACCAGATCATCCGTCGCCTGCTCGGTCGAGAAGCCGCGCGAGGCGAGGTTCACGCCGATACGGGGATCGTCCGACTGAGTGGCGCCGCTCGGGGCGGGGGCGAGGCGGGGATGGAGCGTGACCGCGCCTTCGCCGTCCAGCTCGGCCCGAAGGCGGCGGAGCAGCAGCGTGCTGCCGTCCAATGGTACCAGCCGCTCGGCGTGGATGCGCAGCTGGCGGCCATCGGCGAGCGACCAGCGCGTCTCGCGGCGCAGGATGCCGGCGCGCAGGTCGAGCGTACGGCGGGTCTCCGAGCGCAATGCGCTGAAATCGATTGCTTCACCGTCGATGCGGACTTCCAGCCCGAGGGCCTCGGCAACCGGCACACGCGAATCGGAACGGGTGGCGAAGCCCTTGAGCTTCTCGTGATAATGGATCGGCGCCTGCTCATAGGCGTGGGCGAGGAAGGTGGAGGCCTCGGCGCGCTCCTCCAGGGCACCGCGCACACCCAGCGCGCCGTTGGAGAGAGCGAGAATCGTCGCGGCCCAGCCTTCGCGCGCCGGCTCGTCGCCGATCACATCGAACGACCAGCCATCCTCCGCAAAGCACACGCCATCATCCGCGCCGTTCAATACTCGAGCCAACACCCGCTCCCCAACTCTTATGGCAAGGTGCGATACAGGCTCTTTGATATCGTTTTCAAGGAGAGATTGCAGGCATTGCGCTGGCCGGTTGGTCCTGGCCCGCGATTCCTCCCGGGCTGGAACGGTGGCTAGGTATCCCGGACGACGATCTCGGTGGGCAGCGTGGTCGAGCGTGCCCGGCCGCCATCGACCTGCTGCATCAGCTTCTCGACGAGCAGTGCCCCGGCGACGTCGGTCTTCTGGTTGATCGTGGTGATTGCCGGGCTGAAATGCGCGGCAGGCGGGATGTTGTTGTACCCGACCAGCGCATAGTCGCGCGGCGCGGTGAGGCCGCGCTCCTTGAACGCGCCCGTCACCGCCATCGCGGCGGTGTCGGAAAAGGCGAACACCGCATCGGGCTGGCGGCCGGCGGCGAGATAGGCAGTGACGGTGTCGGCGGTGGCGTGGAAGGCCATCGAGGCGATCGGCAGGAAATCGACGGTGACCTCGGCATGATCCCGGGCGACCGCGCAGAGCCCCTCATAGCGCAGGCGCAGCTCCTCGTGGCGGATGTCGCCGACGAACAGCCAGTGCTTGCGCTTTTTCGTCAGGAAATGGCGCCCGGCCAGCTCGCCGCCGAGGAAATTGTCGCTGCCGATCGCGCAATAGCCGGCATCGGCGACCGCGCCCCACACGACCAGCGGCACATCGGCGCGGCCGAGCTCGCGCAGCATCGCGTCGCGGGTGCCCTGGCCGAGCACGATGAACCCGTCGGCACCGCGCGCCTGATAGAAGTCGCGAAAAGCGCGGACGTCTTCGAGCCCCGGCGGCGAGAGCAGCAGGTCCTGGTTGCGGATCGACAGCGCCTCGGAAACGCCGGCGAGCAGTTCGAAGATGAAGGGGTCGCCGATCGCGCCGTGCCGGTGCGAGCCGAAATCGAGCATCACCGCGACAGTGTTGGTGCGGGTGTGGCGCAGCTTGGCGGCATTGCGGTTGACTGCATAGCCATGCGCCTGCGCCACGGCCATCACCCGCTCGCGCGTCTCTTCGGTCACCAGCGGGCTCCCGTTCAGAACCCGCGACACGGTGGGGGTGGAAACCTCTGCCAGCCGGGCGATATCCTGCATCGTCAGCCGGCCGCCCGGTTTGGGTCGCTGTTCATTCTTGGGTGCCGATTTTTTCGTCATTGCCGCCACTATGGCGTGGAATCGTGCGGCATCAACTACGGAAGCGCGGCGCAGACGGGATCGGGCGAATGGCGGGACGGGACGAGAGCGCCCAAACTTGCCAGAACCGAGGGAGGGTTGCGCATCGCAGCGGGCATCATTGCCTGCCGCGCCCTGGCGAACCCGATTATCGTACCTGAACGGGGCAGGTTTGACCGATCATTTTGTGCACTGCAGCGATTGACCGCCGGATGAATTCGGGCAAATTGCAAATTGCTGCGTCGCGGAATCCAGATCCGAAACACTGACGCGTCGGGGGACTATGATCATCAAGCCATTGCGCAAGGCGGTGTTTCCGGTTGCAGGTCTGGGCACGCGATTTCTTCCCGCGACCAAGGCCATGCCGAAGGAAATGCTCACGGTCGTCGACAAGCCGCTGATTCAATATGCGGTGGAAGAGGCGCTTGAAGCCGGGATCGAGCAGATCGTCTTCGTCACCGGGCGCGGCAAGGGCGTGCTCGAGGATCATTTCGACATTTCCTACGAGCTCGAATCGACGCTGCGCGCGCGCGGCAAGAGCCTGTCGCTGATCGAGGGCATCCGCCAGAAGCCGGGATCGCCCGTGTATGTGCGCCAGCAGGAGCCGCTGGGCCTCGGCCATGCGGTATGGTGCGCGCGCGAGATCGTCGGCGACGAGCCCTTCGCGGTGCTGCTGCCGGACGAGCTCATGATGGGCACGCCCGGCTTCCTGAAGCAGATGGTCGAAGCCTATAATCAGGTTGGCGGCAACGTCATCGGCGCGCTGGAAGTGCCCGAGAGCGAGACCGACAAATATGGCGTCATCTCGCCCGGTGCGCGCAACGGCCGGCTGACCGAGGTGAAGGGCCTGGTGGAAAAGCCCGTGAAGGGCACGGCGCCGTCCAACCTGATGATCCCCGGCCGCTACATCCTGCAGCCCGAGGTCATGCAGATCCTTGAGGGCGGGAAGAAGGGCGTCGGCGGGGAAATCCAGCTGACCGACGCGATGGCGCAGCTCATCGGTGTCCAGCCGTTCCACGGCTTCACCTTCGACGGCAAGCGCTTTGACTGCGGCGACAAGGCCGGCTTCATTCAGGCGAATGTGGCGCTGGCGCTTGCACGCGCGGATATCGGCAACGATGTCCGTGCGTTTCTGCAGACCTTGAGCTGAAAGATCGGCGATAGCGCCGGGCAGATCAACGCAGGAGCGTGACGATCCCGAGGCCGATCGCGGCCCAGCCGAGGATCGCGAAGACGCCGACGACACCGAACGCCACGGCGCGTGCGACGGGCGAGACATCCTCGTTGGATTCTTCGACTTCGTAGACCGGCTCGGAGCCGATGCGAGCGACCAGCGGCCGTTCAACGGCCGGCTGCGTTGCCAGCCCAGCCGCCGAGGGTACGGTATCGCGTAGCGGAATGCTTGCCATGACGTCCTCTTCCCGAACAACTCGCCCTTTGCGGTCGAGCCCTTTTATATAATTGCTACTAACAAAGCATTTATAGGAAAAGGTCCAGCGAAAATAGCACCGCCCCGAGGGGCGGGCCGTCGCCGGCAGTGCGCCTCAATAGGCGTTGGGGTGCATCACCACGCGCAAAGTTGCGAACAAGATGCTGATATCACGGCGTAATGACCAGCCGACCAGGTACTCGAGATCGGCGGAAACGCGGTTGGTCAAAGCGTCGACGGTGTCGGTCGCGCCGCGGAAACCGCGGACCTGCGCCAGCCCGGTCAGGCCGGGCTTGACGGCGTGCCGGTGAAAATAACGGCTCTCGACTTCCCAGAACAGCGCATCGCCGGCGCGCGACGCGATCGCGTGCGGCCGCGGTCCCACCAGGCTCATGTCGCCCTTGAGGACGTTGAAGAGCTGCGGCAGCTCGTCGATGCTGGTCTTGCGGAGGATTGCGCCGATCCGGGTGATGCGCGGATCGGCGCGCCCGGTCGACTGGGCGCCCGTCAGGTCGGAATCCGCCTGGCGCATGCTGCGGAACTTGTAGATCGGGAACAGGCGGTTGCCCCGGCCGACGCGCATCTGCAGGAAGAAGACCGGCCCGCGGTCCTCGAGCTTGATCAGGATCGCGACGATCGCGGTCACGATGAACAGGCCCGGCAGCAGCGCGATCACCACCGCCAGGTCGAACAGGCGCTTGGCAAGGCGATCGCGGGTGCGCATCGGCCCGTGCGCGACGACCCCGGTAAGCCTGCCATGGAAGCGGCGGGTACCGATCACGCCCACTTCCTCGGCCTCGGGCACCAGGACCTCGATGTCGATGCCCAGGCCTTGCAGCGCGTCGCTCCATGCGCGCCGGTTCTCCGGTGCGCAGGCAATCACCAGCCGATCGGCATGTTCGAGCGCCCGCCCGATCTTGTCGAGCATGTGCGGATCGTCCTGACGCGGCGAGATGCCGAGTGCGGTGGCGTTGATCACCGTCTCATGGCCATGCGGCAGGAGCATCACGCCGTCGCACAGGATGACCTCGCGGGTGAGCGGCGTCTTGAGCTTGCGCATGATCAGATACTGGAAGGCGAGCCGTCCGGTCATCAGGGTGATGCATGCCGCGACCGCGAACATTGCCACGCCGATGCGCGAATATTCGGCGCTGACCTTGAGTGCGAAGGCTACCAGCACCGCGAAGGCGAAAGTCGTGAGCAGCGCGCGCCCGGCGATCCAGGCGGCGCGGCGCGGCCGGCGCAGGCTCTCCAGCCCATAGGCCTGCATCTGGAAGGCCAGCCACACATAGACCGGGATCAGCAGCGCCAGGATCGTCGGGATGCGTTCTTCGAAAAAGGAATCGAAGCGCGCCTGGACGACGACTTCCGCAGCGAGGAGGAGCATCGTGGCATCGAGCACCGCGAGCGACGCGTACAGGCTCAAGCGCAGCCACGCAGGCGACTTGATCAGCGACCAGGAGAGGCGCGTACGTTCATCGGGACGCGGCGCGGGCGCAAAGCGTAGCACGTCGTACTCCCTGAAAGCGCGGGCGTCTGGCCTCGCAGATTGTTGCGATGCGATATATCAGTGTTGCTGCAGTAGCGAAATAGGAAACTGTCCCGTCGGGAGACGCGTTCATCGCTTTGTCTCGAGCCGATTGACGTGCCGGAACCGGCGTATTCTTCGGAAATATCCATTATTTACAACGGGATGTGTTTCGGCTGGCTTGTGCTGCGCGCATCGATGCCCCGTGGGTGCACTGTCCCGTTACTAGCCATTTTGAGTA
>Ga0164294_10005076_pt1 | contig 11335 bp, 4 predicted proteins | sample GEODES005metaG_FD_111479 | JGI IMG/M metagenome (GOLD analysis project Ga0164294, IMG submission 111479) | Oligotrophic lake water microbial communities from Sparkling Lake, Wisconsin, USA - GEODES005 metaG | ecosystem: Environmental > Aquatic > Freshwater > Lake | place: USA: Sparkling Lake...
CATCACAAATCGAATGAAAATATAATTCGTATCAGAACTTTCAACAGCAATGCCTGATGTCTTAATCATGCCTTTCACTTCTGTTCTCATCTCCTCTTGTTTGGCAGCCACTTCATCTAATTTTGTTTTTGAAACAGCTTGGCCATTTTTCAAAAAATCTGCTAGGTGTATTTTTTTCTCTTCTGCCAATTGTGAATGCTGTTTTTCCAACTCTATTATTCGAGATTTAAAAGATGTCTCTTTTAATTTATTTGTTGCCAGTTCATTAAAATAAAGTGGCGATGCATGAAACATATAATACACAAAAACCAACACACCCAACAACAAAATAAAAAATTGCATGGGCACTTTCACCATGCCGTTCATCAACAATCCTATTCTGCTTTCCTTGATAGAACTGGCTGTTAAGTAGCGACCGACTTGACTTTGATCTGTTCCGAAATAAGAAAGCGCCAAGAAAAAACCACCTATAACACCACTGATGATGTTGAAACGATCGTTCCAATTAAATCCTGTTTCGGTCATGCCCGTTGTGATAATATTCATCTTCCCAAAATCCTTTCCGAGTTTCAAAGCATCAATAAAATCCAAGTTGGCGGGAAGCATATCCATGATCAAATAACCAGCTAGTATCAATCCAACAAAAATAATTATCAATTGAAGCTGCTGTGTATAAGCAACAGCACGGGCACCACCACTGATGCTGTATAGGATGACTATTCCGCCCATGATGCAATTGGTGAGATAGATATTCCAACCTAGAACAGATGATAGAATAATTGAAGGCGCATAAATGCTTATGCCTGTTGAGAGTGCGCGTGACAATAAGAAAAGAAAGGCAGCAAGAGAACGTGTTTTTCTGTCGAAACGTTTCTCTAAATATTCATAGGCAGTATAAACATTTAGGTTCTTGAAAATTGGAATGAACGTAATGCACAATACAATCATGGCGAGAGGTAGACCGAAGTAATATTGCACAAACCTCATCCCATCTGTATAAGCTTGTCCAGGTGCAGATAAGAAAGTGATGGCACTCGCCTGTGTTCCCATTACACTGAGCATTACCACATACCAAGGAAGTTCTCTTCCGCTCCTGTAATATCCATCAATGTCTTGGGTTGACTTCCCTTTGTAAATGCCATAAAGCACTACAAATACTAAAGTTAGCAACAATACCAACCAATCTATATAACCCATAAATTAATTTGAGATCCAATAAAAGAAAGCAATTTCACCAAGCAAAAGTATAATCACAAACACATACCAATAGCTCCATTTTGGAAACAGCGGCGGTGCTTCATTAACATTCTCAGGAAGTTCATTCATCGCTTATCTCTTTTGTAAATGATTGCAGCAACTAGTAAGCCAATCAACAATCCTATTGCGGCTTTTTTTCTTAGCAGTGCTACCAGCAAACCGATGCTCAACCCAACAATAAGTGCAAACCCTGGTGATCTTCTAGCTTTATTTTGATTCATTTATTTTTTTATTGGGATTTGAAACGAGGTTTGCAAAAAGCCTAAATGCTCCGGGAACCCCAGCTGGCAATTCTCTAAAGAACACCAACCCAGTATAGATGAACCTGCCTTTGCCTTCGTTTCGGTATATCAAACTTCCATTCATATCAGACTCTCCTTTGTCGTGCATAGCCAACAACGGCTTGTAATCTGAACCAAAAGAATCTCCAAAATAAATTCCCCTTTCCTGTATCCATCCCTTAAAATCATCATTGGAAATTTTGTTCGGGAAAGTTAACAAAGGATCTTTTTCATCCAACATAACAACATTTGCGTCCTCTTCAGTTACACGATTTCTGGAAATGGTAAAAGGTTTTGGACCAATCTTATTGCGGAATGGACCAGCATTGCTGTTTGTATTGTATTGAACAATCATGTTGCCACCATTTCTTACATATTCCATTAAAGTTTCGTGCTTTTGCTCCAGCCAATCATGCACATTGTAGGCCCTGATTCCCATCACGATGGCATCGTATTGACTCAATTTATCTGCAACAATATCAGCTTCTTTAAGCAGCACAACCTGATAACCCATTTGCTCCAATGCATTGGGAACTTTATCTCCCGCACCAACTACATAGCCAATTTTATGACCAGTGGTTTTTACATCAACGGGTACTACTGTGATGGTATTTTTTGTAAAATAATTTAATGATGGAATATGATCATACTGAATGCTGGTCATGCGTTGCGAGAATGATTTTGTCAAACCACTTTGATTCGCTTCAAAAACAAATGGTTTTTTTTCAACATCACTACTTATTTGCGATGACATAATTTTTTGTGGGATAATTTTATTAAACCCTGCCTGCACAGAAATACTTTCCATTTTTTGAGACGACCAGTTGCCAGATTTTACAGATGCTGAAGACATATTTAAATTTGCGTTTGCAAAAACAGTTGTTTTAACATCAGCGGAAGCGTTCTTATTTTTATTGATCACCAGTGTTGACGGTTCGGTTAAAACAGAAACAAAAGGGATGACATTAAAAGGCTGATAAATTTCCCCTTTGATTGGATCTACATGTTTGTGCTGTACAGGAACTGAAATAGAAATTACTTGGTCATCAATTTGGAAATCTGCAACCATTGAATAAGCTGGCAAATTTTCTGGCATGCCAATAAGGCGTTGATTAGTCACATTAAAAGAACCTTTGTTCATTTCATTTACAAGCCAATAAGGTTGTGTAATTACTTTGTCTGCAGGAACCGCTAAAGTCATTGACTGCATCCAATTCTGATTTTTTTTCAATGGCGTTTCAGCTGCAACCACATTGCCATCCAAAGAAATTTGCTTCAGGGTTATACCCTTATCCGACCTGTTGTTTACCGAGGCTGTTAGTTTGATGGTATCACCTTGTACTGCATAATCTTGCGCAGTGATTGCTTCCAAATAGAGCCCCATGGACATTTGTATGATCTTATCAATCTCTTTTGTTTTTTGGTCTTTCCAATTAATGTCATTCAGGGTACTGATTTTTTTTCTTACTGCTACCAACTTGCTGATAGAAGCAGATGGGTTTTGCAAGTCATAGGTTCTGATGATGTCATCTATCATCGTTTGCAAATCATTAGAAGACCCGAGCCTATTCCAGCTGCAATCGACCCCTTCCATCGGGTCTTTGGTTGCCTTATCACCCAAAATTGGAATAAAATATTCCATGGCTTGTCCCCTATTTGAGGAAGATCCAAAGCCCTGGCTTTTGTGGTTGCTCCTACTTTCTCCGGCAAGTTCACCAATGCTTTTTCCCAACAAAGGAATGTATGAACCTACATCAATTTTCATTTGATTTTCTGAAGTGGTGTTGCTGCTTCCGAAACTGAAGGTATTCCACATAATCCTTTTGGCCTGCCAAGGTTCAACACCATATTTGAATTGTTCAGGGAATTTCTTGGGATCAGCGGCCGCAATAAACGCTTCGCGGGCAATAACTGCACTAGCTGAATGATGTCCGTGACCAGCACGACTGTCTTCCGGAAAACGGGTTATAATCACATCAGGACGAAATTTTCGGATCACCCAAACAGCATCAGAAATCACTTTTTGTTCATCCCAAAAGCGAAGGGCTTCTTCGGTACTTTTAGAAAATCCAAAATCAAAAGCACGAGAAAAAAATTGTTCAGCACCATCCATTCTCCTAGCAGCAAGCAATTCTTGTGTTCTGATGAGTCCGAGGTCAATGCCTTGTTCATCACCAATTAAATTCTGACCACCATCGCCGCGCGTCATGGCTAAATAACCAGTTTTATACTGACGGTCCTTGGCCATATAAGCCAACAAACGGGTATTTTCATCGTCGGGGTGAGCCGCTACGTACAAGACAGTGCCCAACACATTGAGTTTTTTTATGTTGTGTAAAATTTCACTGCTGTTTAACTGAACGGGCTTTTGCGAAAAAGCGAAGAAAGAAAAATGAAAAATGAACAATAGAGATAAGGAGAAAGTCAATAAAAAAGTATTTCTCCTAGATATGATCTTGTTTATCATTGTAATCAGTTTCGTAAATGAAGTATTAAAAATAAAGATTTGCTTTGATTCATTTGGCATACAATGTAAATACTTTTAAAATGATGTTTATCTTTATGTTATGAAAAAAATATCAACCTCCCTAAGCTGTAAAGCGTTGTTTTTTTTGTTGGCATTGCAATCTACCACCCTTTTTGCACAAAATAATAAGCTGGGATTCGATCCATTTCAATTTTCAATAGAAAAAAAGGCTACGGGGCAACACGGCGCAGTATCATCAGCACATCCATTGGCAAGCATGGTAGGGTTAGAGATTCTAAAGAAAGGTGGAAATGCCTTTGATGCAGCTATTGGAACACAGTTGGCATTGGCGGTGGTGTATCCTGTTGCAGGAAATATTGGTGGAGGAGGATTTTTGGTAGGATATACAAAAGACAAGAAAACTGTAGCCATTGATTACAGGGAGAAAGCACCCACAGCGGCAGGAAGAAACATGTACTTAGATAGTTTAGGGAATCCAATGCTCAACCTTAGCCAAAATGGTCATTTAGCCAGTGGTGTACCCGGTTCTGTAGCTGGATTTTTTGCATCCCACAAATATGGAAAATTGAGTTTTAAGGAAATCATACAACCCGCGATAGAATTGGCTGAGAAAGGATTTGTGTTGACAAAATCAGAAGCACAATCTTTCAACAGCTCAAGAGCAGCTTTTTTGAAATACAACTCTGTGAAGTCAGTTTTTGTGAGCAAGGAAACCTGGAAGGAAGGAGACACGCTCATCCAAAAAGAATTGGCTGCAACTTTGGTGCGCATCAGGGATGAAGGCATGAAAGGTTTTTATGAAGGTGAGACGGCGAGGTTGATTACAGAAGAGATGAAAAGAGGTGGTGGACTCATTAGCAAAGATGATTTGAAAAATTATCAGGCTGTGGTTAGGCCAGCTGTCCAATTTGATTATAAGGGCCATACGGTAATAGGCATGCCGATGCCAAGCAGTGGTGGATTGTTGATCAAGCAAATGCTTAAAATGATTGAAGACAGGGATATTGCGTCGATGGGATTTCAATCACCCGCATCAGTTCAATTAATGATAGAAGTAGAGCGCAGGGCCTATGCAGACAGGGCTGAGTTTATGGGAGACCAAGACTTTGTAAAAGTACCAGTGAATACTTTGGGAAGCGATGCGTACTTAAAATCAAGGATGAAAGATTTTATACCAGGAAAAGCAACACCTAGTACAGATGTAAATCCAGGCAAAGTAAACCCTGAAAGTGAAGAAACAACGCATTTGTCAGTAGCAGATGAACTTGGCAATGTAGTAAGTGTAACAACCACGTTGAATGGTGGGTTTGGATCAAAAACGGTTGTAGGTGGAGCGGGATTTTTCTTGAACAATGAGATGGATGATTTCAGTGTAAAACCGGGCGTACCAAATATGTTTGGAGCTGTGGGAAAAGAAGCCAATGCGATTGCACCTGGAAAAAGGATGTTGAGTTCTATGGCACCAACCATTGTGTTGAAGGAAGGTAAACCCTTTTTGGTAGTAGGAACACCCGGAGGAACAACCATACCAACATCGGTTTTTCAAACAATAGTAAACATTATTGACTTCAAACAAAGTTCAATAGATGCAGTAAACAACCCAAAGTTTCACCACCAATGGTTACCAGATCAGGTGATGACAGAAAGCAGTTTTTCAAAAGAAACCATAGAGAAGTTGAAAGCGATGGGATATGAAATTGTAAACCGTGGACAAATAGGCAGAACGGAAGTAATCAAGATACTGTGGGATGGAAAAAAGATAAAAGAAATAGAAGCGGTGGCCGACAAAAGAGGCGATGACCATGCATCGGCCTATTGATTAATTATGACATCATACAAAGAAGCGTTAATAAATAAGCAAGAAGTCATGCTTGGATAGGAAAAGTTTAATTTTACAAAAATATAAGGCTGAAAAAAAGTTTCAAAATAACCAAGTACGTTTTGCTCACCATTGTAGCTATTTTATTGGCAACATGGATGCTTGTAAATTGGACGCCTGTTCAAAATGGTTTGGTGGGATATGCCACAAAAAAACTGAGCAAATCGTTAAAAACTGAAATCAAGGTAGGTTCTGTTGATTTTTCTTTGTTTAATAAATTCATCATAGGTGAAGTACTAATCAGAGATAAAAATCGCGATACTATTTTGGCTGCTGGTAAACTAACGCTTCGAATTACAGACTGGTTTTTTTTGAAAGAGGATGTCACCTTACATTATATTGGATTAGAAAATGGGTTTGTAAGATTAAGCAGGATGGATTCAACATGGAATTATCAGTTTTTAGCAGACGCACTTTCATCACCAAAAAAGAGTCAAACAAAGAGCACGCTAAAACTATCCCTTGAAAAGCTTGAAATAAATGATTTCAGGTTTCTTAAATCAGACGGATGGCGAGGTGAAGACATGCAGCTTGATCTTAAATCGATTGTCCTGTATGCAAAAGACATCAATTTACAGAAAAAAATCATCGATATAAAGGAGATAAACATAGATAAACCTGTGTTTAGCATAACCCAATACAAAGGAAGAAGACCGAAGAATTTAATCCCAAAAACAGATTTAACTTCCAAGTGGAACCCAGACAATTGGCAGCTCTTGGTAGGAAATATCAACATAAAAAAAGGAAAATTTAGTTCTGACATCAAAAAGAAGAGGACTGTTTATGCCTATTTCGATACAGAACATTTGTTGTTTAAAAACTTAGATGGCAGCTTTAAAAATATCAGGTTAACCCAAGATACCATGACTGCTTTGGTTCATTTGAAAGCAGATGAAAGAAGTGGATTTAAAATTAACTTTTTGGATGCAATGTGGAAAATGCATCCCAAAGAAATGTCATTTACAGACCTCCGCATCATTACGCCCAATAGTAACATAGGAAATTCCTTTTCAATGGGATACGAGTCTTTCAATGATGACATGCCTTATTTTGTAAGCAGGGTTAAGGTAAAAGGAGAATTCAAAAATTCAAAAATCGATTCAAAAGACATAGAATTTTTTGCACCTGAGCTGAAGGAATTGCCACTGATGGTGATTTTAGAAGGTAAGGTAGAGGGAACAATAAGCAACCTTGAATCAAAAGATTTAAGCATCCGATATGGTAAAGGAACGGTGCTGAGTGGAAACTTCAAAACGGCAGGATTACCAGATGCAGACCGTTTTGAATATGCATTAATGAATGCTTCACTAAAAACAACACCTGAAGATATTTTTTTATTGACTCCATTTCTAAAAACTGTAAAAGGAATTGATTTAAGAAACATAGAAGCATCCTCATTCAATGGTTTGATAAAAGGGAATACAAAAAATATTGATGTACAAGGAGAGTTGAAAACTAAGCTTGGAAACATCAAAACGGAATTAAAAATCAAAGATGTTGCCGCTGAATCTATAAAAATTGATGCAAAGGGAGAATTGCTGAAATTCAATGCAGGTAAGCTTTTGGGCTTGCCAGAATTGGGAACAACTTCAGGAACGTTTGTTGTTAAAACTAATGGAATAAAAAATATAATATTTGATACTGACCTTAGTTCTGCTCAGTTCAATGGATATTCCTACAACAATGTGAAGGCAAAAGGAGATTTCAAGAATCAATTGCTGGATGTAAAATTAGATATTCAGGACAATAATTTAGATGGCAGGTTTGGTGCAAAAATAAACTTCAAAAACGCGCTACCACATATTATTGTAGATGCACAAGTACTAACATCGAATTTGAAGGAACTAAAATTCATGAAGCTTCCTATTGAATTTTCAGGAAGAACCCATGCAGAGTTGGATGGAGATAATATTGACAATATCAAAGGGAAAATAAAATTTAATGACCTTGTGTTAATCAGAGAAGATCAGGCTTATGTGATGGATAGTTTGATTGTAGTTTCTGATAAAAAAGGAAGCTATAGAACCTTGATTTTAGAGGGAAGTGATGTTGATGTCAACATGCAAGGAAATTTTGATTTTGCATTGCTCAGGAATACTTTCAACCAATATTTCAGCAAATATTATCCGTTGTATTTTGATAAAGTTGTTCCATTAAAAAAAGACCAGGATATTGCATTTGACATCACATTTAAAAATACTAATTCGTTTTTAAAATTGCTTGATGTAGGTATAACAGGCTTCAACAACAGTAAAATCACAGGAGGGCTTAATACCAAAAATAAGTTGTTCAATATCACTGCAGAGATACCAAAATTCTCATACAACAAGTTGTCAGTTTATGATTATTTCATCAAGGCAGAAGGCAATATAGACAGCTTGATAGTTAATACAAAAGCAAGTTCAATTGTCTTCAATGACAGCATTTCTTTTCCTAACAATGAAATCACGATAAGGTCATCACGTAATTTATCTCGGGTTGATGTGCATACTTTTTCGGAGCAATCATTATACGGAGCCAATCTTTCTGCTTATGTGAGCAATTTATCCGATGGAATTCGAATTAATTTCAATCCATCAACCTTGGTGTTTAATGAAAAGACATGGAACATTGAAAAAGATGGTGAAGTGTTGATTAGCCGTGCTAAATTAAATGCCAATAATTTTAAGTTGAGCAATGGCGATCAAACAATTAGCATCATTGCACTTCCACCTGAAGCAAATAGTCCACAAAATATCATTCTAACCCTAACCAAAGTAAACTTAGGTGAATTATTGCCCTTTGTACTCAAAGAACCGAGGATACAGGGTATTACGACTGGAGACCTTACTATAGAAGATCCATTTGACAAGTTGAAATTGTATTTGAATGCACAAACTGATAAGACTAGGTTTGAAGAAGACTCGATAGGAATTACAACCATCAATGCGTTTTGGGACAAAGAAGAAAAAAGAGCAAGTTATTTTTTGGAATCAAATAACCCAGAATACCTGTTTGGGATAAAAGGAAAGCTAAATTTAGCAGATAATGCAAAAGATCAAATTGATACAGACATTGATGTAAAGAACGTAAAACTTTCAATATTAGAAAAATACCTCGATGTTGTTTTCAGTGATTTAGAAGGCACTGCAAATGGTAAATTAAGGTTGCATGGAAATTTTGAAGAGCCCGATTTAACAGGAGAAGTAAAAGTAAGCAATGCTAAACTGACAGTCGCTTACACGCAATGTACCTATCAATTGGTTGATCCCACTATTGAGTTTAAACCAGACCAAATTAATTTTGGTACCATAAAATTAAAAGATATTTTTGGAAATCAGGCAACGTTAAAAGGCAGTTTAGACCATCATTTTTTTAGGAAATTCAAGTATAACATAACGGCAAGTTCCAACAAGTTATTGGCTTTGAATACAAGAAAAGAGAACAATAATTTATTTCATGGCAAAGCAATAGCAAAGTTCAACTTCAGTTTAACAGGCCCTGAAGAGGACATAAAAATGTATGTAAGTGGAGCACCGGTAGATAGTTCAACCATCAACTTACTTACATCAACCAGCAGCAAGCAAAGTGCAGATGTAGATTTTATTGTGTGGACTACTTATGGACAAGAGATGAAAGCGGATATAAAGTCAACAGCGGCAAAGCTTACGATAGATTTGGATCTAACAGCATCACCATTGTTAAAAATGAATGTAGTTTTAGATGAGCTAACAGGGGATATTATTTCGGGTGTGGGCAATGGAAACTTAAAAATTCATACTGGAACCAGTGAAAATCTTTCTTTGATTGGAAAATACAACATTGAAAATGGAAATTATAATTTCAATTTTCAGGATATTTTTAAAAAGCCCTTTAAGTTAGTAGGAGGTAGTAGTTATATTAGTTGGACAGGAGATCCGTTAGATGCAGAGATTAACATTGATGCTGTGTATTTAGCAGAGAAAGTAAGGATGAGTACATTATTTACTGACCCAAGTAATTCAACTGTTTCAGGGGTAAGTTCAGATGTATTGAGAGAAATAAGTGATGTGGAAGTAAGGTGCAATCTTTCAGGAACTTTGAATAAGCCCAATCCAACTTTTCAAATTGTTATTCCACAAAACAGTACTGTTAGGAACAATTCAACCATAGAAAGTAAGTTGAAAACAATCAACAGGGATGCTCTTGAGGTTAGTAAACAGTCTACATACCTCATTGTATTTAAAAGTTTTGCACCTCAGGCAGCCGTGGTGGCGAGCGACCTAAACAGTGAGTTGATTAACACAACAATTTCTGGTGTGATCAATGGAATTTTATCCAGCAGCATACAAAACTTTTTTTCGAAGGTCTTGGGATCTTCGGTAGACGTAAATTTGAACTATTCAAGATCCCTTTCCTCCACCGGATTATCAGGAACAGGAAGTTCTGCAGGCAGTTCACAAAATAATTTCAGGGAAAATGTAAGCTTGCAGTTTATAAAATCTTTGGTTAACAACAAATTGGTTATTTCATTTGGCAGTGATTTTAATTTTTCATCAGTAGGAGGCAATTCTTTTTCCAGCAATTCACAATCATTCCTATTTCTGCCTGATGTGAACGTGGAATATAAAATATCCCCAGACGGGAAGTTCAGGACTTCCTTTTTTTACAGGAGTAGTTTTGATAATTTTTCTACTTCGGGAAAACGCAACAGGACTGGGGGGAACATTTCGTTTAGGACTGAGTTTGATAGACTGTTTGGGAAGTAGCGGTGTTTGTTGAAAATGCATTAAAGTTGAAGGGGTTGAAGTGGTTGAAGGGGTTGAAGGAGCATCAAAGTTGAAGGGGTTGAAGTAACTTCAACTTCCGCATACAGTTCAACTACTTAAACCTCTTCAACTACTTCAACCACTTAAACTACTTAAACCCCTTCAACCACTTAAACTACTTCAACCCTCTAAAAAAACTAAATTTCATGTCCCATTTTATCTCTCTTTGTATTAAGATATCCTTCGTTATGAGGATTGGGTTCGATGATGATGGGAACTGTACTAACGATATTTAGTCCATAACCACTCAAACCAGCGCGTTTTTTTGGATTGTTACTAATCAATTTGATGTTTTTAATCCCCAATTCTCTCAAGATTTGTGCGCCTAGTCCATAATCACGTTGATCCGCTTGAAATCCCAGGTGGATATTAGCTTCCACGGTATCCATGCCTTCTTCTTGTAAGTTATAGGCTTTAAGTTTGTTTAGGAGTCCAATGCCTCTCCCCTCTTGGTTCATGTATAAAACAACACCCTTGCCTTCTTTTTCAACCATTTTCATGGCTTCATGCAGTTGATCGCCACAATCGCATCGAAGAGATCCTAGTATGTCCCCAGTAAAGCAAGAAGAATGAACCCTAACAAGAACAGGTTCATCAATTTCCCAAGAACCTTTCACGAGTGCCATGTGTTCTTGAGCAGTAG
>Ga0164294_10005078_pt1 | contig 11332 bp, 8 predicted proteins | sample GEODES005metaG_FD_111479 | JGI IMG/M metagenome (GOLD analysis project Ga0164294, IMG submission 111479) | Oligotrophic lake water microbial communities from Sparkling Lake, Wisconsin, USA - GEODES005 metaG | ecosystem: Environmental > Aquatic > Freshwater > Lake | place: USA: Sparkling Lake...
CGGTGCTCGATCTCATCGGCTTGGACACTGCATACGAGATCCTCGAGACGATGTACCGGCAAGATCGCGATCGGCTGCACGCGCCGAGTCCGTTGCTCAAGCAGATGGTCACGGCTGGTTTCAAGGGCCGCAAGTCCGGTCGTGGCTTCTACACCTACGAAGCTCCACACTCACCGGTGGTCGTTCCGGACTCTTTGACCCCCGGTGCCGGCGGCAGTGTGGCTGCAGCCCCGCGACCGGTACAGAAGGTCGGCGTCGTCGGCACGGGCACCATGGCCTCCGGCATGGTCGAGGTCTTCGCGCTCAATGGTTTTGACGTTGTTGTCGTTGGCCGCGGGGAGGACCGCCTCGAGAAGAGCAAGGCGGCGATGTCCAAGTCTTTGGAAAAGGCCGTTCAGCGCGGCAAGCTCGATGAGGCCGGACGCGAGGCGGCTCTGGCTCGTGTCACCGGCACGACGTCCTTGGACGACCTTGCTGATGTCGATCTCGTTGTCGAAGCACTTGTCGAGGATCTGCAGATCAAGATCGCTCTCTTTGAGAATCTCGATGAGATTTGCAAGCCCGGTGCAATTCTTGCGACAACGACCTCTAGTCTTCCCGTCGTTGCGCTCGCTGCTGTGACCAAGCGCCCGCAGGACGTAGTGGGTTTGCACTTCTTCAATCCCGCACAAATCATGCGACTCGTGGAGATCGTCAGCACGGTATCCACAGCACAGGATGTTGTCGCGACGGCGCTCGATGTGTGCAAGCGGACCAAGAAGCATGCGGTGCTCTGTGGTGACCGTGCAGGCTTCATCGTCAATGCCTTGCTGTTCCCCTACCTCAACAATGCCGTGCGCATGCTGGAAGCAAACTACGCGAGTGCCGATGACATCGACTTGGCGATGAAGAAGGGCTGTGGCTATCCGATGGGCCCCTTCGAGTTGCTCGATGTGGTGGGTCTTGATGTGTCTTTGGCTATTCAGAAAGTGTTGTTCGAGGAGTTCCGCGAGCCAGGATTTGCCCCGGCTCGTCGCTTAGAAAACCTTGTCATGGCCGGTTACCTCGGCCGCAAGGCTGGTCACGGGTTCCGGACCTACGCGTAGCCGTGGGCCGACACAACCGTCGCCGGGGGGACGAGCACGCCGAGTTGCGTACTCCGGGCGGTTGGTTGCCCAGCGAGGTGCAAGAACTGCCCGATGGCGATTGGGTCGTCCGCCGCGTGACCGGTGCAGCGACCACCAAGGCATATCGCTGCCCGGGCTGCGATCAGGAGATCCGGCCTGCAACACCGCACATCGTCGCGTGGCCCGATGGTGGGGCGTCGGCCTCAGAGGATCGACGGCATTGGCATACGCCGTGCTGGGAGAAGCGCACGCATCGTCGGCCGAAGAAGTGACGGTGCGGGTTGGCTGAGATTTCTGCTGGGAGCATTCTTCCGGCACATCGTGAAGACCTCGATCTATTCACTGCCGACGGGCTGCGCCTCGTAGGCGAACTTGCGACTCCGATCGATTGTGTGCCTGCGGCCACGATCATCTGCTTGCATCCGTTGACTACCCACGGCGGGATGATGGACAGTCATGTCCTGCGCAAGATGGCGTGGCGATTGCCTGCTCTCGCTGGAATCGCGGTCCTTCGATTCAACATGCGTGGCGCGGTCAGTGCGCTAGGGGCGAGCGAGGGTGCCTACGACGAAGGCCATGGCGAGGGGTTCGACCTTGCGGCGGCACTTGCGGAAGTTCAGCGACGTGGGCTCCCGGATCCATGGATCGTGGGTTGGTCCTTCGGAACGTCAGTTGCCTTGCTGCACGGCAATGTTGATCCGGTCCTCGGAGTAGTGCTCCTGTCTCCACCCTTGCGTGGCCCAGAGATTGACGCGCTTCCCGGCTGGGCGACCTCGAAACGACCGATGACGTGCTTGATTCCTGAGAACGACGACTACTTGAAACCCGACGAGGCGCGTGCGGGATTCGCTGCTGTGCCTTATGCGGAGGTCATCGCCGTAGAAGGTGCTGGTCATCTGTGGGTGGGGGAGCGATTCGTGCGGATCGTTCTCGATGAGATCGTGCAAAGAGTCCTGCCCAGCCATACGACTCTGCCCGCCACCTGGGACGAACCGATGGAGAAGTTCAGCGAGTTTTAGCGCCCTTGTGGGCGGTTATTTAGGACTCGAATTCACTTGCTGGATTGCGATGTCCTTCAACAGCGGCATCAACGCATGCGTGTTCTCCACGAGTCGATCCATTAAGTCGAGGAGTGTGCGGATATCTGACGCCTCCCAATCCGCGAACATCACGCGAGCGAAGAGCCGAGCCAACTGCTGAGATTCAGCGCCAACTGCTTTGCCGAGGGGGGTAAGAGTCACCGTACGGCGACGCCTATGGTCGGGGGCGCTTCCTCGCTCAACGAGACCATCCTCTTCGAGCTCCCCGAGAAGGCGACTCACAGTGGAGTGGTCGAGGCCGAGGCTGTCTGCGAGGTCTTTAACTGAGACCGGCCCGCTGGCAGTGAGGTCGCGAAGTTCAGAACACGCCATCAATTTGGCGACGTCAAGGGGCCGTCCCAGCGAGGGCATGGGGAGTTGACCCACTGGGGGGCGGGAGATGAGAGGACGTAATCGCCGCTGAACCTGCTCGAAGAGGTCGAGGAGGTCGTCGGGGATGTGGGAGCCCATCTGAGAAAAGGAGTCCTTGGTTATGTCCAATCCTTGCTCCGACACGAGCCACTCCTTCCACTCTTGATTTGCATGCCTGACACACGTACCTTACAGTATTGAAAGCATGTGTAGCACACATATTTCCTCGTTATGAAAGAGAGAATGTCATGGGCGGCTTGTCTCGGTGGGCAGTTCGGCGACCTTGGTGGGCGATTGGCGCGTGGATGATCCTCGCGATGGTCATATTCACCCTAGGTGGACCACTGGGCGGAAAGCTCAATGACTCGTTCTCTCTGCCTGACACGGATTCGTTGAAGGCCACTGAACTTCTCAGCAAGATGCCCAACGCCGGTCAGTCTGAGGCCACGGCATCGTCTGCAACCATCGTCTGGTCGCCGAGTAGTGGCACCGCGGTAGATGCCGCGTCGGCTGCGGCGATGACACCCATGCTGGAGAAGATCGGGACGTTGCCTTCAGTCGGCTGCGTCACTAATCCGTTTTATGTCATGACCGAACCAAACTCGGTTCGTGGCTTTGGCCCAGCATGCACGTTTGCCCCCATCCCCGACAACATCAAAGATCTCCCCGTTGACATTCGCATGGCGTGGATTGCTGCCGCTGAGGCAACGTCCCCGATAAGTCCCGACGGGCAGGTCGCGAAATCCATGGTGACCTTCGCGGGTAGTGGCGATGGTGCCGATGTGCCCAGTTCGACTGCCGTCGAAATCATCAACCTGGTCAAGGCCGCTAACGGTCAAGGCGGCATGCAGGTAGGTGCCGGTGGGCAGGTGTTGTCCTTCGCGGGTCAGGAGCCGCCGAGTAGCGAGGCCATCGGTGTGCTCGTCGCACTGATTATTCTGCTGATTGCCTTCGGCTCCATCCTTGCAGCAGGGCTGCCTTTGTTTACCGCCATCTTCGGCGTTGGACTTGGTGCGGCTTTCCTACTTTTTGTCGCGCGTTTTCTCGATGTCGCGACATTCGCACCGACCCTAGCTGCCATGATCGGTCTGGGAGTTGGCATTGATTACTCGCTATTTGTCATCAATCGATTCCGACAAGCGATCCAGGCGGGCCATGATCCTAAAAAGGCAGCCTTAGAAGCGGTCAACACGTCGGGACGTGCCGTTGTCTTCGCCGCATCGACCGTCATCATTGCGCTTCTTGGCTTGTTTGTTATGCGTATAAGCTTTTTCAACGGGCTTGCGGTCGCTGCGTCAGGAACCGTTCTATTGGTGATGCTCGCAGCGGTCTGGTTGCTGCCGGCGGTGCTGTCGCTCCTGGGTCGCCGTGCGCTGTACCCCGGTTCATTGATCATTGCGCGCATTCTCGAGAAATTGCATATCCGACCGGTTGCCAAGCCATTCCGCCTGCTCTACCGGCTCACGCGTCACTCTCGCTTTGTTGGTCAGACTCACGCCGAAGGTGGGCGCTGGGCGCACTACGGACGTTTCCTCCAAAAGCATCGTGTTGCCGCGGCACTCGTGTCTTTGGGTGTGGTGGTTGCTCTTGCGATTCCTGCGCTCTCGATGCGGCTCGGATTCCCTGACGATTCAGGTACACCTCAGGGCAGCATTTCGCGAATCGCCTATGACCTCACTGCTGAGGGCTTCGGCTCCGGTGCCAACGGTCCATTCTTCGTTGCGGTGCAACTACCCAAGACAGATGATGTGGAGGGTCTCGCCCAGATCGTCGGTGCGCTCGAAGCCACTTCGGGTGTCGCTAAGGTCATCCCCAATACGGCAATGCTTCCCCTTTATACGGAGTCGCTTGCTAACAGCCAGATCATGGCGATCCAGGTACAACCGAGCACCGGCCCACAGAACGAGGCCACCTCAGAATTGTTGAGCACATTGCGAACGGGCACTCTTCCGGCTGTTACCGCAACGACTCAGTCCGAGGCCTACGTCGGTGGCACTACGGCGATTGTCGATGACTTTAGTTCGGTCATGGCCAACGCGATGCCAGTCTTCCTCTCGGTTGTGGTGGGACTCGGCTTCTTGATGCTGCTCCTGTTATTCCGTTCGATCGTGGTGTCGCTCACCGCAGTAGTGACGAGTTTGTTGTCGTTCGCTGCATCAACCGGCATTACTGTCGCGGTGTTCCAATGGGGTTGGTTCAATGGCCCGCTGGGAGTCTCGGGTACCGGTCCAATCTTCCCGTTCCTACCTGTGATGGTGTTCGCGATCCTGTTTGGTCTGGCGATGGACTACCACGTCTTCCTCGTGTCGCGCATGCAGGAGGAGTGGGCTCGCACCAAGGACAACTCGGTCGCTGTTCGGCGGGGCCTCGCGGGTTCCGGGCGCGTCGTGCTCATGGCGGCGCTCATCATGGCCAGTGTCTTTGCGGCATTCATCCCAACAACCGACAACACCATCAAGCTCTTCGGTGTGGCTCTTGCTTCGGCCGTGCTCATTGACGCATTCGTCATTCGCCTGGTGTTTGTCCCAGCGTGGATGTCAATTCTTGGTCGCACCAACTGGTGGCTTCCGAATTGGCTGGATCGGATCATCCCTAAGTTCGATGTTGAAGGCGGGGCTGATGAGGTCACCGACGATGAAACCGAGCCGGTGGGGGTCGGAGCGCGCTAGAGAACCGCTGTTTAGGGCATTTTGCTGTGCCGTGCCTCACACGCTCAAGTGCATGTCTGCGCCCATCGTGCGCATCGCTACACCTGCTAGTAATATCGGGATCACTCAGGTTCTCGTAACCCAAAGCATTCGATAGGAAAACGCATGAAGATTGCTGTATGCGTCAAGCAGGTACCCGACACGTGGGCAGAGAAGCGCCTGCGCCCCGCGGACTCTCTTCTCGATCGGGAGTCCGCCGAAGGCGTGCTCAACGAGCTAGATGAGTACGCGGTTGAAGAGGCGTTGAAAATTCAAGAAGCGCACGGCGGTGAGGTCACCATCGTGTCGATGGGTCCTGAGCGTGCCGTGGAGACCATTCGCAAGGCGCTCTCGATGGGTGCCGACGCTGGTGTCCACATAGTGGACGACGCGCTGTCGGGATCTGATGCGCTGGCGACGTCGGCTGTTCTCGCTGGCGTGTTGAAAGATCGTGGTTTTGATCTGATCATCTTCGGCTCCGAGTCGACAGATGCGCGCATGAGCGTCGTCCCCGCGATGGTCTCCGAGCGTCTCGGACTTCCGCAGTTGACATTCGCTCAGAAGGTCGACGTCAACGGTGGCACCATCACTATTGAGCGCCAGACCGATTATGGTTTCGATTCGGTGGAGGCTTCTTCACCAGTCGTGGTGAGTGTTGTAGAAAAGATCAACGAGCCGCGCTACCCCTCCTTCAAGGGCATCATGGCGGCGAAGAAGAAGCCGCTCGAAACGTTGAGTATTGCGGACGCAGGCATAGCTGCAGGGTCTGTGGGCACGAGCGCCGCGTGGAGTGCGGTCGCGGATTTCGCTGCCCGTCCCCCAAAGGCGGCAGGAACAATCGTCAATGACGAGGGCGCCGGTGGAGTCAAAATCGCTGAGTTCCTCGCAACCAACAAGATCATCTGAAGAAGGACAAGACAATGGCACCGATCCTCGTTGTGGTTGAGCACGCAGACGGCGTGGTCAAGAAAGTCACTCTCGAACTCCTCACGCTTGCGCGCTCACTAGGTGAGCCTGCAGCAGTGTGGCTCGGACCAGGCTACGGCGATGCAGCCGCGTCGCAGTTGGCTGAATACGGCGCTGGCACTGCGTATGTTGTTGCGAACTCCGACATGGTCGACTACGTAGTAGTGCCCAAGACCGAAGCACTCGCTGCAGTTGTTAAGCAGGCTTCACCCGCGGCCATCCTCATTGCCTCAAGCGCTGAGGGTAAAGAGATCGCGGGTCGTTTGGCCATCAAAATCGAGTCAGGTGTCATCACTGACGCCGTTGCAGTCGCGCCAGATTTGACTGCGACGCAGAGCGTGTTCGGTGGATCGACAATCGTGCATTCCACGGTGACTCATGGGATTCCGATCATCACCGTGCGCCCCAACTCAACAGCACCCGAAGCCGCGGCGACTGCGTTGTCGCGAGTCGACGTAGAGGTGCCCGTCACGGACGCTGCCCGCGGTGCGAAGGTCACCGGCCGCACGGCCGCAACCAAGGCTTCCCGTCCGGAGCTCTCCGAGGCAGCGATCGTCGTCTCCGGTGGTCGAGGTGTGGGTGGACCTGAAGGGTTCGGCGTGATCGAGTCGCTGGCCGACTCGCTCGGTGCTGCTGTGGGTGCATCTCGTGCGGCCACGGATGCCGGCTGGTACCCCCATCAGTACCAGGTGGGACAGACCGGCAAGACCGTGTCGCCACAGCTCTACGTTGCCAACGGCATCTCCGGGGCTATCCAGCACAGAGCAGGCATGCAGACCTCCAAGATGATCGTGGTGGTCAATAAGGACTCTGAGGCCCCAATCTTCGAATTGGCTGATTTTGGTGTCGTGGGCGATCTTTTTGCCGTCGTGCCCCAGCTGACCGACGAGGTCCAAAAGCGCAAAGGCTGATCGCGGGTAGCATCACCTACGTGAGTACCGCCTATCTCGACCATGCAGCATCGACTCCGATGCGTCCCGAGGTTCGGGATGTGTGGGTCGAGGCCTCGGCGTCGGTCGGAAATGCGTCTTCTCTGCATACCGCGGGGCGAGGTGCACGTCGTGTCGTAGAAGAGTCCAGAGAGTCGATTGCCGCGTCGCTGGATGTACGCCCTTCAGAGGTCATCTTCACTTCGGGGGGTACCGAAGCAGATAACCTCGCGATCAAGGGCGTCTTCTGGGCCCGGAAGTCCCTTGATCCCAATCTCAATCGAGTTCTCGTGAGCGCGATCGAGCATCATGCGGTGTTGGATCCGGTTGAGTGGCTCGAGAAGCATGAAGGCGCCGAAGTGAAGTGGCTCGACGTTGACGCCTGGGGTCGAGTCGATCCAGACACCGTCAGGCAAGCCCTTGCTACATCAGGCGTTGCCCTGTGCTCGGTCATGTGGGCAAACAACGAAGTAGGCACAATTCAGGACATCGCCACGATCGCCGGACTTTGCGCGGACGCCGGAGTGCCATTCCATACCGATGCAGTTCAGACGTTCGGCCAGATTCCGCTCGATTTGAACCTGCGTGGACTAGCTGCAACGACCCTGAGTGGCCACAAGATCGGTGGTCCGATGGGTGTGGGTGCGCTGATTGCTCGGCGTGATCTAGACATGACGCCAATTGCGCATGGTGGCGGACAGGAACGGGAGGTTCGTTCTGGCACGCTCGATGTTCCTGCGATAGCCGGACTTGCCGAAGCCGTACGCCTGGCGGTGACCGACCGGGAGGAGCATGCCGCGGCTTTGACGTCTTTGCGTGACGTGCTCATCGCGCGAGTGAGTGAGTTGGTGCCTGGTGCAACGCTCAGTGGTGACCCGTTGAATCGACTGCCCAATAATGCGCATTTCACTTTTGCCGGTTGCGAAGGTGACGCGCTACTCATGCTTCTCGATGCCGCGGGAGTTCATGTGTCAACGGGGTCCGCCTGCACCTCTGGTGTACCCGAACCTAGCCACGTGTTACTGGCGATGGGCGTGAGCGAGTCGACGGCGCGCGGTTCGTTGCGGTTCTCACTGGGTCGAACGTCTACTCAGAGTGACATCGATCGACTCATGGAGGTCCTGCCTGCCGTGGTCGAACGAGCCGGACGCGCTGGCGTGCTCTCACTTCCACGTTCGAGAGAGTTGTGAAGTTATGCGGGTAGTTGCGGCGCTGTCTGGCGGTGTCGATTCCGCAGTTGCGGCGGCTCGACTTATCGACGCGGGCCACGATGTCGTCGGCGTGCATCTCGCTCTCGCGCGTGAGGCAGCCGTAGGCGGTCCGGGTAGCCGAGGTTGCTGCTCGATCGAAGACTCGCGAGATGCTCGACGGGTTGCTGATGTATTGGGCATCCCCTACTTCGTCTGGGATATGTCCGAGCGGTTCATGGAAGACGTAATCGAGGATTTTGTGGCCGAATACGCCGCTGGTCGCACTCCTAACCCATGCGTACGCTGCAATGAGCGCATCAAATTCGCAGCGGTTCTCGAACGCGCGCAGGCGTTAGGTTTCGACGCGGTGGGCACCGGACATTACGCACGGATTGAGAGTGGGGAACGTGGTGCAGAACTACATCGATCCGCTGATCCCGAGAAGGACCAGTCCTATGTTCTTGCGGTGATCAATGCCGATCAGCTGGCCGGAGCGCTGTTCCCCTTGGGCGATTCACACAAAGACGAGGTGCGTGCCGAAGCCAAGGAACGCGGCCTTCTCGTGGCCGACAAACCGGATTCACATGACATCTGCTTCATCCCTACTGGCGATACTGCAGCATTCCTTCGTAAGCGCTTGGGTCCTGCCGAAGCTGACATCGTTGACGCTGAGTCCGGCGAGGTTTTGGGGCATACCGACGTGGCGTATGCATTGACCATCGGCCAGCGACGCGGTCTCGATCTGCGTCGACCCGCATCAGATGGACAACCCCGCTATGTCGTCGACGTCGACCTCTCGACCTCGCGCGTGCAAGTTGGTCCTCGCTCCGCGCTCGCCGTCACCGAATTAGTGGGCGATCACGTGCGGTGGTGCGGCCCTGTCGAAGACGGCGAGGTCAATGGTCATGTGCAGGTGCGTGCTCATGGTGAGCCCGTCCCGGCCAAAGCCATAGTCGACGGCGATGCGGTCACGGTATACATGTCGGAGCCGATATTTGGCGTCGCAGCTGGCCAAACGCTGGTCATGTACTCCGGCACGCGCGCGGTGCTCTCGGCGACTATCAAGTTGACCGCGCACGACTAGAGTGAGCGTGTGCTGAACGCCACCGGAATAGGGTCGCTGCCTGGCACGCGCCCGTCCGAGACTGCGCGCATGGTGGCGGGCGAACTGCCCGATTTTGCCCATGTCGCGGAACTTCCCGCGAGGGGACCGGGCGCAGACATGATCGGGCGAACGACCGCCATGCTTGCTGCGGTTGCGCCGTACTTCGCAGTGGAGACCACGCCGGCGGGTTGGCGATTCGCAGATGCGCCTGGGCGCGTCATGCGGCTGGCTCAACAGTGGCTCGTCGAGGATCTCGATTGCATCGAAGAGGCTCTGGTCGAGTTCACCGGATTGGTGAAGCAACAGGTGGTCGGCCCTTGGACACTTGCCGCTGCAATCGAACTGCGCACAGGCGAGCGAGCCGTACGAGACTACGGGGCTTGCTTGGACTTGGCGGGTGCAGTTGCCGAAGCCGCAGTTGTCCAAGTGGGGCAACTTCGGCGTCGAGTGCCAGGCGCTACGCCGATTATTCAATTCGACGAACCGGCCCTTCCGACGGTGTTGGCGGGTGGGGTGACCACGGCAAGTGGCATCGCGACATATCGGTCTGTCGATCCCCAACGTGCGCGCGAACTACTCGCTGTGGGCATCGACGCGGTTCATGCAGCGGGTGGGCTCGCCGTGATTCACTGCTGTGCATCAAATCCACCGATCGACGTCATGTCCATCGCCGACATGCTCTCCTTTGATCTCACCCTCCCCTTCGATAAGGATCAGGTGGGCGAGCTGCTTGATCAAGGGACCAAAATGCTTTTTGGAGTGGTCGACACTGCGCCACACGATGTCCCCACCGTGCAGGTTGTGGGTGAGGCTGCCGCTCGCCGTGTGCAGCACGCTCTTGAGCGCTGGGGCTTCGATGTGTCAGAGGTCGGGGAGAGAATCTCCCTAACGCCCACATGTGGGCTCGCCCATGCGAGTCCCGCGTGGACACGTACCGCTTATGCGGCTCTGGAAGATGCTGGACGTGTGTTGCGAGAAGAGAGGAGGGGGCATGACGCAAGGCCCGCATGAGCGGTGGGAACTCCTCGCCGCACACATCGAGCAAGCGCGTGCGCAGTATTACGTCAAAGATGCTCCCGTGCTCTCCGATGCTGAATACGACGTGCTCTATCGCGAATTAGAGCAACTCGAGACTGACCATCCAGAGCTTCAGTCGCCGGACTCTCCAACCCAGACTCCAGGTGGCCGCAGCTCTGAACTCTTCGATCCGGTTGAGCACTTGGAACGCATGTATTCACTTGACAATGCGTTCAGCGCGGAAGAGTTGGACGCTTGGTTTGCGCGTGTGGAGCGTGGCATCACTGATTCTGGTGCTGCCGAGACGCCTGATTACTTATGCGAATTGAAGATTGACGGGCTGGCAATTGATCTGGTCTATCGCCACGGCCGACTCGTGTCGGTCGCGACGCGTGGCGACGGACGCGTAGGTGAAGACGTCACGTACAACGCCCGCATGATTCCAGCAATTCCACAGACGCTCGTGGGTGATGTACCGGCACTCGTGGAAGTCCGCGGCGAGATTTACTTCGCCAACGTGGATTTCGAACGCATCAACTCCGAGCAGCTAGATGCGGGGGGCACGGTGTTTGCCAATCCGCGCAATGCCGCAGCCGGCAGCCTGCGTCAGCGCATTGACAAGCGGGAGCGCGACGCACGCACCGACCGTGCCAAGGCTGAGGTAGAGCTCGGCAAACGCAGATTGGCTGGCCTGAAGTTAATCGTGCACGGTATTGGCGCACACGATGGTCTGGAGATCGAGCGACAGAGTCAGGCCTACGAGGTGCTTAAGGGCCTCGGCATGCCGACGAGCGATCGGGTGCAAGTGCTCTCGTCACCGGCCGAAGTTGCCGCGTTTATTGCCCGTTTTGGTGAGGGGCGACATGAAGTCGAGCACGACA
>Ga0164294_10005079_pt1 | contig 11329 bp, 7 predicted proteins | sample GEODES005metaG_FD_111479 | JGI IMG/M metagenome (GOLD analysis project Ga0164294, IMG submission 111479) | Oligotrophic lake water microbial communities from Sparkling Lake, Wisconsin, USA - GEODES005 metaG | ecosystem: Environmental > Aquatic > Freshwater > Lake | place: USA: Sparkling Lake...
CGCCGTGTCTTCGCCCACGGGCACCACCACGGGCAGCGCCATGCAGCGTTCGCCCGCCGAGCCGAAGGCCGCGCCGGCCAGATCGCGCACCACCGTATCAAGATCGGCATCGGGCATCACCACCGCGTGATTCTTCGCGCCGCCCATCGCCTGCACCCGCTTGCCGCGCGCGCAGCCCTGGCCATGGATATATTCGGCGACATCGGATGAACCGACGAAGCTGATCGCGGCGATATCGGGATGCTGGATGATGGCGTCCACCATTTCCTTGTCGCCGTTCACCACGCTGAAAATGCCCTCCGGAAGCCCGGCGCGGCGGAACAGATCGCCGAGCATGTAGGGCAGTGTGGGATCGCGTTCCGATGGCTTCAGGATGAAGGCATTGCCGGTGGCGATGGCGACCCCGGCCATCCACATCGGGATCATCGCCGGGAAATTGAACGGCGTGATGCCCGCGCCGATGCCGATGGGCTGGCGGAACGCCATGATGTCGATGCCGGGGCCGGCGCCGTGGCTGTATTCGCCCTTCATCACGTGCGGGATGCCGCAGCAGAATTCGATCACCTCCAGCCCACGCTGGATATCGCCCTTCGAATCGGCAATCACCTTGCCATGTTCGGAGGACAGCACGCGGGCCAGTTCGTCCATTTCGGCTTCGACCAGCGCCTTGAAGGCGAACATCACCCGCGCGCGGCGCTGCGGGTTGGTCGCGGCCCAGGCCGGCTGGGCGGCGCGTGCTGCTGCCACGGCCTGCTCCAGCAGATCGGCGCCGGCCAGCCGGACCTCGGCCTGTATCGTGCCGTTGTTGGGATCAAACACCGGGCTGGTGCGGGTGCCGTGGCTGACGCTGCGGCCGGCGATATGGTGATCGATGATGCGCATGGCCGTGCCTTACGCCGCCAAGCGCAAGCTCGCCACCCACAGATGCATCAGTGCAGGCATCCGTCGGCAACGGCCTGACGGCAATGTTCGGCGCCGGTTTCCACCTGCAAGGTCGCATGGCCGATATCAAAGCGGTGATGCAGCGCGTGGGCGATGTTGGCCAGCGCCTCGTCGCCGGGATGGCCACGCGGCATCACCAGATGCGCGGTCAGCACCGCGCCCGTGGTGCCCTGCGGCCAGATATGCAGATCATGCACCGCCGCCACGCCGTTCAGACCGCCCAGCCATTCGTGCACCGCCTGCGGATCAATGCCCGGCGGCACCGCATCCAGCGCCAGCGCGGTCGATTCCTTCAGCAGGCCCCAGGTGCCGCGCAGGATCACCGCCGCCACCGCCAGCCCGAGCAGCGGATCGACAAAATTCCACCCGGTCTGGCGGATCGCCAGGCCGCCAATCACCACCGCCGCCGACACGCCGGCATCGGCCAGCATGTGCAGATAAGCACCGCGGATGTTCACATCGCCCCCACTTGGACCTGATTTCCGGCCGCGCATGAACAGCAAGGCCGTGCCGCTGTTCACGATGATGCCGATGCCCGCGACGATCATCACCACATCGCCCGACACCGGCAGCGGATCGAGCAACCGGTGGAAAGATTCAAACGCGATGCCGCCGCACGCCGCCACCAGGATCAGCGCATTGGCCAGCGCTGCCAATATGGGTGAGCGGGTGAGGCCCCAGGTGAAGCGTGGGGACGGCGCCCGCCGCGCCAGCGCCAGCCCGCCCCAGGCGATCAGCAGGCCCGCAACGTCCGACAGATTGTGGCCGGCATCGGCCAGCAAGGCCATGGATTCATACCAGAGGCCGGCGGTGGCCTCGATGGCGACATAGGCCAGATTGAGCGCCACCCCGATGGCAAAGGCGCGGCCGAAATCCACGGGCGCGTGGGTATGGCCGTGGCCACGATGATCATGGCCGCCCAGTGGATGGCTGTGGGCGTGGCTGTGCATGCGGGTGGTTGTACGGGCGGGGTGTGGGCGAGTCGAGTGGGGGGAATGGCCGTGCAGCGGCGTTGCCCGTGCCGCCGGGCTTCTGTCAGATGCCGCACATCCAATATGGGCCGTAATTATCTGATTTTGTTTACTTTATCGACACGATCTAAGAATTCATTGAAAGATCCCACAACAAGATCCCGCAATTCCGATGTCAGATCTGCTTCACCCAACTGGGGCGGAAGTATGTAACCGCTCGATGCCTTTATAATGATCTTCTTCTCCACCAAAGACACCAATTTACGCCGAACTGTTTCCCGAGGGATATGCAGGTTCGACACAATGTCTTTCACGGAGACGCCAATACGTTCACTTTCAGGCAAGGCATTTTCTTCATAGCCATAGATTTTGGCTTCGTCTCGGTTGTTCAAGACAGATTTCATATTTCGAGATGCAATAAAACAGCTTATGATAATTTCATCATTGTCGATATCAAGATTTGTCCGGGCCTTGTTCACAAAATTGCAGAAAATTTCGGTAAAGAACAGAGCGGAAAGACGGGTTGGAAGCCGATTGACTTTTGGGTTTGCCATTTCATCCTTGCCCCGAATTTATGGTCTTGTGACTGAACGATCCTGTTGCCGTTTCTGTCTTTATCAGAGAATTTGCTTTTGCAAATTCCCGAAACAACAGCATCGAACGACCTTGAATCTCGGCCAGATCAACTGCGATAAGCGCATGGGATGTCCCTATCGATATGATCAATCAATCATTTTTCCTGCCGCAAGCTGCAACTGATCACGTGATTTGCCCTGCTGTTCCAAAACAGCCACGGATTGTATCGGGCAATAACAACTGCTGCATCTTTGCCTGTGGCGCGGACCTGACCATGAAGCCCCTGCCATTGCCCTTTTCCAGGAAACACCTGCCCCGAACACCATTTGTCCAACAATTCCAAATCCCGCAGGGAACCAGAATTACAACAACGATGCCCAAACGCACTCCCAGATAGAACCTCATGCGGTCGTAATTGCGCTGTCCTGCTGCCCGTTTCCGGGTCCGTGGCTCGCCGAGGGCCCAACCATCGACGATACCGGCGCAACGCCGATGCTCGGCGGCCGCGGCCGTGATCAAGGCGTCCCGAGCCTGAATTCGCGACCGCGCGCTCGCGGTTGGATCGATGATCGCCCGCCGATTGACGGCGCTCGAGCGTTTTCCGATCAAGCTGGGTCGCCGGCACGGCGGCGGATTTGGTTCAGGGCCCAAGGAATCTCCGGGAGCGAGGAAGGCGCGATGCCCTTTGCATCGTAACCGACGAGGGACGCCGCCCTGGGCCAAAGACGCCCCGCCCCGAAGGGGTCGCCCGATAGGGCGATGACGCTGATCCAACTTGGTCGGAAAACGCTCTAACCGGTGCGCCGCGGCGTCTTCAAGGTTCGATCGCCATCGCGCCCGGCCGGCGCGGATCCGTTCCGCCCAGAAACACGCCCTTCTCGATCATGATCGATTGGGCGCTGCCCATTGTCTCGTCACGTTCGACCGGATGGCCCATGGCCTCGAGCAGCCGCACCGTATCGGGATTGAAATTGGGTTCCACCCTCAGGCTGTTGCTGGCGCTCTGGAAGATGCGCGGCTGGTGGGTCGCTTCGGCAATGTTCAGGCCGTGATCGACCACATTCACGACGATCTGGACCACAGTGGTAATGATCGTGCTTCCGCCCGGCGTGCCGGTGACCAGCCAGGGCTTGCCGTCCTTGAAGACCAAGGTCGGCATCATGGTGGACAACATGCGCTTGCCCGGCTGCATGCCATTGAGCGGCGGCCGCTCACCCGTCGCGCGCACCCGCCACGCCTCTTCGTGGCTGAAATTGTTCATCTGGTTGTTCAGCAGCACGCCCGTGCCGGCAATCATCACGCCAGAGCCGAAGTCCGAGCCGAGCGTGTAGGTGGTCGACACCACATTGCCATCCTTGTCGGCGACGGAGAAATGGGTGGTCGACGGGCTTTCGAACTGCGTCGGATCACCAGCCGGCAGGTCGCGCATCGGCCGCGCGCGGGCCGGATCGATCATGCTGGCGCGTTGGGCGGCATAGTCCTTGGAAATGAAGCCCTGCACCGGGGCCTTCACAAAGGCCGTATCGCCCAAGACCCGGTAGCGGTCGACATACCCCAATTTCATCGCTTCGGCCATGACATGCAGCGCGGCCGCGGAATTGGCGCCCATGGCCTTGATGTCGAAATGTTCGAGTATATTGAGGATGTTGAGAAGTGTGGCACCGCCCGCGCTGGCCGGCGGCATCGTCAGGATCCTGTGGCCACGGTAAAGGCCTTCCAGCGGCGCCCGCTCCACCGGGCGATAGGCTGCAAGATCGGCCTCGGTGATCAGGCCACCGTTGGCCTGCATGTCGGCGGCAAATTTGCGGGCCACCTCACCCTTGTAGAAGCCGTCGGCGCCCTTTCTGGCGATGATGTCCAGTGTGTTGGCGAGGTCTGGCTGCCGCAACACCTCGTCCTTGGCATAAGCGGCGCCATCGGCCTTGTAATAAGCGGCCAGCGCGGCCTTGCTCTTGCTCAGCCGCTGCCGACCCCAATCGAACACGAACGCTTCGTCAGCGCTCAACCGCACGCCATCACGGGCCAGTGCCACCGCCGGCGCCACCAGCCGCGCCCATGGCAGCAAACCCCATTTGCGATGCGCCTCGGCAAGCCCGGCGACCGTGCCCGGCACCGCCGGTGCCAGATAGCCATAGCTGGCTTCGGCGCGCTCCTTGCCGGCCGCATCCACAAACTGGTCGATCGTGGCACGGGAGGGTGCGACACCACGGAAATCAAGCACGCGTGTCTGCCCGGCCTTGGCGTCGTAAACGATCATGAAGCCGTCGCCGCCAATATTGCCGGCGCGCGGCAACGTGACCGCCAGGGCAAAGCCCACCGCCACCGCGGCATCCACGGCGTTGCCGCCGTCGCGCAGGATCTTCGCTCCCACGTCGCTGGCGATGCTGTTCTGGCTGACGATCATGCCCCTGGTCCCGATCGTCGGCGAATGAATGGACGGATATTCCAGCAGGCTGCGCGATTGGGCGGCCAATGGCGCCGGCAGCACCAGCACCAACGATAGAATCAAGGCGAGCAGGCGGCGAAGGATCATCCTGGTTTTCCTGTCTGTCATCCTGCGGGACGGCGGCTGCGGCGGGCGACCGGCGGCCGTCCTGCCCACCGGGCCTTGATCTGCGCCGGCCGGGTCGGCTCCACGCGGGCACCACGCGCGACCACGATGCGGCGGGACGCATCCGTCTTGTGCAGGCCCGGTGGCGACGCCCCTTGCTGCCGCCGGATGGGCAGCAAGGGGACCGCGCCCGCGATCGGGTCAGGCCTTAAAAGTCCTTGCCGATCTGGAGATAGATGAAGCGGCCGATCGGATCATGCAGTCCACCAAGGAAGCCGAAATTGTTCGACGCCAGCGGCGGTGCCTGGTCGAACAGGTTGCGGGCCCCCACCCGGAAGCGCGTGTCCTTCAATGCACCCCAGCTGTCGGCGGTCCGATACTGAACAAAGGCATTGACCGTGGTGTAGCTGGCGATTTCCCAGAATTGACCATCGACCAGCGCGGTGCCGGTATCGGAGACCGGGCTGACATAGTTGACCAGTATGTTGGCGCTGACCGGGCCCGACCGCCAGTTGATGTTGGCGGAGTAACGCCAGCGCGGGTTGCCGTTCAGCCGCACCTGATCGCCTGCCAAGGGAATATTGATGCCCGTGCCCAACTGACCGGCGGCATTGGCCGCCAGCAGCGCGGCCTGCACATCCGATGGCGACTGGAACAATTTGTTCAGGCGCGACGCGGCCAGATCAATGTTGAACCGGCCCAACGGGGTTTTCGGCAGGTCGACACTCATCATCAGATCGTAACCGCTCAACGTGCGCGGGCCGAGATTGAAGTAATCATCCTTCACGAACTGAAGGTCACCAACCACCTGGCCGGCAATCGGGGCAAGGCGCACCACGTTGGGGTTGCTGCTGCCCTGCTGGCGCAACAGCAGGTCGAACAGGATCTGGTTCTGCGCACCTTGCAGGCCGATCACGCCATTGCTCTTCAATTGCCAGTAATCGGCGGTGAAGGTGATGCTGCGCACCGGCTGGAAGATCAGCCCGGCCGACAGATTCTGCGAATATTCCGGTTTCAGGCGCTGGTTGCCCGCGCGCTCTTCCAACGTGCCAAGTCCCGTGCAAGCGGTGTTGTTCAGCCGGCAGGCTGCCCAGTCCGTGCGCGTGTTGGAAACCTGGGTTCCCGCGCTGTAGAACTGCGCCAGGTTGGGCGCGCGGAAGCTTTGCGACCAGGCGCCACGCACCGAAACGCCCTTCAACACTTCCCAGATTCCGGCAACCTTCGAACGCAGCACATTGCCGAAATCCGAATAATATTCGTCGCGGCTGGCCAACTGCAGATCCAGGCTGCGCACCAGCGGGATGTTCATGTCCTCCGAAACCACGGGGACGGCCAACTCAAGATAGGCTGAAGAGACATTGCGGCCCGCCGAGACGTCCGGCGCCGGGCTGGCACCCATGACGTCGGTGCCATAGATGATGCCCGTCACGCTGTCCCTGTAGGTGATGCTGCCATCAAGACGCTTGTCGCGATCGTCGCTGTAGGTTTCGCGCCTGAATTCGACACCGGCCGCCATGCCGACATTCCCACCGGGCAACGAGAACAGGCGTGGGTTGCTGATGCGGAAGTCGCCGGTCAACAGGCTCGTCTCGCTGACGCGGGCGACGTTGACGAGGAAACTGCGGATGGTGGCCTGGCTGTTGGGCGTAGCGTCACCGATCGAGAAATTGGTCTGGTTGCCACCATTGAACGGGTTGTAGGCGTCCGGCGTGGAGACCGCCAAGGCGTTCTGGAACAGCGTGTTGGAAATGGCGTTGCGCGTTTCATCCTTGGTGCGCGCCCAGGAATAGCTGATCGCCGAATCCCACTTGAACCCGCCAAACTGGCCGCGCAGCCCCATCAGGGAACGAATGGAATCGTCGGACACCGTGAACGTGCGTGGCCCCGTATCGACGGGGCGATAGGTGGTGATGCGCAAGGGCAGACCCGTGGTCGGCACGCCGGTCAGATTGGCGAGACGGTTGGGATTGGCGGCCGTGCCGAAGGTCGTCGGGCCAAAGGGGTTGTAATAGTTGCTGGCCGGCACGGATATGGGCGCGCTGGAAATGGGCGCCGACTGCTCACGCTGCCCGGTCAGTTGCGCGCGATAATAGCCCAGTTCGGAGAACAGCTCGACCGCGCCCAGATCCTGCGTGAAGCTGGCGAAGAAATTGAGCCTGTGAAGCCCGCCGCGGGCCGTGCGATCAGGGTTCTCATCGTACCGCAGAACGCGGCTGGTGGTGCCCGTGATGGTGCCACTGCGCACGCACAAGTTGGTGTTGATGGGTGTGCTGGAACAGCCGGCAGCCGTGTTGGCAACAGGCTGGATGTTGAACACGCCGCTGGTCGTCAGCGCCGTGGTACCCTGGCGCACGGTCGTGACCGGAATGGTGGTGAAGCTGCCCCACGGTGAGGCGGTCGAACGGTTGTCGAACGCGGTGTCATTCTCCCACGGCGTGCCCACCAGCCCGGCCCGATGGTCTTCACTTGCCGAAAAGGCGCGCTCGCTGGCGAACAACGGGGTGCGGCGCGTGTAGCTGCCGAACACGACAAGTCGGCCACCCGATTTGGTTTTCAGGCCGCCTTTCGCCGACAAGGTGAACTCGTCCGTGCCGTCGGCAAAGCCATAGCGCGCGTCTGCCCGCAGACCCTCGAACCGGTTGTCCAGCGTCAGGTTGACAACGCCGGCCACCGCATCGGCGCCATAGATGGCCGCAGCGCCATCACGGAGGATTTCAACCTGTCGGGTGGCACCGAGCGGGATCGCGTTGGTGTTGACGGTTTGGACGGGAACGAAATTCTCGGTTTGCGTTCCCGGTGTGACATTCATGCGGCGACCGTTGAGCAGCACAAGCGTGTTGCCGGTTCCGACACTGCGCAGGTTGATCGAGGCATTGTCGCCACGCGCGTCGTTCAAGTTGCCGGTGGTGCGCGATTCCTGGAAGTTGACGTCGCCCGCCTGCGGGATCGAACGGAAGAGATCATCCCCGTTGACACTGCCCGTCGCCTCGATGCGCTCGCTGTCCAGCACGGTGACCGGCAATGCGCCCGTGGTTTTCGCGCCCAGAATGCGCGTGCCGACGACAACCAGCTCTTCGGCCGCCGTTTCGGCCTTCGCAGCCGTTGCTTGCGCCAGCGCCGCACCTGGCACACACAAACACGCGGCACCGAGCAGCAGCGCCAGCTTCTGGCGCTCAGAGATGTTCAACATTTTTCCCCCCCATTTTGCAATTTTGCTGCGTCCCTAGTTGCCCGTGCGCGGCGCATCAAGTCCAAGCTCAAACGCTCCAACAATCTTCGGCATGCCATAGCCAATACCCATGCGCCGCGGGCCGCTTTGGCAAAGCCGGCGGCCTTTACCTGAAGATCCGCGATGGCGGCCACCATCTTGCGCGCCAGCCACGGTCGGCAGCTTGTCCTTGATGCCGGCAAGGTGGCCATTCAACAGTTGCCGAACAATCTTCACGTCCGGCGGGTCGTTCACGCCGCCGTTGCCAACCCGGTGCTCGATCGCCAGCGTCATGCCTGCCTCCCGCCTGCGCCGTGCGGCTCCCCGCGCGCTAGTCCGGTTCGGCAGCAGGGCCAGCAGGTTGCGCCTGCGGCGTCATGTTAAGACCGGTTTCTGTGTGGTTACCAATCTGTCAATTGCAATCTTGCAAAGTTACTGGCACAAGCAACCGGTTCGAATGCGTCGGCAAAGTGGAACTTACTGGCAACCGCGCGGTATTACTTTTGGATCAAGAAGGACTCAGGATTTCATGGCCAGCGTGATCATTGCAGACGACCATCCTCTCATGCTTGCCGGGATCGAAACCGTATTGACCGCGGCGGGGCATCAGATTGCCGCGAAGGCACATAGTGGTGAAGCAGCGCTGGCAATTGAAGGCGGCGATTTGTTTCTTGTCGATCTGAAGATGTCTGGCGGGTCCGGGCTGGATGTGCTGCGGGCCCTGCGCGATCGCGGCGATCCGCGGCCCTTGATCCTGCTGACCGCGGCAATCGACACGCCGTCCTTGCGCGAAGCGCTGAGCCTTGGGATCAACGGCGTGGTGATGAAGGCCAGTCCGCTGGCGCAACTGTTGCTGTGCATCGATCAGGTGTTGGCCGCGCAGCGGTGGCTGGACCCCAGCCTGATCGATCAGGTCATGGCCGCCAAGGCAACGACGCCGGAAAACATGCTGACCAACTTGTCGGCGCGCGATCAATCGATCGTGCGGCTGGTGGTGTCGGGCCTGCGCAACCGCGACATCGGCGAGCGGCTGTCGATGACGGAGGGCAATGTGAAAGTCACACTGCACCGCATCTATGAACGGCTGGGGGTCGCCAATCGGGTCGAACTGGCGATGATGGCCCGCGATGCGATGGATGCGATGACGATTTCTGGCTGACGCCGCAACCAGCGTCCCGTCACCGCCTCCCCCCTTCGTCCCGGCTTCAGCGCGCGGCCGGCGCAAACAGCCGCTGCACGTCGGCCTGCTCTTCCACGGTCTGCACCAGGCGGGGCACCAGCTTCATGTCGGGCGCCGCCTGTTCAAACGCATAACCATAGGCCAGCAGCCGCGCTTCGCTCCACGCCGCGCCGATGAACGACAGGCCCACCGGCAGCCCGCGCACCCCGCCCATCGGCACGGTGAGGTGCGGATAGCCCGCAACAGCGGCCAGCCCGCCGGCCCCGCCACCGGGCGATTGATCGGCGTTGACCGGATCGATGAACCAGGCCGGCGCGGTGGTGGGCGCCACCAGCACCGTCACCTTCGCTTCGGCGAGCATCTTGTCGATGCCCTCCTTGCCGGCCAGCCGCAGCGACATTTCACGCGCCTTCAGATAATCGGGATCGGCCAGCCCCTTGGTGGCTTGCGCCTTTTCGAACGTATCCTGCCCGAACAGCCCGAGTTCGGCAGCGGCATTGGCCTTGTTGAAGGCGATCAGATCGGCCAGCGTGCGCGCCGTCACCGTGGCCGGGGTCGAGGCCAGATAGGCGTTCAGATCGGCCTTCAACTCGGTCAAGAGCACCTGAAATTCATTCCCGCCGATCTCGCGCCGGTTGGGCCCGGTGGTGATGTCCACCAGCACGGCCCCTTGCGCCTTCAGCACGGCCAGCGCGGCTTCGAAACGGGCATCCACGCCGGCGTGCCAGCCGGTGGCCCAGCGCAGCACGCCGATGCGCGCGCCCTTCAACGCATCGGGGCGCAGCGCCGCGACATAGTCGGTCTTGCGGGCGTCCGCTTCACGCGTGGCAGGATCGGCAGGATCGCTGCCGGCCAGCACGGTCAGCAGGCGGGCGGCGGTGGCGACATCGCGCGTCATCGGCCCGGCGGTATCCTGGCTGTGGCTGATCGGCACGACATGCGTGCGGCTGACCAGGCCCACGGTGGGCTTCAGGCCGACAATGCCGTTCATCGCGGCCGGGCAGGTGATGCTGCCATCGGTTTCGGTGCCGATGGCGGCATCGACCAATTGCGCCGCCACGGCCGCACCGCTGCCCGACGAGGAGCCGCAGGTGTTGCGCGACAGCGCATGCGGGTTGCGCGTCTGCCCGCCGACCGCGCTCCACCCCGAAATCGAGGCATCGGCGCGGATATTCGCCCATTCCGACAAATTGGTCTTGCCGAGCATGACGGCGCCGGCGGCGCGCAGCCGGGCCGCAAGCGGGGCGTCGCGCCCCGTCACATTGTCTTTCAGCGCCAGGCTGCCCGCGGTGGTCGGCAAGCTGCCGGCCATGTCGATATTGTCCTTCAACAAGATCGGCAGGCCATGCAGGGCCCCGCGCGGGCTGCGGCTGAGATCGAGCGCACGCGCCTGTGCCAGCGCGGCCGGTTCGATGGCGATCACCGCGTTCAGCCGGGGATTATAGGCCCGGATGCGGGCGATGGCGGCGGCGGCGTTCGCTTCGGCCACGCCCACCCGCGGTGGCGCGGTGGCCGGCACGGCCGGCTGCGCTGTTGCCGGCAGTGCCAGCATGGCCGCCGCTGTGGCCATAAGAATCCGCATGAATCTTGCCCCCATGATGATGTGATCGAAAAAGCTGCGCATTCTCTTGCCACCGTGGGCCTGATTTGCAACTGCAAGACGTGAAAGGGGATACGGGCGTGGCCGCGGCAGAGACGGGCAGGACGGAGCCGAGCAGCGAAGACGGGCGCGCAGCACCGTCCAGGCCGCCACGCGGTTCCGAGGTCGATCTGGCGGCGCGCATCGCCGCGCTGGAACAGGCCCGCGCCGTTGCCGAAGCCGCCAACCAGGCCAAGACCCGGTTCCTGATGGGCCTGAGCCACGAAATCCGCACGCCGCTCAACGCCATCCACGGCTATGC
>Ga0164294_10005080_pt1 | contig 11329 bp, 8 predicted proteins | sample GEODES005metaG_FD_111479 | JGI IMG/M metagenome (GOLD analysis project Ga0164294, IMG submission 111479) | Oligotrophic lake water microbial communities from Sparkling Lake, Wisconsin, USA - GEODES005 metaG | ecosystem: Environmental > Aquatic > Freshwater > Lake | place: USA: Sparkling Lake...
CACAATTAATACAAATTGGATGACAAGATTTTTCTTCTGCTTGCATCTAATTAAAAAAAAATTCTCATGCGTTATTTCTGTGCTTTTGTTTTATTGATGGTTTTTACTTCTTTACAAGCTCAATATCCTTCTGGAGGTGGGGCAAGAGGAGCAAATAACGCAGTGGGAAGTTTTTATGGCAAAATCATCGATGCGTCTACCAATAAATCTATCGCAGGTATTTCTATTCAATTAATGCAATCCAAGTTTGACACAACTACAAAGAAAAAAAAGGAAGCTGTTGTTGCAACACAAATTACACAGTCTAACGGTAATTTTGTTATTGAAAACCTTTCTACAAAAGCCCAATATACTTTAAAAATAAGCGGGGTTGGTTATATTGCTATTGATCAAACCTTAAGTTTTGAAAATAAGCCTACCGTTAATGGTGTAAAAGCAATAAACTCATTTGATAAAGATTTAGGAAATATCAAATTGAAAATTGATTCTAAACAATTAGAAGAAATCACCATTACAGCTACAAAACCATTTATGCAAATGGGGGTAGATAGAAAAATCTTTAATGTAGAAAAAAACATTATGTCTACCGGCCAAACAGCTACAGAGCTGATGAAAAATATCCCTGGACTTAACGTGGATATAGACGGCAATGTGAGTTTACGGAATGCAGCTCCCACCATATTTGTGGATGGTAGACCAACAACATTGTCATTAGATCAAATCCCTTCTGATGTTATAGCTAGTGTTGAAATTATCACAAATCCATCAGCCAAATACGACGCATCGGGCGGAATGGCAGGTATTTTGAATATTGTTTTAAAAAAGAATAAAAAAACAGGGTACAACGGTAATTTAAGATCAGGTATTGATTCTAGGGCTAGAATCAACGCAGGTGGCGATTTAAACGTACGCCAAGGAAAATTTAATTTCTCGATCAGCAGTATGCTCAATCAACGTAAATCAATCGGTGTTGGACAATCAACAAGAGTGGAGAATTATTATACGCCCAATATAACTTACCGTCAAAACAATGCACCGATTAGAGATGGCTATTATATGTACTTAAGAGGTGGATTAGATTATTTTTTGGACATCCGTAATACGTTTTCGTTAACAGCAAGCACTTCCCAAGGAAGCTTCAACAATTCAGACAACATTGATATTCAAACAGATACGTTAAAAACCATCTTGTCATCATCCTATTCAAAACGATCTACATTAAGCGAAAGTAATTTCAATAGTGGCAACTTCACTTTGGGTTATAAGCGATTGTTTAAAAAACCCGGAATGGATTTAACATCTGACTTGAATTTATCCTCTTTTACCAGCAAAAACTCAGGGCAATTCAATACTCAAATTTTAGATATTTATAAATTACCCAAAGGAAATCCATTTGAACAAACACAAAACGGGAATAGCAAATCGAGAAATGTTACTTTTCAAACCGATTTCACCGATATATTTACAGAAAAGTCAAAATTAGAAACAGGGGTAAGGGCCGCAATAAGAAATGTAAATTCTGAAAACCTGAATTACATTGTAAATAATGGTGTTTCAACGCCCATCAATTCTGTAAATGCTAAATACAAATATGTAGATAAGGTTTTTGCGGCTTACATGAATTATTCTAATTTGATTGGCAAAGATTTTTCATACCAAGCAGGTTTACGTGTAGAAAGCTCTACTTATGAGGGCACTTTATTAACAACTAATGCACCCTTCAAAAACAGTTTTCCTTTAAGTTTGTTCCCGTCGTTGTTTTTAACAAAAAAAATCAACAATAGCGAAGACTTACAATTAAGCTATTCTCGAAGAGTAAATAGACCCAATTTCTTTCAATTATTGCCTTTTATAGACTACACCGACTCATTAAACATTAGCAGGGGCAACCCCGGTTTGGTGCCTGAATTCACACATTCACTTGAATTATCTTACCAAATTGGGTTTCCAAAAGGGCATAACTTGTTAATTAGTAGTTGGTTGAAACTGTCTAACGATCTCATTACAAGGTACCAAGTAAAAGAAACAAGTACTGTTCCAGGAAAAGATGTAATCATCAACACTTACATCAACGCCAACAGCAGCAGATCTTACGGATTAGAACTTACTGTAAGAGATCCATTAACCAAATGGCTTGATGTTACGTCTAATGTAAATTTTTACAACTCATATATCAACAACCAAAACATTTCAACGCTCAGTCCACAGTCTCCTATTTGGAGCATTTTTGCCAAGATGAATATGGCCATCAAACTGCCAAATAATTATTCCGTACAATTATCAGGAGAATACCAAAGTAAAACAGTAATGCCACAAGGTGGTGGATACAGCGGCGGTAGTAGTGGCGGTGGCAGTAGTGGTAGAAGCAGTGGCGGCGGTAGTTGGGGAGGATTTGTGCAAACTACTGCCCAAGGTTATGTAGAACCATTCTTCAACATAGAAGCAGCTATAAAGAAAGACTTCCTAAAAGAGAAAAGAGGTTCTATCTCTGCAAGCATCAACGATATATTCAGAAGTAGAAAAAATGCAAGTTTTTCTCAATCTGAATATTTTACCCAAAATGTAGAAAGAAGGCAAGATTGGAGATTGGTAAGACTAAACTTCAGTTACAGATTCGGCAAAGTAGATATGTCATTATTCAAACGCAAAAACAATAAAACGGGTGAAGGTTCTGAAGGTATGCAAATGCAATAACAAACAAACAACATTACGAATGGTGGTTGTTTGTTCTACCTGCTAACATCGGCACAAAAGAAAAAGCGTCAAACTTTTCCTCCGTATAACTAGAATCACTGGTTTTAGTTATACGGAGCATGCGTTGTTTTTCGCCTTCATTTAGAGGGATAACCATAATGCCTCCAATTTTAAGCTGTTGCAACAGTTTTTCAGGAACATGAGGCGCAGCAGCAGTAATAATAACCCTATCAAATGGGGCAAAAGTGGGCAATCCTTCAAAACCATCTCCGAAAAACAATTTGTTATTGGGGATTTTTTGCAAATATTCAAAAGACTTATTGATATCAAATAGCTTTTTCTGCCTTTCAATGGTAAATACCTGTACGCCTATTGCCGCAAGCACAGCAGCTTGGTAGCCACTCCCTGTTCCAATTTCCAATACTTTATTGAATGGCATACACTGCAGCAATTGGGTTTGATACGCCACTGTATACGGTTGAGATATTGTTTGCCCCTCACCTATCGGATATGCTTTATCGATATATGCCATATTTTCAAACGCAGATTCCATAAAAAAATGCCGAGGCACTTTGAAAATTGCATCTAACACCTGCTCATCGGAAATGCCCTTTTCTCTTAATGCATCAACTAACTTTTTACGAAGTCCCTTGTGTCGATACAAATCTTCTGTAGGTCTCATGGCACAAAACTAACGAATAACTGCCGGAGAAAAATGGCAATTCCCATTGATTTCCGGCAGTTTTTTATTGTAAAATATCATATATTATTCCCCTATAAAATGGATGAAAATCATTTTAAACCAAAGTAAGCATTAGAATTAAAAAAGAAATTTTGTGGCTAAAGCCATTTCAAAACACTCAATAACCCCTAGCTAAAGCTAGGTGCTATTAAAAGAAAGCCTTTCTATTTTCCTAATGCCTAATTGGGGTATATACCAAAGTAATAAGGCAAATAAACTACTAACATTGTTAATTTCGCTTATTAAACACCCAAATCAAGTATAATCTGTTTAATTCTCTGATTCAGTTGATCGTTTATTTGATTGAAACTTTCCTTATTGGGAAGCACCGTATTAACGCTGAAATAAAATTTTATTTTAGGCTCCGTTCCTGATGGTCGAGCACTAATTTTACTTCCATCAGCTAAAACAAATTGAAGTACATTGCTTTTGGGTAAATTGATCTTAGTTGTTTCACCTGTTTGAATGTTTTTAGATGATTGCATTTCGTAATCCAACATGGTAACCACCGAAATACCAGCCAATTGAGCAGGCGGATTGTTTCTGAACGTTTCCATCATGGCGGCAATTTGCTGTTGTCCATCCATCCCTTTTTTAGTGATTGAAATCAAGTGTTCTTTGTAGAACCCATATTCCAAATACAAATCAATCAATTTATCAAACAATGATTTCCCCTTGTCTTTTTCATAAGCGGCCATTTCGCAAAGTAAAGCCACTGCACTTACGGCGTCTTTATCGCGTAATTTATCGCCAATCATCAATCCATAAGATTCTTCGCCACCAATTACATAATTTTCGGTTGCTTCTTTTTCTTTAATCAATTCAGCAATCCACTTAAAGCCTGTAAGTACATTATAACATTTAATGTTGTTTTTGGCGGCAAAAACATCAATCATATCTGTAGTTACAATGGTTTTAATAATCATATCGTTGGGCTTGCTGATGCCCTTCGCATTCCTGGCCTCAATCATGTAATTAAAAGCCAATACTGCGGTTTGATTACCATTTAATAACACCCAATTGCCTTCATGGTCTTTTACGCCAATACCAACTCTATCAGCGTCAGGGTCGGTTCCTAAAAGTATATCGGCTCCAATGGCTTTGGCTTTTGCCAATCCAAACGCCATTGCCTCACTTTCCTCTGGATTTGGATATACAACAGTGGGAAAATTACCATCGGGCACAATTTGCTCATCCACAAGGGTAACATTGGTAAAACCAAATCTTTTTAAAATTTCAGGCACCAATTTGATACCACTCCCGTGAATGGGCGTATACACAATTTTTAGATCATGCTGCCTAGAAATGGCATCAGGATAAACACTCAATCCCTTTACCATATCAAAATAGGCTTCATCCATTTCTTTACCAATACTTACAATATTGGCTTCTCCCCCACTCCATTTTACCTCATCAACACTATTTATCTTTTCTACTTCTTTAATCACATTTTCGTCGTGCGGAGGCACCAATTGACCTCCATCATTCCAATAGGCTTTGTACCCATTGTATTCTTTGGGGTTATGCGAAGCCGTACAAACTACACCTGCTTGACAATTCAACTGGCGGATAGTAAAACTCAACTCCGGCGTTGGGCGTAGACTTTCAAATAAAAAAACTTTTATGCCATTAGCAGCCATCACATTGGCTGTTATTTCTGCAAATGTTCTGCTATTGTTTCTACTGTCGTGTGCAATAGCCATTTTGATTTCTGTACTGGGGAAACACTGTTTAAGATAATTGGCAAACCCTTGGGTAGCCATCCCAATGGTATATTTATTGATTCGATTGGTACCAATACCCATGATACCCCGTAAACCACCGGTTCCGAATTCCAAATTGCGGTAAAAAGCATCCGCTAACGCTGCTTGATCTGTGGCTTGTAACAACCTAATCGTTTCTTTTGCCGATTCATCAATATTTCCTTCCAGCCATTTTGCAACATTCTGCTGAATTACGCTTTCCATATTTTTCATTTTAATAGTACAAATATAAAAACTAAGCCGTTTACATTGTAGAATTTGTTATTAAGTAAATGAGTTGTTTATTTTTGCTTACATGCGAAACATCATTTTGGTCTTTTTTATTGTTCTACAAACGGTAAAAGCTGCTGCACAAGTAGATTCTGTTCAATTAAATAGGCATCTTACACAACCTACAAAAGTTTGGTCAGTTGGCGGTGGACAAGCTGTTTTATGGACGGGTACATTCATTGCCCTTGATAAAGCGTGGTATGCTGGATATCCAAGAACATCATTGCACACATTTAATGATTGGAATGAATGGCAACAAATGGATAAAGCCGGGCATTTTTGGACGAGCTATCAAGTGAGTAGAGGATCTGGCAATTTGTGGCGTTGGACAGGTATCAGCGAAAACAAATCCGCAGTTTTGGGAGGATTAAGCGGATTAGCCTTCTTATCAATCATTGAAATCTTAGATGGCTATTCAGATAAATGGGGATTTAGTTGGGGAGATATGTCTATGAATATAGCTGGAGCTGCTACCTATACTATGCAGCAAATGATTTGGAAAGAGCAACGTATTCAAGTTAAATTGGGATACAATCCATACCCTTATGAAACGCAACTAAAATCCAGAAGCAATGAATTATTTGGGGCACTTGGTGTAGAAAAAGTTTTAAAAGATTATAACAGTCAAACCTATTGGCTAAGTGCCAATGTACATGCGTTTTTCCCGGAGTCTGGTTTCCCTAAATGGCTCAACATTGCTGTTGGTTACAATGCCAGATTAATGCTGGGCGGTACGGAAAACAAATGGATAGATAAAAATGGTACCACCATTGATCAAACAAATCGCCCCCGTTACAGAAGATTTTTATTGTCGGCGGATGTTGATTTAACCAAAATAGACACCAAAAACAAAGCATTAAAAACCATTTTCAGCATATTCAACTGCATAAAAATACCAGCACCTACGTTGGAATTCAACAGCAAAGGCGAAATCAAGGCTTATGGTATTTATTTCTAGTTTCACGCCAGATAGGCGCCCATAATTTTGTGCGCTTCCACTTCTACAAAAATATGCTCCTCTAATGTAGAAGAAAGAGAAATACCCACATAATCTGGGTGAATAGGAAATTGTTTATAACTTCTAGCCACCATAACCAAAATTTGGATTTTTTTAGGCGAAAATGCCAATAAAGGTTTCAATGCATATAGCATTGTTTTACCACTATTGATAACATCATCCACTACTATAACCACTTTTTCGGAAAAATCAATTGGCGAAACAAGATCAACATCCATAGGATTAGACTTGTCAATGCTCAAAGCTACCAAATCAATTTTTTTTGAGGAGAGTTCTTGCAATAACTGTGCAATTACACCCGCTATAATAAACCCATTGTGTTGGATACCTACCAAAACGATATGATTTTCGTTAGAATTATGCTCTAAAATCTCTAATGCCATGCGTTTTAGCTTCCTTTCAGCAACTTCTGGCGTAAGTATATATTTTTTTTCACTCATAATTTATGCTTTCCCAAATTCTAGAGCGTAATTTAGCAAATAGTAACCACCGAATTATGGAATTAATACAACAAATTCTCTTTGTACTGCTTTTAACCACTGCAATTTGGCTTTTTTCGATGCAAATTACACGTATTCGAAAGAATATTGCCTTAGGCCAACCGGAAGATTTCAGCGGAAATACCGCACAACGATGGAAAAATGTATTCTTGTTGGCGTTAGGACAGAAAAAAATGTTTGCCAAACCATTGGTAGCCTTCATGCATTTGATTATTTATGTAGGATTCATCGTTATCAATATTGAAGTTGCAGAAATTGTAACTGATGGCGTTTTGGGTACACACAGGATATTTCAAGGGTTTCTAGGTAGCCTATACGTATTTTTAATCAATTGCTTTGAATGGCTTGCGATAGGTGTAGTATTGGTTTGTGTGGTATTTCTAGCACGCAGAAATCAATTGAAGTTGAAGAGATTGAATCAAACGGAACTGCTTGGATGGCCAAAAACCGACGCCAATTTGATTTTAATTATAGAAATCGTACTGATGAGTCTATTTCTTACCATGAATGCTGTAGATACGTTATTACAGCAAAATGGTGTACAGCCTTATGCAACACATCTTACCGGTAATTTTGCTATTTCCGGATTGATGCAACCGCTGTTTTCTGGAATGAACGCCAATACCTTAATAATTGTAGAAAGAATTACTTGGTGGCTGCATATTGCAGGTATTTTAGCCTTCTTAAATTACCTCCCATTTTCCAAACACCTGCATATTATTTTGGCCTTCCCCAATGCCTATTATGCAAGACTTGAACCATTGGGCAGTATGACCAACATGCCGGAAATTCAGCAGGAGGTATTGTATGCCATGCAACCAGAATTGGCACCTACAGAAGCTTTGCCGGTTACAAAAAAGTTCGGCGCCAAGGATATTATGGATTTAAGCTGGAAAAATTTGGCAGACGCCTACAGCTGTACCGAATGTGGGCGATGTACAGAAAGTTGTCCGGCCAATATCACCGGGAAAAAACTTTCTCCCCGAAAAATAATGATGGATACTCGCGACAGAATGGAAGTAGTGGGTTTAAACATTCAAAAAAATGGATCTTTTGTGGATGACGGAAAATCATTGTTACACGATTTCATTACACCAGAAGAACTTAGGGCTTGTACTACTTGTAATGCCTGTGTAGATGCTTGTCCGGTTTCGATAAGCCCAATGGATATTATTATTCAACTTAGGCGTTACCAAGTGATGGAGGAAAGTAGTGCCCCCCAAGAATGGACGGGCATGTTTAACAATATTGAAAACAATTTTGCCCCATGGAAGTTTTCTCCAGATGACAGAGATAAATGGATCCAATAAGTTTTAGTTTCTTTTAGACAAATATCAAAAAATCATTATAAAATACAACAACATGCAAGTTCCGATACTTTCACAAATGGCGGCAGAAGGAAAATCACCAGAAATCCTTTTTTGGGTGGGTTGTGCAGGCAGTTTTGATCAACGAGCGCAGCAAATTACACGCGCATTTTCAACCATTCTCAATCATTTATCCATCAGTTATGCCGTTTTGGGGAAAGAAGAAAGTTGTACAGGAGATCCGGCACGAAGAGCCGGCAATGAGTTTTTATTTCAAATGATGGCATACCAGAATATCCAATTATTAAACAATTACAACATAAAAAAAATTGTGACCACTTGTCCACATTGTTTTAATACATTGAAAAATGAGTATCCCGCTTTGGGTGGTCACTATGAAGTCATCCATCATTCTACTTACTTACAGGGGCTTATCAATGAAGGGAAAATCATTTTAAAAGAAGGTGGGGCATTCAAAGGTAAAAAAATCACCTACCACGATTCTTGCTATTTAGGGCGTGCTAACGGTATTTACGAAGCACCAAGAAAAGTGCTTGAATTGTTAGATGCAGAACTGGTGGAAATGAAACGATGCAAATCAAATGGATTGTGTTGTGGAGCTGGAGGATCTCAAATGTTTAAAGAAGATGAAGCCGGAACAGGGAGAATCAATAAAGAAAGAGCACAAGAAGCATTATCCACCGGTGCAACTATTATTGCCGCGGCTTGCCCATTTTGTAATACGATGCTCACCGATGGCGCTAAAGAAAAAGAAGATACGGTAAAAGTGATGGATATTGCAGAACTCATCGCTGCTTCTTTGTAACTTTACCAAAAATCATATCTACCCCCCACAATACAATTTCAATACAAAAATATACATGAATTTATCTTTCGTACATCTCCTTCCTGATGACTTTGACCCCAACTCAAAAGTGTGGATTTATCAATCTAACCGCATTTTTTCTTTACAAGAAGCATTGCATATTGAAGTCATTTTAGATCATTTTATTGCAGGTTGGACTGCCCATGGGGCTCCTGTAAAAGGATTTGCCACGCTATTTTTTGGCCAATTTATTATTCTGATGGCAGATGAACGCAGCACCGGCGTAAGTGGTTGCAGCACAGATAGCTCCGTGAGAATGATTAAAGATATCGAGCAACAATTACAAGTGAATTTATTCGACAGACAATTGTTGGCATTTGTATTAAAGGAAAAAATTCAATTGATTCCAATGCCACAGTTAAAATATGCATTCGAACACCAATTTATTGGTGCTGACACGCCATACTTTAATAATTCAATTACAACCAAAACAGATTTATTACAAAACTGGCTAATTCCTGTGCAACAAAGTTGGCTCAAGAGAATGTTGCCAGTAGTACAATAAATTAGTTCTTTTTAATAATTGTTTTCTTTTTATTTGCTGCCTTAGGCAATGACTTATTAATGGTTCTTTGCATAAACGAGTAAGCCATTGTTAACCTAAAATTCCTGGTTTGGGTTAGTCCTTGACTTTGTATGAAGAAATTTGTACCAATAGTTGTGTTGTTATACGATTGCTGAAAGATGGGATCAATAATATTTAGCGTAAGCGTCATTTTTTTACTGAGCAACTTCCTTTGAAGGCCCAAATTCATATTAACCGTACTTTTTACCGTTCCTTGGGGGTTTGCGTAACGGTTATAGCCCATATTGAACGCCACATTGTATAAATCTGTAGGGATATAAGTCATATTATACCGAATATTCAACGAGGCGCCGTTGCGGTACTTGTTAACAGCGATATCATAAGCGCTATATTGATTTTGCAAGTAGGTAACACTTCCATTGGATTTTATTTTTGGTCCAATTTGAAAGCCAAACCAACTACTCACCTCATATTCTTTTTTTGCACTAATATTTTGGAAGGTGATACTCGTTTTTCCATCACCGATTAATGTTCTTACTTGTGCAAAAATATCTTCCAATACATTATACCCTAAGCCGATATTTACATAAAATCGTTTTTCTGTTTTTCCAAAAACAGCATCTACATTATGTGCTTTAGAAGCCAATAAATCAGGATTTCCTGAACGAATCGTATACGCATCAGAATAATCAACTACTGGATTCAACTGTAGGATACCGGGGCGATTAATGACTCTTCTATAAGATAAATTAAAATGCGTTGTTTTATTAAAGTTGATATTCAAGTTGCCGAAAGGAATCCAATTAAAATAATCATTAGCCACTTTTTTGTTCAAGGAATAAATATTGAAAGAAAAAGTGGTTTGTTCACCCACAACGCCGCCTGTTAAGAAAGCCACCTTAAAAAACTGCTGCCTCAATGAAGCTCTAAAGTTATAAATCCTTTGTTGAAACAAAAAATGATTGCTATTCCGATCATTTAACAATGTATCCCCATTAGAAAGTTTATTATAGAACTGTTGTTTGGCCTGGTTATTATTGATATCAAAACTCCCACCCAATGAGACGGTTGTTTTCAACTTGCCTATCGGTGCATCATAATTTAGTTTTCCATTTATCCCTCCGGTATAATTTTGACCCAATTGCCATTGAGAAGAATCATTACTCGCCGGTTGCCCAAGTGCGCCAAAGTATTTTTGGGTAAAATATCGGTTATTGTCTTGCCAAGATTTGTTTCCACTAATAAACAAGTGCAGCACATTACCCGCTTTCTTTCCTTTTAATGTATGGGAAATACTAACCGAAGGGATATTGTTGTATCCCGACGATAACAAGTTTCTGTTGCTTGATTTGTACAAATCATCGTACCGATTATAATTTTTGTAATCAATCAGATTGTTGTTGTAGAAATTATTGCTATTGAATTGTACCAAAAAATTAAATGCATTTCGGGCATTAAAATCATAATCCAAATTGAACCGAACATTTGGACGGGTATTGATATTAGAGTATTGGCTATGTGTTTTCAAGCTATTGGATGAATCCACATATATGTTTTTACGATTGCCATTTCCATAGCCTTCATACACATTATAACTGTTTCCTACCACCATATTAATAGCTA
>Ga0164294_10005081_pt1 | contig 11328 bp, 3 predicted proteins | sample GEODES005metaG_FD_111479 | JGI IMG/M metagenome (GOLD analysis project Ga0164294, IMG submission 111479) | Oligotrophic lake water microbial communities from Sparkling Lake, Wisconsin, USA - GEODES005 metaG | ecosystem: Environmental > Aquatic > Freshwater > Lake | place: USA: Sparkling Lake...
ACCGCCATGCGCGCTTGGCCAGCGGCGGCTAGCTCCTCCACCAACCTCTTGTGCTCTTGCGCCACAGTAGCGTGCTCGTTCGCAAGGCTCACATGCTGATCGTCTAGCGTACGATGATGCTCCTCGAGGCTGCGATGACGTGCCTGTAGGCTGTCATACGCCTCCACTGCGGCACGAAGCTCCGAGCGCGTTGTATCGAGCACCTGCAGCACGCTCGCGTGCTGCTGCTGCATCATGTCGGCGCGCTGCTGCATGCTCTCCCGATGGTCTTGCAAGCTGCCGCGCTCTGCCTCGCTGGCCTTCAGCTCCACCCGGCAAGTCGCCAACGCTGCGTTGCATGCCTCCAACTCTGCCTCCGCGGCCGCGTACCGCCCCCCCAGCCCTTGGTACCGTGCATGCATCTCGACCTCCCGCGCGTCCGCCGCCTGCAGGGCCGCCTGCAAAGCCGCCTGCTCCTGCGCCTGCGCCTGCTCCTGCGCGAGCGCGTACGCATGCGCTTGTTGCAGCCTCGTCTCCGCCTCCGCCTCCGCCTCACGCCGCTCCACACGCGCTGCTTCCATGCGCTCGGCATGACGCTCGGCCGCCTCCGCCGCGCTCGCCTCTGCGCAGGCCAGTTCCACCTGTAGAGCCGATGAGATGGCCTGACGGATCGCCTCGCCATCTCGGTATGCACCCACAAGCAAGGCACGCTCGGCGCCCGCCCCCTCTGTCAAAGCAACAAACTTCGCCTGCCACGCGCCATCAGCAGCTGCCGCCGCCGCCGCCGCCTCGGCCTGCGCTGCATCAAACTTCGCCTGCCACGCGGTGTCCGCCGCCGCCGCCGCCGCCGCCGCCTCGGCCTTCGCGTCCTCGTGAGCACTCCGATGAGCCGCACTCAGCGCATCCGTATGGCTTTTGTTCTCGGCGTTCATCTCGGCCTTCAGCGTCTCGATCTTCAGGCCGTGCTCGGCGTTCATCTCGGCCCTTAGCGCGTCCAGTTGCCTGCTGTGCTCGGCGCTCATCTCGGCGCTTATTGCGTTGATCCTCCGGCCATGTTCGGCGCTCATCTCGGCGCGCACTTCCGAGATTTTCCGTCCGAACTCGGCGCTCATCTCGGCGCTCAGCGCGTCGATCTTCCGACTGTGCTCGGCGGCCAGCGTATCGTGCTGCTGCCGATGCTGAGCCTCCATCTCCTTCACAACCGCTGCCGTCGCCTCCGCCACTGCCGCGTCCACCGCCGACGCCACGGCCTCTTCCAATTGGGCCGCCGCTAATTGGGCTGCCAATTGGGCTTCCAATTTGGCCGCTTCCACTTGGGCCGCTGCGGCCACTGCCCGCTCCGCCGCAGCCGACGCCTCCGCTTGTTCACACTCCTCACGCACCTGCGCAACGGCCGCCACCCGCTCCGCCGCGCCCTTCGCACGCGCGCGCTCGCGCTCCTCGGAGAGCGCCGTATTGAGCGATTCCTCGTACCACCGCCGCTCTTTGTCGAGCCGCACCTCGGCCTCCGCTCTTGCAGCCTCGAGCGCCTCGCGCAGGCGTGTCTCCGCCTTAGCCTCTGCCGTCGCCACGGCCTCGTCGACCGCCGTGCGCGCGAGCTCGAACGCGGAAGCCAACTCGTCGGCGAGCCGCTGCTGATCGAGCTGCGCGGAGCTCCGAACGCGTGACACCTCAGCCTGCGCCTCGCGAAGCAGTCGCTGCCGCTCGCGGCTTTGCTCGGCTAACGCCGCCTTCTGCTCTTCCACCTCACGCTCACAGCTGGCGAGCTGCTCGCGCACAGCGCTAAGCTGGCGCTCGCGGCTATCGAGTTGCTCCTGCACAGTGCTCAGCTGTGTGCGCGTCGTCTCGAGACTTTGCATCGCAGCCAAGGTCATTTGGTGCCGTACATTCGCCCTCTCCTCGGCCGCTTCGATCAGCGCACGTGCTGCCGGATCCTCGACGGCCTTGGCCGAGGTGACGGCAACCTTCCATTTGCCGAAGGGGTTGCTGCCAGCAGCCGAGCGCTGCTCGTTTTCGCTCAATGGCGAGCGAGAGGCGGCGGCCATCGACCGGTCTTCGAGCGTGGTCGCATATGAAAAATGCTCAAGACAGCGCTTTTTTACCACATGTAGGTCTAAAGGCGCGAATACCTGGGGCTAATTCACGTACACACGGCTCTTTTTATGCGAGGAGCCGCGTTGGGGGCTAGTGCTCCCCGGGGACGCGGCCGTCGCGTTCTTTTTTCTCTTTTTCCTCTACATATCTACTTCTTGATCCCGAGTGACGCCGCGTACGTGTTGGGATTCATCAGTCCTTCCTTGTCCGTGCATGCTGCGTACGGGTAGTGGTCGACAACCTGCGCGCATGGCGGAATCGGTGCCGTCAGTGGCTGCGCTGCGGTGGACGGTTGCCGTCAATCCACGAGTGCGGTGGCCCAAGGCATGGCAGGCCGGCCGACGATCAGCCACTGCCGAGATGGTCGGCTGAGCTCATAGAATTTTCCGGCTAGTCCTCATCGCAGCGTTCGCGGGGCGGCGATGGAGACGAACTCAGATGAGCGCGACAGCAGCAGCCGCAGGGAGCCAAGCAGCCACACACGCAAGCAGCCACGCACCGAATTGCCGTTGCCAAGCACCGGGTCGTAGCTCTCCTTCCCCACGCGATCGGCCACAGGGAACTGCCCAATGTTGTGCACGACGCGCTTGACCGTGTGCTTCGTCTCCGGAAATTTGGGCGTCATCTTAGGCGCATCCAGCCGCGCACGGCCAGTGGGCGGCGCGTTCGGATCGAGCCAAATGCTCACGCGCGTCGTCGAGACAAGGCTCTTCTCGGTCGTCAGCACATCGGTAAGCTTCGTGCCGGCGTAAATCAGTGGCGTACCCTTCTTGCCGAACGCCGGCTTCTCTGCGGGCATGTGTGTTCGGCTGAACCGCCACTGAAACGCGAACGTTCAAAAAAACGAGTGTGAATTACGTAAACAGGGCTTTTTTCGTTTCTCTGACCAGGCTCACGGAGCTGTGAAAAAGTTTTGTTGTCCGGTCACACTCTAGCGAAAAGCACCCAGGACCTCATCCACGGTTCTTAACAATTACATGCACATGTCCAGCACCTTGGATCGGTCACCTTGGGCGTGTCAAAGTCACCTTAGACATTCTTGACGCGACAATGGCCATATGCTGCGTTTGCACGCTGACTAAGTCGGCGATTGACGCGCTGCGCAACGTGATGGCCGCCTCGGAGGACGCCAAGTACGAGCTGAGGGAGGAAGTGGAGTTCACTTTGGCGCGGCTCAATGCGGCGGCGCGGCATGTGCGACACGCGCTGCAAATGTATACGCGCGACTCAGCGGCATGCCTTCGAGCCGGCGAGGAGGCTGTCGCGCGCCAGCTGATCACGCAAAAGCTGCTCGCGGAGCGTCGCGCTGATCAGATCGCCATCCAGGTGGGCTTGCTTGAGAGCGTGGGCGCGAGCCTACACCCCGGGCTGAGGCGCTGCCGCGGAGACCTTCTCATGTGCCGTGCGATCCTCGACAAGTGCGCAGACGCCAGCATGACACCGGAGGTGCTGAACTTCATGGACACAGGGCGGCGATCCGTGGACGGCGGCGAGGACGGCGTGGCGCCGCAGGCAGTCGAAGACGAGCTCAACCGCCTGTGGGAGGCCGTGCAGAGGCCATTCACCTCGACGACGGCCGAGGCGCCCTATGCGCTGCAGCCCACCACCGCCTTCTCCCCGCCCACCACCGCAGCCGCTGCCGCCGCCGCTACCGCCACCATTGTCGCCACCTCTGCCACCGCGGGCTCGACCGTTGCAGCCTCTGCGGCATTGCTATCTGCCACCACGAGCTCGACCGGTGCAGCCTCTGCGGCATTGCTATTCTCAGCGCGCGGGGACGTGCCGAGCTGCAGCAGTGAGGAGCGACAGCGGCTCGCGGCCGATCCCTTTGGTGTTGCGCACTTGGTCAAGGGCGGGAATCGAAACGGCGTCGGTGGCGCCCGCGACGGCGCCCGCGACGGCGCCCGAGCCGGGACCGGTAAGGCACCCCAGCCTCCGATTGCGATGACTCTCTTCTCGGGCCCCGAGGCTGCACCCCCTGCCATGATGCTTGAGACTCGGAGCGCGCCAGAGGCCGGCCAGCCGGCCGAAGCTGGTGGCAGTGGCGATGGCAGCGCCGGCAGCGCCGGCAGTACCGGTAGGGCCAACGGCTCGCTCGCGGCGGCCTTAGAGGCTCATACTCTAGCGACGCTCCATGCCGCGAGCAGCGACAATGAGGAGGCGGAGGATGAGCCTCACGCTCTGCTGCCGCCGCCGCCAAGCCGCGCGCCCGAACTCTGGAGACCGCCGGCCGACCTCGGCGCTGGCCACGACGAAGGCGCAGAGGACCCACGCGGCCTCGAGGCCGGCGCGAGGACTGCCAGCCTCGACGAGACTTTCTTGGACGCACTGCAAGACTGGGAGGCGGATGTAGACGGATCGGCCATGGGATCTTCTTCTCGGCCCTCGGACGGTGCCGACGCGTTGCAGCTGGCCAACGGCTCCACCTTGCAGCCACGAGGGCGAGCGTTGCAGCCGAGCCCCCAAATTGGCGCGTTGGAGGCGAAGGACAAGGCAGGGTTGGCGCATGGGTTGCCGCCATCACCAGCGGACCGAGCACCACCGCAGCCGACCGCAAGGCAGCTCTTCAAAGATGAGTAGCGGGGGGAACGAGACCATTCCCAAAATTTCACACTCCCGTCCGGGATCTTCACACTGTGGATTTTGAAGGTGTGGGGGCCGACCAAAAAAGATGGCAGAACTCCGCTACACCGGTGGCCGAAGTCCGCTGTTGCCGTCGATGATGAGTGCTCCCATCGACCGCGATGGACTTATAGGCGATCTCGTCCACATTGAGGACAATGCGCATGGTGCCAATCCGTATTCAGCTGGATCGCTGCTGGGCAAGATAGTACTGGTGAGGCGCGGCAAAGTGACCTTCGACACGAAAGTACGCAACGTGGAAACCGCAGGCGGTGCTTCGGCGCTCATCGTCGTTGACTCTGGCGACGGCACGAGCATAAACGTCAACATCCGCAACAGTGCTGGCGGGTTGCATGAACCGAAGCTGGTGCTTGTTGGTGTCGAGCGGAGCGCGGGCGAGGAGCTCATCAAGCTCATGCGCGGCGGCAGCGTCGTTCGTGCCGCTATACATGCGTGCAGTACCCCGGTAGGACGAGCGTTCCAGAAGGTCGCCAACAGCGCCCCCGATTCGCACGGGGAAGGCCCGCCAAAGGTGGGTTTGTCAGCTGATGGGAAGGTTTCGGAGGTCGATGTGCTCGGCAGATCTGCGGCGATGATTGCAGCAGCGCTCGGGAACGAGCCGCTCGTAGCCGAGTTGCTCGCACGCCTTGACGATGACGGGATCTGCTGCGTCGACGAGGATGGCGACAACGCACTAGCTCACGCTGCTCGCAATGGGCATCTAGGCACAGGCCGCCTACTACTTCAGCACAAGCCCTCGTGCTCGAAGAGACTTCGCGATTCGCTCAACCGTGCGGGCTTTTCCCCACTGAGCCTCGCTGCCGAGTATGGCCGACTGGCGTTTGTGCAGCTTCTGCTTGAGTGCGGCGCCGATCCAAACGAGCAGCAGCAGCACTCAAGATGTGAGAGCGCGGTTAGTGGCGATGGTTGCAAACCCATCCACCATGCTGCACACAAGGGTTTCCACTCGATCGTGCGTTGCCTGCTGCGCAGCGGCGCGGACGCTACGGTACGGAATGCAAAGGGTGAGAGCGCCATGGACGTTGCGACAGGCCTGGCGCTCGACTACCTGCGCGATCCGATGATAGATGAGCTCGCTCGCCTCACCAGAGCAGACTCGACCACGCTCAATCTGGCGGAGCTGCGCCCACGAGTGGCTGAGGCGCTGCGTGCGGACCTGGGGGATGACGTGGAGCTCGTCGAGCTGACGTGCGAGGCTGACCCCGTGCTCGGAGAGGCATTCGTGGCGCACGCGCGAAAGCTTCGGCATGACCTTGCCCCAGGTGCCCCAGCTTGTGCCAGTGCCTCCTCTCCGAGAGATGATTGCTTGAATATGAGGCTGCTGTGGCACGGCTGCGGCCCGTCTGTGCTCCCACTCCTGCTGCGCCAGGGATTCAAGGCCTCCTTCTCGTCGCTGGCCTTCAACGTCTATGGCGCTGGCACGTACTTCGCCACGGACGCTCGCCTGTCGACCTTCTTCCTCACGACGCGGCCGGCGACGAAAGAACGCATCCCGCCCGATGGGGATGGATGCTATACGCTCGTGCTTGCTGCCGTGCTGCTTGGCCGCTGCGGCATGCGCGAGCCGTTGCTGGCGGGCTCAGAGAGGGAGAGAGTTTCTATGGAGAGCGCCCTGCGCCATCCTGCGAACCGTAACCCGCCGGTAGGATGCCATTCGGCGTCTGGTCTGCATCTAAAAGAGGTGGTGATCTACAATGACGCTGCCGCCTTCCCGGCCTTCTGTGTACGATTCCGTCTGGGCGCGGGCGTTTTGCCGCTACCGAATCCGTACGACGAGGACCTCCGTCTGAATTACAGCTACTTGCGCGCCTTGCCAGACAGCCTGAGCAACCTGCTCCATTGGCATGCTCTCAATGGGGTGAGGACTCCGCTCGACACGCGAGAGCTGCTCGTCGATCGCAGCGCGCCGCTCGTCGGAGGGTGGACACTCAAAGAGCATATGGCAGACCGCGCGGAGGTGGTCCTACTGCAGGAGAAGCTTGCCGCTCTTGCAGCCGAGTTGGAGACGGCAAAGAAGCAGATGAGTGAGATCATCACCGGCTTCTCGAAGAAAGCGGGCCTCACGCCAAGTATGTCGCATGCAAAGGCCTTCAGTGTGCTGGATAAGGACGGCAGCGGCAGCATCTCCGTCAGCGAGCTCAAGGCGGCGCTCGTCAAGGAGGGCAGCGCGGAGGCGTCCGAGGCAGGGATCCAGAGCCTCATAGACCATGTCGATGGCAATGGCGACGGCGAGCTGCAGCTCGATGAGTTTGAGACGTTCTGGAAGCTCTTCCAGGCCAATTGCGAGACGGTTACGGCGGAGCTCCCCGAAACTGCCGAGATGATGGAGATCCGGGCCGAGCGCGAGCTCGAGGAGGCGAAGGGCGCCTACGAGAAGCTGATGCAGGCGGCCGCTGCGAAGCGTACGGAGGAGGAGGCTCAACGGCAGGAGCAGATTCGGGTGGGGGACGCGCAGTATGCACAAGGGGCGAAGCGCAAGCACACTGAGAGGAATGAGTTAGGTGACGAAGTGACGAAGCGCAGCCGCAAGGAAAGGAATCAGTTAGGTGCGAAGACTGCCTTCGTGGCCCCGGCCGAGGCGGACTGCTCCGCATCGAAGGCGGGCAAGTACACGCTGTCCGACGCCGCCGCGAAGGGTAAGTGGCAGTACTACGTCGACGACGGAGTCGACGGTAAAGCTGATGGCTGGTACGATTACTTTGAGTCGGCAGTCGACATTGTCGAGGGCGCGTACTCTGAGTGGAAGCGCAACCCGATGCTCCACATGTGCTGCGTGCAGAGCGGCGCGTTCTCGTACATGGTGGACTTCGACAGAATGACGCAGACGAACGTGTCGTACCCATCGCGCAAGATGCGCCAGATCAGGCGGGATTGAGTGACTGTGGCGTTACGAAGTTTCCGGTGGATTTGCCTTACATCGCGGGTCGTCGCCCCATTGGCCACAGCTCGTTCACAAAACCGGTAGTCTGTTTACCGCGTGTGGAGCAGCCCACGCGACGAGGGCTGACGTGGCGGCGCGGGAAAAGAAAAGTTGTGTTTAATTAATTAATGTTCAGGACCGCGGACGTCCGCGATCGCGGGTGGGCCGCTCGGCGCCACCGCGAATACGACTGGAGAGACAAAGACGGAGTGCAACTGTCAGGGCTAGCTGACGACGTGGGCAGCAACCCGATGGACACGGCGCCATCCTCATTGTCTCTCCGCCTCGATGGGCGCGAGAGCGATCGGGACCATTACGAGCTTGCAAGGTGCGCTGGGGGGACTTGGGTGCGAGAACGCGTGCGCGTGCGAGAGCAAGAGAGAGAGAGAGACCATGATTTATCGCAACCTGACAAGATCGCAAAGCCTAATGAGTGGCCGCACGGATGTGCCCATACGGTATCATCACCAACAACGAGCCAGGCAAATATGAGCTCGCCTGCTACTCAAGGAATGCCCACGCAGGCGCCCCCGAACCGCAAGCGGCGCGGCCCGGAGCTCGAGCCGGGCGAGCTCGAGCCAGGAGAGATCGAGCCTGCAGGGTACAGTGGCGGCGATGAGCTGCCGCCGCCGCCGCCCGACGAGCCGCCGCCGCCGCCGCCGTGGGGCTATGGAGGCAGCGCCCACGGCAGCGCCCACGGCAGCGCCCACGGCAGCGCCCACGGCAGCGCAATGGGACCTCAGGGACCGTACGGGATGCTTCCATCAGGGTACCAGGCGATACCTCCTGCCTACGCGATGGGGCCACCGAGCTACCCGCCGCACATGCCACCGCCGCCCGGCTTCATGCCTCCGGGCATGATGCTGCCTCGCGGGCCGCCACCTCAGGGGATGCCGCCGCCGGGGATGCCGCCGCCGGGGATGCCACCTCCGGGGATGCATCCGCCGAGAATGCCTCCTACCGGTTTCCCGCCGATGATGCCGCCGCCGGGCATGCCGCCACCAATCTGGCCGGGCATGCCCGGGCGAGGCGGGATCCCACCCATCTGGCCGTGCATGCCGCCGCCCATGCCACCGCCCATGCCGCCCGACGCCTCTTTCGCCAAGCCCGCGGACACGACTGCGGCATCCAACTCGGCAACATCCGCCACCGCCGCCAACGATACGGGTCCTGCTCCCGCACGCGCCGCCGTGTCCTCTGGTTCTTGTGCGGCTGAGAGCATTCAAATCGATTCGCTGCCTGACCCGTCGAAGCCGACGATAGCGCCTGCTGCTCCACGCCCTCAGGCTCCGCGCTCTCATGAACAAGATAGAGATGACGCGATGGCGGCGATGCTCACGCCATTCATTGTGAAAGATCAGTGTCCAGTCCCTGGCTGCAAGTTTGGAAGCTTCAATGCAAGCCACCTCAAGGATAAGGATAAACCACATGGTCCGCATCAAACTTGGAGGCTCGCACATCCGAGGGCTCTGCCCTTCCTCCAAACGAGCATGGGACGCGCCTTGGGTGAGAAGGCGCAAATGCTGCACAGAAAAGAAGCTGTTGCGCAAAAGCTGCGCAGAGATCAGCAACAAGCCGGGCTACAGGCCAGCTCAGAGATGAAGACGGAGCTACAACGATTGGAGCAAGAGGTGCTAGTGCAATTGGCCGCGAAGAAGGCCGAGGCCGCAGCGCAGCAGTCGGCACTGAAGCGCCAGGAAGAGGAGGTGCGGACCGCACGGGAGGAGGCTGAGAGGGGCTTAGCACAGACCGCAGAGAATATTCAGAGGTCGGTCTCATCTCTTCTTCCCAAGGGGACCGAGGTCGCTGATGAGACGAACGTGGTCTACAGCAGTTTCCCTGACGTGGCAATTGAGTTGGTCAGAACACTGCTCACACGTAAACTGCTGCACTACGAGGAGGATGGCATGGCCATCCTGAGCAAATATGTGAGAGGCCAGCGCGCCGTTCACAAGTATGGCACAGGAGCTTTCCCGTCTCTGGCTGACCTGCGGCGCAACGGTTTGACCTTTGCTGAAGCCCAATTAGGTGGCATAAATTTGGCGCAGGCATACAAAGCAGGCTTCACACTATCCGAGGTAGGTTCCGGCGTCAGCCTCGAGCAGTGCCGCCGTGTGGGCTTCACGCCAGTCGACGCGCGCAGTATCAAATTCCATCCATGGACTCGTTGCCCCGAGTGTGTGCGTGTGGGTTTCAGCTGGAACGAGCTCACGTCAGCAGGATTTTCGCCACACCAGGTGGAGGAGGCGGTACAGGGGCTCAAGGTGCCTGATTTGCGGCTGGCTCTCAAGTCCCACGGTGTGAGCGAAGATGGCCTTAAGGCCGTTCTTGTGGCGCGCTTACTGAGGGTGATGGGGCAGCCAGCAACAGAGGCACCGATTGTAACGGGCTCCGACGCACGCGCATCCGGCCTGGCATTGCCAGGTCAGATTCGGCTTCCGGAGGCAAGCGCATCGACCCTCGACGACTTGGAACTGAAACAGGACTTGCATGCAGTGGAGCTCTCACAGAAGCTTGAAGAGGAGAAGCTGGCGCGCAGCACCGCCGAGCAGGCTCGTCAGGCAGCCGCCGACCGCGAGGTGGCGGCTGCGGCTCTGCGTGCGACTGACACCTTCTTGGGCGAGCAGCAAGCCCTTGACGCGACCGCCTTCATGGCACGCTTCATGGCCTTTCGGCAGTACGTCGAGATTCTTCTCAAGTTCATTCCGACCAAGACGGCCAAGACGAAGCCATGGAGAATGGTCATCCAGCGCTCAACATTGTGCGCCAGCGTGCTCGAGTACTTCCAAGATTCGACCAAGATGAGGCTGTTCCAGAGCACTGAGGTCAGCTTCGTCGATGCCTCAACAAGGGAGGAGGAGGAGGGACACGACCTGGGCGGCCTCACCGCGGAGATGTACTCGTGCTTCTTCCGAGAGATGCTCCTTCCAGACGCTGCGCTCTTCGAGGGGGTAGATGGCGCCGTGTCCATCGGATTGCTGCCCACGTCGTCAGCCAGGCCTGAGCACATGGTGGCGATTGGCCGCATTATGTGCAAGTGTCTGCTCGACGACCAACCGATCGGCGCAGGACTCGGCCGATTCGTCTTTGAGTACATCGCCGATACACACGAGACCCGAGTCTTCCAGAACCCTCATGCGGCGCTCGGCGCGCTCGCTGACTTTGACCCCACCCTCGCGCAGCAGTGGGCCAAGCTTTTGTCCAAGCCTATCGAGGGGCTGACACTAGACCTGTTCGATAAAGACGCCATTTGCCGTGACGACGAGTACCTTCCCGCGACAGAGGAGGCCATTGGTGGTGCCATCATTGCAGGCTGTCGATCGCGGCTACTCACGAAGCGCGAGAGAAGCCTTCAGGCGCTACGGGCAGGATTCACGGAGCATGGCGACACTGATCTCCGAATCCATCTGGGCATTTTCAGCTCGGACGAGCTGGTGCGGATGCTTCGTGGCAACACTGAGCTCAGTGCCGCCGATCTGAGCGGCTGTTTTGAATGGCCAGACCAGGCAGCCTCGGCAGCGGAAGCCGCGGGCTTTGAGACCGTCGGATCAGAGGTGCCACGATTCCTGCGCGAGATCATCGAAGACGAGCAGCCCGAGACAGCTTTGAGCAGTGAGGTGCGCCTTCACATTCTCGAATGGGCGACGGCCCTCACCGCGCTGCCGTGCGGCGGCCTGAAGGACCCGATCCTC
>Ga0164294_10005083_pt1 | contig 11323 bp, 9 predicted proteins | sample GEODES005metaG_FD_111479 | JGI IMG/M metagenome (GOLD analysis project Ga0164294, IMG submission 111479) | Oligotrophic lake water microbial communities from Sparkling Lake, Wisconsin, USA - GEODES005 metaG | ecosystem: Environmental > Aquatic > Freshwater > Lake | place: USA: Sparkling Lake...
ACCTTCACCCGCTGACGTCGGTATAATCACCAGCGGACGGTGCCGGATCGTCTAATGGCAGGACAACGGTTTTTGGTGCCGTACGTCTAGGTTCGAATCCTAGTCCGGCAGCCACAACAAACTCCTTTGTGGCAAACGCGATCCAGACGGCGATATCAGCAAATCAAACAGGCCCTCCACATCCGTGGAGGGCCTGTTTGGTTTTTGCTCAGCGCTTCGTCTGAAGCTTGAACACGTTCACCGAGTAACCCGGAACCCGCTGCTGGAACTTCGATCCGAGCCCGGTCAGCTTCTTCGTAATCGGCGCGACCTTGAGTGGTTCGGCGATGGAGTTCATGTCCTTCAGGTAGCCCGTTAGGTACGTCCAAGTCCCATCTGGCTGGAGGTTTGCGCCTTGGAGGTCGATGTCGATGGACTGCGATGCTGGCAACGCATTAACGACCTTCAGATACAGCGCGCCGGACTTGGTGTCTCGGGTGGCGGAGGCGAAGATGCCGGGGAGGGTTTGGGTGCCTTTGCGCTGTTCGGGAACGCCGGATAGCTTGAGTTCCACCGTGCGGTTGCCGAGGTTCTGGGCGAACAAGGTTTGCGCGTAGTAGGACGGCGAGCCGAAGCTTTCTAGCGGGTCGTAGCCGATGAGGTTGAGCGACCACTGTCTCCCGCCGGGGTTCACGTTGACGAGCAGCGGAGCGTAGCAGGCCATCTCGACGATGTCCGAATTCCGCTCCATGCCGGTCATGAACGCAGCGTCCGCGATCGTGCACTTCATGTTCGGCGTCGGGCCAGCGTTAGGTCCGGCTTGCCACGGTGCCACGGTGTCATGAGCGGCCCACTCTCCGACAAAGACCTTCGGTCCCTTTCGGTCGTAGGTGTCGTACTTGGTCGCCATGCCCATCATGTCCCAAGACTCCGTGTAGTAGTGCTCGTCCCAAAGATCCGGGCGGCGCTGGGTTATCGGGAACTTCGCGCCGAGGAAGTCCTTTCCGCCGGTGCTGGAGATCACCTGGATCTTCGGATACTTCTTCTTGATGGCGTCGTAAAACTGGACGAACCGGCTTTCGTACGATCCGGACTTGTCGAATCCGTCTTCGTTCCCAACTTCGACCCATTCAAGGTCGAATGGCTTCGGATGGCCATCGGCAATTCGTCGCGCCCCCCACTTGGTCTCGGGTCCGCCAACGATGTACTCGATCTCGTCGAGCGCCTCTTGAACAAATGGCTCTAGCTCGGGACCGGCCTTTGTGTACTGGCCGTTAAGCGCATACCCTGCGTAAACGCCGAGCAGCGGCTTCGCGCCGGTTTCCTCGCACCACAGCAAGAACTCAAGCAGCCCCATGCCGTCGCTTGATCGGTACCCCCAGGTTCCACGGTGCCCAGGTCGAGTTTCGATTGGGCCGAGGGTCTCCTTCCAAGGGAATCGGTCTGTCGGGGTGTTCCCTTCCAGGTAGTTGCCACCGGGGAAGCGAAGGAACTTCGGCTTCATGTCGCTCAGCAACTTCATGAGGTCCGGGCGGTTGCCGTTCGGACGATTGCGATAGGTCGGCGGGAAGAGCGAAACCTGCGAAAGCATGAAGGTCTTGCCCGGGCCAGAGCGCAGCGCAAATCGGGCGTCTTTGGTTGGCTTCAGCCCCTTTGCCGTCTTGAGTTTGACGGTGTGGATCTTCCAATCTGCGCCAACGCCGTTGATGACCGCTTCGGCGAAAATGGTTTTGCCATCCACCGATTCCAGGCTCGCCCTCAGCGGGCCAGCGGTCTCGGCTTTGGCCCAAACGCTGAGGCTGTAAGTCGTTGCAGGCCGAATCGGGATGCCCCAATAGCCATCGTTTGCGGTGCCGCCGGTGACCTTAAGAGCGACCGGTCGGGCCTTGCTCATGCCTCCCTGCTCAAGGGTAACCGTCGACCCAGCCTCCACCGGGCTCCAATGGGCTGGTTTTGCCCGATCATCCAAGAACGCTCGGTTGCGAATGAGCTCCGCGTACAGTCCCCCATCGTATGAGTAGTTGATCTCTTCGGTCATGTGGCCGTAAAGGTAGGGGCTTACTTCGACCCCCGGGGCTCGCAGGTCGAGGCTCAGGCGAGCAGGTTTTTGGATCAGGAGGAGGAATAACATGGTTACTGGAGTCAACGGGAGCCCGGAAGCCGGTTCTTATTTACCTGTAAATTAAGCTAACCCTGCGAAAAAGTCAACCAAGAATGTGCGATTCGGGAAATCTTGCGTCGTTTCGGTGTGATTGGTCTCCGACCCGGTGAATTCCGCCTCCGCCCGCGACAGAATCGCTATATAGTTCGTTAGCGGACTATATCTGCGTAAATCAGCATGAGAGTCACGATTCGCGATGTCGCCGAAAAAGCCGGGGTTTCTGCCATGGCGGTCAGTGCCGTCCTCAATGGCGGCGGTGGCACCAAAGTCACCGTAACCGCCGAAAAAGCGGAGCGGATTCGGCAAGCCGCACGAGAACTCCGGTACCAGCCGAACCACCTCGCGAGATCGTTTCGTAACAAAAAGACCGGCCAAGTTGCGGTTGTATTCCAGAACTTTGGCCGGTTCATCCCGCAGAGTCCGTATCGGGCTGAAGTGATGAACGGCGTGATGGACGCCCTTTTTCCCAACGACTACACGCTGTCCCTGTGTCCAAAGCTCATGCGCGATGGCGATCCCGGTTTTGTCTCCGATGGCCGTTTCGACGGCGTACTTTGGTGCCGGCCAGACCTGACCGAAACGAGCACCATCGCCCTTCAAGAAGCCTCTGTGCCGATCGTGATGATGCACGCCCCGCCTGGAACCGTCCTTGGGCTACCGACTTTCTGCGCCGACAACGACGGCGCGATGCGGCGCGTCGTTTCCCATCTCGTCTCGCTGGGCCACGAGCGGCTTGCGTTTGTGATTGATCCCGTCAGCGAACACAGCGTAGAGGGTCAAGCCCGGGCCGGCGCCCTCATCTCTGCGGCGCAGCGAGCCGGACTTCCAGACCCCGACATTATCATCCTCACCCACGACCACACTATCCTGCAGCGCTACAAAGACCCCGGCGCGCCCCACACTGCCCTCGTTTGCTTTAGCGACGAGCTTGCTTGCTTTGTGCTGTATTCATGTGAGCGGTTTGGGGTCAAAGTTCCCGAGCACGTTTCCATCATCGGTTTCGATTCGTCGCCCGTTTGCGAGACCTCCCGCCCCCGCCTCACGTCGGTTGCGCAGCCGGTGGAACGGATGGCGTTTGAAGCGACGACGCATTTGATCTCGCTGATCCGGGCCGTTGAAGAAGGAAGCCCGGCCACCCCCGCAACATCGACTTTGTACGATTGCGGCTTGGACGTTAGGGATTCCACCTCCTTCGCGCGCTCGCGGTAGGGCGCTAAGTTCTCTGTCCTAGAAGAATATTCTGAACCCGATGTGAGAGGGCCCAAGGTACGCTCCTATGCGGATTCGTTGAACCCCCGGGCTGCTGGATCGCAGTTCCTTCAGGTCAACGCTTGGCTCCCGGCAGAGCAAAGATCACGATGAACCGCAAATTTTATAACGCCCATCATACGCCCGTCGGTGCCTTCGCTACTCTCACCCTTGGACAGAAAGGATCGACCGGTGGCCTCGGTTTAGAGCTTGCCGGACCAGCGAACGAAAACCTTTATGTTGGAATTCAAGATCGGGATGGCGGAAGCTTTCGCGCTCTGCCCTTTTTCACCGGCGGCGAGTCCCACGAAGAAGACTTCGACGTGGAGCATCTCTCTGGCTTTGGCCGACCAAACGCAGTAACCGCGTTTGCGGATGACGAAATTGAGCGAACCATGGGCGCCGGCGTCGACGAATGGCGGGCCGGCGACATGGTCTTCCGCCTGATCTCTCCGGTTCGCTCGGTTCCAGACCCCGAAACGGCCACCGAAGAAGCCCTCAAAACCGCGATCACGCCGTCGATCCTTGCCGAACTCACTATCGATAACCGTGAAGGCACGACGAGCCGAAAGGTTTTCTTCGGCTACAGAGGTTCTGACCGCGCGGCCGGAATGCGGGTGATCAAAGAACCGGGCCTCATCGGAATCGCCCAGCGCACTTTCACCGCAATCGCCTCGGACGACCCATCTGTCCACGCCGGAATTGCCTTCCAACCAGAAAAAGTCCTTGAGCCCGACACCGAAGAGAACCTAGAGTTCTTAGTCGGAAGGCTTGGCCTCTTGGTCGGAACAGTCCCGGCCGGTCAAGTCCACACTTTCCGCTTTGCAATCGCTTTCTTCCGAGAAGGAACCGCGACCACGGGAATCAAGACCCGCTACCTGTATCGCCGATTCTTCAACGACATCGAGTCGGTTCTGCGCGATGCGCTCAAGGGCTTCGAGGCCACGAAGCACGAGGCCGAAGCATTTGATGCCCAGCTCCAGAGCCGACTTTCTCCCGAACGCGCCTGGATGGCGGCCCACGCAATCCGGTCGTACTTTGGATCCACCCAGCTCTTGGAGCGGGAAGATGGTCAACCGCTTTGGGTGGTGAACGAGGGCGAATATCGCATGATGAACACCTTCGATCTCACGATCGACCAGGCGTTCTTTGAACTCGTTCTGAACCCTTGGACGGTCCGAAACGTGCTCGACCTCTACGTCGAGCGGTACGCGTACGAGGACGGTGCGCGGTTCCCCGGATCCGACGAAGTTCACCCTGCCGGAATCGCGTTCACGCACGATATGGGAGTGGGCAACGCGTTTTCCCGACCGGGATATTCCGGCTACGAGCAGGCTCGGCTGAAAGGCTGCTTCTCGTATATGAGCGTGGAAGAGCTGATGAACTGGGTTCTCACGGCGGGGCTTTACGATTCCCACACCCGAGACATGGCCTGGGCGATTTCTCAGCGCGAAACCTTCTTGGCGTCCCTTCGAAGCCTCGTGAACCGAGACAATCCGACTCCGGCAGATCGCAACGGCGTGGTCGGACTCGATGCCGATCGATGCCAAGGTGGGGCGGAAATCACGACCTACGACAGCCTTGATGCCAGTTTGGGGCAGGCCCGCAACAATCTGTACCTCGCGGTTAAGGGCTGGGCTTCTTACCTGCTTTTAGAAGATGTGCTTCGCCGCCTGGATGAAGTCGAAGCGGCAAACGAAGCCAAGGAACAAGCCTCAAAAGCCGCCCAAACCATCATGAGCGCCGCGAATGAAGAGGGCCTTCTGCCGGCGGTCATTGGCGAAGGAGTTGAAGCTCGCATCATTCCGGCCATCGAAGCCCTGGTCTATCCATTTGCTCTTGGTCTCGCGATTGATCCTGAGCTGCAAGCAACGCTGTCAAAGCACCTGAGTGCGGTTCTCAAGCCGGGAATCTGCAAGTTCGCCGATGGCGGATGGAAGCTGTCTTCGACCAGCCGCAACTCTTGGTTGAGCAAGATCTACCTGTGCCAGTTTGTGGCTGAGCGCGTACTCGGGTTTGCCGCTGACGCTGAGGCGGATGCTGCGCATGTGAGCTGGTTGCTGGACGAAGAGAATGCCTACTTCGCATGGAGCGATCAGATGCTGCAAGGCAAAGCCGTCGGCTCACGCTATTACCCACGAGGTGTGACGAGCATCCTCTGGGCGGCAACCGGCGAGAACCCGCTGACCGAACTTGCAAAGGCATTCGGACATACCGAACAGCCCGTCGCCTGAGGTTCTAAACCGCCGCAGAGCTTCGGGTCTTCCGATAGTGATTAGTGGCTTTGGCTCGATTTCCGCAGAGGGACATCGAGCACCACTTCCGGCGCCCGGCTTTCGATTCATCAAAGAAGTACAAGGTGCAGGTTGGCTCGGCACATTTTCGAACTCGCGAGATGTCGCCTTCGACCAAGAATTTGGCAAAGGAACGGGCGAGGATTTCGAGCGGACTTTCGCTCACTCTCACTAATTGAAATCGGTTGGCTTCTCTCTTAACTTGATCGCGGCCACTGCCCGCCATCAGGATTTGGTTCGTGCGCTCGACCGCTAAGTTCAGCTCCTCGCTCCCAATCTGAAAATGGCTAGCCGCGATTGCGTAAGCCTCGCGCAAAGATCGGAGTTCGCCGAGGTCTACGCGATCGAAGGGGGTGCCAAGCCATGACTCAACCGATTCGCGGCTTTCCAGGACGTTGCCCACGTTCAGTCTCTCTAGGGTTTGCGAGTTTGCGAAGTCGAGCCAAAGGACGCCGCCAACTCGAAAGAGGTCTGGCCAAGGCTCCAGGGCTGAATCCAAGTTTTTTCTCATTCTAACCATATTAATGGAACTTTAACGGTTTGAGTTCGCTTTATCAACCGTAACCACTCAAATAAAGGTTTACAGGTTAGAATCATGAAAACAAGCGTACTCGCAACCAGCCTCGTCACCCTCGCCATTGCCGCTGCCCAAGCTGGCGCCGTTCAAGTTGATCACAAGTTCGAAACGGTGGATGGCCTGAAGGTCTTCTACCGAGAAGCCGGTCCGAAGTCGGCCAAGACCATCGTCCTTCTTCACGGTTTCCCTAGCTCATCGCACATGTTCCGCGACCTGATTCCAAAGTTGGCGACTCGCTACCACGTGATTGCTCCGGATTACATCGGCTTCGGCTACTCGGACGCGCCGTCTCCGAAGACATTCACTTACAACTTTGATCGCCTTGCCAGCATCACAAACAAATTCTTGGAGCAGAAGAACCTTGGCAAGTACAGCTTGTACCTTCAGGATTACGGCGGACCAGTCGGCCTTCGAATCGCGGCGGCCAACCCGGAGCGGGTTGAGGGGCTGGTCATTCAGAACTCAAACGCTTACGTCGAAGGAATCAGCGAAGCGGCCAAAGGGATCCTGGTTGGGTTCGGTAGCAACCGAAACGCCGAAACGGAGAAGGCGGTTGCTGGACTGTTTAGCCCGGAAGGCATCAAGTACCAGTACGTCACCGGCACGGACGCCTCGAAAATGAGTCCCGACGGCTACACCTTCGACTCCGCGCTCTTCAATGCGAAGCCCGAAAACACCGCCGCGCAGCTTGACCTTGTCGCGGACTACAAGAACAACGTCGCCCTCTACGATTCTTGGCATGCCTACTTCCGAAAGTGGCAGCCGAAGGCTCTGGTGGTTTGGGGAACCGGAGATCCGTTCTTCACCGTTGACGGCGCCAAGGCTTTCCAAAAGGACCTGAAGGATGTGGAACTGCACCTCCTCGAAGCGGGCCACTTTGCGCTGGAAGAGAAGGCCGACTTTATTGCCGAGAAGATTCTCGCCTTCTTAGGTCGCCTGAAGTAAGTTCCGTGTTCTGAGTGTCCTAGCCCAGACTCTAGAAGTCTTTGGGCTAGGGCACTCTTTTTGTTTTGTTTCTCGTGCGCTCTCCTGCCGATTGGCGTAAAACAGGGTGGTCATGGCTACTTTTACCGTTGGCACCGAAAACTCGACCCCGATTGAACTGTATTACGAGGATCTTGGGACTGGATACCCAGTGATCCTTGTCCACGGATTCCCGCTGAGCGGTGCTTCTTGGGAGAAGCAGGTTCCGGCCCTTTTGGAGGCTGGTTTCCGGGTGATCACCTACGACCGTCGTGGATTTGGAAAGTCCAGCCAGCCGTCGGGCGGATACGACTACGACACTTTTGCTGCGGACTTACACCACCTGGTCACAAAACTGGAACTGGACGATTTTGCCCTCGTTGGCTTTTCGATGGGCGGTGGTGAAGTTGCTCGACACTCTGCCCAATACGGACTTCGCACGGTAAGCAAAGCGGTGTTCATCGGTGCGGTCACTCCGTTCTTGGCGAAGGCCGAAGACAATCCGGATGGGGTGCCTCAGGAAGTTTTTGAAGGGATTAAGGCCGGCATCCGCGCCGACCGCCCCTCTTTCCTGAGCGGATTCTTTGCGAACTTCTTCAACACCGACGTCCTCGGCGGAACCAAGATCACCGAGCAGGCTGTGCAGGCGAACTGGAACATCGCGATCGGAGCTTCTCCAATTGCCACCCATGCGGTGGTCGACACCTGGGGCACTGACTTCCGGTCTGACCTTGAAAAGCTTGATCTGCCAATTTTGGTGATCCACGGGGATTCAGATCGCATCGTGCCAATCGGAATCTCCGGGGCAAAGACGGCTGAGCATCCCCTAGTCCGCGAGTTCGTCACCGTCAAAGATGGCCCCCATGCCGTCAATTGGACGCACGCAGAGGAAGTCAACGCGGCATTGATCAGCTTCCTCAAATCGTAAAACAGCGTTGCATCATTGGCACGATCAAGACTTCCGCGAGGAACGTCGAAGTCTTGAACGTGCCATGTTGGACCAACATTGGTCGCAGCCGCGATGGTTTTGCAGCTCGTCGCGAAAGGTAAAGTAGCCATCGAAATGGAGCAGAATCCAGAGCAGAACGGGCGCAAGCTGGTGTACTGGCCGCACCGACAATCAGCATGGGCAGAAAAAGCCAGCCACATCCTGAATCTAGTGGCGCTAGATGATGAGGTTGACGAAGATGCGTGCGAGCAAGTCCTGGCTAGACTTATCGAAGCGGATACCTATGAGCTGTGTAGCATTCCGTTCTTCGCGAGGGACTACGCGCTAGGCGATCACGTTCATGCGCCTGCGGGACAGATTGAGAAGGTCGTGAAGCGATCTGGCAGGTACGTTTACCGGATCTTCTTCTCGGAGAACCAGGTCCATGAACCGATTATCGAGGAACTTAGAACGCTTGGTGGATGCTTGTTCGAGTCCCTCGGCAACGGGCTATACGCCATTGACGTAGCAACGCAAGACCTAGCCATTTTGCTTGTGGAGCGCATGAGTGAACTTGAGAATTCTGGAGTGTTTGAATGGGAATCGGGACACGATGTAGATCCGTCCGAACAGCCAGCGAATCCGTAATCGTGCCATCGCTAACCTCCAGCCGACCAAAATGCTACTGTCCGGTCTGACGGATGGATCCCTTAGTTGATTTCACGGCCGTTTGGGTTCAACCGAGCTGCGCGCAGTTTTTTTTATTAATACTTCTTCCCTTACGCGAGGGATGTAAATTTTCTGGTTTGCGCTGTGATGGCGTGGCAACTATACGGGGCCGGTGAGGGGAAATGTCAGCCTGTGGTTTCGGGAATTGGGCCGGTTTTGTCTGCGGGGTGTGGGGTTCATTGAAGTCTGGGCAGAATTCTTGCCCCAGAGCGACCCTTGTTGCATATAATTCAATGGTGGAGCAGTTCCCACGACGACGCATCTATTGGCTGATGGTTTGCTCGGGCTTGCTTACCGCGGTGACGTTCAAGATGCCGAAGTGGACGGGCATTGCGGGGAGCGTGCAGTGGCCGATTGATTGCGCCATATTGTTGTGGATCATCTGGTTGGCGGCTCATCGCGGCAATGCCCCTCACTTATTGGCCATGCTGGCGACCTTTTGCGGGATCACGACTGGGCTGATGTTTGCGAAGGTCGATCGAGCCATCGAGCTTCAGAAACCGATGACGCCAATCTCCATCGGCACGACCATTGTTATGATGGTCGTGCCGTTCGTCGCGTTCTTCAAAATTCAGGCAAAAGAGCGCAAGAATGCGCCGGATCTGGAGGCCATAGATCGCGAGTACGAGGCCATGAGTCAGCTGCCGCCCGAACAGCTTGAGGAAGCGCTTAACAAGAAGCTTGAGGAACTCTCGAAAGGGATTGATGAGGTTAAGCGAATGCAAAGGCGTATTGCGCCGCTTATCATCCTCGCGATGGCCATGACGCTTGGGACGATTCCTCTGGCGCTGAAGCCGGAGGTTAAGCCGATTCTACTATTGTTGATCATCGTGGCCATATGCTCATTTACCAAGTTCCTTGTGCTTCACTTCATGCCTAACTTCAGTAGCAAGTGGTTAGCGGACAAAGACCCGGTATGGAACGAGCCCAAAGACGACAAGGAAGTCTGGTCGTAGCAACTCGGTGGCACACTCGAACCGTGGTCGAGATAATTTCCGGGAAGGATTTTGGGCTCACCTCATGCTGAGCATTGCCTCTCGATGACATAGAGCTTTGAAAATGCTAATAACCGAAGGTCCTCGCTGCTTAATCATAGGTGAGGCTGATAGCGTTGATTTGATCCTTCGCATTATGGAACGTTTAGAGTTTTTCGGACGAATCTCGATTACAGATGACGCATCTCAAGGTAACTGCTTGCTCGCAGATTATGATTATGTTGTCTTAACTGATCCCGACTCCGAATTCTTGTTCTTTGGCAGTAATGACACCCCGTGGGTGATTGTTTTACATCCCGACTATAACTACAAGTGCATCCCCAAGGATAGGGTACTTTCAATGCCATGTATTGACGATGTTTCGAATACCAAACAAATGCGACACCTTAAAAGGATGTTGGTGCAGGCAAGCAATCGTGATCGCTGAAACTTAGTCTCAATGAGTGGACTCCACAAACGAGCTTCTACTACTCGTTGCGATTCATGTGAGTTCGGAATGAACGTTGTTGCGACTGCCTAAGAGACGTAGACCGTGATTAAGTCTGTCACGAACCAATCGTCACCGACCTTTCGCAGTACGACCTCGACGCCCTCGCCGTTGAGTCCGCCGGAGTAGCGGCTGATCATGGTATTCGCTGTCTTGCCGTCGGCGGATATCTTTAGCCAATCGGTGCCTTTCGGGATCCTTTGACTGAAGTCTCGGCGGACGGGTTCGAAGCTGATAACGTTGACTCCTGCCCCGTACATCGAGCCGAGGTTCCCCTCGCGATCACCCACGGTCCAAATCAAGGGCTGTGGATAGCCGGTCATTTCGAACGGTTCGACTTTTTCGACGGAGATCACGGCGGGCACTCGCCAATCGATCTCGAAGAAATGGGCGGCCACGGCGGCGGCGACGATCTTCTCGCGGTCGCCCATCGGTCTTGGAGCGGCGTTCGGGCATGGATCAACGTCGTCCTTAAGTCCGTCACGGTCGGTATCCGCTTCCTTCGGATTTGTCCCGAGCCGGTTCTCGACTAGATCGGTTAGACCATCGGCATCAGTGTCCTTTCGCACCTCGGCATCGTCAGGAAAAATCTTGATCCACTCGGTCGAAGTGAGCTTCGCCATCGGTATCTTTCGGTACATCTTTGCAGGCTCCTTGCCCCAAGTACTTCCGTCGTAAAAGCCCAAGAAAATCGCCTCGCCGAGTTTGGAGCCGACCTTCTCGGCCATGAAGTAGTCGGATTCGTTGCCGAGAACTTCCGATTGGAAGAGAATCCAAGATCTCCCCTTTGCGTCCTTCGCTTCTCTAGGCATATCGCGGCCAGTTTTTGCAAGAGGATTGACGCGCGACTGCCATCGCGCCCGCGGCCCTGGTTTTGGCGTGGCCCTTCGAATGGCATCAATTCCAGCTTCAGCACCCGTGCCCGCCAGATTGAGAAAGGCGGCGCGCCGCCAAGCGGAAGG
>Ga0164294_10005084_pt1 | contig 11323 bp, 12 predicted proteins | sample GEODES005metaG_FD_111479 | JGI IMG/M metagenome (GOLD analysis project Ga0164294, IMG submission 111479) | Oligotrophic lake water microbial communities from Sparkling Lake, Wisconsin, USA - GEODES005 metaG | ecosystem: Environmental > Aquatic > Freshwater > Lake | place: USA: Sparkling Lake...
AACTTGCCATAGCCGAACAGCGCGACGCCGGCTTTCTTCAGCGCTTCATAATCGGTGGGGCTGCCCGTGTAGTCGGCGGGGATATCGCCCAGCACCAGGAAAAGCCCGGTGAAATCGGCGCCGCCACTGAAAAGACCGATGATCGGCATCACCAGATCTTCGGTGAAGCTGGTGACGATGGTGCCGAACGCCGCGCCGATGATCACCGCCACCGCCAGATCGAGCACGTTGCCGCGCGCAATGAACGCCTTGAATTCCTGAAACACCGGGCACGCCCCCTTGAATATTCCAACAGCGCACTATCTCATGTCATGCGCATGGTTCACAGTTTGACCACGCCGACCGCTTTGCGCAAGCCGGCGACCTGTCTGGAGACGTTCGTGAGCAACAAGAATTTCCGCCGACCCGCCGCTTTGACCGCCCTTGCCGGCACCGCCCTGCTGCTGTCCGGCTGCGGCGTGAACAGCATTCCCGCCAAGGAAGAAACCGTGAAGGCGCGCTGGGCCGATGTGGAAAACCAGTATCAGCGCCGCGCCGATCTGATCCCCAATCTGGTCAGCACCGTGAAAGGCTATGCCGCCCAGGAAAAGGATGTGCTGGAAAGCGTGACCAAGGCGCGCGCCAGCGCCAGCCAGGTGACGGTGGACCCGACCAAATTGTCCGATCCGGCGCAATTGGCGGCGTTCGATCAGGCGCAGGGTGCGCTCACCCAGTCGCTCGGCCGGCTGCTGGTGACGGTGGAAAAATACCCCGATCTGAAATCCAACGAACAGTTCGCCACGCTGATGAGCCAGTTGGAAGGCACCGAAAACCGCATCGCGGTGGCGCGGCGCGATTATAATGGATCGGTGCAGGATTATAACACCGAAATCCGCACCTTCCCCAGCCTGATCACCGCCAAGGTCATCTATGGCGCCGAACCGATCGCGCCGTTCAAGGCCACCACTGTCAATGCTGACAAGGCACCGGAAGTGAAATTCTGAGCCCCGCCGCGCGGGGAGAGAGTTGACCATGAACCACGACCGCCAGATGCGGCGGATGGGCCTGATTGCGCTGCTGCTGGCCGTCGTGCTGGCGGTGTTGCAGCTCGCCAGCCCGGCCTTTGCCGCACCCACCTATCCGCCGCTCACCGGCCGCGTGACCGACGCGGCCGGCGTATTGCCGGCCGATGTCGCCGCTGCGCTGGAATCCCGGCTGAAGACGCTGGAAGACACGACCGGCACGCAGCTGGTGGTGGCCACCGTGGCCGATCTCGAAGGCTATGAGATCGACGAATATGGCGTCGGCCTGCTGCGCAGTTGGGGCATCGGCCAGAAAGGCACCAACAATGGCGCCATTTTGCTGGTGGCGCCGGCGCAGCGCAAATTGCGCATCGAAGTTGGCTATGGCCTGGAAGGCACGCTGACCGATGCGGTATCCAGCCAGATCATCCGCCGCACCATCGTGCCGCGCATCAAGTCTGGCGACATGGCGGGCGGCATCGTCGCCGGCGCCGACGCGCTGATCAAGTTGCTGCAATTGCCGCCCGATCAACAGGCGATGGCCGTCGCCAGTGCGGCGCAAGCGCAAAAGGACAGCAAGGACCGGCCCGGACTGGGCGCGCTGGTGTGGCTGGTCATCCTGATCGTCTGGATTGTCCTGGCGTCCCGGCCCGGCCGGCGTGGCCGCAGTCGTGGCCCGGTGGTGATCTGGGGCCCTGGCATCGGCGGCAGTTGGGGCGGCGGCGGTGGCGGCTGGGGTGGCGGCGGTGGCTTCGGCGGCGGCGGCGGCTTCGGCGGCGGCGGTGGTTCCGGCGGTGGCGGCGGCGCGTCGGGGGGTTGGTGATGTTGTTCAACGATTCCGATCGCGCCCGCATCGCCCGCGCCATTGCCGATGCCGAGGCGACCACCGCTGGCGAGATCGTGGTGATCGTCAACACGCGGCCGCACCGCTACACGGCGACCATGCTCGCCGCCGCCGTGCTTGCCGCCTTCGTGTTGCCGTTCGGCGCGGTGCTGGCCGGCTGGGCGCCGTCCCTGCTGTTCCCGGATTGGGATGTGCTGGATGCCGCCACGCGCGAACGCCATGCGGTGGAAGGCTTTGTCGCCGCGCAGGCGGTGCTGTTCGTCGCCACATTGGCGCTGGTGGCGGGGCTGCGGCTCGATCGCATCCTTACGCCGCGACCGCTGCGCCGCGACCGCGTCCATCACGCTGCCATGGTGCAGTTCCGTGCTCGCGGCCTGTCGGCGACGCAGGGGCGCACCGGGCTATTGCTCTATGTCGATGAACCCGAACATGTCGCCGAAGTGATCGCCGATGATGGCGTGTTCGCGCTGGTGGCCGCCGATGATTGGGCCGATACGATCGCCGCGCTGATCGATGGCATCAAGGCCGGCCGCGCCGCCGATGGCATGGTGGCCGCGATCACCCGCGCGGGCGCTGTCCTGTCCCGCCACCTGCCGCCGCATGTCGGCGATGTGAACGAGCTGCCGGATACGCTGATCGAACTATAGGGGATCGCGCTTCAAGCTGCACTCACCAGCCGCAGCGCCGTCAGGCTGGTGGCGATGCCGGCCAGGCTGCCGGCCGGCCGGCGCAGGCCCGCCGCCGTCACCTGAAGCGCCAATTCGGCGTGGCGCGGCCCCAGCGCCGCCAGCACCGTCGGAGACGCCAGCCGCGTCACATCCAGCCCTGGCACCCCCGCCAGCCGTGCCGCAACAATCGCCGGCAGCGCCGGGTGATCGGGCACCTCGCGCGCCAGCCACAGCGCCGCCGCACTGCCCACCGGGCCGGCGGCCACGGCATGATCGACCAGCGCTTCGATCAGCCACACCGCACGGGCTTGACGCATTTGCGCCAAGGCCTGCCCCGGCGCATCCAGCCGGGCCAGCGCCGCCAGCAGCGTCGGCCGTCCCAGCGCGGCGCAATCCTTATCGGCCAGATCGGCCGCGCCATCCTGTTCCAGCCAGCCCGCGAGCAGATTGAGGCCCGCCGCGTTCAGATCGGCGGCTTGCGGCCCACGCCCGGCCAGCAGGGCACGCACAAGCGCCGTGCGGTTGCGGCGCGAGGCATCGGCATGGTCGGCCAGGCGCGCCAGCAGCGCCGGCACCGGCTCCACGGTCATGTCATGATCCCAGGGCAGCAGCGCAGCACCATCGGTCGCGTCGCGAAACGCCGTCCAGGCTGCCCAAGCCGGCGGCGGCGCGATCACCGGTTCGGGTTCCCCCAGCAGATTGAAGCGCGCCGCCAGATAGGGCATGCCGTTGGGCTGGCGGCGGCCGGGGCCCAGCACCAGCAACTGGCAATCATCCCAGGGATCGAAATCGCCCGCCGGCGGCAGGATCGCAGTCGTTGCCCAGCCGGTGATGCGCGCCGCCTGTTCGGGCGGGCCGGCATTGGCGAGCAGGGTCACCAGCGTCGGCAGCACATCGGCCGCTTCGGGCACGATCACCACCCGGTTGCGCCAGACGACGCCGATATCCTGCCATCCGATGCGCAGCGGCAGCGCCGGCAACAGCGGCGGGATCAAGATCGGACCGCGGCCGAAACTGCGACTGCCATCGGGTGCCGGCAACACGGGCAACAGCCGTTCGGCGCGGCCATCGATCTGGCCAAGCAGCGTCGGCGTCACCAGCACTGCGTGCGCCTGTGGCAGCGCCCCCGGCCCGATGCCCGCACCGCTCGCCGCACGGATCAGCAGCGCTGCGCCTTGCCCCAGCGGCAGCAGCGCCACGATCGGCGCCTCGCCGCTCCCCGCCCAGTGCGCCAGCGACGCCATGATCTCGTCCAGCCGCAACTGCTGCGCCGCCGTCAGATCCGGCGGCGGGCTGGCGGCAAGCAATTGCCACGGCGCGTCCGCCGCAGGCGGACCGAGCACCAGCGCCGGCGCCGTCGCCAGCCTGGGAATCATGCCGCCAGCACCAAGCCGGTGACGGCAATCGCCGCGACATTGATGGCGACTATGGCCCACAGCATCCAATCCGGCACCCGCCGCGCCGCCGTGGCCTCGTGCACGGCCAGCGCGGCCGCCACCGCCGGTTCCACAATTGCCGGAATTCGTGCCGCCAGATGGGGTTCCAGTGCATCGATCACTGCGCCGGCCAGCCGTTCGGCCGATTGCCGCAGTTCGGCCTGGGTGGCGCTGTTGGCTTCGCTGGCGATGGCGGCGGCGATCTTGCCGGTCAACGGATGCGCCTGGCCATCGGGCTGCACTTGCGCCAGATCGGCCACCACAAAGCTGAGCAGTTCGCGGCGCAGGCGCACAAGTTCCGCCTGCTGATCATCCGAAACGCCTGACGCCATGACCCGTCCCGATATTCCCGGGGGCCACTTAACGGCATTTCCACCATTTTGACAATCTTCCGTCAGCAACTTTTGCGGACAAGCTGTTCCATTGGTTATCCTGGCACCGCGTCAGCGCCGGGCCGTGAACACCACGGCGGGCGGAAGATTGCGCGGTTCCAGCCGCAACGACAGGTGGGGAAACACCCGCCGCACCTCGGCCAGCCGGGCGGGGGAATATTGATAGCCGATCAGCGCCGCGCCGGGGCCGAGCAACTGCGCCGTCGCCGCCAGCACCGCCGCGCGCACGGCCTGCGGCATCACGCCGAGCGGCAGGCTGGAAATCGCCACATCGCACCGGGCGTCCACATGCTGCGCGGCATCTGCGGCCGACACCGCCAGCACGGTCAGCCGCGGATCGGGGATCGTGGTGCGCAGATAATCGGCGAAATCCGGGTTGATCTCGAACGCCATCAGCCTGGCATCAGGCCGCATCCGCGCCAGCATGGCCCGCGTCACCACCCCGGTGCCTGGCCCATATTCCACCGCATGGATCACGCGCGCCCAATCGACGCCATCGAGCAGGCAGCGCACCAGTGCGGTCGATGCCGGTGCCACCGCGCCCATGCGGCGCGGATTGGCCAGAAATTGCCGGGCAAACAATAGCGCCGGGCTGGCCATGGCGCGCGCGATCAAGCGGCTGCCGACGCGCGCGCTGCGATCCGCTGATGCCAGGCCGGCAGCCAGGCCAGACCATCCGGCAGCGGCTGCCCCACTTGCGCGCCGAATTCCACGAAGCAGAACAGCAAGATGTCGGCCAGCGTGAAGCGATCACCGCAGACGAAGTCACCCGTCATCAGCCCATCGATCCAGCGCAATTTTTCGGCCGCAATCGCCTTCAGCTCCTCTGCAGCCGCTTCAGACACCAGGGTCATGCGCGGCGCGAACATGCGGCGGCCCTGCGAAGCGCGAAAGCCATTGGCCATCGGCTCCACGATGTTCAGATCGATGCGCCGCACCCACATGCGGGTCTGCGCGCGTTGCAGCGCCGTTTCACCGATCAGCGCCGGATCAGGCTGGGTTTCTTCGAGATATTCGGCAATGGCAACGATCTCGGCGATGATGCTGCCGTCGTCGGTTTCCAGCGCCGGGGTGCTGCCGGTCGGGTTGCGCGCGACGAAATCCGCGTTGCGGTTCTCGCCCTTGATGATGTCCACGCTCACGCGTTCAAGCGCAATGCCTTTTTCCGCCGCCACCATCCGCACCACCCGCGGATTGGGCCCCACACTGTCGAACAGGCGCATGGCAAATACTTTCGCTGGTTTTCCCAGCGACACGCATGAGCGCCGACCGCACCAGCGTCAAGTCACGCCTGTTGCTTCGCCGCCCCTGCGTCCAGCGCCGCAACGATGCGCGCCTGCTCGTCCTGCCCGATCGTCCAGCCGCGCGCCAGCCAGGCGGCGGTGAGGGCGGTGGCGATCGGCGGCACCAGGAACAGCAGCACCAGGCCGTCAATGGCACTGGCCGTGTTGCCCGCGCCCAATTTGGCATCGAAGCCGACCATATCGAGCACCATATAGGCCAGCCCCACCGGGATCGCGTAGCCCAGCTTTTGCACGCCCACCAGCACCGCATAATAGAGCCCGGCATTGTTGCGCCCGGTGGCCAGGGTTTCGGCATCGGTGACATCGGCGAGCATGGCGCGCACCAGAAACGCCGGCGCCACGGCTGGCAGGCCCGCCAGCAACATGCCGGCCGCCGCCGGCCAGAAATTCTGGCTTGGCGCCAGCACCAGCGCGGCGTGCAGCACGGCATAGCTGCCAATCGCCCACGCCACCGCCATATGCTTGGATGTGCGCCGCGCCACCCAGCCCCACAGCGGCGCGCCGATCAGCCCGGCCGCGAAATAGAACAGCAGCAGCAGCCGCGCCTCCGCCACGCTGAACCCGCGCGCCGCCTCGAAGAAGAAGATCAGCAGCGCGCCACCAAAGCCCGGCGGCAGGCTGGCGAACAGATCGATCAGCAGCAGCCGGCGCAGCAGCGGCCGTTTCAAGGCCATCACGATATCGGCCCAGCCGTGCGGATGCTGATGCACCGATTTCGTCTCCCGCACGCCCAGCATGATGGCGGCAAAGGTCGGCACCACCAACAGCAGCAGCACCCAGCCCATGGCATGCACGCCCAGCGACGCTGAAGGCGTCCAGCCAAAGCGCGGTGCCAGCGCATTGGCCAGCGGCGGCACCGCCAGCAGGCTGATCAACGCCAGCATGTTGGCGGCCTGCCACCAGCCGAAGATGCGGCTGCGTTCATGATAATCGGTCGAAAGCGCCTGCCCCCAGCTGGTGTGCGAAACCTGCGCCGCCGAAAAGCCGACATACAGCGTCAGCAACCCGGCCAGGGCCAGCCCCGGCGAAATCCCCGGCGCGGCGAAAAACACCATGGCCAGCCCCAGCATCATTCCCAGCCCGCCGCCAAACAGCCACGGCTTGAAACGGCCAAAGCGCGTCTCGGTGCGATCGATCCAGTGCCCGAACGCGATATCGATCGGCAGATCGATCCAGCGCACCACCGAAAACAGGATGCCGACCATCGCCAGATCCAGCCCCAGCGTGCCGGCATAATAAGGCGGCAGATACACCACCAACGGCAGCCCCACGCCGGTAAGCGGCAGGCAGGGCGCGGCAAAGGCGGCCAATGTTCGGCGTTTCAACAACATCGCGGTCCCTCCCCAGGGCCGGGCGCACATTGCGGCGCGGGGGCGGACGGCGCAAGCCTGATGGATGTGGCGGTGACCCTTGCGTTCACACGCGCGACCCCTCCGTCTCGCTGCGCTCGCCACCTCCCCTGAGAGGGGAGGAACTTATTGATCCTCCCCTCTCAGGGGAGGTGGCGCCGAAGGCGACGGAGGGGTGCCGCCAGGCCCAAACTCAGTCGCTCACGCCGCGCTCTTCCTTCGCGCCGCAAACAGCTTCAGCGCATGGTCCAACCGGGTCAGCACCTCGCCGTGCAGCGCCGGGGTTGCCGCCGCGATGCCGTGGATGATCGGTGATGGCCGGTTGAAGGCCAGCGGCGCGCCGTGGCGGTCGGTGGCCAGGCCGCCGGCTTCGGAGAGGATCAGGCTGCTTGCCGCGACATCCCATTCGGCGATGCTGCGCCCTTCCAGCCAGGCGTCGGCCTCGTCGGCGGCGATCATCGCCATGCGCAGCGCCAGGCTGTTCGGCTTGGCGACGATGCGGCCGGGCCAGGGGCTGGGCCAATAGCTGGCGGCCAGATTTGCCGCATCGATCGGCAGGCGCACGCCATCCAATGTGGGCAGGCCCGAAACCCGCAAGGCGCGGCCGTTCAACACCGCGCCACCGCCCAGGCTGGCGGCATAGAGGCGCTTCTGAGCCGGCGCGTTCAGCACGGCGACCGTCACCGCGCCATCCTCCACCAGCGCCACCGAGACGGCCCAACCGGTGCGGCCGCGCAGGAAATCGCGGGTGCCATCGATGGGATCGACCACCCACACCCGGCGCTTGCCCAAGCGCGCGGCGCTGTCGGCACATTCTTCCGACAGCCAGCCGTCCGCCGGCCGCGCCGCAGCGATCACGCCTTTCAGAAACTGGTTCACCGCCAGATCGGCGGCGCTCACCGGGCTGCCGTCGGCCTTGTCCCAATATTCAAGCTGCTTGGCCGGGCTCTGGCCGAAATGCGCCATGGCGATATCGCCGGCGTCCGAAGCGATTTCGGCGGCGAGCGCCAGATCGGCGCTGCGGTCATCCATGATGCGTCCGCTTCAACTGCCGGCCACGGTCATGCCATCCACCCGCAGCGTTGGCGCGTTGCTGGCATGGCGGAAGTGCAGATCATTGGCGGCGGCCAGATTCTGGAACATGGCGACCAGATTGCCGGCGATGGTGATTTCCGCCACCGGACGGGTGATCTCGCCATTTTCGATCAGGAAGCCGCTGGCGCCCCGGCTGTAATCGCCGGTCAGGCCGTTGACGCCCATGCCGATCAGTTCGGTGACGTAAATGCCCTGCTTGATGTCGGCGATCAGTTCGGCCGGCGTGACCGTGCCGCCTTCCAGATGCAGGTTGCTGGTGCCGGCACCGGGCGGCCCGGAGGTGCCGCGGCTGGCATGGCCGGTGGGCGCCAGGCCCAATTGCCGGGCGGAGGCCGAATCCATCAACCAGTTGGTGAGCACACCCTGCGCGATGATCGCCGTGCGGTGCGCCGGCAGCCCCTCACCATCAAAGGCGCGGCTGCGAAGCCCGCGCGGGCGCAATGGATCATCGATGAGGCTCAAGGCCGTGGGCAAGATGGCCTGACCAAGCCTGTCCTTGAGGAAACTCGTGCCGCGCGCAATGGCGCTGCCGGTGATCGCACCCACCAGATGGCCAAGCAGCGAGGCCGACACGCGGGGATCGAACACCACCGGCATGGCCGCCGACGCCAGCTTCAGCGGGTTCAGCCGCGAAACGGCGCGTTCCCCGGCGCGACGGCCAATGGCTTCGGCCGATTCGACATCCGCAAGATAGCGCGCGCTGTGCCAGGCATAATCGCGCTGCATGTCGCCGCCGGTGCCGGCCAGCACCGAGGCCGACAGGCCATGGCTGGTCGAGCGCTTGCCGCCGCGAAAACCGGTGGAGGTCGCCAGTGCGGTGACCACCAGCCCGGCCGACGCGCCGCCGCCTTCGCTGTTGGTGACGCCGGGAACGCTGCGCGCTGCATCTTCGGCTGCCGTTGCCCGCTCCTTCAGTTCGGCGGCGCTGATTTCGGTGGCATCGTGAATATCGAGATCGGGCAGGAGGCCGGTGGCCAGCAGATCGGCCGGCGCCAGGCCGGCGTAGGGGTCTTCCGGGGCGAGGCGGGCCATGGCGACCGCGCGTTCGGCGGCTTCGCGCAACGCGGGAATCGTGAGATCGGAGGAGGAGACACTGGCCGAGCGGCTGCCGACAAAGACGCGGATGCCGATCTCCTCGCCTTCGGCGCGGCCTATATCCTCCAGCTTGCCGAGTCGCACGGACACGGAGGTGGCGCCGTCGCCGACATACATGGCGTCCGCTGCATCGGCGCCGGCCCCGCGGGCGGCGGCAAGGGCGGCATCAAGGCGGATCAGGGCATCATCGGGATTGAGCATGATGATGAGATAGGCAGTGGCCGCCGCACTGTCACGGCCTATTCACGCGCAACGTTGCCGCGTGTGTGGCAGAGAGCATGGGCGCCCGCCAGCGCCGGATCGAGATGAGCGCGGGGCTGGGTCCAACCCGGTCCAGCCCCGCAGCCCTTCAGGCCAGCCCCACCGCCGCACACGCCGCGACCCAGAGCGCACCGGCGGCACGATTGCTGCGAAACAGGTGCAAGGCGATGGCGGGATCGGTGGCGCGCAATTTGGCCACCTGCCAGGCAAAATGCGCCGCCAGGGGCAGCAAGGCCACGACGGCCAGCCCTGCATTGGCCGCGGAATACAGCGCAAACGCCCACAGGGTCAGCGCGCTTGCATAAAAGATCGCCACCCCGGCGCGTGCGCGCCTGCCCAGCGCCCGGGCCGAGCTCTTGATGCCGGCGAGCGCGTCATCCTCCAGATCCTGCAGCGCGTAAATCGTGTCATAGCCCAGAGTCCAGGCGATGCCGCCGGCCCACAGCAGCAGCATCGGCAGCGACGGGTCTGCCACCGCCGTCCAGCCGACCAGCGCCCCCCAATTGAAGGTGAGGCCCAGCCAGGCCTGCGGCCACCAGGTGATGCGCTTCATGAACGGATAGGCGGCAACCGGGATCAGACTGGCCAACGCGATGAGCTGCGCAAGGCCGCGCAGTTGCAGCAGGACCAGCAATCCGATCAACGACAAGGCCACCGCAAAGGCCATCGCCGCCTTCACGCTGACCCGGCCACTGGCCACGGGGCGGTCACGGGTGCGTTCCACCTGGGCATCGAGATCGCGATCGACGATATCGTTCCACACACAACCGGCGCCGCGCATGGCGATGCTGCCGATGCCGAACCAGGCGATCAGTTCGGGATGGTGCGCGATGCCACCCGACAGCGCCAGGCCGGCAATGCACGGCCAGAACAACAGCCAGGTGCCCGCCGGGCGATCAAGCCGCGCCAGCCGGGCATAAAGCTGCGCACGCTGCGGCAGCCGGTCGATCCAGCCCTTGACGGCATCGGGCGTTGCGTTGGCAGAGGCAGGCGGCGTAACCACGGCGCCATGAACGAACATGCGCCCGCCTTGTCAACGCCCAGCTTGTCGTCAACGCCGCGGCTGCATGTGGCGCAGCCGCTGGCGGCTGGCGCTGCGGTGACGTTGGAGGGCGGGCAGGCGCATTATCTGGGCAGCGTGATGCGCCGGCAGCCGGGCGACTGGGTGCGGCTGTTCAACGGCCACGACGGCGAATGGGCCGCGCAGGTCACCAATGTTGCAAAGCGGTCGATCACGCTCAATCTCGGTCACCAGAGCGCGCCGCAGGAGATCGTGCCCGATCTGTGGCTGTGCGCCGCGCCGTTGAAGAAGGGCCGCATCGATTGGCTGGCAGAAAAGGCCTGCGAGCTCGGGGTGGCGCGGCTGCTGCTGGTGACGACGCAGCGTACCGTGGTGGACAGGCCCAATCTCGATCGCCTGGCCGCCCATATGGTGGAAGCCGCCGAACAATGCGGGCGCACCAGCGTGCCGGACATCGCCGCCCCGGTGTCGCTGGAACGCCTGCTGCGCGACTGGCCAAGCGACCGTGCGCTGATCTTTGCCGATGAAACCGGCGGCGCGCCGCTGGCCGAAACCAAAGCGCCAGCGCCGGCCGCAATCCTGATCGGCCCGGAAGGCGGCTTCACACCAGCGGAACGCGCAAGGGTCCGCGCCTGTCCGCAGGGCGTGGCCGTCAGCCTTGGTCCACGAATCCTGCGCGCCGACACAGCGGCCGTGGCCGCCATTGCGGTCTGGCAGGCGATTCAGGGCATTTGAAGCACGATCTTGCCGACATGGGTGCCGGCCTCCATCCGCGCATGGGCGGCGGCGGCCTCGGCGAGCGGGAACACCATGTCGGTAACGGCAAGCAGGCGCCCGGCTTCGAAGGCCGGCCAGAT